>WBZO01000622.1_pt1 | contig 69903 bp, 56 predicted proteins | sample 5204261 | NCBI WGS metagenome assembly WBZO01 (sample SAMN12412400, study PRJNA552823) | activated sludge metagenome | isolation source: activated sludge from anammox sidestream of wastewater treatment plant... | place: USA: North Carolina | collected 2017-09
CGCCCTCAACGTCGCGCTGCTCGCGCCGGTCTGGCTGCAGCTCCTGCACCTGCTGCTGGCCGACGCGGTCTGGATCGCGTACGTGTTCCTCGGCGCCGAAGCGCTCGCCGAACCGTCCGTCGCGCAGGCCGTGCCGCGCGCGATGCCGCAGCAGGCCTGATTTCCCGCCGAATCGTGCCGCAGCCGCGGCCGGGTCTGAAGACCCGGCCCTACGTACATCTGCGGTCGGAAGGCGCGGCCCTGCCTGACCTCTCAGCGTGATCTTGTCGGGCCTAGAGCCTACAGCCCAGAGCCGATAGCCGTTGAGGACAGGAGAGTCGGGAAAGTCGGGAGGGACGGGAAAGTCGGGAAAGGCTGACGAAAAGAGCCGGCCAGGTGTTGAACCGTGCCGGCTCTCAGCGTGATCTTGTAGGGCCTAGAGCCTACAGCCCAGAGCCGATAGCCGTTGAGGACAGGAGAGTCGGGAAAGCCGGGAGGGACGGGAAAGTCGGGAAAGGCTGACGAAAAGAGCCGGCCAGGTGTTGAACCGTGCCGGCACTCAGCGTGATCTTGTCGGGCCTAGAGCCTACAGCCCAGAGCCTATAGCCGTTGAGGACAGAGAGCGGGCCCCGGTGTGAAGCCGGACACCACGTCCTACACCGAACCCGAATTCCTCCCTACGCGCAGCCCGACGTGTTGCCGCAGTTGACGCACTTGTAGCAGGCGCCGCTGCGGATCATGATCGAGCCGCAGGTCGAGCACGGCGGTGCGTCTTCCTGGTTCTGGATCGTCGAGAACGCCGTGACGCCGGCCGACGAGGAACGTGCCGGGGCCGCCGATGCCGTCGGCGGCTGCTCCGGTGCCGCGACCGGCGCGGCCGGAGCCGTCGCGCGCGGCTCCTCGAGATCGCGTCCGTTCACGCCGGCGTGATACTGCGCTTCGGGCGAGAGGAACTTCGACGCCAGCCACCGGAAGATGTAGTCGACGATCGACTTCGCGAACCGGATCTCCGGGTTGCGCGTCATGCCGCTCGGCTCGAACCGGACGTGGCTGAACTTGTCGACGAGCACCTGCAGCGGCACGCCGTACTGCAGCGCGTAGGAGACCGCCTGCGCGAACGCGTCGGCGAAGCCCGAGATCGTCGAGCCCTCCTTGGCCATCACCAGGAAGATCTCGCCCGGCTGTCCATTCTCGAAGAGGCCGACGGTGATGTAGCCCTCGTGCCCCTGGATGTCGAACTTGTGCGTGATCGCCTGCCGCTCGTCCGGGAGCTTGCGCCGCACCGGCTGCGTGACGAGCGCCGCGGCCGCCTGCGTGACGGTGTCGCCCGCCGACTTCTCCCTCGAGGTGTTCAGCGGCTGCGTCCGCTTGCTGCCGTCGCGGTAGATCGAGATCGCCTTCGCGCCGATCTTCCACGACTGGATGTACGCCTGCTCGACGTCCTCGACCGTCGCCTCCTTCGGGACGTTCACCGTCTTGCTGATCGCGCCCGAGATGAACGGCTGCGTCGCCCCCATCATCTTGATGTGGCCCATGTAGTGGATCGAGCGCTGCCCCTTGGCCGCCTTGAACGCGCAGTCGAAGACCGGCAGGTGCGATTCCTTGAGGCCCGGCGCCCCCTCGATCGTCTCGTGGACATCGATGTAGTCGACGATCGCGTCGATCTCCGCCGGCGTGTACCCGAGCTTCTTCAGCGCCATCGGCACGGTCTGGTTGACGATCTTCATCATCCCGCCGCCGACGAGCTTCTTGTACTTCACCAGCGCGATGTCGGGCTCCACGCCGGTCGTGTCGCAGTCCATCATGAAGCCGATCGTGCCGGTCGGCGCCAGCACGGTCGCCTGCGCGTTGCGGTAGCCATGCTGCTCGCCGAGCTCCACCGCATCGTCCCACGACGCTCTCGCGGCGCCGTAGAGATCGGTCGGCACGTTGCGCGGGCTCACGTCGCGCAGCGCGTCGCGATGCTTGCGCATGACGCGCAGGAACGGCTCGCGGTTCTTCTCGTAGCCGGAGAAGGGACCGCCATGGTCGCGCGCGATCCGCGCCGACTGCGCGTAGGCTTCGCCGGTCATCAGCGCCGTCAGCGCCGCGGCGTAGTCGCGGCCGGCGTCGCTGTCGTACGGCAGGCCGCGCGCCATCAGGAGCGCGCCGAGGTTGGCGTAGCCGAGACCGAGCGGGCGATACGCGTGGCTGTTCTTCTCGATCGCCTCCGACGGATAGCTCGCGTTGTCGACGATGATCTCCTGCGCGGTGATGAGGGTGCGGATCGCCGCCTTGTAGGCGACCGTGTCGAACTCACCGTCCTCCCTGACGAACTTCATCAGGTTGATCGACGCGAGATTGCACGCCGAGTCGTTCAGGAACATGTACTCCGAGCAGGGGTTGCTCGCGTGGATGCGGTCGGTGTTCGAGCAGGTGTGCCACTCGTTGATCGTGGTGTCGAACTGCATGCCGGGATCGCCGCAGACGTGCGTCCCTTCGGCGATCAGCCGCATCAGGTCGCGCGCGCGGTACGTGTCGACCACGTCGCCGGTCGTCACCGCCCGCGTGTCCCACGTCGCATCGTCGAGAACGGCGCGCATGAACTCGTCGGTCACCCGCACGCTGTTGTTCGAGTTCTGGAAGAAGACCGAGGAGTACGCCGGCCCCGTGAACGAGCCGTCGTAGCCGGCGTCGATGAGCGCCCACGCCTTCTTCTCTTCCTCGACCTTGCAGTTGATGAACTCGACGATGTCGGGATGCTCGGCGTTGAGGATGACCATCTTGGCGGCGCGGCGCGTCTTGCCGCCCGACTTGATGACCCCGGCAAACGCGTCGTACCCCTTCATGAAGGACACCGGCCCCGAGGCAGTGCCGCCGCCGGCGAGCAGCTCCTTCGACGACCGGATCGGCGACAGGTTGGTGCCGGTGCCGGAGCCGAACTTGAACAGCATCCCCTCGGTCCTCGCGAGCGTGAGGATCGAGTCCATCGTGTCGTGCACCGAGTTGATGAAGCAGGCCGAGCACTGCGGCGCCTTCTCGAAGCCGCAGTTGAACCACACGGGGCTGTTGAAGGCCGCCTTCTGATAGACGAGGATGTGCTTCAGGTCGTCGCTGAACGCGTGCAGGTCCTCGTCGCTCGCGAAGTACCGGTGGCCCCGCGCCCACTCGGTGATCGTGTTGACGACCCGCCCGATGAGCTGTCGAACGCTGTGCTCCCGCTCGGGAGTGCCGATCTGCCCGCGGAAATACTTCGAGACGACGATGTTGGTGGCCTGCTGCGACCAGAACTTCGGGATCTCGACGTCGCGCTGCTCGAACACCACCTCGCCGCGCTCGTTGCCGATGACCGCCGAGCGCAGCTCCCACTCGACCTCGTCGAACGGGTCGATGCCCGCTTCGGTGAAGAAGCGCGGGAACGCGAGCCCGGGCGCTGATGCCGCCGCCTTCTTCGCCTTCGGCTTCTCGGTCTCGATGAACGCCGGCATCGCCGGCGACCCGCTCGATTCCACGGTCTGCTGAGCGGCACCCGCGGCCTGGTAGGCAGCGCCTTCCTTCATAGTCCTGCTCCGTTTGCTCCGGGGCGGCTCCCCGGATCACGCAATCGAGCACCCCGCCCCACGGGGTCCGATCGTCTGGATGAAAATTGGTGAAGCTGCGGTGTTGACCGAACGGCTTCCTGCGCTTCGCGAAGCGCGCACTCTGGAACCTGGGATGTTCCCCGCGCTCCGCTTTCCTATCGCGTCAGGCGTTTCACTATGCGCCCGCGAAAACGCGTTGTCAAGGGTCGATCTACAACATATTGTGCTTCGTTTTTAGGTCAGTCGCAAGATGTTGACGCCTGTGGAAATCCTGCGCCATCAGCGCTCGTCAAAATTGTCAAATCGTCCAATCGTCAAATTCTGAGAAGGGCGGGTGGGAGGCTGTCTTTCGACCGCCCCCCGTGGTGCACAGGCAGGATTGATGGAAGGTTGTTTGTCCCCCCGCAGAACGCGGGAGGCACGAGGTTGCCCCCTAATCCAGCAATCGCAGTGCCACGGCAGGACGTGCAGAATTACGCCTGTTTTGCCCCGGATGAAGAGAACGAGAGAAGCAGGAGTGCTACGCGGCTGAACGGTTGCGCTGCAGTGTGGGTAACGCGATCCCGTGGTCAGCGTCCGAGCAGCTGAGCCGCGAGAGCGGCCGCCTTGTCGGCCAGGTTGCTGGCGAACACCAGGTTGCGCGTTCGCACCGCCTCCTCCGCCTGGATGGCGAAGCGCTTCGCCGTGTCGTACTGATTCCGCGCGTCGGCGTTCAGCGCCTGGTAATTGACGCGGTTGAGATCGTTCATCGCCTGCGCGATCAGCGTCCGCACGCGCCGTTCGACTTCGCCTTCGCGCTGCGTCGGCGTCGTCTGCAGCGTCGTCGGCGGGTTCGGCCGAGGCGTATCGTCGGCCGGCCGCGACGGTTCCGTCGGAGCCGCTGTGGTGGCGTCGGTCTTCGGCGGTTCCGCGGGACGGGGCGTTTCGGTCCGTTGCGTCGGGGCTGGACGCGGACGCAGGTTGCTCGGCGGTTCGTCCGGCAGCGCCACGACTGCCGGCGGCTGCGGCTCGCTCGGCTCGACGACGCGCGGCGGCGCTTCGGGCATCGCCAGCGGCGGCAGTTCGGCCACCGTGTTCGCCTTCGCGTGAGCGCACGACGCGGCGGCGGCCGACAGGATCACGAGGCACGAGAACAGCACGGCACGCGGCATCCGGCAGCCGACCGTACGAATCGGCGCATGCCTCGGTGCCTTCATGCCTTCCTGCATCAGCGTTCCTGTCTTTCGATTATGCCTGCGGCAGCAGGATTGTGAACGTGGTCCCCTTGCCCGGAGTCGACTGTACTTCAATCTCGCCGTCGTGCATCTGGACCGTGCGATAGACCATCGACAGCCCGATCCCGCTCCCGCGCTCTTTCGTCGTGAAGTAGAGATCGAAGATGCGCTGCAGGTGCGCCGGCGCGATGCCGACGCCGGTATCGGCCACGGTGATCTTCGCGCGCCGCCGTCTCGTCGACTCGGCAGCCAGCCGCAGCGTGCCCCCCTGCGGCATCGCCTGACAGGCGTTGAGCGCGAGGTTGAGGATCGCCTGCCGAAGCATCGCCGGATCGCCGTTCACGTCGGGGGCGTCGTCGGCCTCGACGACGATGCCGATGCCGCGCTGTTCGGCCTCGGGGGTGACGATCGGCACGACCTCGTTCACGAGCTCGGAGAGGCTGACCGGCTGCAGCTTGAGATCTTCGGGACGGGTGAACTTCAGGAAGCCCTGCACCACCTCGTCGAGCCGCTTGATCTCGCGCGCGATGATCTCCACGTGCTGCAGCGCCTCGGGCGGAGGTCCGGCCGGCGCCGTCTCGATGCCGAGCGGGCCGCGGCCGCGCGCCGACGCCAGCGCGGAGGGCGCCACGTACTGACGCAGCAGCTCGAGGTGAATCATCATGGCGTTCAGCGGGTTCTTCACCTCGTGTGCGACACCCGCCGACAGCCGGCCGAGCGCCGCGAGCTTGCGCGAGTAGCGGATGGTCGACTCCACCTGGCTGAGATACTCGACGTTGCGCGCGATCAGCATCACGCCGACGAGTGCGCCCGCCGCGTCGTTGACCGGGTGCGCGAGCAGGAGCCGCTCGCCCGACTCCCCCGCGAAGGTCGCCGACGTCGGACCGCGCGACTGGCGCGTCCGCAGCGTGTCGTCCGCAAGGCGGCGCAGCGGATGGTCGGCGGGCACCAGGCTGTCGAGCGGCGTCCCGACCGCCGCGTCGGGGATGAGCAGACGCATCGCCGGATTGGCGAACAGCACGCGCCCGCCCGGGCCGACGATCGCGACCGCGTCCTCGAGATGCTCGACCGCAGATTCGAGGTTGGCCACCTGCCCGGCCATGTGCGACCGATCGGCGGCGATCTGCGCGCTGACGGTGTTGAAGAAAGTACCGAGCTCGCCGAACTCGTCCTCCCCGCCGAGATCGAGGCGCACGTCGGTCTCGCCCTTTCCGAGACGCGTGAGGCCGCTCCGGATGACATGAATCGGCCGCAGCAGCAGCTGCGCGAGCACGGTGGCGCCGAAGACGGCGACGGCGAGCGCGAGCAGCGCCGTCAGCGCGGCCGGACCGAGCGACCGATTCAGGTCGCGGCGGATCAGCAGCGTCGAGACGCCGATGTGAATCGATCCGATCGGGCGATCGTCGAGCAGCAGCGGCTGGGCGAAGTCGAGATTGCGTCCCTGGTCGCGATAGATCGCCGTGAGCTGGTGGAACGAGGTCCGCGTCAGCAGATCGCCGAGGTCGGCGGCGACCGGGACCGGATGGCCCTCCTGCGCTGGATCGGCGTGCACGACCGCGAGCCCCTGCGCGTCGACGATCGCGGCGAAGGTGACGTTGTTGTCGTAGAGGCTCGACTCGAGGATCGAGCGCAGCCCCGGGTCGGCGTGCAGCGCCTGGTACGGATCGGCCGTGCCGTCGGTCACCACTTCGCGCGCGCGGTGGTAGATCGCGTTGGCCAGCAGCTCGGCGCGCGCACGGCTCTCGTCGAGGCTCACGCGTGCGAGCCGCGCGAGGTGCATCAGGCTCAGCACGATCACCACGGCGCCGACGATGATCGTGACGCCGAGGACCTGCTTCCCCTTGATGCCGAGCCGCATGCGATTACTGCGCGTCTTTCTTCGGCCGGAGCCGCAGCTTGTTCAGCTTGTTGTGCAGCGTCTTCAGGCTGATGCCGAGGATCTCGGCGGCGCGCGTCTTGTTGTCGCGCGTGTGCTCGAGCGTCATCATGATCAGCCGCCGCTCCGCCTCTTCGACCGTCGTGCCCGGCGCGAGCGCCACCTGCGGCTGGTGCTGCGGCAGCGGCTCGTTGAGCAGCGACGGCGGCAGGTGCCGCGCTTCGATGAACGGACCGGACGCGAGGATCGTCGCCCGCTCGATGACGTTGCGCAGCTCGCGCACGTTGCCCGGCCAGTTGTAGGCCTCGAGCATGCGCATCGCCTGCTGGTCGACGCCGGCAATCGCTTTCTGATTGCGCGTGTTGAACTCGGTGACGAACGCCTGGATGAGCAGCGGCAGATCTTCCTTGCGGTCGCGCAGCGGCGGCAGCGTCAGCGCGAAGACGTTCAGGCGGTAGAAGAGATCCTCGCGCAGCTTGCCCTTGGCGACCGCTTCGATCGGATCGACGTTGGTGGCGGCGATGACGCGGACGTCGACCGTCTGCTCCGTGCGGCCGCCAAGCCGGCGGAAGCGCCGCTCCTGCAGCACGCGCAGCAGCTTCACCTGCGTCGCCGGCGTCATCTCGCCGATCTCGTCGAGGAACAGCGTGCCGCGATCGGCGAGCTCGAAGCACCCCTGCCGCCGGTCCGCGGCGCCGGTGAACGCCCCTTTCTCGTGGCCGAAGATCTCGCTCTCGAGCAGCGTCTCGGGAATCGCGGCGCAGTTGATGGCGACGAACGGAAACGCCGATCGCGGGCTCAGCTGATGAATCGTCTGCGCGACGAGCTCCTTGCCGGTGCCCGACTCGCCGGTGATGAGCACCGACGCGCTCGTCGGCGCGGCCTGCTCGATCACCGAGTAGATCTTGCGCATCTCGGGACTGTTCCCGATCATCGTCCCGAACGCGCCGTGCTCGCGCAGCTGCCGGCGGAGCGCCTTCACCTCGCGCAGCGTCTCGAGCCGCTCGACGATCTTGTCGAGGAGGATCTTCAGCCGCTGGATGTCGACCGGCTTGGTGAGGTAGTCGTACGCCCCTTCCTTCATCGCCTCGACGGCGGTCTCGACCGTCCCCTGCGCCGTCAGCAGCAGGGTGGTCACGTCGGCCCCCTGCGCCTGCAGCGATCGAAGCAGCCCGAGGCCGTCGAGCCGGGGCATCACCAGATCGGAGATCACGATGGCCGGCCGGAAAGAGGTGACCTTCTCGAGCGCCTCTTCGCCGTCCCCGGCCGATTCGGCAAGGAAGCCCCAGCTGCGCACGAGCTGTTCGAGCCCCATGCGCGCGGCGTTGTCGTCCTCGACGATGAGGACCCGTTCGGCGACGGCGTTGGGAACGGTAGCAGTCTCGCCGAGCAATGTCATTTTTACATTGTGAGCGTGCGCCCGCGCCGGCGCAAGCTCATCCCCTTTGTCTCTAAGTTATTGATAGACGCAACTCTGCAGCTGAACGAGTGCGTACACTCCGCTGGCTGGAGAAACAGGTGTGCCAATTCTTGCAATTGTCGTGCTTGATAGTCCGGCTAAAGCCGGACACTACGACAGCCAAGTCGCGTTTAGCGCGGACAGCCCTCCAGTCGCGTGTAGCCGCGGACCTTCAGGTCCGCAGGCTGAAGGGCGGCAGCTGCACCATCCCAGTAGTACTCTATCCGGATGGATGTCCCCTCGCCGGGCTCCGACGTCGACTCGCCGGACTCGGCCGATGCGCCCGCCGCGCCGACGCCGGCGGAGCGCGTCGTGGCACTCCTCGAGGTCCTGCTCGCGTCCGACTACCCGACCCAGATCGCCCTCGGGGCGACGTTTGCCGCCTTCGGCTGGCAACCGCAAACCGACGGCGTCCTGAGCCTCGCCTACGTCGCCACCGTCTCCATCGCCGACTCGATCTTCCTGACCGCCCTCATCGTCTTCTTCCTGCGGATGCGCGGCGAGAGCCCGCGCGACCTGTTCTTCGGCGACCGGTCCATTGTCCGGGAGGCGCGGGCCGGCGTGCCGCTGATGTTCGTCGCCTTCGGCATCGCGCTGGTCGTGCTGCTGACCATCCAGGCGATCGCGCCGTCGCTGCACACCGTTCCGCACAACCCGCTGCAGGATCTCGTCCGCACGCCTGGCGACGCCGCCCTCTTCGCCATCGTCCTCATCGTCGCCGGCGGCATCCGGGAAGAAGTGCAGCGCGCGTTCCTGCTGCGGCGCTTCGAGCGGTGGCTGGGCGGTGCCCGCGTCGGCCTTGCCGTCACGAGCCTCGTGTTCGGCGCCGGCCACTTCATTCAAGGGGCCGACGCCGCGGTCGCCACGGCGGTGCTCGGCGCGTTCTGGGGGGTGGTGTACCTGAGGCGCCGATCGATTGGCGCGCCGGTCGTGAGCCACGCCGGCTTCAATCTCGTCCAGGTGGCGCAGTACCTGGCGCTTGCCCGCTGATCACCGGCTGATACACCATCACCACGTCGCCGCGGCGTCGCAGGCCGGCAACCCATTCGTCGACCAGACGCCGCTGATCGTCAGGCGATTCCGCGGTGAAGCGCTGATCCAGGTACGCGCGGATCCGCAGGTCTTCGCGCAGCAGCTCGCGCACGTACGGCCGATCGATCCCGAGCCTGGCGAGCGCATCGTCGAACGCCGCCTCGCTCGGAAAGCGTGCGACGACCGAGTCGAACGCGCTGTCGATCGCCTGCGACGACGGCTCGGGGGGCGCGAAGCGATCGACTTCGGCCAGCACGAGCGCGCGGTCGATCAGCTGGCCGAGGACGATGGCGATCGGATCTCCGGGCGAGCTGACGTCGACGCGCCCCAGCTCACGCGCCGCCCGCACGTCGCTGAGCGTGATCACCTCGCCGCCTGCGGCGGCGAGCACACGATCGATCACCTCGTCTCCGCGGACCGGCGCGGAGAGAGCGAGCACCGCGGCAACGGCAACGGACGCGGCGAAGGCGGTGACGCTCCTCAAAACGCCTCCCCGAAGGTGATGAACCATTCGGCGCGCGACTCGCCGCTCCGCCTGGGCACCTTGAACCCGAGATCGAAACGGATCGGACCGACGGGCGACTTGTACCGGAAGCCGACGCCGAGCGCGGGGCGCAGCTCGTCGAACGCCAGGTTCGACGCGTTCTTGAAGACGTTTCCGACGTCGGCGAACCCGACGACCCTGACCGCGCTCCGCACCGGCACGCGCAGCTCGCCGTTGAACAGCAGCAGCGCGTTGCCGCCCAGCGGGAAGCCGGCCGCGTCGATCGTGTCGCTCTCGCGCGGCGGGTCGTGCCGAACGCCCAGGCGATCGAGGGCGAAGGCGCGCACCGTCGTGTCTCCGCCGGCATAGAAGCGCTCGCTCGCCGGCAGATCGCGGGAGCCGGCCGGGCCCGAGAACCCGACCGCCGCGCCGAGCCGTGCGCTCGCCGCGAGCACGATCCCCCGCGAGCCTGGCAGCGTGCGGAATGCCTGCGCGGTGAAGAACGACTTCACGAAGCCGACCTCCGACCCGATCGCCCGCCCCGAGATCTGTCCGTTTGCGCTGACGTACTGCCCGTGCGACGGATCGACCGGATCGTCGCGCGTGTCGCGGATGATCGATCCGACGAAGGACGACAGCCGCACCTTCGGGAACAGCCGGTCGATGTCGCGCTGCTGCGACTCCTCGACGCTCTGGTTGAAGACGCGCGTGCGCTGGATCTGGTAGCCGACGCTGGTGCTCAGGCTGTGAGGCAGCCGAAAGGCGAGCTCCGCCGCGGCGCTGCCGCGCGAGAAGTCGAAGCTCGATCGGATCTGCTGTTCGAGCGTGCCGGTCACGCGAAAGTCGGCGTTCGACGACAGCAGGCGCGGCTGGCGGAACTGGCCGAGGACGCGGTACTCGGCGAAGCCGTAGCCGCTCGTCGCGCTGGTGTCCTGCGGTTCGGCGCTGCCGGACTCGGAGCCGGCCGGGTGCAGGCTCGCGCTGGTGAACAGGTTCACCGATCGGTTCGTGCCGAACAGGTTGCGCCTGCCGATCTCGAACGAGGCGCGCGGCGCGAACTCCAGCTTCTCGGACGCGACGTCGCCGGAGCGCAGCACGCGGGGACGCACCTCGAAGCCGCCCCCCCAGCCGATGGTCGTGAGCGGCGCCTCTTCCACCGTCACCAGCAGATCGCGCTGCGACGTGTCGCCGCGTCCGAGCTGCATGATGCGCGCGCGCCGGAACAGCCCGAGCGCCGCCAGCCGGCGCTGACTCTCGCTGATCTTCTCCAGCCCGAGCGGATCGCCCGGCTTCAGCTGCAGCTCGCGCTCGATCGTCGCGGTGCGCGTGCGCGTGTTGCCCACGATGAGCACGTGGTCCACGAACACGCGCGGCCCCTCACGCACCACGAACTCCACGTCGGCCCTGGTGCCGTCGGCGCTGAACGACGGCCGCGTCTCCACGGACACGCTCTGGTAGCCGAGGTTCGCGTACTTCAGCTCGACGGCGTCGCGATCCTGCGCCAGCCGCGCGACGGAGTACGGCTGTCCGGGCACGAGCGACAGCCCCGCCAGCAGGTCGGCCTCCGGAACGGAATCGTTGCCGGTCACCCGGACGGCGTTCACGAACGTTTGCGTGTTCTCGGCGATCTGGATCCGGATCGACACCGGCACATGCCGATCGGCGGCGGCCTGCGCGGCCCGCGTGCTCGCTTCGGCTCGCGGGCTGGTGAAGCCAAGCTGGCGGTATCGCTCCTCGATGCGCATCAGATCCGCATCGAGGACGGCAGCCGAGAACGGCTGCCCCGCGCGGACGCGGAGCAGCTGCACGACCTGCTCCTCGGGCACGCTCGCGTTCCCCACCACGTCGACCGACTCGACGCGGTACTGCGGTCCCCTGCGCACGTCGAAGGTGACGATCAGCTCGCCGTTGCGCTGTTCGCGCGTGTGCGGCGCGACGGCGTCGCGGTATCCCTGGTTCCTGAAGAACTCCTCGATGCGGTTGGTCGAATCCTCGAGCAGATCCTCGTCCACCGAGCCTTCGCGCGCGATCGGCACCAGCTCGTCGCGGCGCGCCGACGGCACCGCGTCGCCCGTGAACACGACGTGAACGAGCGGTCCCTGCAGGACCGTCACGCGCACATCCACCGTCCGCCGATCGCCGGCGACGCCTGGCGTCATCGATACGCGCGCCTCGTAGTAGCCCTTGTCCCTGCGCTCCTCGAGATATCGCTCGAGCCGATCGTTGATCGCCGCGCGTTCGTAGGGCTCTCCGCTCCGGAGGCCGAGCCGCCGTTTGAGCTCGTCGGCCGGCATGCCGGCGTCGCCGTCGATCGACACCTCGCCAACCGTCGCGCGCGGCCCGGCGTCGACCGCGAAGGTGAGCCGCGTCCGTTCGGGATCGTGCTCGATCTCGCTGCGCGGCGTCACGCGCGCCTGCAGGTACCCGGCGTCGTGCAGCGCATCCTCGAGGGCAACCGCCATCTCCGCCGCACGTGCCGCGCGCGGCGTCTGGCCGAAACGTTCGGCAATCACCTGCCGCAGTCGGCCTTCGTCGATCCCCGGCTCGCCGGTTCCGCTGAAGCCGATGCTCTGCACCGGGTGCAGCGGCACGAGGTCGAACAGCAGGCTCACGCCGCCCCCGGTCGCCTCCGCGCGAACGATCACGTCTTCGTACTGCGCCAGGCTGAACAGGTGCGTGACCGACTCGCGCACCTGGCGCATCGCCAGCGGTTGGCCGATCGGCGTTTCGACGAGCGACAGCAGCCGCGGATCCCGCAGCGGGCGCCCCTCCGACGAGAGCGCAATCGACGTGACGATCCTGCCCAGGTAATCGGTGACGTCGGCGTGCGCCGGAGAGCCGAGAAGGAGCAGACCGAGACACGCGCAGGCCAGGGCGCGGCCGGACACCATCAGAAGGCGTGCCTCACGCGGACCTCGATCGCGTAGGTGGAGTCCTCGTTGCGCGACAGGATCCACGACAGTCGATCGCTCTCGTCGTACTCGAGCAGCAGGATCTGATCGTTTCGCGACGAGCTCAGGCTGCGGGAGAACGTGAGGTAGACACGGTCGGAGATGCGCTTGCCGATCGTGACACGCGCCGACGGATCGACGCGGCCGGTCGACTGGTTGTAGGGATCGATCAGCGACGGCGTCACCTGGAAGGTATCGACGCCGAACGTCTGCTCGACGACGCGGCCCACTTCCGAGGCGACAGGATTGGCCAGCAGCTGCGTGGCGCGGGTCGTCAGGATGTCGCGCTGCCGCTCGTTCGGGTTCTGCAGCGCCCGCAGCTCGGCGTCGCCTGGTCCGGTCGTCCGGCGCACGTCGCTGAAGAGCAGCGCGAGGACGTCGGCGGCCGGCAGCGGCGGATCGGAGCTGAGCTCCGGCTGCAGCCGGTCCATCGTGCCGACGGCGCGGACGATCACCTGGTAGGTCTGGCCAGGCACGCGGACGCGCGTCTGCGCCTCGACGTCGAAGAACGGCTCGATCCGGGTCGGGTTCGTGAAGTCGATGTTGCCGCGCGTCACGAGATAGCGGCGTCCCTCGAACATCACCTCGCCGCGGTCGACCTCGGCGCGGCCGAAGAGCACCGGCCGATCGTAGGTGCCGCGCAGCTGCAGATCGGCGCTGGCCACCAGGCGCGCGAGGTTGTTCTCGACGCGCAGCGTCGACGGGACGAGGACCTCGAGATCGAATCGCAGCGGGACGGCCGCCACCGACGGCGACGGCACCGCGTCGGACGTCCCGGCTCCGCCGCCCCGGAAGTCGAGAAGGCCGCCGCCCGGGTCGATGCGGCGCGTCCATGACGCCTGCCTGACGCGGACGATCCCGCCGAGCGTCGGCGCCTGGACGTTGCCGCGCAGCGTGAGATCGGCATCCACCGTCGATCGGATCCCCTCGGGATAGCGCAGGTGCATCTCCTCGCCGCGAACCGTGACGTTCAGATCGCCCGGCAGGTAGCCGTCGAGCGCCACGAGCCCCCCGAACTGAATCCGTCCGCCGCCCATCGTCGCCGTCACGTCGTCCAGGCGGACGCCGCGCGAGTCGAAGCGGATCGTGCCGTTGATGTCGTCGAGCGAGTTCGGCAGCGAGAAGTGCCGCACGCGGCCGCCGCTGATGACGGCGCTGCCGGTGAACAGCGGCTCGTACAGCGGTCCGTCGATCGACGCGGTCAGCGTCGCGCGGCCCGCCCCCCGCACGTCGCGCATGAAGCCCTGCAGGATGCCGAGGTTCGCGTCGCCGTTGGCGCGCAGCGCGATGCGCTCGTCGCCGAGCGAGACCGAGCCGCCGAGCGTCAGCTGCGTCTGATCGCCAATGAGCTGCAGGTCTTCGACCCGGACGACGCGTCGATCCATGCTCAAGCGGATCGGACGCGGGATCCGGATGCCGTAGTCGAACAGCTCCATCTCGAGCCGATCGACCGTCGCCTCGACGCGCAGATCGTCGACCTCCTCGAGCGAGCCGCCGACGCGGATCGTGCCGCTCGCCACCGCCGTCGTGTAAGGAGACAGCTTCGGCACGAACAGACGGACGTAGGGATCCAGCGGGCTGTCGTGGAACCGGAAGGTCACATCGGCGTCATAGCCCGGCTCGAGCGAGATGCGGCCGGTCCCGGTCAGCGCCAGCTTCTCGGACGAGGCTTCGACCTCGCCGATCAGCTCGGTGCCGCGCAGGCCGAGCGTCCCGGTGACGAGGCCGACCGGCTCCTGCGCGAGCGTCAGGCTGTTCATCCGGAACCGCACGTCGTAGCGCGGCTCGGCGAACGTGCTGCTGCCCGAGGCGGTGAAGTCGATCAGTCCCGACGGCTGCACCGTCGGGTACTCGAACGCCGCCACGCGTTCAGCCGGGATGCGCCGGCCGTCGACGCCGAACGAATAGGTCCCGTCCCATCCGACGTAGGCCGCTCCGGTGATGGCGCCGGCGGCCTTGGCGATCGTGATCCCGTCGAGGCGAATGCCTTCGCCGTCGAATCGCAGCGAGGCGGAGGCGCGCTGAAACGGCTCGCGATACGCAACCCCGTCGTCGACCGTCATGGCGCCGAAGCCGAGCGGCGTCTCGTAGTGCCCCGTCAGGTGGAACTCGCCGCTGAGCAGCCCCGTGACCGGCCAGTCGTCGAGCTCGAACGCGTGGCGCAGGCTGTCGAGATCACGACGGTTCACGCGGAAGCGTGCGTTGATCTCCTCGCCGCCGTCGCGCCTCGGGTAGCCGAGCGAGAAGAGCCCTTCCGCGCGGATCTCCGAGCCGTTCCTGCGAACCAGCCCGTCGGCGACGGTGACGTAGCTGTTCTCGACGACGATGTGCGCCGATCCGTCGCCCCAGACCGTGTCCCAGGCGCGCATCTCCTCGCCGGTGAAGAGCCCTTCGACGCGCGGCTGCCTGAAGGGACCGGTCATGCCGCCGTCGAACTCGCCGCGGCCGCCGATCGCGACCGGACCGGTGCGCGATCCGAAATCGGTCAGGATGCCCGCAAGGATCTGATCGCTCTCCTGCCAGTCGGCGCTCGTGACGTGGAACCGGAAAGACGACTCTCCGCCCCACGCGGTGCGGCCGCCGAAGGAGACGTACGTCTTCGGCGTCGCGAACTCGCCGTCGCGCACATCCACGACCTCGGGACCATAGGTGTAGGCCGCGCGGGCACGCATCGGCACGTGCGCGGCGAGCGGCTGCACGATCGATCGCCCCGAGGGAACGCCGGCATCGTCCGGGTCGGCGGAGACCGCGCGCGCCGCATCGAGCGACGCCGTCATCGGCAGCACGCCCGCCGGCGGCGCGACCTCGATCGCGCCGTCGCCGTGCAGCTCCCTGAAACGGCCCATCGGCCACTCGAGCAGGTTGCGGCCGGTCGCACGGCCGGCGAATCGCGCTCCGGCGAGAGCGTAGAAGTCGCTGAGCTCGGCGACGTCGACGTCCCGATAGGAGACGTCGAAGCGGCCGACCGGCCGCGTCTTCTCGCCGAGCGGCTCGATCCCGAACGTGAAGTTCGCGTGGCCGCCGGAGAACCGCGACGAGGCGTTCGTCACGCGGAAGAACTTCCGGGTCCACTCGAGCGACCCGGCCAGATCGGGGAAGCGGTAGTCGTACAGCCCGGCGACAGCCGACCTGAAATCGCCGGCGAGCTGGTGCCCTCCCTTGAACAGGTGGAAGCGCCCGTGGAAGTCGCCTTCGCCACCGAGCTGCCACGGTTCGTCCTTGAAGAAGATCTCGCGCATGCGCTGGAACTGCACCCGCGATTGGACGTCGTAGGTCATCTCGGGCCAGTTGTCGAAGTCGAGGTCTCCCCGGGCGCTGCTGACCGCGCCGTCGGTCTTCATCTCGATCCGATCGAGATGCAGCTTCGTGCCGTCGATGAAGAAATGGGCGTCGAAGTCGGCCCACATCGGCACGTAGTCCTGGATGGAGATCAGCCCCCCGTGAAAGGTCGCGTCGCCGTTGTAGCCCCGGCTGTTCGTGATGGCGATGTCGATGTTCGGCGCCAGGATGCTCCATGGCGCTTCATGGTCCTCGTACGCGAACTGCCCGCGCGATGCCTTCAGGTAGCGCAGCGTCGTCGTGAAGCGGCGGGGACCGGGCGGACGGCTGTTGCGATTGCGGCGCACGCGGACGAAGTTGTCGCCCGACTCCCACTTCTCGACGAGCATCTGCCAGTCGGTCATCTCGACCGACGTGATGATGAACTCCGGACGCGCGCGGAGGGCGCGGCTCCAGTCGAGCGAGACCGAGAGCCGTCTGGCGGCGAAGAAGGGACGGTCCTCCGGTTTCAGCCCCTCGATCGAGAAATCGTCGACCTCGACGCGCCCGCGCGCCACGCGGATCGACAGGCGGCCGATGTGGAGCGGACGCTGCAGCTGCGCGGAGCCTTCGCGCTCGGCGAGCGCGCGCACCGCGGGGCCGAGATCGATCCGCAGCGATACGAAAATCGCGATGACGAGGATGGCAACGGTGCCGGCCAGGCCGATGCCGGTGTAGCGAGCGATCCTGGAGCGGCGCAGCCTGGTGAAGAACTTCACGAACCTATTCAGGAGTGACGATCGCGAGCAGGGTGCCGGCCTCGACCGACTGACCTTCCTTGACCAGGACCTCGGTGACGGTTCCGGGCCGCAGCGCCCGCAACTCGTTTTCCATCTTCATCGCCTCGATGACGACGACCGGCTGGCGCGCGGCGACCGGCGTGCCCGGCGCGGCGGCGATGCGAACGACCTTGCCGGGCATCGGCGCGACGACCCGCTGCGGGCCGCTCGCGCCCTGGGCTCCTTCGTCCCGGCGGCTCCAGCGGCGTCGCGTGGCGAGCGCGACCGGAACCGACGCGGCAGCCATGCCGACGATCGTCTGTCCCGACACCGCATCGGACGAGAGCGCGATCTCGCGGCTCTCCACGATGCCGGTCCCGTTCCGCTGGATGAGCAGCGACAGCAGCTCGCCGTTGACGCGCGCCGCGTCGACGATCCACTCGCGATCCCCGGCGCGAACCACGAACCGATCGCCATCCGCGCGCGTGAGGACGACGGTACAGCGTCGTCCGTTGACCTCGACCTCGACCTGCACGGCTAGCGCAGCGCCTCGGTGCGCCCCAGCGACTTCCAGCCTGCGGTCGTTCGCTTCGTCACCGCGCCGTTGCCCGTGCGCGAGGCGCCGGCGGCGTGCCGGCCGTTCGCGAGAGCGGACTGAATCGCCACGGCAACCGCCGCGAGATCGCTGGTCGGATCGTCGACCGCGACAAACGGCTGGCCGTTGCGGGAGCGCAGCACCTGGTCGAGATACGTGGTGTCGAAGTCCCCTGCGTGGAACTCGGGCTGGCGGAAGAGCCACGTGAAGAACGGCACGGTGGTTCGAATCCCGGTGATCACGTACTCGCCGAGCGCGCGCTCCATGCGTGCGAGCGCCGCCGGCCGATCCTCGGCCCAGGCGATCAGCTTCGAGATCATCGGGTCGTAGAAGATCGGCACGTCGAGCCCTTCGGTCGCGCCGCTGTCGTCGCGGATGCCCGGGCCGCCGGGCGCGCGCAGGTGCTGAATGCGTCCGGGCGACGGCAAGAAGTTGTTGTCCGGATCCTCGGCGTAGATGCGGCACTCGATGGCGTGGCCGTTCGGGACGAGCGCACGCGCCGGATCCAGCGTCAGGCGCTCTCCGCGGGCAATCCGGATCTGCCAGCGCACGAGGTCGACGCCGGTCACCATCTCGGTGATCGGATGCTCGACCTGGAGGCGCGTGTTCATCTCGAGGAAGTAGAAGCGCCCGTCACGATCCAGCAGGAACTCGATCGTCCCGGCGTTCGCGTAGCCCGCGGCCCGCGCGACGGCGGCAGCGGCCGACGTGATCGCGCGCCGCAGTTCGGGATTCACTGCCAGCGACGGCGTCTCCTCGACGACCTTCTGGTGCCGCCGCTGAATCGAGCACTCGCGCTCGACGAACGGCACGACGGTGCCGTGATGATCGCCGAGCAGCTGCACCTCGATGTGCCGCGGCCGCTCGAGCCGCCGCTCGAAGTAGATTGCCGGATCGCCAAAGGCGGTGCCCGCTTCAGAACGGGCGGCGCGGACCGCGTGCAGGAGATCCGTCGCCTGCAGGACGGTGCGCATCCCCTTGCCGCCGCCGCCGGCGACCGCTTTCACCAGGAGCGGGTACCCGATGCTGTCGGCCGTGTGCAGGAGCTCCTCGTCTGACGCGTCGGCGGCCAGCGGCTCCGGCGTGCCGGGGACGACAGGCACACCGGCGCGCATCGCCACGGCTCGCGCACCGGTCTTGCTGCCCATCAGCTCGACCGCTTCGGGAGAGGGTCCGATGAAGACGAGACCCGCATCACGCACGGCCGCCGTGAACGATTCGTTCTCCGCGAGGAACCCGTATCCCGGGTGGACGGCGTCGGCGCCCGAGCGGCGCGCGGCGTCGAGGATCCGCTCGATCGACAGGTAGCTCTCACGGGGCGCGCTCGGTCCGATGGCGTAGGCCTCGTCGGCCAGGCGCACGTGCAGCGCGCTCCGATCGCACTCGGAGTAGACCGCGATCGGCGAGATCTGCATTTCGCGGCACGCGCGAATCACGCGCACGGCGATTTCGCCGCGGTTGGCGATGAGGATTTTGCGCAAGGGCCAGCCTGTCGTGTCGACAGCTAACTATTCTAGCATCGGCACTTAGAGCGGAATGTTCCCATGTTTCCGCGGCGGGGTGCGATCGCGCTTGCCTTCGAGGTTCCGCAGCGCGGCAATCAGCTTGCGGCGCGTGTCGCGGGGACGGATCACCTCGTCGATGAAGCCGCGCGACGCGGCGACGTACGGGTTCGCGAACTTGCGGCGGAACTCCGACACCTTCTCGGCGCGCGCCGCGATCTGGTCCGCGGCCGCCTCCAGCTCCCGCTTGTAGAGGATGTTGACCGCCCCCTCGGGCCCCATGACCGCGAGCTCCGCGCTCGGCCAGGCGTAGTTGAAGTCGGTGCGGATATGTTTGCTCGCCATCACGCAGTACGCGCCGCCGTACGCTTTCCGCGTGATCACCGTCACCTTCGGCACCGTCGCTTCGGCGAACGCGTAGAGCAGCTTCGCGCCGTGACGGATGATCCCGCCGTACTCCTGGACCGTGCCGGGCAGGAAGCCGGGAACATCCTCGAAGGTGACGAGCGGGATGTTGAACGCGTCGCAGAAACGCACGAAGCGGGCGCCCTTCACCGACGCGTCGATGTCCAGCGTCCCGGCGAGCACCGCCGGCTGGTTCGCCACGATGCCGACCGATCGGCCGTCGAGCCGCGCGAACCCGACGACGATGTTGCGGGCGTAGTGGGCGTGGACCTCGAGGAACGCGCCTTCGTCTGCGATCGCGTGAATCAGGTCCAGCATGTCGTACGGCTGGTTCGGCGACGCCGGCACGATCGAATCGAGCGCGTCGATCTCGCGGTCGGGATCGTCGGCTGGCGCGTGCCGCGGCGGATCGTCGACGTTGTTGGACGGAAGGAACGACAGCAGATCGCGGATGAGCGCCAGGCACTCGCGATCGTCCTCCACCGCGAAGTGCGCGACGCCGCTTCTCGCGTTGTGCGTCATCGCGCCGCCGAGCTGCTCCTTCGTGACCTCCTCGTGCGTCACGGTCTTGATCACGTCGGGCCCGGTCACGAACATGTAGCTCGTGTTCTTCACCATCACCGTGAAGTCGGTGATCGCCGGCGAGTACACGGCACCGCCGGCGCACGGCCCCATGATCGCGGAGATCTGCGGGACGACGCCCGACGCGAGCGTGTTGCGCAGGAAGATGTCGGCGTAGCCGCCGAGCGACAGCACCCCCTCCTGGATGCGCGCGCCCCCCGAGTCGTTCAACCCGACGATCGGCGAGCCGAGCCGCATCGCCAGATCCATGATCTTCACGATCTTCGCGGCGTTGGTCTCCGAGAGCGATCCGCCGAAGACGGTGAAGTCCTGCGCGAACGCGAAGACCTGCCGGCCGTCGATCAGCCCGTGTCCCGCGACGACGCCGTCGCCGGGAATCACCTGGTCGGCCATGCCGAAGTCGAGGCACCGGTGCGTGACGAGCTTGTCGACCTCCTCGAAGGTGCCCGGGTCGAAGAGCAGCTCGATGCGCTCACGCGCCGTGAGCTTGCCGGCGGCGTGCTGGCGCCGCACGCGCACCTCGCCGCCGCCGAGCTCCGCGCGCCGTTCGAGGTCGTCCAGAAACGCTCGAGGGTCGTCCATCGTGTCTGTCTATGCGCGGCTACTTGCCGTCGGGATAGGCCTTCTGCCAGTCCTTCAGGAAGCGCTCGAGGCCGATTGTCGTCAGCGGATGGTTGAACAGCTGGTCGAGCACCGACGCGGGCGCGGTGCAGATGTCGGCGCCCATCCGCGCCGCCTCGACGATGTGGATCGGATTGCGGCAGCTGGCGACGAGTATCTCGGTCGTGAACTCGTAGTTGTCGAAGATCTGGACGATGTCGCGAATCAGCTCCATGCCGTTGGTCGAGATGTCGTCGAGACGTCCGACGAACGGGCTGACGAAGGTCGCTCCCGCCTTGGCGGCGAGCAGCGCCTGGGCCGCCGAGAACACCAGCGTCACGTTGACGCGAATCCCCTCGCCCGCCAGCGCCTTGCACGCGCGGATGCCTTCCCGCGTCAGCGGCACCTTCACCACCATGTGCTCGTCGAGCGCGGCGATCTCGCGCCCCTCGCGCATCATGCCGTCGAAGTCGGTGGCGACCACCTCGCCGCTCACCGGTCCCTTGACGATGGCGCAGATCTTCTTCAGGTTGTCCCGGTAGTTGCCCGGCTCCTTCGCGAGGAGCGACGGGTTGGTCGTCACGCCGTCGATGATGCCGATGGTGGCGAGCGTTTCGATGTCCTTGATGTTGCCGGTGTCCACGAAGAGCTTCATAGGACCCTCATTCCCGTAGAAATCATCTGTCCGATCCGCGCGATCTTACGTCACCTGGCCGACTCGGTGACGCGAGCGGACGCTTCGCTGCGGTTCCCCGCCTTGTCTACAGCCTGTACTGCATAAGTCGCGCGAGCCCCGGACGGCACGGTGTCCCTGAAGTTGGCGTCGGCAATCGGGGCCGGCGTCACCGGCACGAGCTCGGTCGCCGGCTCGATGGCGCGCAGCACGAGGTATCCCGCGAGATCGGCGGCCGGGCTCACGTTCCAGATCAGGCTGACGGCCCCCTCCGATCCGACGGCGACGAGCCCTTCGGGCGCGGCCGGCGCGAACGTGTCGCGCGGCGTCACACAGGCTTCGGGCGACGGGTCGCTCTCGATACGCACCCCTTCGACCGTCTCGGCCGTGCGCACCTCGTAACAGCGCTCCTTATCCCAGTCGAACTTCTCCTCGACGAACTCGGCCACGTCGATCGGACGGCTCGTCAGCGCGGTCACCTCCGGCCCCGGCCTGTAGACCGTGTAGGCCAGCGGGCGATCCTGGGCCGAGGTGACGAGCGGCCACGTGACCGTGATCGCTTTCTCGTCGTAGGCGATCCGCGGCTCGGCCGGTGCGGGTGGAGCAGGAACGAGCGGGACCGCGATGCGCGGCGACAGCGCACCGCGGCGGCCGCGCAGGTTCACGCCGACCGCGACGTAGACCCGATAGGCGCTCTCGTCCGCGGCCGAGGGGAGCGCCTCGGCAAAGGTGGCCACGGCACGCTGATCGATCCCGTTCCCTCGAGGCGCCGGCGTCTCGGGCGGCGGCTCGTCGGGATCCGGCGGCGGGTTCACCGCCACGCTGCCGATCCGCGTTCCGCGCCGGACGATGTCGTCCGCGTTGACGGGCGCCGGAACGGTCCATGCGTAGATGTCGACGCGCGCGAGGTCGGCGGGGGTGCTGCGATCGGTGTTGGCGTCGGGCACACGGAACGTGAGATCGACACGGTCGCCGCGCCGCACCGCCGCGAGCTCGCCCGGCGCCGCGGGCAGCAGCACGAGCGGCGGAAGCGGCGGCCCCTTCTTGCCGCACGCGGCCGTCGCCAGCACGGCGGCGAGTGCCAGCGTGACGTGTCGAAGACGCCGCGAACGGTTCACAGGATGTACCGCGAGAGGTCTTCGTTCTTCACGATGTCGGCGAGCATGCGCGAGACGTACGCTTCGTCGATGACGACGTCCTTGTCCCGGAGGTCCGGCCCCTCGAACGAGATCTCGTCGAGCAGCTTCTCCATCACCGTGTGCAGCCGCCGCGCGCCGATGTTCTCGGTCCGCTCGTTCACGCACGTCGCGAACTCGGCAATCGTGCTGATGGCGTCTTCCGTGAACGAGAGCGTGATTCCCTCGGTGCCCATCAGCGCGGTGTACTGCTTGACGAGCGCGCTGCGCGGCTCGGTGAGGATGCGGATGAACTCCTCCTTGCCGAGCGCTTCGAGCTCCACGCGGATTGGAAAGCGCCCCTGCAGCTCGGGGATGAGATCCGACGGCTTCGATACGTGGAAGGCGCCGGCCGCGATGAAGAGGATGTGATCGGTCCGCACCATCCCGTGCTTCGTGTTGACCGTCGTCCCCTCGACGATCGGCAGGATGTCGCGCTGCACCCCTTCGCGGCTGACGTCGGGGCCGTGCGACCCTTCGCGACCGGCAATCTTGTCGATCTCGTCGACGAAGATGATGCCCGACTGCTCGACGCGCTCGACGGCGGCGCGCGCGACGCTCTCCATGTCGATCAGCTTCTGCTCTTCTTCCTGCGTCAGGTACTCGAGCGCCTCGGGCACCTTCATCTTGCGCTTCTTCGTGCGCCCCTGGAAGAGCCCCTGCATCGTGTCGTTGAGATTGATCCCGACCTCCTCGATCGAGGTGCCCGCGATGATCTCGAGCGACGGGAACGCCTTCTCGCGGACGTCGAGCTCCACGACGCGCGCGTCGAGGCGTCCGGCGCGCAGCTGCTCGCGGATCCGGTCGCGCGTCGGCGCGGCGGCCTCGCGCGGCCCCGCCGCCTCTTCTCCCGGCGTGAGCGGCCGCGTCGGCGGCAGCAGCAGGTCGAGCAGCCGCTCCTCGGCGTTCTGCTCCGCCTTGACGCGGACCTCCGCGATCCGCTCGGTCCTGATCATCTCGACGGCGAGCTCCACCAGGTCGCGCACCATCGATTCGACGTCGCGTCCGACGTAACCGACCTCGGTGAACTTCGACGCCTCGACCTTGATGAAGGGGGACTGCGCGAGCTTGGCGAGGCGGCGTGCGATCTCGGTCTTGCCGACGCCGGTCGGGCCGATCATCAGGATGTTCTTCGGCGCGATCTCCTCGGCGAGCTCCGGCGGCAGCTTCTGACGGCGCATCCGGTTGCGCAGCGCAATCGCCACGGCGCGCTTGGCCGCCGCCTGCCCGACGACGTACTTGTCGAGCTCGGCGACGATCTGTCGCGGCGTCAGCGTCTCGTTGGCGGTCTGCGAGCTTTCGGGCAGCAGGATCGGCACGGGTTACAGCTCTTCGATCACGATGTTCGCGTTCGTGTAGATGCAGATGTCGCCTGCGATCTGCATCGCTTTCTGGGCGATCGCCTTCGCTTCCAGGTCGGTGTTCTCGGCCAGCGCGCGCGCGGCCGCGAGCGCGTATGGACCGCCCGAGCCGATCGCCACGATCCCGTCGTCGGGCTCGATGAGATCGCCGGTGCCGGACAGCAGGAAGGTCGCGTTCACGTCGAGGACGATGAGCATCGCCTCGAGGCGGCGCAGGACGCGGTCGGTACGCCAGTCCTTCGCGAGCTCGACGACCGATCGCTCCAGGTTGCCGCGATACTGTTCCAGCTTCGACTCGAACCGCGAGAAGAGGGCGAACGAGTCGGCGGCCGACCCGGCGAACCCGGCGAGGATCCGGTCGTTGTAGAGGCGGCGGATCTTCTTCGCCGTCTGCTTCATCACGGTCTGGCCGAAGGTCACCTGGCCGTCGCCGGCCAGGACCGCGCGGCCCCGGTGGCGCACGCCAAGGATGGTTGTGCTGTGAAACATCAAGATTTCTGACTCTATCGGCCCCGCGATCGGGGTGTCAAGAAATCGGGACGCGGTTGAGCTCATGCAAGGACAGGAATGCCAAGACAGCGCGAAAACGGGGAAAATCTGGCCTGTTTCAGACACGCGACGCTGGCAGCCCGGTTGCTGTCTCTCATGGACGGAGCATTCCCATGACGGTCAAATCATTCCCGGCTGACGGCCTTCCGTCAGTCGTCGCACGCACGGCGGTTGCCCTGGCCTTCGCCTCGGCTGTCGTCGCATTCGCCGTTCCTGCACAGGCGCATTCGGCGCGCGGCGACCGCGGCTCGGCCGTGTCGGCAGAGGCTGCCGATCTCTCGGCGCGTCCCGCCGGCATCGAGACGTTCGCTTCTCCGGCGGCGATGTCGCCGCTGCTTGAGCAGCACACGCGGCGCGGCGGTAGCGGTGGTGGTGGCAGCAGCAGCGGTGGTGGTGGTGGACAGGCGGTACCGCGAGGCGGCTCGAGCGGCTCCGGAGGCAGCTCCGCCGGCGGAAGCAGCGGCGGCAGCCGCGGTGGAGACAGCACCGCGGGCGGACGGTCCGGCTCCGACCAGGGCGCTTCGTCCGGCGGCTCGCGCGAGGGCGCGCGGACGCGCGACAGCGGAGAGGGATCGCGCTCCGGCAGCGGCGACACGCCGACCTACAGCCGGCCTCGTGATGGCCGTCCGGCCACTGGCACCGCAGTGCAGCGGCAGCGCGGGGACGGCCGGCCGATCATCATCGACCGCGGCGGCTACTACCCCGGCTGGTATCCGTGGGGCTGGGGAGGCATCGGCCTCGGCGGCTACTACGGCTACTACGATCCCTGGTGGGGCTGGTACGACCCGTATCCGCCGCCGATTGCGTACAGCGGGTACGACGGCGCGCTCCGGATCAAAGTGAAGCCGCGCGACGCCGAGGTCTACGTCGACGGCTACTATGCCGGCCAGGTTGACGACTACGACGGCGTGTTCCAGAAGCTGCGGCTCGAGCCAGGTCCGCACCGGATCGAAGTCCGGCTCGAAGGATACGAGCCGCTGACCTTCGAGGTCCGGATCCAGCCCGATCGGACGATCACCTACAAGGGGGAACTGCAGCGAAATTGACGATTGGACGAGTTGACGATTGGACGATTGGACGAATGTGGCGTCCGGCTTCAGCCGGACGTCCAGCGACATGCGATTCGACAACGCGATCAGGCAGACCTGCCGGACCTGGCTCGTAACGCGACATATACCGGGATCCCGAGCGCGATGATGGCGACGCCGGCCAGCGCTGGCTCGGGGTTCCGCCAGATCTCGTTTCCCACCATCAGCGCGCTCGCGACGACGAACACGGCCGGCGCGAGCGGATAGCCCCACGCGCGGAACGGGCGCGGCGCATCGGGCTCGCGGCGCCGCAGGACGAACACCGCCGCCACCGCGATCCCCGAGAACAGCACCACCGCGAACCCGGTGTAGCTCACGAGCTGCGACAGCGAGCCGCAGAGCACGAGGATCCCGCTCCACACCGCCTGCGTGACGATGGCGCTGACCGGCGCGTGAAACCGCGGGTGCACGCGCGCCGCCGGGGCGGCAAACAGGCCGTCACGCGCCATCGCGAAGTAGACGCGCGGTCCGGCCAGCACCATCGCGCTGATGCTGGCGGCGATGCTGACGATCGTGAACGCCGCGATGACGTCGCCGACCGCGAACCCGAACAGCCGTTCGGCCACCGAGTCGATCAGCGTTCCCTGCACGCGTCCGAGCTCGTTCGCCGGAATCGCATACAGGTAGATGGCGTTCAGCCCGAGATAGATGAGCACGACGGCCGCCGTGCCCAGGCCGAGCGCGAGCGGCACGTTGCGGCCCGGCGACCGCACCTCCTCGGCGACGTACGCTGCCGCGTTCCACCCGGAATAGGTGAACATCACCGGCACAAGCGCCAGCAGCACGCCGGCAAACGTCGTCGCGCCGCCGGCGGTGACCTGGGAAACGCTGCCGTCGCCGACGCCGAACCCGAGCGCGAGGAACATGAGAATCGCCGCCACCTTGAGGCCGGCCAGCGTGTTCTGCACGAGACGTCCCGGTCCGAGCCCGCGCAGGTGGACGAGCGTGATGAGCGCGATGGCGCCAAGGGCGACGATCGCCTTGGGCGACACCACGACGGGGACGAGCGGAAGCGGCAGCGTGAGGAGCGGCGTGGCGTCTCCGGCAATCGGCGCGAAGCGGCCGATGTATTCCGCAAGCGCGACGGCGCTCGCCGCGATCGCGCCGGAGAAGCCGGCGACGAAGGAGGTCCACCCGCTGAGGAATCCGGTCAGCGCGCCGAAGGCTTCACGCAGGTAGACGTACTCGCCTCCCGCCTTCGGACGCAGCGCCGCCAGCTCCGCGTACGCCATCGCTCCGGCGAAGGCGAGCAGTCCGCCGAGCAGCCAGACGAGCAGGATGCCTCGCGCGCTCGGCACCAGGCTGGCGACGATGACCGGCGCGAAGAAGATGCCGCCGCCGATGACGTTGGAGACGACAATGGCCGCGGCGTCGACCGGGCCGAGGCGCCGAACGAGCGCGGAGGGGGTGGCCACGCGTGCGCGCCAGCCGTGCTACTTCGTGATGAGACGACGCTCGATCGGGAACTCGGCGATCAGCGTCCACTGCGTCGAGCCGTACTTGGCGAAGATCTGCGCGCGGGCGTCGATGAACTCCTTGTTGGCGAGCATCTGCGCGCGCGGCTCGCTGCCGGTGTAGCCAAGCTGCGAGTTGACGCTGAGCGACTGCGACACGGCGCCAGGCGCGAGCCCTTCAGAGCCGGTCACGCGGAGGAAGCCGGCGCCCCATTCCTCCTCTTCGCCGACGCGCCGGAAGATGACGTTTCCCTGCAGCGTCGTGATCGGCTGATCGCCGACGTTCCTGAATTTGAAGGTGACGGAGGGAACGATCTTGTTCTGCCCGTTGACGACCCCCTGGTCGAACCAGCCGGTCGACACCTCCTGGACCTGAAGCGCCGTCTTGAGATCGATCTTCGGTCCGCACCCGGCGGTGGCCAGGGCCAGCAGCAGCGTCAGGCAGAAGGCGCGCATGCCGCCATTCTAGAACACACGGACTTCAATCCGGCTGCGCGCTTCCTGGGCTGTCAACTGTCCCCCGAGGAAGGCGGTCAGGTCGGCGCCGCGAACGCTGAGCACGACGGTCCGTGCGTCGGTGTCGATGCCGAGACGCGGCCGGTCATCGGTGCGCCGGGCGGCGACGGTCAGCTGCTCGTCGGGCCCGATGCCAAGACCGCGGCTGTGCTCGAGCATCGCGTCCATCAGCGCTTCGCGGATCTCCGTGCGATAGGCCTCGTCCGGATTGCTGAGGACCGGGTCCACCGTCGCCGAACCGGCGGGCTGACCCGATGCCGACGCCGGCGTCGCGGTCGCGGCGGCGTTGGTCGCCGTCGCCACGCCGGCCGATCCGCCAGCCTGTACCGGGGCAGCTCCGTTCTGCGGGTCGCTGGCCAGCGTCACCGGCGCCACCTGGAGCTCGACGCGCTTGAGTGCCTGCTGGAGGTTGACGTCGTTGCCCGCTGACTGGACGTAGGTGCGCAGCGTTCGCAGCGCCGCCTCGAGGTCCAGGTCGTTCTGATCGAGCGTGCGGAAGCTCCAGGCGAGCGTGCCGCCCAGGTCGGGGACCTCCACGTCGAAGAAGACCCCGTAGCCTTCCAGACGGAAGCCCCGCGCACGCGCGTTCTCGGCGAGGAGCATGTCGGCCGGCATGAGCGCCTGCAACCGATCCCTGATGACGGTCGCGCCATGTTCGACGGCGCCTTCGAGCAGCCGCTCCATCTGCCCGATCTGGTAGCGGCCTTCGCGCAGCTTCTGCATCTCGGCGGTCTCGACGTTCTGCGCCGCCGGCGCCGGTCGCGCGGGCGCCTGCGCCGCCGCTGCCGCCGCGCCTGCCACCACCATCACCATCGCCGACCCGATTACTCTGCCCATCGTCGTGCCTGCCTCGAACCCGTAGACCGATTGGCGTTCACGCATGTCGGAAATCCCCTACGGCCGCTGCGACACGCGCTGCGCCAGGTTGTTCAACTGCTGCTGCGTGCGCATGACCTCGACGCCCGTCCGGCTCTGGATGAGGCCGAGGCTGCGATCGATCCGCACGAGATCCGCCTGGCGCTGCACCTGGGCGTCGCGCGCCATTTCGGCGACGCGCAGCGCGAGCTCCCGCTGCTGGCGCTTCTCGCTCTCGTCGATGAGCGCGCGGACCCGTCGCAGCAGCGCCGCATCGTCGGGCGCGGGCGACGCGGAAGGATGCGCCTGCAGTTGATCCATGAGCTTCTGTTCGAGCGCCGTCATCTCGGGGCGCCACGGCGCCGGATCGGATGGCTGCGTCGCCACGGTCTGAACCGGCGCGGGCGCCGGATCGGCCGGAGCGGGCGCAGACGTCTGCTTCCATCCGGTCGTGACCGACAGGCCTGCCTGCGGCGAGTAGGTCAGGTTGATGTTCGCCAGGCCGAGCGACGCGCCGATGACGAGCATCGCAGCCGCCGCCTGCATCCAGACCGGCGCGTCGGCAAGGCGGCGCCACCCGCTCGGCGGCGCGCTCTGCTCCACCAGGCGCAGCGCGGCGCGCGGAGCCGTTCCGCCGACGCCGTCCGCGACCTCCGGCGCGGACCACGAGGCGAGATCGCTCCGGACATCGGACAGCGCGTCCAGCTCGGTGCGGCACACGAGACACGACCCGAGATGCCGGTCGAACGCGGCGCGTTCGGTCGGCGCGATGTCGTCGTACAGGTACGCGACGAGCACCTCGTCACGCCGACCGTCATACGTGCAGAACATATCGGTACTCATATCAAGCCACTCGACCCGGGGTGCGCGCCAGCTCGCGGCGCAGCACCGTCAGCCCCTGGTACAACCGCGTCTTCACCGTGCTCAAGGGACACCCCATGAGATCCGCGATTTCCTGAAACGTCAGCCCCTGGTATTCCTTCAGGATGATCGCCGTCCGCTGCTCTTCGGGCAGAATCGCCATCGCTTCCTCGACGCGCCGCGCCAGATCCTTCCGTGCGACGAGGTTCTCGATCGGTTCCGCGGGCTCGGCCGCGGCGGCCAGCTCCATCAGATCCATGTCCTCGGGCGGCTGGACGATGGGGTTGCGGCGTTCGCGGCGGGCCCAGTCGCGACAGAGGTTGAGGGCAATGCGATACAGCCAGGAGGAGAACTTCGCCTCGCGGCGGAATTTCGGCAGCGCCCGGAAGGCCCTGAGGAAGGTCTCCTGGCATACGTCACGCGCGTCCTCTTCGCGGCCAATCGTGCGATACGCCAGGGCATAGATCGGCCGTTCCCATCGAAGGATGAGCTGATTGAAGCTGTCCTGATCGCCGCCCATCGACCGGGCGACGAGCTCTTCATCCGTCCACGTCATCTACGCGGGGGCCGGCCCTTTACCAACTTAGACGGGACCGGGCGGGTTTCGGCCGGTCCACCTTCCCCCGCGATCGTAGCAGGGGGGGCCGGCCGGCCCGGCGCGGTTCGCACTAGAATTGGGCATCATCGTCCGCGCACCTGTCGATTCCATGGAACCTACCGGCAGCGCCGTCCGTCTCGCGGTGCACTCCCTGTTGTCGTTGCTGGCCGAAGGCGGAGGACGCCACGCGGCGCTGTCGCTGCTGCACGAACGCAGCCTGCAGGTGACCGGCGGCCGCACCTCGATCCTGTTCGAGCCGCACCCGACGACCGGTCATCTCCATCCGACTTCGGCGAACGGGCCGGAAGTGCTCGCGCTCGGTCCCTGGATCTTCGAGTCGGGCGAATCGGCAATCGTCGCGCAGTGTTTCAGCGGCACCGGGTCGCTGGCTGTGCGGGGAGTGCCGGAGCGGATGCCGTGGCTTCACGGTCAGCTGGGCACGGACGAAGCGGTGTTGATGCCGATTTACGTCGAGCATCGCCGCGCCGGGCTGCTCGCGGTCGGCGTGACGGCCGATCCCGACCAGGCAGCCGCCGCCCTGGCGGCAAGCGAAGTCGCCGGCGGATTCGCCCTCGCGCTCGAGCTCACGCGGCTGCGCCAGCGCGAGGCGTTCGAGCGTGACGTCCACCTGCTGCTCGACGAGCTCACGCTGCAGGCGTCGAGCACGCTCGATCTCCACGCGGCGCTCGAACCGGTCTGTGTCGGCGCGGCGCGCCTGTTCGGCGCCGATCGCCTCACGGTCTGGCTCTACGATCGCCAGTCTCGCGCGCTCGAGCCGTTCGCCTCGTCCGATGGACGCGGTCTCGACGCCGCCCGTGCCGTGCGGGCCGACGATCCGCTCGCGCCGGCGGCGGTGGCCCTCAGATCGCGCGGCGCCGGCATCGCCTCGCAGCCGGCGGCGCCGACTGTCACCCTCACGGTTCCGCTGAAAGGGTACCGCCGCGCGCTCGGGACGCTGGTCTTCGAAGGGGTGCGGATCGAGGCCGGCGAAGATCTCGCGCTCCTCGCGCGAGCCGACGAGCTCGGCCGGCGGCTGTCGAGCGCGATCGAGGCGGCGCAGTTGATCACCACCATCATTCGTACGTAGGGCCGGGTCTTCAGACCCGGCCGGAGCCGTCGTACGTAGGGGCCGGGTCTTCAGACCCGGCCGGAACAAGTCGTACGTAGGGGACGGGTCTTCAGACCCGTCCCGCGCACACACCTCTCGTGGTACACTAAGTCTTTCGCCTGCAAGATGATCCAGCTTTCGGAACTCACCAAGACGTTCGGCGACCGGGTCCTCCTCGACCACGTCACCTGGCAGATCACCGACCGCGAGCGCGTCGGCCTCTGCGGGCCGAACGGCGCAGGCAAGACGACCCTGCTGAAGATGATGGCGGGGCTGGAAGAGCCCGATTCCGGGGCGATCCTCAAGCCGGCCGCGCTGACCGTCGGCTACCTGCCGCAGGACGGGCTGACCCACTCCGGCCGCACGGTCTTCGAGGAGGCCAGCAGCGCGTTCGGCGAGCTCCTGCGGATCAAGGCCGAGATGCACGCGCTCGAAGAGCGGCTCGGCGATCCGTCGGTCCCTGACGGCGAGCACGAGGCGATGCTGACGCGCTACAGCGATCTGCAGGACCGCTTCCGCCTCGGCGACGGGTACGCGATCGAGCTCAAGACGGCGACCGTCCTGCAGGGGCTCGGCTTCAAGGCGAGCGACTTCGATCGGCCGACCGAGACCTTCTCCGGCGGCTGGCAGATGCGGCTGGCGCTCGGCAAGCTGCTCCTGCAGCAGCCCGGGCTGCTGCTGCTCGACGAGCCGACCAACCACCTCGATCTCGAGGCGCGCAACTGGCTCGAGGAGTACCTGAACGGCTACCCGCACGCGGTCATCCTCGTCTCGCACGATCGCTTCTTCCTCGACGCCGTGGTGACGCGCATTGCCGATCTCACGCTGCGCACGCTCACCGACTACGTCGGCAACTACAGCGACTACCTGGTCGCCCACGAAGCGCGCATCGAGGCGCTGCGCAAGGCGAAGCGCGAGCAGGACGAAGAGGTCGCGCGCGTGAAGATGTTCGTCGACCGGTTCCGCTACCAGGCGACGAAGGCGTCGCAGGTCCAGAGCCGGATCAAGATGCTCGAGAAGGTGGTGCCGATCGAGGTTCCGCCCGAACGCAAGAAGATCCGCTTCGACTTCCCGGTGTGCGGCAAGAGCGGGCGCACCGTCCTCGAGCTCGCACACGTGCGCAAGGCCTACGGCGATCTCGTCGTCTTCGACGACCTGAACCTGCACATCGAGCGCGGCGACCGCATCGCGCTGGTCGGCCCCAACGGCGCCGGCAAATCGACGCTGATGCGCATGCTGTCGGGAGAAGAAGCGCCGGACCGGGGCGAACGGATCGAGGGGCACAACGTCGTCATGCAGTACTTCGCGCAGGACGAAGCGACGCGCATGGATCCGGACCCGACGGTGCACGACACGCTGTCGTCGGGCTCGCCGATGCACATGGTGCCGATGATCCGGAACATCCTCGGCGGGTTCCTCTTCTCGGGCGACGACATCTACAAGAAGGTGCGCGTGTTGTCGGGCGGCGAACGCACGCGGCTCGCGGTGGCGCGCATGCTGCTGCGCCCGTCGAACACGCTGCTCCTCGACGAACCGACCAACCATCTCGATCTCGACTCGAAGGACGTGCTGCTCGACGCGCTCGTCGACTACGGCGGCACGCTGATCTTCGTGTCGCACGATCGCTACTTCGTCGAGCGGCTCGCGACGAAGATCGTCGAAGTCGGTGCCGGCACCGCGCTCGTGTACCCGGGCACCTACAAGGAATTCCTCTGGCACAAGGAGCACCCCGAGGCGCCCTCGTCCACTGCGTCCGACGCGCGTGCGGCGCGCCGGGGCGACGACAGCCGCCGGCCGGCACCGCCGCGGCCGTCGCGTCCCTCCCAGGCGGCGCGTCCGCCGCAGCCGGCGCCCCAGCAGCACGCCGGAAAGCCGGCCGCGCAGGCTCGACAGGCCTCGCCCGACGCGCAGCCGGCCCCGCAGCTGTCGCGCGAGGAGCGCAAACGGCTCGACGCCGAGGCGCGACGGAAGTCGCGGGCCGAGCAGGCGCGCAAGGCGCAGGTGGACGCGCTCGAATCGCAGATTGCCGCCGCCGAGGCGGCGATTCGCGAGCTCGAGGCGCGCATGGCCGCCCCCGGCTTCTACGACGATCGCGACGCCTCCCAGAAGGCGGCACACGAGCACCAGTCGCTGATGTGGAAGGTCGGCGAGCTGATGCAGCGGTGGGAAGATCTGCAAACCGCCACTGATTTCGCCGCGACCTCCGGCCGATAACAAATCCGTCATCGAATTACGGTTTCGTGATACGCCGCCGCTCCTCGGACGGACGGCGACGCGACGTTTCCGGCGGATTCCTTGCGCATGTCACCAATGCGAGCCGGGTACGTCCCTTGCGCACGCAGAGTGAATCGAACGGTATGTCCGTCACACGTACCAGCCCTGGGTCTTCTCCACGTACGCGCCCCTTCGTGGACGCGCCGGCGTCTGCCGTGGCACTGCCGCGGATCGCCGCGGCCGGCGTGTCCGGCGACCGCTTCTTCAGGAACCTCGTCGCCAGCATGCGCAACGGCGTCATCGCGATCCATCGCGACGGCTCGCTCGCGCTGATGAACGACGAGACCTACCGGATCTTCTCCCTCCCGAAAGCCCCTGACGACCTGGGACGACCGTTCAGCGACGTCTTCCGCCAGCGGCCCGATCTGGTCCGCCTCCTCTCCGGCGCCTTCGAGATGACGACGCTGCCGAACCGTGCCGAGCTCCGCTTGAAGGATCTCGACCGCGTGATCGGCTACACGCTCTCCCAGGTGCGCGACGACGACGGGCGGACGATCGGCGCGGTGCTCTTCTTCAAGGACCTGACGCAGGTCGAGCAGATGGAAGAGCGCGAGCGGCTCCGCGATCGGCTCGCCTCGCTCGGCGAGATGGCGGCCAACATCGCCCACGAACTGCGCAACCCGCTCGCCGGAATCGAGGTGATGGCCGGGCTGCTGCGCCGCCAGGTGCCAGACTCGCCAGACGCGCAGTCGCTCCTGGCCGACATCCTGAGCGAGGCGAAGCTCGCGAACGCGATCGTCGTCGAGATGCTGGAGTTCGTCCGTCCGATCCGGCTGCAGGTCGAGCAGACCGAGATCGCCGCGGTCCTGCAGCAGGCGGTGATGAACGCCGAGAGCAAGGTGCCGCGGCGCGGCATCGTCGTCGACATGGAGCTGGCCGAGGAGCTGCCGCCGATCGACAGCGACGGCAGCCAGCTGTGCCAGGTGTTCACGAACCTGCTGACCAACGCGTTCGAGGCGATGAACGGAACGGGACGCGTGGCGCTGCGCGCCTCGCTCGCGCTGCCGGAGCAGGATCCCGGGTTCGCCGCGGAAGCGGGCGACCCGGTGCCGTCGATCGTCGTCGACGTGATCGACGACGGGCCGGGCGTGCCTGCGGAGCTGAGCGACCGGATCTTCAATCCGTTCTTCACGACGAAGACGACCGGGTCGGGACTCGGGCTGGCCATCGTGCGGCGCATCGTCGACGCGCACGACGGCCGGATCGATCTGGCGAGCGAGCCGGGGCGCGGAACGCGCTTCCGGGTGACGCTGCCGGTCTCGGCGAAATCGAGCTGGTTCAAGTAGAGAGGAACAGGGAGGATGGGCCGGATACTCGTTGCGGACGATCATGACGCGCTGCGCCGCGGGCTGGCGCGCGGCCTCGCCGAGGCGGGCCACGAGGTCGAGGAGGCGTCGAACGGCAATGCCGCGATCGAGCGGCTGCACGACGGCCATTTCGACGTCGTCCTGAGCGACCTGAAGATGGGCGGCAGCGACGGGATGGACGTCCTGCGGACGACCCGCGCGCTGCACCCGTCGACGGCGGTGATCCTGATGACGGCGTTCGGCTCGGTCAACACCGCCGTCGAGGCGATGAAGATCGGCGCCTTCGACTACGTCCAGAAGCCGTTCGAGATCGAGGAGATGGAGGTCAAGATCGAGAAGGCGCTCGAGGTGCGGCGCCTGAAGCACGAGCTCGATTACCTCCGCGGCACCCAGCAGGACATCTACGATTTCGATCGCATCGTCGGATCGAGCGCCGCGCTGCAGCGCGTGCTCGACATCGTGCGGAAGGTGGCCAAGAGCAACACGACGGTGCTGATCCGCGGCGAAACCGGCACCGGCAAGGAGCTGATTGCCGGCGCGACGCACCACAACTCGCTGCGCAACGCGCGCAACTTCGTCAAGGTGAACTGCGCCGCGCTCCAGGAGAACCTCCTCGAGTCTGAGCTGTTCGGCCACGAGAAGGGGGCGTTCACCGGCGCCGACAAGCAGCGCATCGGCCGCTTCGAGCAGGCCGACGGCGGCACGCTGTTCCTCGACGAGATCGGCGACATGAGCCCGAGCACGCAGGCCAAGATCCTGCGCGTGCTGCAGGAGCACGAGTTCGAGCGGCTCGGCGGCACGCGCACGCTGCGCGTCGACGTGCGGCTGATCGCGGCGACCAACCGCGATCTGCCCGCGATGGTGCAGGCCGGCCAGTTCCGCGAAGACCTGTATTACCGCCTGAACGTCGTCTCGATCGAGATGCCGCCGCTGCGCGAGCGCAAGGAAGACATCGTGCCGCTCGCCCACTCCTTCATCCGCCGGTTCGCCGGCGAGCTGAAGAAGAAGATCGAGGGGCTCGATCCCGACGCGCAGAAGCTGCTGATGCGCTACAACTGGCCGGGCAACATCCGCGAGCTCGAGAACACGATCGAGCGCGCGATGCTGCTCGCCGAAGGGCGGGCGATTGCGGCCGACGATCTGCGGCTCGGCGAAGCGTCGACCCCGGGCGGCAGCCGCGATCACGCCGCGGTGGTGCGGATTCCGCCGACCGGCATCCCGCTGGAGGACATCGAACGCTTCGCGCTCGTCGAGGCGCTGAAGATGTCGAACTGGGTGCAGAAGGACGCGGCCGAACTGCTGTCGATCAGCCCGCGCGTGATGAATTACAAGATCAAGACGCTGAACATCGAGTTCCCGCGCGGCCGGCGCGCGACCCCGCTGAGCGCGTCCCTGGAAACCCCGGTCGCGGCAGCCTCATAGCGGGTCACGCTCATCATGAAGGCGCAAAGGCGCAAAGGCGCGAAGACACGAAGACCGACGAAGGGCGCAAGTCCTCAAAGGACTCGCGCCCTTCAGTGCGTACAGCGCTGGCGGCGCGCCTGGATCATCTCGCCTCGGGCTTCGTCCCGCCCTTTTGATTTTCGTGTGCTTCGTGTTCTCCGCTGCTTGGTGATGAAGGGGCGTGCGGCTCGGACGATGCGGCGCGCGGGTGCGCCTTCCGATACACCTCGAGCAGCTGCGCGGCGTTCACGTGCGTGTAGCGCTGCGTCGTGCTCAGGCGCGAGTGGCCGAGCAGCTCCTGGATCGCGCGCAGGTCGGCGCCGCGCTGCAGCAGGTGCGTCGCGAACGAATGCCGCAGCGCGTGCGGGCTCACGCCGCCGCGCTCGGTGACGAGCGCGTGCTTCCGCACCAGGCGGTCGATGCTGCGGACCGTGAGCCTGCCGCCGCGATAGTTGACGAACAGCGGTTCGCGCGGCCTGCGCGCCGCCGACCTCCGCTGATCGCGCCCGCGAGATCCGGCGATGCGGGGGTCGGCGACGCCGCCGCGCACGAGCCGCTCGCGATCCTGGAGCCACGCGCGCACGGCGCCGGCGGCCGCGGTGTTGAACGGCACCAGCCGCTGTTTTCCGCCCTTGCCGAGCACGCGCACCATGCGGCCCGACAGGTTCAGATCGTCGAGATCGAGGTTGGCCAGCTCGCTGAGGCGCAGGCCCGAGGCGTAGAACAGCTCGAGGATCGCGCGATCGCGGCGGCCGAGCGGCTGCTCCTCGTCGGGCGCTTCGACGAGCTGCTGCATCTCGGCCTCGGAGAGATGCGCCGGCATCCGCACCTCGCGCTTCGGCGTGGCGACGAGCGCGCCGGGATCGGCCGCGATGATGCCTTCGCGGCGCAGGTAGCGCAGAAAGGTCCGGACGGCCGCCAGCTTGCGGGCGGACGTCGCGCGCGAGCTGCCCTGCGCGTGCAGCGACGCCAGAAAGGATCGAATGGACGCGCGATCGAGCGCCTCCGGCGTCAGGTCGCGCCGCTTCACGTCGGCTTCCGCCGCCACGTGCCCGATGAACTGGGTGAGGTCGCTGTCGTAGGCGCGCACCGTGTGCGCGGAGAGATTGCGATTGAGCTCGAGGAACCTGAGGAACGCCTTCAGGTGCTCGATCATGCCGCGCGGTCCCGCATCCAGAGCGCGAGGTCGTCGAGCGCACGGTGAGCCATCGCGAGCTTGCGCTCGGCCTTGCCGCGCGGCAGCCTGGCGCTCCCCCGGTCCGCACCCGATCCTCCAGGCGCACGCCGCAGATCGAGCGGCGCCATGATGCCGAAGGTGATGTTCGACGGCTCGTAGTGCGCCGGATCGGCATGCGACGCGTAATAGGCGAGCGCGCCGATCGCCGTCGTGCGCGGCGGCGCCGACGTGGGGCGTCCGCTCGCGAGCGCCGCGGCGTTGACGCCGGCCAGCAGTCCCGAGGCCGCCGATTCGACGTAGCCTTCGACGCCCGACATCTGGCCGGCGAAGAAGACGGAAGGGTGCCTGCGCAATTGCCAGGTCTCGGTCAGCACGGTCGGTCCGTTGACGTAGGTGTTGCGGTGGACCATGCCGTAGCGCACGAACTCCGCCTGCTCGAGCCCCGGAATCAACCGCAGCACGCGCGCCTGCTCGCCCCATTTGAGCTGCGTCTGGAAGCCGACGAGGCTGTAATGATCGGCCGCGAGGTTGTCCTGCCGCAGCTGCACGGCGGCATACGGCGCGCGCCCGGTGCGCGGATCGACGAGGCCGACCGGCTTCATCGGACCGAAGCGGAGCGTGTCGACGCCCCGGTGCGCCATCACCTCGATCGGCAGGCACCCTTCGAAGAAGCGCTCCTTGTCGAAATCGTGCACCGTCGCCGATTCAGCGTGCACCAGCGCGTCGTAGAACCGTTCGTACTCCTCGCGCGTGAGCGGGCAATTCAAATAGTCCCCCTCCCCATCGTCGAGGCCGCACGCCGGGTTCTTACCCTCCCGTCCCTCCCGACCTTCCTGTCCCTCCCGCCCTTCCCGCTGCCCTACCTGCCCTCGAATGTTTCGATCCCACCTCGACTGCCTGAAGACGCGGCTGCGATCGATCGTCTCGGCGAGCACGATCGGGCTGATCGCGTCGTAGAAGTACAGGTGATCGCCGCCGACCAGCCGCGCGATGTCGGCTGACAGCGTGTCGCTCGTCAACGGGCCGGTGGCGACGATGACGGGACTCGACGGGGTGGCGTCGGGAATCGACTGCACCTCTTCGCGCACGACGCGGATGAGCGGATGCGAGGCGATCGCGGCGGTGATGGCGGCTGAAAACTGCTCGCGGTCGACCGCCAGGGCGGCGCCCGCGGGCACGCGGCTCTCCTCCGCGCAGCGGATGACCAGGGAGCCGAGCCGGCGCATCTCCTCTTTCAGCAGCCCGACCGCGTTATCGAGCTTGTCGCCGCGGAACGAGTTGCTGCAGACGAGCTCGGCGAGACGATCGGTCTTGTGCACGGCGGTGCCGCGCACCGGGCGCATTTCGTACAGCGTCACCGGCAGGCCGGCCGAAGCGACCTGCCATGCGGCCTCCGATCCGGCGAGGCCGCCTCCGATGATGCGAATCATGATGGAACGGCGACCTTGCGTGCTCTCTTGGTTCCCTTGGCGGCGTTCTTTGCCGGCGCAGCCTTGGCTTTCGGCGTCTTCGCGGCGGCACCGGCACCTGCGGCCGCGGTCTTCTTCTTCGTGCGGGCCGGCGCCGTCCGCCCTCGACGTCCGCTCGACGGCGCTGCCGACCGCCGTGCTTCGAGCAGATCGTTGGCCGCTTCGAAGGTCAGCGTCGACGGCTCGATCCCCTTCGGGATCGACGCGTTCGTTTCGCCGTCGGTCACGTACGGACCGTACCGCCCCTCGAGCACCTGCAGCGGTGCCGCGCCGTCGGGGCGCGCAATCGAGGCGATTACCTTCTTCGTCGCCTGGCGACGGCGCGAGCGCTTCGGCTCGCTGAACAGCTGCAGCGCGCGCTCGAGCGTGACGGTGAACAGCTCCTCGTCGGTCTCGAGCGATCGGAAGTCGTCGCCGTGCTTGACGTACGGACCGAAGCGGCCGAGACCGGCGAGCACCGGCTGCCCCGTCTCGGGGTGCAGCCCCAGCTCGCGCGGCAGCTGCAGCAGCTTCAGCGCGTCGTCGAGCGTAACGGTCGACTCGGTCATCCCGCCGATGAGCGACGACCGTTTCGGCTTCCCCTTCGAGCCCTGCTCAGGCGTCTCGCCGAGCTGCACGTAGGCGCCGAAGCGGCCATGAATCGCGTAGACGTTCTGCCCCGTTTCGGGATCGACGCCGAGCAGCCGCGGCCCTTCGGCCTTGGCCCTGATGAGCGCGAGCGCCTTCTCGACCGTCAGATCCGCCGGCGCGAGGTTCGGCGGCAGCGACGCGGTCTTTCCCGGACCACCTTCGCCAAGCTGCAGGAACGGACCGAAGCGTCCGATCCGCACGCGAATCGGGTCGCCTGATTCAGCGTCGGCGCCGACGTCGATGAGCGGATAATCGGCGCGCTCCTCTGCCTGCCGCGCCGCGTCTTCGAGACCGCGATGGTGCGCGTCGCCGCGGTAGAACTGCTCGATGAAGTGCAGCCAGTCGCGTTCGCCGCGCGAGATCTGATCGAGGTCCTCCTCCATCTCCGCCGTGAACTCGACTTCGACCAGGTCGCCGAAATGCGCGCGCAGCAGCCGCGTCACCGCGAACGCCGTATAGCTCGGCACCAGCGCCTTGCCCTGGCGGAAGATGTACCCTCGCCGCTCGATCGTGCCGATCGTCGCCGCGTAGGTCGACGGGCGGCCGATCCCGAGGCGCTCGAGCTCCTTGATGAGCGACGCCTCGGTGAACCGCGCCGGCGGCGCCGTCTCGTGCGTGCGCGAGTCGAGCGACACGAGCGCCACGTCCGGTTTCGGGGTGGCGCCGGCCAGGTTCACGCGCGCGCCGACCGCGAGCATCGGCAGCACCGTTTCCTGATCCTCGAGCTCCGCCGCCGGATCGTCGCTCCCTTCCACGTACGCGCGACGGAAGCCGGCGAACTCGATGGCCTTGCCCGACGCGTTGAACACCGCCGGCTCGCCGTTCGTACCGGTCCCGGTGATCTCGACCGTCGTCCGCAGCACGCGGGCATCCACCATCTGCGACGCCATCGTGCGCTTCCAGATCAGCTCGTAGAGGCGGAAATCGTCGCCGGTGAGCCCGGCGTGAGCCGGCGCGGCGGCGAAGTTCGACGGGCGGATCGCCTCGTGCGCCTCCTGCGCGTTCTTCACCTTCGTCGCGTAGCGCCGCGGACCGGAGTAGTACTCGCCGCCGAACATCTCGCGAATCGCGGCTGCCGACTCCGACAGCGCCTTCTCGCTGAGCGTCGTCGAGTCGGTGCGGTGATACGAGATGTGGCCGTCCTGGAATAGCCGCTGCGCCGCCTGCATCGTCCGCTCGGTGGAGAACCCGAGCTTGCGGCTCGCCTCCTGCGTCAACGTCGACGTGGTGAACGGCGGTGCCGGACGTTCGACGCCCGGCTTCACCTCGACCGAGGTGACCGTCCACGGCAGGTTGGAGCGGAGCGCCTGCAGCAGCGCGTTCGCGGCCTCGCCCGAGATGACGCGGGCGTTGCGGCCGACGAACTGTCCGTGGGCGTCGAAGTCCTTGCCGGTCGCGACCCGGTCGGATCCGATGCGCGCGAGCGTGGCGTTGAAGTCGCGGCCGCCGGCCGAAAGGCGCGCCTCGAGATCCCAGTAGGTAGCCGCCTTGAAGGCGATGCGCTCTTCCTCGCGATCGACCAGCAGGCGCACGGCCACGCTCTGCACGCGGCCGGCGCTCAGGCCGGTCTGCACCTTCTTCCAGAGCACGGGCGAGAGGGTGTAGCCGTACAGGCGATCGAGGATCCGGCGGCTCTCCTGCGCACGCACGAGGTTCTCGTTGACGTCGTGCGCCGCCTTCACCGCTTCGCGAATGGCCGATTCCGTGATCTCGTGAAAGACGATGCGCTTGACCGGCACCTTCGGCTTGAGCACCTCCTTGAGGTGCCAGCTGATCGACTCTCCTTCACGGTCGGGGTCGGTCGCGAGGAACACCTCGCGCGCGTTCTTCAGCGCCGCCTTCAGCGCCTGCACGTACTTCCGCTTGTCGTTCGGAACGACGTAGTACGGCTTGAAGTCGTTCTCGGTGTCGACGCCGAGACGGCCCCACTTCTTCTTGCGGATCTCTTCGGGAATCTCGTCCGCCGACTCCGGCAGATCGCGCACGTGGCCGAAACTGGCCTGGATATCGAAATCGTTGCTGTCGAGAAATCGCTGAATCGTGCGGGCCTTCGCCGGCGATTCGACGATGACGAGTGTCTTTGCCATCTGCCCTGTCACCCTAGCACGTTTCGGCGGCATCGCACGAAACGCCCGCCCGCCTCCCGCCTGAGCGCTCCCGCGAGCTCGAGGGTCAACAGCCGCGGGAGCAGACTGAGCACCGGAAGCCCGGAACGCGCGGAAATCTCTCCGAGATCGAGCGGTTCCCCCGGTGCCATCGCGCGCAGGACCGCATCGTCGACCGGAGCGGACGCCCCGTCTCCATCCGCCTGCGCCGGCCCGGCCGCGATCCCCAGCTCGTCGAGGATGTCCTCGGCGGTTTCGACCAGGCGCGCGCCGTCGCGCAGCAGCGCGTGGCCGCCGCGGTTGCGGCCGCCGAGCACGCTGCCCGGCACCGCCAGCACGTCGCGTCCCTGCTCGAGCGCGCAGCGCGCCGTGATGAGCGACCCGCTCTTCTCGCCCGCCTCGATGACGACGACCGCACGCACGAGACCGCTGATGATCCGGTTCCGGCGCGGGAAGAACGCCGGCCTCGGTCCGGTGCCGGGCAGCAGCTCGCTGACGAGAGCGCCGGCCCGCACGATCTCGCGCGCGAGCGGCTCATGTTCGGGCGGATAGATGACGTCCGCGCCGCTGCCGAGGACCGCAACCGTGCGGCCGCCGGCCGACAACGCCCCGCGGTGCGCCGCCGAGTCGACGCCGCGCGCCAGGCCGCTCACCACCGTCAGGCCGCGAACCGCGAGGTCGCCGCCGAGCCGTTCGGCGACGTTCAGCGCGTAGCTCGATCCGCCGCGCGACCCGACGATGGCGACGGCGACGCCGCTCAACGCCTCCGGATCGCCCGCAACCCAGAGAACCGTGGGCGCGTCGACGATTTCGAGGAGCTGCGGCGGATAGCGCCGATCGCCGCGGACCACCGCGTGCAGACCGGCCAGGTTCGCGCGAGCAAGCGCTTCCCGCGCCCGGGTGCGCCCCCACTCCGGATCGGTCCACGGCGGAGGGGACGAACGCTGACGGCCTTCCGCGCACTGCGCGAGGAGAATGCTGGTGGGATCGCGCCCTTCGTGCAGCTGCGTCGACACATGGCGCCAGCGCCAGATCGGCAGGACGGACAGGGCGACCAGGTCGAGCGGCACCGCCACGGGACCTCCCGCTGCCGATCTGCCTCGCATCCGGCAGACCGGCCGTCGTACCACGGGACCCGACCGAGGTCAGTATAGCGTCCGATGCGGTCACATCCGGTGACAGCGCAGACGACAATCCGTTCGCGATCGCGCATGGACGTGTGCAATTCCGAACGTTTTTCGATCGATGCCGTGGCACATCGATTGCTCGACCATGGGATCGCGAAGTACGCGGAACGGCTTGCCCGTGCAGTTTCGAGTGGCTATAGTGAGGCGAACCCGGTCACACATGTCGATGCGCGCTCTTGCCGTTGCACTCTGTCTGGCGACCGTTGGCGTGGCGCCGGCCTACGCGGATGCCCGCGGCGACGCCAAGTCGCAGGTGGCCTTCGGCATCGACGTCGCGCAGCGTGGTCTGTGGCGCGAGGCGATCTATCGCTGGGAGCGGGCGGTCGAGATCGATCCGACCTACGCGGCGGCGCTCAACAACCTCGCCATCGCCTACGAACACGAAGGACAGCTCGACAAGGCGCGCCAGGCGTACGAGCGCGCGCTCGAAATCGAGCCGAACAATCTGCAGATCCGGCAGAACTACGAACTGTTCAGGGAAATCAATGACCGGACCGGGGCCGACAAGGACAAACCGTAGCCGCCTCCTGGTGCTGTTCTGCGCCGGCGTCGCCGCCATCGCGATGGCGTGCGGGCCGACCTCGTACGAAATCCCAATCGAAACGCCGATCCAGCCGAAGCTCGACATCACGCCGTTCCAGCGCGTGCTGATCGCCGGGTTCGTCGCCGGCGGCACGGAGGATGTCGATACGAACCAGGAAACGGTCCGTCTCCTGCGCAGCCAGCTGCGCTCGAAGTCGGGGCTGCGGGTCATCGACGCCGACGTGCTCCCGCTGATGGAGATTGCGCAGGAACAGAGCCGCGCCGCGAGCGAGACGCCCGAGACGCAGGTCGCCACGCGCGAGAGCGGCGCCGCGGCGGCCGCGCAGGCGGCACCGTCGCTCGCCCTGCCGCAGCGCATTCGCGACGAGAAGGATCTCGAGCCGTACGAGCGGCTGTTCGCGAACACGGCGTACTGGAAGCGGATCGGCGAGGAGTACCAGAACCCGCTCATCGTCACCGGCACGGTGCTGTTCACGCCGCACTCGCGGTCGGGGTTCGTGTCGCGCGACGTCGAACAGTACGACTCGTTCGGCCGGCGCCGCGTCATCCCGACGCGGACCTACATGGAGCGCAAGGGCTTCATCCTCCGCCCGAAGTTCGTCTTCATCGACGGCCGCTCCGGCGCGACGATGTACTCCGAGAGCTACCGGGAAGAGGTGCTCTACAACGCGCAGCAGAGCACGCCGGCGCTGTCGTCGTACTTCGAGCTGATGGACCGCCTCGTGCCGAACTTCCTCAGCACCCTGAGCAGCCAGAAGATCCGCGGCACGCGCGTTCTGCTGAAGTAGTTTGTGGCGTCCGGCTTCTGGTAGTCGTGGCGTCCGGCTTCAGCCGGACGCGTCTTTACAACACCCCTGCTTCGGCTGTACACTTCTCCCTTTGCACAGGTGTCGAATATGTACGCAATCGTTCAGACCAGCGGCCGCCAGCTGAAGGTGGCTCCCGGAGCTGTCGCGCTCATCGACGGCACGGCGGGAGAGCCCGGAGCGGAAGTGACGCTGGATCAGGTGCTGCTCGTCGAAAAGGACGGCGGCGAGGTCGTGGCAGGCGCCCCCTTCGTGGCCAACGCGCGGATCCTGGCGGTGGTCGAAGGCGAGGCGCGCGGCCCGAAGATTCGCGTGTTCAAGAAGAAGCGCCGGAAGGGGATGCGCCGCACCAAGGGGCATCGCGCCACCTACACGCGCCTTCGCATCACGGACATCGTTCTCTAGGTTTCAGTCATGGCTCATAAGAAAGGTCAGGGCAGCTCCCGTAACGGGCGGGACTCCAACTCGCAGCGCCTCGGCGTGAAGGCGCACGACGGCAACTTCGTGACCGGCGGCACGATCATCGTCCGGCAGCGCGGGCGCCGCTTCAACGCGGGGCTGAATGCCGGCCGCGGCAAGGACGACACGATTTTCGCGAAGATCGACGGCCGGGTCCGCTTCGAGGATCACGGTGCGAAGGGTCGTCTGATCAGCATCGTGCCGGTCCAGCCGAGCTGACCCGCCATCTGGGCATCCGCAGGTTTTATCCGGCCATCTGGAGCGAGAGGCGCCCACCCGCTCTCCGCGTCTGCGCGCGGGAGGGAGAGCCGGGCAGCCGCCAGCCGGATGACCCAGGCGTTCGATGTTCGTTGACGAAGTAGATATCCACGTCACGGCTGGCCACGGCGGGCGAGGATGCCTGGCGTTCCGCCGCGAGAAGTACGTGCCGCGCGGCGGCCCGAGCGGCGGCGACGGCGGCCACGGCGGCTCGATCTTCATCGTCGCCAGCCCGCACATCAACACCCTCATCAACTTCCGCTTCCATCCGGAGTTCGACGCCCCGAAAGGGGGCCACGGCGAAGGGTCGAACCGGACCGGCCGCAACGGCGCCGACCTCGAGCTCGAGGTGCCGGTCGGTACCCTTGTGTACGACCGGACCGGCGCCCCTGACGTCGTGCCGCGGCTGCTCGCCGACCTGTCGCACGCTGGCGACCGCGTGCTGGTCGCGAAGGGAGGGCGCGGCGGCCTCGGCAACGCGCATTTCGCGACGTCGACCAATCGCGCACCGCGGAAGGTCCAGCCGGGCGAGGAGGGCGAGGAGAAGTGGCTCCGCCTCGAGCTGAAGCTGCTGGCGGACGTCGGCCTGGTTGGCTTCCCGAACGCCGGCAAGTCGACGCTGATCTCGCGCATCTCCGCGGCGCGGCCGAAGATCGCCGACTACCCGTTCACCACGCTGATTCCCAATCTGGGCGTCGTCCGGTTGAGCGACGACCGGAGCTTCGTCGTCGCCGACGTGCCGGGCCTGATCGAGGGGGCGCATCGGGGGCAAGGGCTCGGACACCAGTTCCTGCGTCACCTCGAGCGCACGAAAGTGCTCGTGCATATGGTCGACGTCTCGAGCGCCTCGGGGCGCGATCCTGTGGCCGACATGGACATCATCCGCCGCGAGCTGGAGCTGTTCGCGCCGGAGCTGGCGGCCAAGCCGCAGATCGTCGCGGCAAGCAAGATCGACGCGATGGACGATCCGGATCGCGTGCGCGCCGTCGAGGCGCGCGCCGCCGCCCTGCATCTCCCCTTCTTCCGCATCTCGGGCGTGACCGGCGCCGGCCTCCAGGAGCTGCTCGAAGCGGTCTGGCGTGCGCTGAGCGCCGCGCGGGAGCTGGAAGCGGCGCAGATCGACACCACTCCGCCTGCCGCGCCGCTCGCTGAATGACGACGCGGCGCATCGGCCTGCTCGGCGGGACATTCGATCCCATTCACATGGGACATCTCGATCTGGCGACGGCGGCCGCGTCGGCGCTGCAGTTGACGCAGCTGCTCGTGATTCCGGCCAACGTGCCGCCGCATCGGGTCAAGCCGCTCACGTCGAGCTTTCACCGCTTCGCGATGGTGGCGCTGGCGGTTGCGGGCAGACCCGGCTGGCGCGCGTCCGACGTGGAACTGCGGCACGAGGCGCCGTCCTACACGTCGATCACGCTGCGGCGGTTCGAGGAGCGGGGGTACGGTGCCACGGAGCTCTTCTTCCTCATCGGCGTCGACGCGTTCGTCGACATCATGACGTGGCGCGACTTCCCGCGCATCCTGGATCGCGCGCATTTCGCCGTCGTGTCGCGTGCCGGACGCAGGGTCGCGGAGCTGCCGCAACGGCTGCCGTCGCTTGCCCCCCGCATGGTGCCGGCCGCCGATTTCCAGAACGGTGCGACGACATCGATCATCCTGATCGACGGCGAGACCACCGACGTGTCATCCACTGCGATCCGGCTGCGGCTGGCGCGCGGGCAGACGCTCGACGGGATGGTCGACCCGCGCGTGCAGCAACACATTGAGCAGCACGGACTTTACCGGTTGCCCTCGCCGGACAGGCGCCTGGCCGCGGGCGCGGCGGAACCGGGGGCAGGCAGGTTGCATGGCCAAGACTGAGAAACGCAAGAAAGCCGCGCGGCTTCCAAAGTCCATCACCATCGCCGTGAAGGCCGCCGAGGACAAGAAGGCGAACGAGATGGTCGTCCTCGACCTGCGCAAAGCCGCCGGCTTCACCGACTACTTCGTCATCTGCTCGGGCACGAACCCGCGGCAGATTCGCGCGATTGCCGACGGCGTGATGGAGGCGCTCGCCGCCAGCGGCGAGAAGCCGGCGCACATCGAAGGGTACGAACGGTCGGAATGGATTCTGCTCGACTACTTCGACTTCATCGTGCACGTCTTCGCGCCCGAGACCCGCACGTTCTACGCGTTGGAGCGGCTCTGGGGCAACGCCGAGCAGGTCCCGGCGGGCGACGCCGCGACGTAACGCCGCCGTCGTTCCGCGCGCGCACGACCGGCGCACGCGTACCGCACGACCCATGGATCTGACTCCATGCGCAGGTGGTGCGACCTCGTCATCTCGTTCCTGCTCGCGCCTGCGTGTGCCGCCTGCGACCGCACGCTGCTCCACCCCACCCGCGGATGCGTCTGCGGCCAGTGCTGGGACGCGATCGTCCGATCGCCGCCGCCGCACTGCGTCCGCTGCGGCGGACACGTCGCGCCGAGAGCCGCTGCGTCCGTGGAATCTCCTCTGTGTCCGGTCTGCGCGTCGACCTCGTCAACCATCGAGGCGACCCGCGCGATCGGCCCGCACGAAGGGACGCTGCGCGAGATCATCCATGCGTTGAAGTACGACGGCCGTCGATCGATCGCGCCGCGCCTCGCGGCGTCGATGCGTGTTGCCGCGGCGGATCTGATCGCGCGTTCCGATGCGGTCGTCCCCGTACCGCTGCATCGCGCACGCCGCCGAGCGCGCGGCTTCAACCAGGCGGCCGACCTGGCGCGCCATCTGGGCAGGCCGGTCGTGCACGCGCTCGCGAGGGTCCGCAACACGCCGACGCAGACGGCCCTGCCGGCCGCCGCGCGTCTCGAGAACGTCTCGGACGCCTTCGACGTTCGGCGGGAGGCGGCAACGCTGCGGGGACGGACGGTCGTCCTCGTCGACGACGTGCGGACGACGGGCGCGACGCTGCAGTCGTGCGCGCGCGTGCTGCGTGAGGCCGGCGTGGAACGGGTGTTCGCGGTTACCGCAGCGCGAGTCGAGACGCCAGGTGCGTGAACACTTCGTCCGCGATCGTCTCCTTGGGACGGTTGCCGTCGAGGAGCACCCACCCGTCGCCGCGCGCCGCGAGCCGCCTGTAGCTGTCGCGCACCCGCGTCTGCAGGGCGAGGTCGCGCTCGTAGCGATCGCGATCGACCGCCTTGCGCGTGACGGCGATCTCGGGAGCGATGTCGAGCATGAAGGTGAGCGACGGCGGCGGCAGGAATCGCTGGATGTCGGTCAGCCACGCGGCGTCGAGACCGAACGCTTCGCCGTAGGCGACGCTCGACGCGAGGTAGCGATCGCAGACGACGAAAGTGCCGGCGTCGAGCAGCTGCTGGAGCGTGACGCGCCACTCGTACCGGTTCGCGACGTAGAGCAGCTGCATCACGTCGGCGCCGTACTCGCGGTCGCCCGCGAGCGCCTTCGCGATCTCGCCGCCAATGTGCGTCGTGTAATCGGGGAACGAGACGAGGCGCACGCCGTGGCCGAGAGCCGTGAGCCGATCGCGCAGACGTTCGGCCTGCGTCTGCTTCCCGCTCTGGTCGAGCCCTTCGAAGGCGATCAGGTGCCCGCGCATCCGGGCTACCGGCTGGTCGTGAGGCTGGGCGCGTTCTCCAGCGCCAGCATGTCGTCGACCGTCTGGCGGCGCCGGACGACCTCCCATCGCCCCTCGTCGACGATCACTTCCGCGGGGAGCGGGCGCCGGTTGTAGTTGGAGGCCATCGCCGCGCCGTACGCGCCGGCGTCGCGAATCGCCAGCAGGTCGCCGATTGCGAGCGGCGGCAGCATCCGGTCGCGTCCGAGGACGTCGCTGCTCTCGCACACCGGGCCGACGATCTCGTACTGCTGCGCCGCCCCGTCCGACGCGCGGAGCGGCTCGATCCGGTGGTAGGCGCTGTAGAGCGCCGGGCGCATCAGCTCCGTCATGCCGGCGTCGAGGACGGCGAAGCTGCTGATTGCGTTGCGCGGCTTGAGGTCGATGACCCGTCCGAGCAGCACCCCCGCGGGGCCGACGATGGCGCGCCCGGGCTCGACGACGATGGGCAGGCCCGTCGGTCGGATGGCGGCCACGATCGCCTCGACGTACTCGCGCGGCGCAGGCACGCCGGACCCGTCGTACGAGATGCCGAGGCCGCCGCCGACGTCGACGTACTCGAGCGCGAGCCCGTCGCGCGCGAGCTGCTGCGCCGTCGCGGCGACGAACTCGGCGGCCCCCGCGATCGGATCGAGACTGGTGATCTGCGACCCGATGTGCACGTGCACGGCGACCAGCTTCAGGAAGGGGCGCTCGGGCAGCGTGGCGAACAGGTCGCGCGCGGCATCGACCGGGACGCCGAACTTGTTGATCTTCAGCCCTGTCGAGATGTGCGGATGGCTCTTCGCGTCGATGTCCGGGTTGATGCGGACCGCGACGCGCGCCGGGCGGCCGAGGCGCGCGGCAATCGCCTCGATCCGCGCGAGCTCCCCCGCCGATTCGACGTTGATCGCCTTCAGATCGAGCGGGACCGCGCGCTCGAGCTCCGCGGCCGACTTGCCGACGCCGGTGAAGACGATCTGGCGCGGCTCGAAACCCATGCGCCGCGCCACGTCGATCTCCCAGATCGAGTTCGCGTCGGCGGCGGCGCCGAGCGCGTGCAGCAGGCGCCCGATCGCCAGGTTCGAGTTGGCCTTGAGGGCGTAGTGCAGCGCGTGCGGGTACCCGTGAAAGGCCTCGTCGAGCGCACGATAGCGCTCGCGGATGACGGCGGCGCTGTAGACGTAGAGGGGAGTGCCTTCGGCGTCGGCGATCGCCTGCAGGTCGACGCCGTCGCAGACGAGGCTGCCGCCAGTCCTGAAGAATCCAGTCACGAATCGACTACCGACTATACCACCTGCTATCATCGCGTGATCCCTCGCCAGCCATTCATGTCTGCCGATCCCGCCGCACTGCCGGACGAAACCGAAGCGCTGATCCAGCGATGCCTCAGAGGAGACCAGGCCGCCTGGGAGCGGATCGTGCGCCAGCACTGGCGGCGCGTGTTCAACGTCGCGTACAAGTTCGTCGGCAAGCACGACGAAGCCGAGGATCTGACGCAGGACATCTTCCTGAAGATCTTCAAGTCGCTCGAGACCTTCGACCGCCGCGCGAACTTCCAGACGTGGCTGATCAGCGTCAGCCGCAATCTCTGCATCGATCATTACCGGAGCGTCCGCAAGGAGCGCCAGACGATCGACCGCGACGTCGACGCGAACGAGCTGTCGCCGGCCGCGGCGGAACCGGGACCGATCGCCGCGCTCGAGCAGCGCGACCGCGTGTCGCTGCTGCGCGAGGCGCTCGCCGCCCTGCCCGACACTCTCAGGACGGCGGTCGTGATGCGGGACATCCAGGAGCTGTCGTACCAGGACATCGCGGCCCGCCTGCAGCTGCCCGAGGGGACCGTGAAGTCGCGCATCAACCGGGGGCGGGCGGAGCTGGCGCGGCAGATCCGCAGGCTGCGCGGCGACGACTACAGCCCGAGCGGCTCGTCGCCCGAGGGGACTTCTCGCACTGGAGCCTATCGATGAACGTGAAAACCGAGCAGTCCGGGAACGTCGCGATCGTCCGCGTCGGCGAGACGCGGATGATGTATCCGATGCTCGCCGAGTTCTCCGGCGCCGTGTCGGCGCTCGTGTCGGGCGGCACGCGGAACATCCTGATCGACCTCGGCCCGGTGACCTACGTGGACAGCGCGACCATCGGGTGCTTCATGGATCTCTATCGCACGATCTCCGGGGCGGGCGGTCAGCTGAAGCTCGCCGGCGTGCAGAAGCGCGTCGAGACGATGCTGACGATGACCGGGACGCAGAACTTCATCGGCATCTTCGCCGACGAGCCCGCGGCGCTGCGCAGCTTCGGGGCGCAGTCATGACCACCATCAGAACGACCACCGGATCGGAGTTGACGCTCGACGGCGATCTGCTCGCCATCATGGAGCTGCTCTACCGCGAGGTCACCGCGAAGCAGGCGCTGGATCGCACCTTCGACGACATGGTGCGCGAGATCCAGCACCTGATCGGCCAGATGACCGACGAGGAGCTGCGGGCCTACTTCGCCGAGAGCCTGTTCCTCAACACCGTGCGGTACGAGAACGACAAGCTCGAGGCGTACATGCGGAAGCTGTCGCGGAAGTAGCGGCGCCCGATCGAGCATGTCGCTGAACTACCTCGCCACACGATTCCGCTGCAGCTGGCCGTGGGACATCCTGGTGATGCTCTGCGACGGACGGTTCGTCTGCGGCTGCGCCGACCCGTACGGCAGGCGTGTGCTGGGCGACGCGCGGAGCGGCTCGGTGCGCGACACCTGGACCGGCCCGACGATCACGGCGCTCCGCCAGGATCTGAACGGCGGCGGGTCGAAGTTCTGCGGCGACTGTCCGCTGAAGCTGCCGCTGAAGAAGGACGAGGCGCCGGCGGTCAGGCCGCCCGACGCCGGGCCGTACCCGGGACGGATGTACATCGAGTGCACCGCCGCCTGCAACATCTCGTGCAACCAGGCGTGCTGCGCCCCCGAGACCGGTATCACGCGGACGCGGCAGGCCGGCATGCTCGATTTCGACCTCTTCGCCCGCGTGATAGACGAGGCGGGGCCGTCGCTCGGACGCATCGACTTCTTCAACTACGGCGAGGCGTTCCTCCACAAGCGCGCCGTCGAGATGTGCGAGTACATCAAGTCGCGCTTCCCGCACATCTACCTCTACACGAGCACCAACGGCCTGGCGCTCTCCGAAGAGCAGGCGCGTCGGCTGGTGCACTCGGGCATAGACGAGGTCACCTTCTCCATCGACGGCGCCACGCAGGAAAGCTACGAGCAGTACCGCCGCCGCGGGAAGCTCGACGTCGCGCTCCGGAACCTGCGCGCGATGGCCGACGAGAAACGCCGCGCCGGACGCGATCTCCCCTTCCTGAACTGGCGCTACATCCTCTTCAAGTGGAACGACAGCGACGGGGAGATGGCGCTGGCGCGCCGGATGGCGCGCGAGTTCGGCGTCGATCGCCTCACGTGGGAGATCACCGATCACCCGGAAGACGCCTTCTCGCGGCGGTTCGTGCCGGGCACGTCGGCATTCGAGGCGATCAGGCGCGAGACCTGGGATGACAGCAATCTCGGGAACGCGATTCCGGGGGCGACTCCTCGCGCGCGCATCGACGTGCGCACGCCGGTGCCGGGACTGCCGCTCATCGGCGCGCGACGGCGGCCGTTGACCGTGAAGGCGCGCGTGCACAACCTGAGCGGCCGCACCTTCCCCAACAGCGGCGCGCAGGGTCGCCGCCTCGTCCGTCTCGGCGCGCAGCTGTGCGCGCAGGACGGCTCGCTCATCAATCTCGATTTCGCGCGCGCCGACCTGCCGCGTCCGCTCGAAGGGGGCGCGACCGCCGACATCGCGCTGACGCTGAAGGAGCTCCCCGCTCCAGGGCGCTACAGGCTGAAGTTCGACCTGGTGAGCGAAGGGATCGACTGGTTCGAGCGCTGCGGCTCGCCCACGACCGAGCAGCCGTTGTGGGTGATTTGACGATGCCGGTCGGAGTCGGCCGGGTCTGAAGACCCGGCCCTACGTACGTCGGCGCACGTCGGAATCCGCGTTGCGTACGTCGGGATCCGCGTTGCGTACGTAGCGTCGGGTCTTCAGACCCGACGAACGGATCTTCAGCCCCGACGACGCGAACTGATTTCGAAACTAACTGGCGAGGGAGGGCGCGGTCGCCGGCACCGGCGAAGCCGCGGGGATCATGACGTCGGCGCTGCCTTCGACCAGCCGCCAGCAGTCGGCTTCCGCCAGGATCTTTCCCGCGAACTCGGTGTGCAGCGCGTGCCCCGCGCGGTGCGCGACGAGATGGCCGATCACCGGGTAGCCGACCAGCGCGAGATCGCCGACCGCATCGAGAATCTTGTGCCGGACGAATTCATCGTCGAACCGGAGCGCGTTCAGGACGCCCGTTTCGCCGAGCACGATCGCGTTGTCGAGCGAGCCGCCGAGCGCGAGGCCGTTCTGCCGGAGCATCTCGACGTCCTTCAGGAAGGTGAAGGTCCGCGCCGGCGCGATCTGATCGATGAAGCTGTCCTCGGTGATGCGGAGCGTGCGCGACTGGTGCCGCAGCAACGGGTGGTCGTAGCTGATGCTGTAGGTGACCTTGAAGTGATCCGACGGGTAGAGCGCGATGCGCTTGTCGCCGCGCGACAGCGCGATCGGCCGCAGGATCTTCAGGAACTTGCGCGGCGCGGCGAGCTGCTTGATGCCCGCTTCCTGGATCAGGTACACGAACGGCGCCGCGCTGCCGTCCATGATCGGCACTTCCGGCGAGTTCAGCTCGATCAGCACGTTGTCGATGCTCATGCTGACGAGCGCCGCCAGGAGGTGCTCGACGGTCTCGACCGAGACCTCGTTCTGCGACAGCGCGGTGGCGAGCTGGATGCCGGCGAGATTCTGCACCTTGGCCGGCACCTCGTGGTCGCCGACGTCGGTCCGCCGGAAGCGGATCCCGAAGTCCGCCGGAGCGGGCTTCAGCGAGAGTTGAACCTTGTTGCCGGAATGAAGGCCGATGCCCACGCAGGAGATTGCGCGGCGAAGGGTGCGCTGTGCGTCCATGTGTCTCTCAGCGGGCGTGGACATGCACAGATCAGCTGAGCAAATGGGATGCCTGCATGATCGTCAGGCGACCGAAGTCATGATGCATCGATTCATGGAATGTTTCCGATCGCCTTCGCCTCTACATTCGCCTGAGATCGCCAACGGCCTGTGGCCGTGAGACCACGGTTGCTGGCGTGAAAAACGTGGCAATGTTACCACAGCGTTTGGCTCGGCTGTATCACTACACAGCCTCAGACCGTATCGGCCGTCCCCGCTCGGCCGAGAAGATCTCCGCGAGATAGCGTCCGGTCGCCGAGCCTTCGTGCGCGGCGACCTCCTCGGGCGTTCCCTCGGCGACGATGCGGCCGCCGCCCGCTCCGCCTTCGGGGCCGAGGTCGATGACGTGATCGGCCGTGCGGATCACGTCGAGATTGTGCTCGATGACGACGACCGAGTTTCCCTGATCGACCAGCCGGCTCAGCACGTCGAGCAGCTTGTGCGTGTCCTCGAAGTGCAGGCCGGTGGTCGGCTCGTCGAGGATGTACAGCGTGCTTCCGGTCCCTCGACGCGACAGCTCGCGGGCGAGCTTCACCCGCTGCGCCTCCCCGCCGGACAGCGTCGTCGCCGACTGCCCCAGCGCGACGTAGCCGAGCCCGACGTCCTGCAGCGTCCGCAGCTTGTTCGCGATGGCCGGAAAGTTCTCGAGCAGCGGCAGCGCCTGATCGACCGTCAGCTCCAGCACGTCGGCGATCGATTTGCCCCGGTAGGTGATCTCCAGCGTCTCGCGGTTGTAGCGGCGGCCCTTGCACTGCTCGCACGTCACGTAGACGTTCGGCAGGAAGTGCATCTCGATGGCGATGACGCCGTCGCCCTGGCACGCCTCGCAGCGGCCGCCTTTGACGTTGAACGAGAACCGCCCGGGCCTGAAGCCGCGCTGCTTCGCCTCGGGCATCATCGCGAAGAGATCGCGGATGAAGGTGAAGAGCCCCGTGTAGGTCGCCGGGTTCGAGCGAGGCGTGCGCCCGATCGGCGACTGGTCGATCTCGATCACCTTGTCGACGAGCTCGATGCCGTCGATGCGATCGTGCGCGCCCGGATCGTCCGCGGCCCTGTAGATCGTCCGCGCGAGCGAGCGATACAGGATGTCGTTGACGAGCGTCGACTTGCCCGAGCCGCTCACCCCGGTCACCGTCGTGAGCACGCCGAGCGGCACCCGGACGTCGATCCGTTTCAGGTTGTTCTCGCGCGCGCCGCGGATGACGATCTCCCCTTTCGGCGTGCGGCGCGTCTGCGGCGTCGGGATCGCGCGCAGCCCGGTCAGATACGCGCCGGTGACAGACGACGCGTCCTGCATCAGATCGGCCGGCGTTCCCTGGAAGATCACCTGTCCACCGTGCTCGCCTGCGCCCGGACCGAGATCGATCACCCAGTCGGCCGTCCGGATCGTCTCCTCGTCGTGCTCGACGACGATCACCGTGTTGCCGAGATCGCGCAGCCGCGCGAGCGTGCTCAGCAGCTTCCGGTTGTCGCGCTGGTGCAGGCCGATCGACGGTTCGTCGAGGACGTAGAGGACGCCGGTCAGGTTCGCCCCGATCTGCGTCGCGAGACGGATGCGCTGCCCCTCGCCCCCCGACAGCGTGGCGGCGCTGCGCCCCAGCGTGAGGTAGCCGACGCCGACGTCGTGCAGGAAGCGCACCCGGTCCTGGATCTCGCGCAGGATCCGCTCGGCGATGATCGCCTCGCGGTCGGTCAGCTCCAGGCTCTCGAACGCCACGAGCGCCTCCGAGATCGGCAGGTCGACGTACTCGGCGATCGTGCGCCCCTTGACGCGCACCGCGCGGCTCTCGGCCTTGAGCCGCTGTCCGCCGCAGGTGGAACAGGGGCGCAGCGACCGGTACGCTTCGAGCTCCGCCTGCTCCGTCCACGTGCCATCCTCGAACCGGCGCTGCAGGTTCGGCACGAGCCCTTCGAACTTGTGCGTCGACCCTTTGGGCGCACCGAACAGGAGGATCTCGCGCTGTTTCTTCGGCAGGCGTCCGAACGGCACGTCGAGATCGATGCCGAAGTCCCTGCTGAGCGACTGCAGCGCCTCGCGCACCAGCTTGCGATCGCCCTTCGTCCACGGCGCGATCGCCCCGCCGGCCAGCGAACGCGACTCGTCGGGCACGAGCCGGTGCGGATCGAAGTCGACCAGCGCGCCGAGCCCCTGGCACGCCGGGCAGGCGCCGTGCGGCGAGTTGAAGGAGAAGGCGCGCGGCGTCATCTCCGGCACGCTGATCCCGCAGTCGACGCAGGCGAGGCGCCGCGAGAACAGCCGGTCCCCCTGCTCGAACGCGTTGACGACGACGATGTCGTCGGCCAGCCGCAGCGCGGTCTCCACCGACTCGGCGAGGCGCCGTTCCACGCCGCCGCGGACGATCACCCGATCCACCACCACGTCGATCGTGTGATTGCGGCGCCGATCGAGCTTGATCTCCTCGTCGAGCGATCGGAACTGGCCGTCGATGCGCGCCTTCGTGAAGCCGCGCGCCCGCAGGTTCGCGAGCTCCTTCTTGAACTCCCCCTTGCGGCCGCGAACGATCGGCGCGAGCACGTTGATCCGCGAGTCCTGCGGATAGAGCATCACCATGTCGACGATGCGCTCGAGCGACTGGCTGGAGATCTCCTTGCCGCAGTTCGGGCAGTGCGGCACGCCGATGCTCGCAAACAGCAGGCGCAGGTAGTCGTAGATCTCGGTGACGGTGCCGACCGTCGAACGGGGGTTCGATCCGGTGGTCTTCTGCTCGATGGAGATCGCCGGCGACAGGCCGTCGATGAGGTCGACGTCCGGCTTCTCCATCTGCTCGAGGAACTGCCGCGCGTAGGCCGACAGCGACTCGACGTAGCGGCGCTGCCCTTCCGCGTAGATCGTGTCGAAGGCAAGCGACGACTTGCCCGAGCCGGACAGGCCGGTGATGACCACGAGCCGGTGCCGGGGGATGTCGACGTCGATGTTGCGAAGGTTGTGGACGCGCGCGCCGCGAACCGCGATCCAGTCGTGAGCCATGGGCTTCCGTATGGGTCCGTCGGGAGGACCCGAAACGACCATTGTACAACCCTGGCCCGAGACGTACGTCGCGTGACGCCTGGCTCTTCTGATGTGGCGTCCGGCTTCAGCCGGACGTCACAGATCTCCTGAGCTTCGAGTTGCGGAAGCCGTAGCCGAAATAGATCAGCAGCCCGATGGCGAGCCAGATCGCGAACCGCTCCCACGCATGTGTCGGCAGCCCGAGCATGATGTAGACGCACGCGGCGGCGCCGCTGAGCGACACGAACGGCAGCGCGGTGACGCGGAACGGACGCTCGCGGCCGGGATCGGTCCAGCGCAGCACGAGCACCCCGACGCAGACGATCGCGAACGCCGACAGCGTCCCGATGTTCGTGAGATCGTAGATCTCGTTCTCGTCGAGCACCAGCGCGCCGGCCGCGACGGCGACACCGGTGACGATCGTCGTGATGTGCGGCGTCCGGTAGCGCGGGTGCACCTTCGACGCCCACGGCGGAAGCAGGCCGTCTCGAGCCATCGAGAAGAAGATGCGCGGCTGCCCGTACTGGAACACGAGCAGGACCGCCGTGAGCGACACGACCGCGCCGAGCGAGACGAACCAGCCGGCCGTCCCGAGCCCGGCGATCTGCAGCGCCTGCGCCAGCGGATCGGACGCCTTCAGCTGCTGGTATGGAACCAGGCCGGTCGCGACCAGCCCGACGATCACGTAGATCAACGTGCAGACGGCCAGGCCACCCAGGATCCCGATCGGCATGTTCCGCTGCGGGTCCCTGGTCTCCTCGGCCGCCGTCGAGATCGCATCGAAGCCGATGTAGGCGAAGAACACGATCGCCGCGCCCTGATGAATCCCTCGCCAGCCGTTCGGTGCGAACGGGACGAAGTTGGCGGTGTCGACGTGCCCGGCGCCGACCGCCACGAACAGGCCGAGCACGAGCAGCTTCACGACGACCATGACGTTGTTCACGCGGATGCTCTCCCGCACGCCGATGTACAGGAGCCAGGTGATCAGCATCACGATCGCGAACGCCGGCACGTTGACGAGCAGCGGCACGCCGGCGACGCGCGGCGCGGTCTGCAGCAGGCCGTGCACCGCCGGATCGGAGCTGAGCAGCGCGGTCCGATAGCCGTGCGTGAGGTAGTCGGGCAGGTGAACGCCGAATCCGGTCAGCAGCGACGTGAAGTAGCCGCTCCAGGCGATGGCCACCGCGATGTTGCCGACGGCGTACTCGAGAATCAGATCCCACCCGATCACCCACGCGACCAGCTCGCCGAGCGTCGCGTACGAGTACGCGTACGCGCTGCCCGCCTGCGGGATCATCGCCGCCAGCTCCGCGTAGCAGAGCGCCGCGAGGCCGCACACCAGGCCAAGGAGCAGGAAGGAGAGCACGAGCGCCGGTCCGGCGCCGTAGCGCACGATCTCGCCCGACGGCAGCGTCTCGCCCGCGGCAGCGGTCCCGATCGACGAGAAGATGCCCGCGCCGATGACGGCGCCGATCGCGAGCATCACGAGATCGCCGGCGCCGAGCACGCGCTTGAGACCGGCCGCGTCCACCGTTTCGGGCACGAGCGCGGCAATCGGCTTGCGCTGCAGGAGTTGCGACATGTCGACGCCGGATTCTAAAGCAGGTCGAGACGTTCCACCCGGTACGCCGTGTCGCCCGAGCAGAGCGCGATCTCGCCGGCCGGCCCGAACGCGAGGCCGACGAGACCCGGACCCGACACCACGAGCTCGGGCTCGCCGTCATGCAGCCGATACAGACCGCTCACGCCCGCCAGCGCTTCGACGATGTGCAGCACGCCGTCCGGAGCAAAAGCGAGCCCCTGCGGCCGTCCGAACCCGGTGTGGAAGCTCGACACCTCTCCCGAGAGGCTGATGCGATACACGACGTCGCGGGCGGAGAGCGTCGGGCCCGTCACGTACAGCCCGTCGCCGCCAAGCGCGAGGTGGAACGCGGCGACGCTCGCCGGCAGCGTCGCGAAGGTGCGCGCATGGCCGCTCCGGCTCACTTCGAAGATCGTGCCGGATCGATCGCCGACGAACAGCGTCCCGTCCGGCGCGAAGGCAAGGCCGCACGCGATGCCGAGATCGGCGGCGAACACCTCGGCGCTGCCGTCCGCCTCGAGGCGGTAGACCGCGCCCTCGAAGCGGCTCGAGACGTAGAGATCGCCGTCCGGTCCGATGGCCATGCTGGTCGGGTTCGTGATCTGCGACGAGAAGCTCTCGCGCGTACCGCCCGGTGTCACGCGAAAGATCGAGACCGGCACCTGCTGACCGCGCGTGCCGCTGTAGGTCACGAACAGATGGCCGGCACGGTCGAACACCGGATTGTCGACCTGGTGCAGTCCCGTCGCGATTGGCGCGGCGACGTCGACCACGCCGGCCTCCTCGACGCCGTCGATCCGCACCGGCAGCCGTCCCGATCCGCCCGTCGTCACGACGAGCGACACCTCGGTCGGCGACGCGAACACGATGCGCGCCGCATCGTCGCCGACGTGGACCGCCGGCATGGTGTAGCCGACCGGCAGGTCGGAGCCGTGAATGGTGATGCGGCCGCCGGTAATGGTGTGCGCGGGAGTGACCGAGATGATCCGGGGAGTAGGCATCGATAAGGGTACGAGCGGGACGCGGGCGGATCACGAGCGCGAACGGCTACGTGTCGTCGAGCTCGGCGTTCCAATAGAGATAATCGCGCCAGCTCTCGGGCGCGTTTCGAAGACCTACTGTAATCCGGATGGCGGGCGTCGATTCAGGCCGTTTCGGAGTCCGGAGCAGGTGCATGCCCGCCTGGGCCGGCGTCCGGCCTCCCTTCGCGCGGTTGCACTGCACGCAGCAGGTGACGATGTTCTCCCAGTCCTTTCGGCCGCCCTGGGCGACCGGCACGACATGGTCGAACGTCAGCTCGGGGGTGGGAAACGCGTCGCCGCAGTACTGGCAACGATGATCGTCGCGCGCGTAGATGTTCGCGCGGGAGAAGGGAACGTAGTCGAACCTCCGCTTGACCTTGATATAGCGCAGGAGCCTGATGACCGAGGGAAGCTTGAAGCTGATGGAGACGCCGCGGATCTCCCGGTCGTACACAGAGATGACCTCGACCTTCCGCTGGCACCACAGCGTGACCGCCTTCTGCCAGTGGACGATCTTGAGCGGCTCGTACGACGCGTTCAGGAGAAGCGTCTGTTCCATAAGGGCGCTTCGTCTTCTCTCCGCCTTCCACTCCGCCGGACGTCGTAGAGATTCTGACCGAGCGCTGCCGAGCTGTCAAGGCGGTGACGCCCGTAACCGTCGAATTCAGCAGCGTTTAGCGATTGTACGGGCGGAAGTCGCGGCGCTACAATCGGCGGGCATGATCTCGCGGTCCGCGGCCCGCGCTGCCGCCTCTGGGGCGATTGCCCTGTCGCTCCTGACAGCGGCCTGCGCGTCGACACACACGGCACCGAAACCGTTTCCGGTGCCCGGGTCCACCCCCTCCGCCGAGCGTCGGGCGCCAGCAGGCGTGACGGCGGCGGCACGCGCGGCGCTCGACATCGCCTTGCGGCTTCGCGGCACGCCGTACCGCAACGGCGGTTCGGACCCGCGCGGCTTCGACTGCAGCGGGTTGACGCAATACGTGTTCGGACAGATCGGCACGTTCCTGCCGAGGGAGACGCGCGACCAGTTCGGCGTCGGAGCGGACGTGCCGATCGGAGCGCAGCGGCCGGGCGACCTGGTCTTCTTCACGACGACCGCCCCAGGCCCGTCGCACGTCGGCATCGTCGTCGACGCCGCGCGGTTCGTGCACGCGCCCAGCTCGCGAGGCGTCGTGCGGATCGAGTCGCTGGAGCTGCCGTACTGGTCGCGGCGTCTCGTCGGAATCCGCAGGCTGGAGGCGAACTAGTCAGGCGGCCCGTGTCGCGCGCTTCGTATCGAGCCGGCGAGAGGTGTCGACCGTGAAGTGCCGCACGTGCAGGTCCGCCTCGGTGTAGGCGCGTCGCGTCCGGCGATCCTTCCAGGGCTCGACGTCGATGTTCGCCAGCGACGCGTCGCACGCGGGCTGGCTCTCGAGCCGCTCGAGGAAGCGCTGCGGGTACGAAGGAAACGTCCTGAAGCTGGTGCCGACGACGCCGCCGTGGCGGGCGGTCAAGGTGCCGAAGTCGTGCTGCAGAAAATCGTAGGCGGCAGGATCGGGCCGGCTGTCCATGTACTCCGACACCATCTCGGCGACCTGCGTGAAGAACTGCGGGCTGTGGCAGTGTGCCGCGTAGGTGCCGTCCGACCGCTCGATGCGGCGGATGCCCCTGAGATCCGGATCGATGTGATACAGCTCGTGGATCACGGTATCGAGCTTCGCGATCCAGGCGTCGCTCGCGCGGCGGTAGAAGCGCTCCTTGCGCGAGCCGTCGAGCGACTGGTTGCAGAAGCGCGGCAGCGAGAACGAGACCAGGTACTTCATCTCCCGCCCGTGAACGCGCACGACCGGCGACTTGGTGATGAACCACTCGGAGCGCCGCGTGATGACTCCTGTCGTGCGATCGCGCCAGAAGTAGTAGCCCGGCTCGCTTGGCGGAAGACTGAGGCAGTGACAGGTCGCGAAGGCGCCGTCGGTGTGAAGGCGGCCGAAGCGGGCAAAGACGAGGATGTCGTCGACGTCGATGAACGAGAGCGCCTCGACGCGCGAGACGATGTCACGCATGAGCAACGTCAGTCGGTCGGTGTAGTTGATCATGCGTTGTTGCCGCCTCGCCGCGCCGCGTGCACACGTCGCCCGGGCACATCGATGCGTCCGAGCAAGGTTGTCTTCGGAGAAGTCCGTCGAGAAAACGTTAGCCAAGCGTGAACGGCAGCGTCAAGCTGAACAGACCTGTTTTTGCTGCTGTTTTTCAGCCGTGCCCTCATGCTGTCTGCTCTATCGGCCGTTTGCGCGCACAACCGGAGCGGCAACGCTGCCCATTCGGCGAAGAATGAGCTGCTGACGTCTCAGCAGGCGCGGAGTCGGCCTGGCGGGATTCAGCAGGCGCGGGTTGATGATCGCGCCGGCGAGGAGCGCCGACTCGACCGGGGCGAGCGATGCGGCAGATTTGTGAAAGTACGCCTGCGCGGCGGCTTCCACGCCGTAGATGCCGTCGCCCCACTCGATCACGTTGAGATACAGCTCGAGGATTCGCGTCTTCGACAGCTCGCCTTCGAGACGGCGCGCGATGATCAGCTCGCGGAACTTGCGCAGCGGATTCCTGGACGGTGAGAGGTACAGGTTCTTCGCGAGCTGCTGTGTGATGGTGCTGGCGCCGCGCGTGAGCTGGCCGCGCGCCCAGTCGAGCTCAATAGACTTCTGCAGCTCGTCGTAGTCGACCCCTTCGTGCTGCCAGAAGGCGGCATCCTCGGCAACGAGCACCGCCTTGACCAGCGCGGGCGAGATGCGGCGATACGCGATCCACCGCTGCACGTGCCGCGGTGCGCGTTTGCTGGCGATCGCCTCGCGCTTGCGCAGTTCGCTGAAGGCGGTCGACGAAGGGTTCTCGCGCGCCAGCGGACGGACGTCGGGCAGCGTCAGGTAGGCATAGGCAACCGCCGCAAAACAGATCGCCGCGCAGGCAGCCGCCGCCCGTCCGATGCTGAACTTCATGCCTGTGTAGTGCCCGGCTTTCAGCCGGGCCCGTGAAGTGCCCGGCTTCCGCCGGGTCATGCGTCCCGATTCACGCGCCGCCGGCCCCTCGACGCACCCCCTGCTGCGCCAGCGCCGCTTCCAGCGCCGACGTCAGCAGCAGCACGAGCTGTGGCGACGAGCTCGCTCCCATCAGGCCGACGCGCCAGATCTTGCCGGCCAGCGGTCCGAGGCCGGCGCCGATCTCGATGTTGAACGCCTGGAGCAGGTGCGCGCGGACAGCCGGCTCGCTCACGCCCTCCGGGACGCGAACGGCGTTCAGCGTCCACAGCCGCTCTCCCTCGGGCGGCAGCACCGTCAGCCCGAGCGGCGCGATCGCCTCGAGCAGCAGGCGATGGTTGCGCTCATGACGGGCCCAGCGCGCGTCGAGCCCTTCTTCCTCGACGATTGCCAGCGCCTCGTCGAGCGCGTAGACGAGCGTCGACGACATCGTGTGGTGATACTTGCGGCGGACCCAATAGTCTTCGAGCAGCCCGAGATCGAAATAGAAGCTGCGGCACGTCACGCGGCGTTCGAGCGCGCGCGGCGCAAACACCACCGGCGCCAGCCCCGAAGGGGCGCCGAGGCCCTTCTGCGTGCAGCTGTAGCAGGCGTCGATGCCCCACGCGCCGACGTCGAGCGGGTGGCCGCCAAGCGAGGTCACGGCGTCGACGATCGTGAGCGCCCCGTGGTCGCGCGCAACGCGCGCGAGATCCTGCACCGGGTTCAACACGCCGGTCGACGTCTCGGCGTGCACGATCCCGACGATGTCCGCGGGCGTCTCGGCGAGCTGGCGGCGGAGCGCGTCGGGATCGCAGGCGCGTCCCCACTCGACGTCGAGCCGCGCGACCGTGGCGCCGTAGCGTTCGCACATCTGCGCCAGGCGATCGCCGAAGTACCCGGAGACGACGACCAGGACACGCGTGCCAGGCTCGACGAGGTTGGCGACAACGGCCTCCATCCCCGACGTTCCGGTCCCTGACACCGCGAACGCAAACGAGCCGTCGGGCGCACGGAACACACGCGTCAGCCGGCTCCGTACATCGTCGAGGAGCGCGAGCATCAGCGGATCCAGGTGGCTGACGGTCGGCGCGGCCATGGCGCGCATGACGCGTGGAGCGGTGAGGCTCGGGCCGGGGCCGAGCAGAATGCGGTCGACGTCGGGAAGCAGGCTCATGCGAAGGCGTCCTCGAATGTGTGAAGGGCACTGCGCAGCGCGGCGACCGCCGCATCCGGAGCCTGCGCCAGCGGCGCGCGAGGCAACCCGGCGTCGATGCCGGTGAGGGCGAGCGCCGCTTTCAGGCCCGGCACACCGTACCCGGTTGAGATGAGCCGCGCAAGTGGGAGCATCCGGCGCTGCAGCGCGCGCCCTTCTTCGTACTGGCCCGATCGCACGAGATCGAACAGCCGCACGCACGCGTCGGGAATGAGCGCGGCGAGCGCGAGGATCCCGCCGTCCACGCCGGCACACAGCGCGGCGTGAAACGTCGACGCGGATCCGGCGAGCACGCTGAACCCTGCGGGGGCTGCGGCCACGAGATCGGCGATCTGCGCGATGTCACTCCCCGACTCCTTCACCCCGACGATGTTCGGATGTTCGGCGAGACGGGCGACCGTGTCGGGCTGCAGGTTCACGCCGGTGGCCGCCGTGAAGTTGTACAGCAGCACCGGAACCGGCGAGGCGTCGGCGACGGCGCGATAGTGCCGTTCGAAGGCGTCCCCGTTCATCTGCCCCTTGAAGAAGCAGGGTGTGCGCACGAGCACCGCGTCGGCGCCGAGCGACGCCGCCTGCTTGGCCGCCGCGACGGCGTGCGCCGTCGACTCGCGCGCGGTCCCCGCGATGAGCGTCCGTTCGCGCGGAACGAGCGCACGCGCCTCCTCGATCACGCGTGCGGCTTCCGCATCCGACAGCAGGCCCGCTTCACCGGTGGTTCCGAGCATGACGATGCCGCTCACGCGGCTCGCGGTCCATTTCGGGAGCGCGGTCCTGAGGCGCTTGACGTCGAGGGCGCCGCTTTCGTCGAAGGGGGTGGGCAGCGGGGCGAGGACGCCTCGTAGTTGCATCGCCCTCATTGTATGGCGCTCATTGCATGGCGCGTGTCGAGGAGGCAGGCGTCGCCGAAGGGGCGCTGCGACGGATGCGCGTCATGCGTGATGGCGTGCTGGCACCGCTCGCGCCCGTTGACGGGATGGATTTCGGGCCTGGCGGCCAATCATTTGGCCGCCCGATCGGGCGCACCAAGCTGGGGCATTGGACAATTTTGCGTGCAAAGTCGAACGTCTTTGCGTGCAAAGCCACAGGTCTTGCAACGCTTTCGCCGCGGCCGGCCAAGCGCTTGCCCGCGCCGCACGGCGATCCCGCCCGCAGCCGCACACGGCTATAGCCACATAACCCAAAACGGGTCACCCACTTAGCTGTCGGCCCCCGACGCGCGGCAGGCGTGGCACTGCCTGTGCCCTTGTCCCTGGCGTTCCGCAGTGTTTGCGAACCGTCCGGTACGTTCTCGGAACGTATCGGTCGCAGGACGAACACCCGACAGTGTTGCGGCGCATGCCGCAGGGACCCACGGGAGCAATCGATGCCTTCACTTCGCCAGATCGCGCGTGCCGCCCTCGCCATCACGCTCGCGTCCGCCTCATGGCTCGCCACGCCGGTCGACGCGGCGCATCGAGCCCGGCTCGGCGCCGACCTCGAACGGAGAGTCAGACAAGGGTCGCAGACGGTGGACGTCATCGTTCACGGAAACCGCGGGGATGTCGACAGCCTGGCGCGCCGGTACAACCTGCGCGTCCGCCGCTATCTGAAGAGCGGCGCGGTGCTACAGGTCACGGCCGGCCAGGTTGACGCGCTGGCGGGCGATCCGTCGGTCGACCACCTGTCGTCGGACGCCGTCGTCCGCTCCAGCAATCTGACGGCGGAGAGCATCGGCGCCGATGTCGTCTGGCAGGGCGCGGGGGCGCTGCAGCCGCTCTCCGGCGCGGGGATTGGCGTCGCGGTGATCGACTCGGGCATCGACACGGGCCACGCGGCGCTGCGCGGGCGGGTGGTGTTCACGAAGGACTTCACCGGCGGCGACGGGCGCGACGCGTACGGCCACGGGACGCACGTCGCGGCGCTCATCGCCGGCGGCGGCGGGCGGACGGCCGACACGAACGACTACCAGGGGATGGCGCCTGCGGCGCGCCTGATCAACCTGCGGGTGCTCGACGCCACCGGCGCCGGCCGGGCGAGCGACGTCATCGACGCCATCGACTGGGCGATCGAGAACCGCCGGACGTTCAACATCCGGGTGATCAACCTCTCGCTCGGCGCCCCGGTGGTGCAGTCCTACAAGGACGATCCGCTGTGCGAGGCGGTGGAGCGGGCGGTGTCGGCGGGGATCGTCGTCGTGGCGGCGGCCGGGAACTACGGCGTCACGAAGGACGGGAACCTGGTGTTCGGCAGCATCACGTCGCCCGGGAACGATCCGGCGGCGCTGACCGTGGGCGCGGTCGACGTGCACGGCACGCCGCAGCGGTCGGACGACACCGTCGCGAGCTACAGCTCGAAGGGTCCGACGATGTACGACCTCGTGCTGAAGCCGGACGTCGTCGCGCCCGGCAGCAAGCTGGTGTCGGCGGAGTCCGCCGGCTCCTACCTGTCGCAGACCTATCCCGAGCGCCACATCGCCGGCAACGGCGCGAACGCCTACATGGCGCTGTCGGGGACCAGCATGGCAGCCGGTGTCGCCAGCGGCGCGGTCGCGCTGGTGCTGGAGCAGAAGCCGAAGCTCTCGCCGACAGAAGTCAAATTCGCATTGCAGGCCAGTAGCTCGCTTCTCTCCGGGGAAGGTTTTCTGACGAGCGGAACAGGAAACATCAATGCGGCTGCCGCAGTGAGGTTTGTCTCGAATCCGAAGGCTGGGCTCACTCCGACGATTCTCGCAGGAGAGCGAGTGACCCCCAGCGGCCTCGCCTTTGTGCTTGATGCAACTCGAGCCAACATCGGAGCTGACACCATCGTCTGGGGCGGAGCGAGAGCCTCAACGAGCACAATTGTCTGGGGCGGCTCGGCTCTCAAGGGAAACACCATCATCTGGGGGACAGCTGACACCATTATCTGGGGCAGCACCATTATCTGGGGCTCCGCTGACACGATCGTTTGGGGTGGAGCCGTTCGCGGAAGCGCCGCTGACACCATCGTATGGGGCGGAGCAGCAGACACCATCATCTGGGGTAGTGCCGACACGATTGTCTGGGGTGGAACCATTGTTTGGGGAACAGCTGCCGACACCATCATCTGGGGTAGCAACGTTGACAGCAACACCATAATTTGGGGCAGCCACGTTTCAGGCAACACGATCATTTGGGGCAGTGCGGACACGATTATCTGGGGTAGCGCGGACACGATCATCTGGGGCAGCGCAGACACTATCGTCTGGGGTGGCTAACCCAGTGTACTGCTTCAAGACACCGTCAGGAGCGAGGCCATCATGAACATAATCATTTGGGGCGATTAGGCCGATACCTCTCACAGCCGGAGGTATCGCCAACCGGCCGTGAATGGAACACTTCCTAAATCTTCGTCCAGCAGTCCGAGCCTACGTCGTCGCTGTTGTTGCAGTCGGCGCCCTAGTGCTCGGACTCTCTGTTCGCTCGCTATTTGCTCAGCCGATCGGCTCTGAGTGGCTCCTCCTCGCAGGGCTGACGATCCTCACCGGCTCGTTCTCGGTAAAAGTTCCCTCGATCAACGCGTACATCTCCGTCTCGGAGGCATTTGTCTTCGCGTCGGTCCTCCTCTTCGGGGCCGAGGCCGGCACGGTAACAGTCCTCCTTGAGTGTCTCGTCATCCTGCTCTGGATGAAACCTCAGGGCCGTCCCCTCTATCGGATGTCGTTCAATCTGGCGGCACCATCGGTAGCTATCTGGATAGCCGGGAAGAGTTTCTATCTGCTATCTGGAATTCATCCATATAGCCAGGTTTTCACACCCCTACCGCGGCTGTTCCTCCCTCTTCTGGCGTTTACGGCCGCGTATTTTTTGCTCAACAGTTGGCTAGTAGCAGTCGCTGTTGGCCTGGAGACTCGGCGCTCACCGATTGACATCTGGTGGAAGAACTTTGCCTGGCTGTCTGTCAATTACTTCAGCGGCGCCTCCGTTGCCGCGCTGATTGTTACCTACACACAGCGACTTGACTTCAGCACGCTAGCAGTAATCGTCCCATTGCTCGTAGTCTCCTATCTGACCTTCCGCACCGCAATGGGTCGCGCGGAAGATAGTTACAACCACCTCGCAGAACTAAATAAGCTCTATCTTTCGACCATCGAAACACTGGCCATGGCCATCGACGCCAAGGACCAGATTACGCACGGACATATCCGGCGTGTTCAGATCTATGCAGTCGGACTCGCAAAACACCTCGGCGTAACTGATGGTCAATTGCTGAAAGCAATAGAGGCCGCCGCGCTTTTGCATGACATGGGCAAGCTCGCCGTGCCAGAACATATCTTGAACAAGCCTGGAAAGCTTACTCCGGCCGAGTTCGAGAAAATGAAGTTACATGCGGGAGTCGGCGCAGACATTCTTTCGGCGATTGACTTTCCCTACCCTGTCGTACCAATTGTTCGCCATCACCATGAAAATTGGGACGGCACGGGCTATCCAGCTGGAATTCGTGGAACTGAGATTCCGATCGGCGCCCGCATATTGTCCGTCGTTGACTGCTTCGACGCTCTCACATCGGACCGCCCGTACCGACCTCGGCTACCCGATCGGGAAGCACTGGCGATTTTGCTTGAGCGACGTGGAACAATGTACGATCCGCTCGTCGTTGACACCTTCATTAAGGTTCATAATCAAATCGCACCAGAACAAGCTGGTCCGATAGCGGTTCCGAAGGGCGCACTGATCGAGATCACGAGCTCGAGCACTAGCGGGCGCGAACCATACCCAGAATCAAGCAGCAACAGCCGGGCCCACCTCGCCTTACCCGAAACCCTCATAGAGGCCCTCGCATCAACGCTTCCATTAGCGTCACTCTTAAACGATCATGTATCTAGGCTGGTCCAGGCAGACCTGCTGATTCTATTTAAACACGACCGAAGCAGTGACCAATTAGTCCCAGAAGAGCTTATTCCAGGAGACGACAAGTCGCTAACAGACTTGCACATCTCGCTTGGCGAACGCCTCAGCGGCTGGGTTGCGGCAAATCGTCGAACCATCGTTAATTCAGACCCAGCTCTCGACCTTGGCGAAGCGGCACGAAGGGGCTCGTCACGACTCAAGAACACGCTGAGTGTTCCCTTGATCCACGGCAAGGAACTGACTGGCGTTATCGCGCTATACCGCGATGCGCCGTTTTCCGATGAAGAGCGCCTGTTGCTGGAACTCGCAGCGAAGCGTCTCGCAGAACGCGTTACTGCCGAGAATACATCATCGTTGCCGGCTTCGCGTGCCGTGGCAACGTCCGGAGCCCTCGGGCCAGTATCATCAATGATTTGCATTGAGGTCATTAATTGGCACGAATTGGTCACTCTTTTCGGTGCGGCGAGGATTGAGATTGCGATCGGCGATCTAGGTTCACGACTTAAGCGAGTTTTGACGTCAAAAGATTTGATAGTTAGAAATCGCGACTGCGAACTCGTTGCGCTTCTTGCTCGTAGCGATGTCAAAGATGTCAAATCCCTGTCGCGCGTATTTAGAGAACTAGTACGTGAATTTCAGAATTCAACTGAGCTAAGCGCCAGACTCGAGGTGGCGATCGACGCAATGGTTGCCCCAATAGATACCGGCGCAATTCTCGAGCTCCTCGAGTCTTGTCGACCACCTATTTCTGAGAACTTCCTTACTGGCGATAATCGGGTGCACTAGACTGGCCAGCCAGAAGCGGCCCATCCGAGGCTGATCTCTAGCGGTTTGATTGATCTAAACATGGGCTGAGCGTGCGAGTCTGCATTGTTGCCGTGCCTGCAGCTGTGATGCATTAACGTAACGCTTCAAGTACTCCAACAACAGGAACGTTCAGCCGCCTGCGTCACAACAAGCAGAACCAAGACACCGTCAAATTCAATACCGGCCAAGCGACATGGCTGCGTGTTGCACGGCGGCGCCTGCGGGTCGCCAGCTTTTGTCAGCGACCTCTGCAACCTAATCTTAGAGCGCGTTTCAAAAGTAGCGTGAGTTAGCACTTGTACTTCGGATCGGGGCTTGGCACGGTCACGTGACCGACAGCGAGGCGGTCACACATCGCTAAGCCCCGGATCGACGACGCCCTGTGGGCGCGGATCGAGCCGTTGCTGCCGAAACCGCCGCGAAAGCGGTTCAAGACGATGGGATGTTCCCGCGTCCCCGATCGCGCAGCGCTCACCGGCATTCTCTTCGTCCTGCGCACCGGCATGCTCTGGCAGATGCTGCCGTTGGAGATGGGCTGCGGGTCTGGCGGGCAACACCTACTGGCGGCGCCTGGTCCGTTGGCAACGTGCGGGTATGTGGCAACGCCTCCACGCGGCGTTGCTCGCCGAACTCCGACAGTGCGGCCAACTCGATTTGCCCCGCGCCATTGTGGATGTCAGTTTCCTCCCTATAGTGCGCCACACGTTGCCGGGCATCGGGGGCCAGCCGTTTACGCCCGAATGGGAGCCACCCGTTTTCGGGCGATAGGGAGCCAGCCGTTTCCGCCCCAAGGGGGGCCAGGCGTTTCCGCCTGATCGGGGGCCACCCGTCACCTCGCTTGCCGGGCTCCATCACGCCGCGTACTGCTTCTCCTTTCGAGGAGGGCAGGCGTGGCAGGACGGAGATCGGACGTGTTGGACATTCGCGAGATTCTTCGCCGGCTACAGCTCGGCGAGCGGGACCGGCGCATCGCCCGGGACCTGCACCTCAGTCGCAAGACCGTCGGCAAGTACCACGAGTGGGCCGCGGCCCAAGGCCTGCTCACGGGCCCGCTGCCCGATCCGGCGGCGCTGCAGGCCACGCTGGTCGCCACGCTCCCGGCGGCGTCGCCGCCCCGGATGCCGTCGAGCGTGGAGCCGTTCCGGCAGCGCATCGTGGATCTGCGCAAGCAGGGCGTCGAGTGCCGGGCCATCCACCAGATCCTGCGCGACGAAGGCGGGTTCACCGGCGCGTATCAATCGGTCTATCGCTTCGTGCGTCGGCTCGAGCCGCGGACGCCGGAGGCGGTCGTGCGCGTGGAAACACCGCCCGGCGACGAGGCGCAGGTGGACTTCGGCTACGCCGGCCTGATGCACGACCCGCGGAGCGGCACGCGCCGCAGGACGTGGGCGTTCGTGATGACGCTCTCGTTCAGCCGCCACAGCTACGTCGAGTTCGTCTTCGACCAGGACGTCGCGACCTGGCTCCGCTGCCATCGCCGGGTGCGCATTCCGGCCAAGCTGAACGCGGATTCCGGGGAAGGTGAACGCGGATTCTGGGCAAGCCGTACGCTCGTCGGAGCGTAGCGACGGCCGTAGAAAGTCTCGAATCCCTCCTGGGTGA
>WBZO01000623.1_pt1 | contig 69888 bp, 68 predicted proteins | sample 5204261 | NCBI WGS metagenome assembly WBZO01 (sample SAMN12412400, study PRJNA552823) | activated sludge metagenome | isolation source: activated sludge from anammox sidestream of wastewater treatment plant... | place: USA: North Carolina | collected 2017-09
TCCAAGGTCGCGCTGGTCGCCGCGATGCGCAAGCTGCTGACCATTCTCAATGCGATGGTACATCATGGGACTCCATGGCAACCGGCCGCTGCACGGAGAGCTTGACATTCAAGACAGTTGCTCGGCCGAGAGTCCTTGAGGCCTTACTGGGCACAGATATCATAAGTAGTTGATAAATTAGGATTTGATTTCACAGTCCCAATGGTTAAATCCCTTGATGGCCATGGCTGTCTATGCTACATAAAGAGGGGTTAATGGATGATATAGGCCGAAAGACCTACTATCTTGATCCAGCTTCGCTCCGCAATCTCTCTATCCTCTACCAACTCCACCGGCGACTTGGGATCTCTTGGTTTGATGCCAGCTCAGTCGTGCGCCATGGTGGGTTCTCAATCTAAAGCTGAGTAATTTCTGATGGATGCGCTTGTTCTGCTCGTTCTTATTCTGTTGTCGGCCATTATTTCCGCGGCGGAAATCGGCTTTTTCGCGGTCAATGAAACCCGCCTGCGGGCCATGGACGAGGCCGGAAGCAAGCGGGCCCGCATGGCCCTGCACCTCAGGCAGAACCCTCAGAGGCTCCTGTCCACGATCATGATCGGGGACAACCTGGTCAATGCCCTGGTCCCCTCCTATACGACCCTGTTGATTATCAGGATGTTCGACGCTCAAGCCTTCGGCGGCTTTGTCGAGGGGCTGACGCAGGCCCTCGCGGTGGCTTTGGGGGCTTTGACGTTCATCTTGATGATCTTCGGGGATGTGGTCCCCAAGACCCTGGCCGCGAAGTACGCGGTTCATGTGGCCCTCAACATGGCCTATCCGGTCTACTGGATCCAGCAGGGCCTCAAGCCGCTGCTCTATGTGCTCGAACCGATCATCGATAAGGTCACCGGGGGCAAGGGGCTCACCGTCCCCTTCGTGACCGAGGAAGAGCTCAAGATCATGCTGGATGTCGGCAGCAAATCGGGCATGATCGAGAGCCACGAAGCCAGGATGATCAACCGCGTGTTCCAACTCAACGACCTGACGGCCGAACATGCCATGACCCCGCGACAGTTCGTGTTCGCGCTGGATGCCAACGTGAGACTGGCGGAAGTGCAGGAACAGCTCTTCCGGTCGAAGTATTCGCGGATCCCCCTCTACGACGGCAACTTGGATAACATCATCGGCATGATCTACAAGAGCAAGGCCCTGACCGAGTTGGCTAAGGGCAACTCGCAGCTTCGCCTGAAGGATATCGCCCAGCCGCCGCTGTTTGTGCCGACCAGGAAGACCGCCGACGAACTGATGAAGCAGTTTCAGCAGGAAAAACGGCACATGGCGATCGTGGTCAACGAGTTCGGCGGGTTCGCCGGGGTTGTGACGCTGGAGGATATTCTCGAAGAGGTGGTGGGCGACATCCTGGACGAAACCGATCAAAGCGAAGAACTGATCAAGCGGGTGGCCAAAAACCAGCTCCTGGTCCATGGCCGCACGGAGGTGCGCCGGATCAACGAATTCCTCAAGCTGGATCTGGACGAGGAGGCCAATACGATCAGCGGGCTGATCCAAGACCACCTGGGCCGGATTCCGGCGGCGGGGGAAGAAGTCGTGCTCAACGACTGCCGGCTGATCGTACAGGAGGCAGATCAGCGGTCGATCAAGCGGGTGCAGATCATCAAGGAAGAGAAACCGGTTCCAGCCCTCGATCCGGCCAACATCCAGGCCTCTTAACGTTCCGGCGACTCCGGCTTTCCGGCCAACTCCTCGAATTCGTCCTCTGTCAGGATGCGCACCCCCAACCGCCGGGCGTCGGCCAGTTTGGATCCTGCCTCGCTGCCGGCGACGACATAGTCGGTCTTCTTGCTGACGCTGGAGCTGACCCGCCCGCCGAGTTCCTCGACCCGCCGTTTGGCCGCTTCTCTGCTCCACCGTTCAAGCCCTCCGGTGAAGACCACGGTCTTTTGCTTGAACGGGAGGTCACCGGCTTTCTCGAAATCCTTCCGGGGCTTGGCCTCGATGCGGACGCCCAGGTCCTGGAGTTTCCGGATAACCGCCCGGTTCCGCTCCTCCTGGAAAAACGAGGCGACGCTCCGTGAGATCTCCGGACCGACCTCATGAATCTCCAAGAGACGCTCCGGCGCGGCGGCCATCAGGTCTTCCAGGTTCCCGAAATAATTGGCCAGGACGCGGGCGATATGTTGGCCCACTTGGCGGATGCCGAGCCCCATCAGGAACCGGTCGAGGGGAATGGTCCGGCGCCGCTCGATCGCGCCGAGCAGGAGCGAGGCGGAGCGATCCGCGAAACCGTCCAGCGTGAGCACCTGCTCCCTGGTCAGCCGGTAGAGGTCCGCGATGTCATGGACCAAACCCTTGTCGATCAACTGCGCGACCGTTTTCTCGCCGAGTCCATCAATGTCCACGGCCCCCTTGGCGGCAAAGTGCTGAATCGAGCCCTTCAATTGAGCTTCGCAGACGGCCTGACCGGTGCAGTAATAGTAGGCCCCTTCGCGGGCGACGGAAGAGCCGCAGACCGGACAATGGTTCGGCATTGCAAAGGGGACCGACCGCTGTTCTCCCGGCACCGGCACCCGCTCGGCGATGGCGGGAATGACGTCTCCGGCCCGCTCCACCTTGACCGTATCGCCCACGCGGATGTCTTTACGGGAGACCTCGTCGGCGTTGTGCAGGGTCGCGCGGCTGATCGTGACCCCACCGACTTCGACCGGTTTGAGCAGGGCCAAGGGGGTCAAGGTGCCAGTGCGGCCGACCGACACCACGATGTCCTGCACGACCGTGATCTCTCTTCTCGCGGGGAACTTGAAGGCGATCGCCCACCTAGGGCTGCGGGACTTGACGCCCAGCGCCTCCTGCCAGGTGCGTCGATCGAGCTTCACGACCATGCCGTCGATCTCAAAGGGCAGCGCGTCCCGTTGTTCCTCCATCTCCCGGTGAAACAAGATCACCTCGTCGATCGTCGCGCAGCGTCGCCGCTGGAAGGGGATCGGCAACCCCCAGTCCGCCAATCGATCCAGCTCGTCCCAGTGGGTCGAAGGAAGACCGCCGGTTTGAACCATGATCTCGTAACAGGTGAGGACCAAGGGGCGTTCCGCCGTCTTGCGGGAATCGAGCTGCCGTAGCGAGCCGGCTGCGGCGTTGCGGGGGTTGGCGAAGGCCTCTTCCCCCCGTTCCGTGATCCGGCGGTTCAAGGATTGGAAGTCGTCGAGGCGCATGTAGACCTCGCCGCGCACCACCAGATGGGCCGGCGGATGGGCCTCGGTCCGCAACTGGAGCGGCACCGACCGGAGGGTTCGCAGGTTGGCGGTCACGTCCTCGCCGGTTGTCCCGTCGCCCCTGGTGGCGCCCCTGACAAAACGCCCCTCGCGATAGACCAGCTCGATCGACAGCCCGTCGAACTTCGGTTCGGCCGTGTACTCCACCTGCTCGAGGCCGAGTTCTCGTTTGACCCTCCGATCGAACGCATAGACCTCCTCCACGGCGGCGATGGAGTCCAGACTCAGCATCGGGCGCTCGTGCGACACCTTCTGGAGCTCGGCCTGCGGCTGGCCGCCGACCCGCTGGGTGGGGGAGTCTGGCGTGATTAGCTCCGGGTAGGTCGCTTCCAGCTCCTGGAGTTCGCGAAACAGCCGGTCGTATTCCGTGTCCGAAATAACCGGGCGGTCTTTCACATAGTAGAGGTAGTCGTGCCGGCGGATGTCGTTCCGGAGCGATTCGACCCGGGCGAGGATGTCGGGCGGCATTGTCATCGCATCTCCCTGATGAAGCGGGCGGCGTAACTCCGAACTTCATGGCCGTTGAGCACGTGAAAACAGCGCAGGCGGTCGATCGTCTGCGCGCTGAAACGGCTCAATGGAATCGGAAGCAGCCGGCGGTCGAAGCGCCGGGTGATCCCACGCCAGCGGGCCAGGGGAGGGATCGGGGAGACGAGCGCAATGTGGGATTCCTGCGAGTGCATGGCGGCTGCCGCGATCAGCCGTTCCTCCAGGGTGGACGTGCCGTCGAGCCGGCGATCGGTCCAGATGTCCGGGATCGGGCGGGGCGGGTAGAGGAACAGGGCCCCGCCATATTTCGACTGGGCAATGCCGGGGCCGATCATGTGCTCAAGAAAGTCGGTGGCGAAAAAACAGAGCGTGGATTCTTCCTGATGCTCGGCATACCAGGTCGCCCGCCAGGTATAGACCTCGGGATCTGCCGGCGTCTCGAACAGGAAGACGACGATTTCCACCTGGCTGCGAGCCGGAGGCACTTCCTTGACGTATATATCCATTCGAGGCGGTCGCGCTTCCGTCTGTACCCGTGACATGGACAGACCGGAAGGCGGCTGCAGGGAGCCTCGGCTTACCTGAGAACCCAGGGCCCCGGCGCCAACGGCACGGCGGCGGCTGGTCCAGTTCCGCAAGCTCTCCCGGAGATCGATGCCGTCCTTCAATGACGTGGTGAACTTCTCGACCTTCGCCAGGTCGGCTCCCATCAGCGCCCTGGCCTGCTCACGGACATGGCTCGCGAAACTCTCGATCTTCTGGTCCTCCGGAGGCCAGGAACATTGGCGAAAGGGGTCCCAGCGCAGGCTCCAGCGTCGGCTGTCGATCTGCTTGGGGGAAGGCCGAAGCGACAGGCTTCGCCAGACCAACGGCATCCCTGCCAGACGATTCTTGGCCTGGGCAAGACGCCCGTCCGGCAGCACGAGCCGGTCGATACCGGCTTCGATGCTGCCGCGCCACCCTGTGACGGAATTCGATTGGAACTCATAGCGCTTGGCCGTCTCCAACAATTGGATCGCGAAGTCGTCGCCGGCGATCTGCTTGGCCGCGAGGACGAGAGTATAGAGGTCCGGCGTCAATCGTCGATCCAGCAAGGCTAGGTTGCGGACATATTGCAGATAGACCTGAAGGAGTTGCGGCGTGACCCAATTCCTGACCGTCTCGACTCCGGCCGGCCGTGAGGCCATCCAGTTGCTCCTGGTTTCCAGCAAGAGTTCTTTGAGCCCATCGATCGTGACGTGCCGGTCGGACAAGAGGCCGGCCCTGCGCCGCTCGTACAATTCGGTGAGAAAGGGCAGTTCGCCGAGGACAAAATACAAGGTGTCCTGCGACACAGGCTGCACCGTCCAGATCGCCGTCGGTTTTTCCGGTGGGAGATAGGGGCTCCGGTCCAGATAGGCCTGCCGCAGCCAGGGCCAGTCGGCCGCGTGGCAGAGACAGAGAATCTCGCTGTACTCGAGTTCCAGCTCGTGGAGGCGAAAGGCCATCCAGGCGATCCGCTGTTCCCGCTGGCTGTCTGGCTCCGGCCCAGGTGAAACCGCCACCAGCGAGGCGGCATAGGCGGCAAGAGACACGGTCTTGAGGGCATAGGGGTCCGGAGCCGCGATCGATGAGGGCTCAAAGACTTCCACTTCTTGATCGATGTAGGCACAGGCAATCCCTTCGCCGATCGCCACGCGAAGCCCCATGATGACAGCCTGGCAAGGGTCGATCGGGATGAAGCTCACGACCAGCCCCGAGTCGCCCTGTTCTCCAGCTTCTCCGGCAGCTTCGGGAGGTTCTTGGATCACCGCGGCGTGAATGGCAGGCAGTTCGGAAAGCCCGGTCTCCACCGCTCGAGCTGCAGAAGGGGGGAGCGGAACCGCCAGGCAGTCCCACCGGCCCGAGATGAGCGTTTCGCGGACCTCCTGGGCCATGTCGCCGCTCCCATGCACGATGGGGAGCAGCGTGATCTTGGGAGAGAGGCGCAACGCCCGTTCGGTCGTGTCGCTCGCGAAGGACATCGGACGGACTTTATCGGTCTGGATGCAGGGGGTCGTCGCTCTCGAAGAAGAAGTCTCCCATGCCACGGGGCAGCGGTTGCGCTCCGAGCGCACGGTGCCGCCGTTTGGCCTGCCCTTCCAGGTCTCGGGCTTCCTCTCCCAATACCATCACGAGGGCCTCGCTCCAGGCTTCGTCCTTGGACAGGGGATGGCCCGGGTCCTGCGCCAAACGCTTGATCGCGTATTGCAACAGGTGAATGCCGTCCCGGACCGAATAGTCCAGATTCAACTGGTGGGCCTGCTGCAGGAAATCCACGGTCATGGCGAGCAGTTCGGCCGGCGCGAACGGCAGGTGATACCGGAGAATGGCCAGCTCATCGTCGCGTCGAGGAAATCCCAGGCGCAACGTCGGCTGCAGGCGGGAGAGGATATAGTCGGGCACCTCATAGGTGGACGCGTCCTCGTTCATCGTCACGCAACAGCGGAAGTCGTCGTGCGCCGGGATCAGGATCCCTGCGACGATCGACTCGACGCAGCGTCGATGGTCGAGCAGAGGCGCAAGCGAGGCCCAGCTCTTTTCATTCATCCGGTTGCCTTCGTCCAACACGCAGACCGAGCCGGTGAGCATGGCCGTCACGAGCGGAGAGGCGTGGTAGGCGATCGCGCCCGATTCCGCCAGGACCGGGGTCACCAACAGGTCCTCCGGCCTCGTATCGGCCGTACACTGGTACACGTAGACCTGCTGCTTGCGTTCTTTGGCCGCGCTCATGGCGAGCGTGGTCTTGCCGATGCCGGGCGGTCCCGTCAGCCGGGGGGAAAGCGGCAAGTCTCTCGCATCCACGACGAGCCAACAGGCCAGCAGTTGCTTCAGGATCTCCCGCTCGCCGATCCACTGTTGCTCGCGGAGCAGTGGCTGGGCCAGATGAAGGGTCACGCCCTCCACGATTCTTGTGCGGTCGGCTGATGTGGCCATGGGTCAGGAGCGATTCGGAGCGAGACCGGGTGCCTACGGGTGGGACCGTAACACAGCGACTGTGATGGGTCAAACCGTCTCAGACCGCGGCGTAAACCACCTTCACAGCTTTGACTTTCTGTGGTCCGGCTACTATTCTGTACCGATCCTCTCAGCCGAGACGGGCCGAGGACATTGGAGAAAGGACAGGTGCCCGCATGACAGCAATCAAGATCGGATGCGCCCTGATGGTGGCTGGTCTGTGTCTGGCGACCACCGGTTGCGTGTTCAAGGAAACCTACGAGGCGGAGAAGGCGCGCAGCCTGAATTTTCAGCGGTTGCTGGCCCAGGAGGAAAAGCGGACGGCCGAGCTCGACAGCGAGGTCAAGCGGGTCAAACGGGATGCGGCCGATTACGAGGCTCGCAACCGAGAGCTGAGCGCCCAGGTGCAGGCGGTCCGCGAACAGTTGGCCCGGAGTCAGGAAGAGGCGGATTCCCTGCGGGAGGCGATGGCCTTGCAGGAAAAAGCGCAAATGCAAATGAAGCGGATCACGCCACCGGCGCCGAGCAAGACCAAGCCATCCGAGCTGCTGCCTCCCTTGCAGGAATCCATCGCCAAGGCTCCGGAGGTGCCGGACCCCTTGATGGGCGACAGCACGCCGGTCCCTTTGGACCGCAGAACAGTTCAGCACGTAGTCAAGCCCGGCGACACGATATTCCGCCTGAGCCGCAAATACGGGACCTCGGTCGCCAAGATCCGCGAATGGAACCGGCTTCAGGACGACATCATTGAAGTCGGCCAGAAACTCATCGTCGGCATGGAATAGCATGGTGAGATCGGTTGGTCGACCTATGCGGACCGTTCCCTATTCGCTCAGTCTCGACGAATTCCGGACCTTGGCGCGTCAGGGCAACCTGATTCCCCTCTACCGGGAGATTCTCGCCGATTACGAGACTCCCGTCTCGGCCTTTGCCAAGATCGACCATGGTCCGTCCGCCTATCTGCTGGAGAGCGTGGAGGGAGGCGAGCATTGGGGGCGCTATTCGTTTCTCGGGTCAGGCTCGCCCGTCACCATCGTCCAGGATCGCGATGACCTGATCATACGGCAGGGCAAACAGATGCGCCGCATTCCGGCCAAGGGAGATCCGCTCGCCAGGTTGCGGGAACACATGGCCGGCTATCATCCCGTGACCGTGTCAGGGTTGCCCCGGTTCGTGGGGGGCGCCGTGGGCTATATCGGCTACGACACCGTCCGTTGCTTCGAAGACATCGGGTTCAGGCGCAAGGAAGGCATCGGGGTTCCCGACTTCGCCTTTCTGATCACGGACACCCTGGTCATCTTCGACCGGGTCACCCAGACGATTAAGGTGGTGGCGAACGCTCACGTGGATTCGGCCAAGGAACCGGCCGTGCGGGCCGCCTACAAGGACGCGACCGATCGAATCGAGCAGATCATCGCGCGGCTCCGGCGTCCGCTGAAGCGGGAGCGCCCCAAATCCCGCCGCACCCCGATCACGTTCACGCCCAACATGAGCCGGGCCGACTTTGAGAAAATGGTGGTCCGCACCAAGGACTACATTACGGCCGGCGACATCGTGCAGGCCGTCGTGTCGCAACGGTGGGAAACCAATCTGCAGACCAAGCCCTCCGAGCTGTACCGCGCGCTGCGCGCGATCAATCCCTCGCCCTACATGTACTATCTGCGCATCGGCGGGGTGCAGTTGGTCGGTTCATCGCCGGAAATCCTGGTGCGCTGCGAAGACGGACACATCGCCGTCCGGCCCATTGCCGGAACGAGGCGCAGGGGCAAGTCCTCGGAGGAGGACCGCGAGCTTGAGCGGGAGCTGCTGCGGGACGAAAAGGAGCGGGCCGAGCATGTCATGCTCGTGGACCTTGGCCGGAACGATGTCGGGCGTGTCGCGGTCCAAGGCTCGGTGACCGTGGAATCGCTGATGCAGGTGGAACGGTACTCCCACGTCATGCATATCGTGTCGCACGTGCGGGGGCAGCTTCAGGACGGAAAGGACGCCTACGATGTCTTCCGCGCCTGCTTCCCGGCCGGAACCGTGTCCGGCGCGCCCAAGATCCGGGCCATGCAGATCATTGAGGAACTCGAGCCGACCAGGCGCGGCCCCTATGCCGGGGCCGTCGGCTATTTCAGCTTCGGCGGGAACATGGACATGTGCATCAACATCCGCACCGTGGTGCTGAAAGGCCACCAGGCCTATATCCAGGCCGGGGCGGGCATCGTAGCCGACTCGCAGCCGGAGCACGAGTATCAGGAAACCTGCAACAAGGCGCGGGCCATGATGAAGGCGATCGAGATGGCGGAGCGGGGACTGGAATAAGCGAAGTGAAAAGTGAGAAGTGAAGGCGACAGGAGCCAGCGAGCCTCGCCTCTCGCCCTCTCCTCACACCTTACTTCTCACTCCTAACAGGGCTACTGTATGTTGCTCATGATCGACAACTACGATTCCTTCACCTATAACCTCGTGCAGTACTTCGGCGAGCTGGGCGAGGAGGTCCAGGTCTATCGGAACGACAAGATCACGGTGGACGAGATCGAGAAGCTCAAGCCCACGCGGATCGTCATTTCGCCCGGTCCTTGCACGCCGAAGGAGGCGGGCGTGTCGGTCGAAACCATCCGCCGGTTCTCCGGCAAGGTGCCGCTGCTGGGCGTCTGTCTGGGCCATCAATCCTTGGCGGTCGCGTATGGAGGCGAGGTCATCCGAGCCCCGCGGCTGATGCATGGCAAGACGTCGATGGTGCAGCATGACGGAAAGACGATTTACCGCGGCCTTCCCAATCCATTTGAAGCCACCCGTTATCATTCCCTTATCGTGAATCGGGCCAACCTGCCGGCTTGTTTTGAAATCACCGCCGAAACCGACGAGGGAGAAATCATGGGGATGCGGCATAAGACGCTGGGGGTCGAGGGAGTGCAGTTTCATCCGGAATCGATCCTCACGACCTCCGGCAAGGACCTCCTACGCAATTTTCTGAAATTGTAATCCCGCCCCATGTCATCTTCCCGGCCGGTGAACCAGGCATGATCAAAGAAGCCATCGCAAAGCTCGCGGACCGTGGCGACCTCTCGGAAAAGGAAACGGAGGAAGTCATGCTGGAGATCATGGAGGGGCAGGCGACCCCGGCCCAGGTCTCGGCATTTCTGATGGGGCTCCGCGTCAAGGGCGAAACGATGGAGGAGATCGCCGGGGCGGTGCGCGCGATGAGGGCCAAGGCCACGCGGATCCGGGTCGGGGCCAAATGGGTGCTGGATACCTGCGGCACGGGGGGCGACCGTTCGCATACATTCAATATCTCCACCACGGCCGCCTTCGTGGCGGCCGGAGCCGGACTCACTGTGGCCAAGCACGGCAACCGCTCGATGTCGTCTCGATGTGGCAGTGCGGATGTGCTGACGGCGCTGGGCATCAAGATCGATCTTCCTCCGGAACGAGTCTCCGATTGCATCGATGAGGTGGGTATCGGTTTCCTGTTCGCGCCCCTCTACCACGGAGCCATGAAACATTGCGCCGGGCCGCGGCAGGAGTTGGGCATCAGGACGTTGTTGAATATCCTGGGCCCTCTGACGAATCCCGCCGGTGCGGCGCTTCAGGTCGTCGGGGTGTTCGACGCACGGCTTACGGACATGCTCTGTCGCGTGCTGGTGCATCTCGGCGCGCAACATTGCTTCGTCGTCCACGGCATGGACGGGCTGGACGAAATCACCCTGACGGACCGGACCAGGGTGGCCGAAGGCAAACAGGGCATCGTGTCGAGTTATTTCATCGAGCCGAAGGATTTTGCGTTGGCCCGAGTGCCGCTCAAGGAATTGGTCGGCGGGGTGGCCGAGGACAACGCACAGATCATTCGTGACATTCTGCAAGGGAGGCGCGGCCCCAAGCGCGATGTGGTCTGTCTGAATGCGGCGCCGGCCTTCGTCGCGGGAGGGCTCGCCAAGACGCTCCACGACGGGTACCAGCAGGCGGGCAAAGTCATCGACAGCGGCGCGGCCGCGGAAAAGCTGGAAAAGCTGATCCAGTTCACAAACAACAAATAGTGTCGCGAGGCGTTCGCCGATGGTCGCTCCCGTTAGAAAACTTGGGATTGTCCTTTCAGTTGCGGTTGACGAATGACGGTTGACGAATGACGGTTGACGGGCAACGATGATCCTCGATCGAATTCTGGAACACAAGCGGGCGGAGCTTCGGCACAAGCAAAGCCGGGGCTACCTGTCTGAGCTGAAGGCGCGCATTCGCGACGCCGCCCCCCCGTTGGGCTTTGCCGATACGCTGGACGCCAGAAAGACCGCCGCAAGTCCGGCATTGATTGCGGAGGTGAAGAAGGCCTCGCCGAGCCTGGGTCTGCTGCGACCTGAGTTCGAGCAACAGTTTGAGCCGGTCACCATCGCCGATGCCTACCGGCGCCACGGAGCCGCCGCGCTCTCCGTCTTGACCGACAAGGAGTTTTTTCAAGGCAGCTTGGACTATCTCCGGTCCGTCAAGGAGAAGGTTGGGCTGCCGACGCTGAACAAGGAGTTCATGGTGGGCGACGTGCAGTTTTACGAGGCGCGCGCCTACGGGGCGGATGCGGTGCTCCTGATCGTCGCCGCCCTCGACCGGCGGCAACTTATTGACTTTCACGCGCTGGCCAGCGAACTGAGTTTGGATGTCCTGTTCGAAACCCATCATGAGCGGGAGTTGGATACGGTGTTGGAATGGGTTCCGGAAGCCAGGCTGATCGGGATCAACAACCGGGACCTGCGGACCTTTTCAACCGACCTGGCCGTGACCTTCCGCTTGGCGAAGCGGGTGCCCCCCGGCAAGCTGATCGTCAGCGAGAGCGGCATCCACAAGCGCGACGACGTGCTGCGCCTGGTTGAAACCGGGGTGCATGCGATGCTCGTGGGGGAGTCCTTGATTCGGGCGGACGATACAGGCGCCAAGGTGAAGGAGCTGTTGGGGGTGGACGGACCTCCGCAGGAAACCTGACGAGGAAAGGAGCGGCTCGCCCATGACGGGACCCACTGCACGACCCATGATGAGTACCATAATGGGAATCCTGGTTCTGCTCCTCTTTGGCTGTGCCGGCGGCGACATCAAGGAGGCGAGCGCCAGGTGGGACAAATGGCTGGGCACTCACAAAGACGACCGGGTCCGCGAAATGGGCCTGCCGACCCGATGCTATTCGTTCCGGGATGGAGCGGAGGTCTGCGAATGGAGCCAGCAGGGAGAAGGCGGCAGAATGGAAAGCATGGTCATCGCGTTCGACCAGAACGGGCTGGCCTGCCAATGGGAGTATCGTGACTTCTACGGCCAACATCGCAGCAGGGCCCTGTGCCCCCACTGATCACTGATCGAGACGCTGATGGAACGGACGAAGGTTAAAATCTGCGGGCTGACCAATCTGGACGACGCGCTGGCCGCCGCGGAGGCCGGGGCCGACGCGGTCGGCTTCGTGCTGTACCGGAAGAGTCCTCGCTACGTCGAGTTGGGCACCGTCCGCGCGATTGTACGGGCCTTGCCTCCTCTTGTCCTGCCGGTCGGCGTGTTCGTCAATGAAAACGTGGAGACGGTGCGTGACACAATAGATGCCTGCGGGCTGGCTTTGGCTCAACTGCACGGCGACGAATCGAGTTCCTACTGCGAGCTGCTGGGCCGGCCGGTCTTGAAGGCGCTCCGCGCGAAGGATCGGATTTCCGCCCTGGCCGTTGCAGAGTACCAGGGACGGGCCGGGGTGCGGGGGTTCGTGCTCGATGCCTGTTCGAGTCAAGCTTATGGCGGAACCGGTCTCCTCGCCGATTGGAATCTGGCGGCGGCGCTCGCCAAGACCTGCCCGATCCTGCTGGCGGGGGGCTTGACGCCGGAGAATGTGGCGGATGCGATCAGGACGGTCCGGCCTTACGGCGTCGATGTCAGCAGCGGGGTCGAAACATCGCCGGGCAAGAAGGACCACGGACGCCTCCGCGCCTTCGTGCAGGCCGTGCGGCTTGTTTCCGTCTAAAGGGCCCGTCTATACTTTCGTTACCTTATGAATTGAACGGGACGATCCATGCCTACGTTGCCTGATCCACGCGGCCGATTCGGACCTTACGGTGGACGGTACGTGCCTGAAACCCTGATGCCGGCCTTGCTGGAACTCGAGGCCGAGTATGAACGGGCCAAGCGCGACCGGCGCTTTCAAGCCGAGTTCCAACAGTATCTTAAGGAGTACGTCGGCCGTCCGACGCCGTTGTACTTCGCCGGCCGGCTCACCAGGAAATTGGGCGGGGCCAAGATCTACCTGAAGCGGGAGGACCTCTGCCACACGGGCGCTCACAAGATCAACAACGCGATCGGCCAGGGGCTGCTGGCCAGGCGCATGAAGAAGCCTCGGGTCATTGCCGAGACAGGAGCCGGCCAGCATGGGGTCGCGACTGCGACCGTCGCAGCCATGTTCGGGCTCCAATGTGAAATCTACATGGGCACGGAAGACATGCAGCGGCAGGCGCTCAACGTTTTTCGGATGCGCCTCCTCGGGGCCACGGTTACCGGCGTGGACACAGGCAGCCGAACGCTCAAGGACGCGATCAGCGAAGCCATGCGGGATTGGACCACCAACGTCCGGACGACCCACTACATCCTCGGGTCTGTTCTCGGCGCCCATCCCTATCCGATGATGATCCGTGATTTTCAGGCGGTGATCGGCCGGGAGGCGAGGAAGCAGATTCTGGCCGTGGAAAAACGCCTGCCGGACTATTTGATCGCCTGCGTGGGGGGTGGGAGCAATTCGATTGGCCTGTTCCATCCCTTTCTCGGCGACCGGCGCGTCAAGATGATCGGGGTGGAGGCCGGAGGAGAAGGGCTGTCCAGCGGCAAACATGCGGCGCGGTTTTCAGGCGGCAAGCCGGGCGTCCTGCAAGGGACCATGACCTATCTGCTCCAGGATGACAACGGACAGATTAACCTGACCCATTCGGTTTCCGCCGGGTTGGACTATGCGGCCGTGGGGCCGGAACATGCGTTTTATCATGACGCGCAGCGCATCCAGTACACGTCGGCAACGGATGAGGAGGCCTTGGCCGCGTTCGATCTGCTGGCCCGCGAAGAAGGCATCGTGCCGGCGCTGGAAAGCGCCCATGCCCTCGCCGAGACTGTGAAGGTGGCGCCGAAGCTCAAGAAGAGCCAGATCGTGGTCGTGAACCTGTCTGGCCGGGGCGACAAGGACGTGCAGCAAGTGGCACGGTTGCGAGGGGTAACGCTGTGACGCGCGTGGATCGCAAAACGTGAATCGTGAAACGATCCCACACTGAGTCAGACTGGTCTAGCGATTAACGGTCAACATTGAACGAGTGACGAACCGATGAATCGGCTCGACGCGACATTTCAGCGGCTCAAGGGCAAAGGCGAGAAGGCGCTCATCGCCTATATCATGGCGGGAGATCCGTCCCTTCAGGATACCGAACAGCTCGTGTTGGGGTTGGAGCGGTCCGGCGCGGACGTCATCGAGCTCGGGGTGCCCTTTTCCGATCCTATTGCAGATGGGCCGGTCATTCAACAGGCGGCCGAGCGTGCGCTGCGGAGCGGGACGTCGTTACGGCGTATTCTGACGATGGTCGCCGGGTTGCGTCGTCAGACACAAATTCCGCTCGTCCTGATGACCTACTACAACACGATCCATGCCTACGGCGAGCAGGGCTTTTGCCGGGATGCGGCTCAGGCAGGGGTGGACGGACTGATCGTTCCGGATATGCCGATGGAGGAATCAGGACCGTTGAAAGACCGGGCCGAGGAGGCAGGGCTCGACTTGATCTTCTTATTGGCTCCGACCAGCACTCCCGCGAGACGGGCGGCGGTGGCCAAGGCCTCCAAGGGCTTCATCTACTATGTCTCGCTGACCGGCATCACCGGCGCCAAGCTGACCGATCTGGGCAACGTCGAAGACAATGTGAAACGGATTCGCAAGGTGACCCGCGTGCCGATCTCGGTCGGGTTCGGCGTGGCCACTCCCGAGGATGCGGCGCGCATTGCGGCGGTGGCCGACGGGGTCATTGTCGGAAGCGCGATCATCAAGCAGATTGCCGCGCATCAACAGGATCCCTCCCTCGTGACAACGGTCGGAACCTTCGTCTCCTCCCTCAAGCAGGCGATGCTGAACCCAGCGGCCGTCGGCTGATTCCTCCAAAGTCGTTTGACTTCTTTCGCCCTTCGTTTCTATCGGCTCGTCGGGTGATAGAGATTGATCCGGAATCTTCCTGACGCGAAGGGGTCAAGTTGAGGTAGCCCCGAAAACCCACGCGTGGATTAAGGATCACCGACCTGTGGCTCGAATTTATCCGGACGGCAATAGCCACTGTTCGTGAAGCACGAGATTAGTCTTTAGTCAGCACAATTGTGGCGGGAGAGACAGGGAAGTCAGCGGTGTCTTTTCATCGGATGCCACCCGGCGCGGTATGCGCGCCGGGTGGTGGTACAGATGGCTATATGCAGGTACTCGTGGGCGGGGTCGGGGGGCTAGCCTGTTGCCTCATGCCGGTGTCGATGATGTTCTTGGCTATCGCCCGACCGAGTGGCACCCCACCGATGTTATCGGAGGCTTGGAGCATTTTGCGCACGCTTTCTCCACTGGTCCCGTCAAACCGCCAATGTACCCCCAGGTAGATGCGACTGACGGAATTGTCATACATCGCTTCCGCCATGCTGTCATAGTGGCGTGCGTGACGTGTACGGACAGATCCATCCTTCTCCGTGGTGATACCATTGAGTTCGTCGGAGACGAGCGTAAACCCGATAGTATCTTCGGTTTTCCGGTCGGTGTGCCCGTAGAACAATCGCACCATCTCAAACGTGGCTGCGCCGAACGTGGCGTGTCCGCTTGGGTAAGCTGGAAAAGGCGGCGTAAAGCCCGATTTCAATTCATTGGAACGCGGGGCGCCAAGCGGCTTCCAAAATGGATCGCACGGCGGCGTGATTTTCTTATCCGGTGTCGCGGCTGGTCCGGTGGCTTTATCGTCTTCACGGATACCGACGACAGGACGCCAGAGATCGAAGCAGTATTTCCAGTGCCAAGCGTGAATGCCTGCGTCACCCATGGCGCAATTGATCAGTGCAAAGAGCCGCGCGTTTTGTTCGGTGGTATTGCCCTTTGCTTTGACCACCTCCCGGACGATTTGATTGTAGAGGCGGGGAGGAGTTCCAATCTTATTCGCGCCATCATAAGCCCAATAGAGGCCAATGGCCGTTTGCTCGGGGCTGCGTGCCGTTGTATTGAGTTCCGGCGCGCCACCCCGTTCATACACTTCTTTGTAATCGTCCTTATACCTGGGGTCGGTCTTCGCGGGCGGAGGATCGAGTGGTTGCCAGGTCGTAACCGCGAAGCCAGGGGTTTTGCCATAGCCAACTCCCAGATAGCCTTGGGTCGTGTTGCAAGGGTCTACTCGATGGCGGAGTTGACCGGGGGACGAGACATGATCCGCGTCTTTCGGTATGACCTTCTCATCATCCTTTCGAGTGTCAAGCATTGCAAGTGCGACACGTCGCCCAAAGCTGAAGGCCGCGTCGTCTGTGCCATTGTTCGCGCTGATCTCAGCGAGTTTTTCCTCTATCCGTGCCCGCATACCTGAGTAGAGGGTACAGAGCGCTGTCGACGCGGCGCCGCCCACGGCAGCACTCCGATGGACCGGGGAGTTTCCTCCAGACCAAGCGGGCGGAGAAAGCAGATACAGATTTTTAGGTGACGGGCCAGGACCTGGGATAGCCGCAACACCGGCTACGCTAAAGAAGGCGTCGTGCATCGCCAAGTGGACAATTGCGAGTGCACGGGAACTCAGGGTCGGCCCGCGCTGATGTTCGGCTTCCATGGCGCCAGTATGGTCAAGTCGATTGGCTTCCAGAGCGACTTCGTTCCAGAACAGTATGGGGTCTTGCATTCTGAATCTCCTTTCGGTGACGTATAAGTGAAATCCGGAGCCGGCTCGCGGAGCTTTGGGCAGGAAGAGACTCGGACGCAGCCTCCAATCGTGCCGTTCATTTGCGGCGAAGGAAATGCATTGACTATGCCGCGAAGGAATGCGGACAGACCGTGAGGAATGTAAACAGATTACTTGGCGTGGAGCATACAGAACAGGTGGGAAGCACAAATGGAAGAGAAGATAGTGAATCCGATTGGATACATCGTTGTATCTGATTCGATACCAGAAACAGGACTAAAAGCGGAATCCTGAGAAACAGGATGGATCTCTTGTTGCCTCCCCCTCGTATGATTCATTCGTCTTTCAAATTGGTCTTGACGAGCGCAGAAAAACCTTCACGGTCGAGCCTCTGCGCATGAGCCCATTGCACCAAGAGAAGACAACAGCGGGCTTGTTAGCCCGCATTATGCATGACGATTCGTGGCGTCGCACCCGTTGCAGTGAAAGAGCAACGGGTCCCCGGCAGTCGCCAGACGTTGGACCCATTGCATGTTCGACCCGTTGCATGGAGCAACCCGCAACGGGGCCCCCCGGCAATGGGTGCCCCCAGGCACAGCCGCGAAGGACCAAGGCGTACTTGAAACAGTACGTCGAGGGGCGCACGGCGCGATGAATAAAGATCGCCACGTCTGTGCGCGCCGCCGAGTCGGTGAGACGGCCGGACCTGAGCGGCGAGCACGCCCGCCATACCAAGCTGCGCTTGAGCCGCCGCGTTCGATCACATCGCGGCGGAGAGGCACGTTGCCTTCGACTTCGCATGCTGGCCAGGGACCCGTTGAAATCTGGGAGCAACGGGTGCCCCGCGGCGAATCGGGGTGCCCCTTGCGCTTCTGTTGCAATGGGCCCAAGCAACAGAAGCGTTCATGAACAATGCGGGTTAGGAGCCTGTCAGACGATCAGGCCGTCTTCCATGCGCAGGATGCGGTCTGCCTGGGCGGAGAGCTTTTCGTTGTGGGTGACGATAATGAAAGTGGTGCCGCGGCTGCGATTGAGCGTGCGCATCAAACCGAAGACGTCGTCGCCGGTATGGGTATCAAGGTTGCCCGTCGGCTCGTCGGCCAGCACGAGTTCCGGCCGCTGGATCAGGGCTCGGGCGATCGCAACCCGCTGCTGTTCGCCGCCTGACAGCTCGCCGGACTTGTGGTGGAGGCGCTCGCCCAATCCGACCTCTTGGAGCAGGCCGGTGGCTTCGGCTTCCGCCTGTTCCCTCGGCCGGTGCTGGATCAAGGCCGGCATGCAGGCGTTCTCCAGCGCCGTGAACTCGGGCAGCAGGTGGTGAAACTGGAAGACAAACCCGATCTTGCGGTTCCGAAACTCGGCCTGCTCCTGCTCGGGCAAGCGAAAGAGATCCTGCCCTTCAAAATACACGGTTCCCTGCGTCGGCCGGTCCAAGGTGCCGAGGATGTGCATGAGCGTGCTCTTGCCGGCTCCTGAGGCCCCGACGATGGCGATGAACTCCCCCCGCGCGATTTCCAGGTTGATGCCGCGGAGGATCACCAGCTCCCGGCCGTTCATGGGAAAGGATTTGGTGAGGTTGACGACCTTGATCACGAAGGCACCGTTATGCGGCATGTGTCAGTCGCCATGTTTGAGAAAGCATCCTGGTCCGGCCCTGTACGATTCACGAGCGAGGCTTGACGCATGACGTTATTCGTACCGCAGCGCCGAGGCCGGTTCGAGCTTGGAAGCCTGCCAGGATGGGTAGAGCGTGGCGGCCAAGCTGATCGAGAGCACGGTGGCGGACACGAGAACCACGTCCACGGCCTGCACGTGCACCGGAATGTGAGAGATATAGTACACCGTCGGATCGAAGGTCCAGTAATGCTCGATCAGCCACAGAAACGCGTACCCGAGCGGGATGCCGATCACCGTGCCGGTCAAGCCGATGATCAGCCCGTTCAACATGAAGATGCGCATGATGGCCTTGCGTGTCGCGCCCATCGCCTTCAGGATGGCGATCTCTCGCTGCTTCTCGGTCACGATCATGGTCAGCGTGCTGACGATGTTGAAGGAGGCGACGATCGTGATCAAGACGAGCAGCAGGAACATCATGGTCTTTTCCAGCTTCAACGCCGAGAACAGGTTGCGGTTGAGCTGCATCCAATCCCTGGCCGAAAACGGGAACCCCAGCGCGTGTTCGATGTCCTTGGCGATGTCGCCGGCTTGAAAGATGTCTTCGACCTTGACCTCGATCCCCGTGACGGTTTGCCCCATGTTGAAAAACTTCTGCGCCTCGTCGATCGAGATGTAGGCCAGCGACGAGTCGTACTCATACATGCCTGATTCAAAAATGCCGACGACGGCGAAGGTGCGGATTTTGGGAGTGATGCTGACTGCGCTGACCGGCCCGACCGGAGAGACGACGTTGATGGCGTCGCCGACGAAGGCTCCCAGCCGAAACGACAATTCCTTGCCCAAAATGATGCCAGGCCTCAGCGCCTTCTCCGTTTGATTGTCGGTCCCGGTCGGGACGGTGACGGGCACGGGCTTCAGCAGATCATCCAGCCGCCCCATTTTCATGTTCTTTGCCAACTCCGTGACCCTGGCTTCCCGCTCTGGGTCGACGCCTCGCAGGATGATCCCTTGCACCCCGGCCTGGCTGCTGAGCAAGACCTGTTTGTAGACGAAGGGGGTTGCGGAGACGACGCGGGGCACCTGCTCCACCTGCTGCACCTGCGCCGCATAGCCTTCGATCCCGTCCTTGGTGCGGTCCTGCACGATGATATGGGAGGTGGTGCCGATGATCTTGGCCTGCACGTCCTCCTTGAACCCTGTCATGATGCCGAGCGTGCCGATCAGGGCGGCAACGCCGAGCGTGATGCCGGTGACCGATACGAAGGTATTGAGCGAGATCGTCCGTTGGCGACGCTTGGCGCGCAAATACCGGAGCCCGATATAGACTTCGTAAGGGAGCTGCACGGCTATTTCTCCGGCTTCTCGGGCCGCAGTTGCGGAAACAGAATCACGTCTCGGATAGAGGCCTGATTCGTGAGCAGCATGACCAGGCGGTCAATCCCGATCCCTTCGCCGGCGGTCGGCGGCATGGCATACTCCAGCGCGCGGAGAAAGTCCTCGTCGAGATAGTGGGCCTCCTCGTCGCCGGCGTCCCGCTGAGCCGTTTGCTGCTCGAATCGTTGGCGCTGATCGAGCGGATCATTCAATTCGGAGAAGGCGTTCGCGATCTCCCGGCCGGCGATGTAGAGTTCGAACCGGTCGGTCAGCGACGGATCGTGGTCCTTGCGCCGGGCCAGCGGCGACAGCTCGATCGGATAGTCGGTGATGAAGGTCGGCTGAATCAGCTTCGGCTCCACGGTCTCTTCGAAGATCTCATTGACAATGAAGGGGAGGGTGGCCTTGGGATCGACGGAGAGGCCCAAGCGTTGCGCCGTGTCCCTCGCCGTCTGCTCGGTGGCGATGGACTCCGGTGGGAGATGGTTGACCTCCAGGACCGCCTGGTGATAGGACCAGCGGCGCCAGGGTCCGGCCAGGTTGATCTTATGCCCTTGGTATTCGATCTCGGTGGTTCCCAGCACCTCGGAGGCCAGGTAGGCGAAGAGTTCTTCGGTGAGAAGGATCAGATCCTGGTAGTCGGCATAGGCCACGTAGAATTCCAGCATCGTGAATTCAGGATTGTGGATCGTGGAGATGCCTTCATTCCGGAAATTACGGTTGATCTCGAACACGCGCGGAAAGCCGCCGACGATGAGCCGCTTCAGGTACAGTTCCGGCGCGATCCGCAGATAGAGATCCACGCCGAGCGCATTGTGGTGGGTGACGAAGGGACGGGCGGCCGCCCCGCCGGGGATCGGCTGCATCATCGGGGTTTCGACTTCGAGAAAGCCTTTGCCGACCAGGAAGTTGCGGATCGCGCCGATGATCCGGCTCCGCGTGACGAAAATCGCATGGACGTCCGGGTTCGCGATCAGGTCGACGTAGCGCTGGCGGTAGCGGGTTTCCACGTCGGTGAGGCCGTGCCACTTCTCGGGGAGCGGACGCAGGGCTTTGCTGAGAAACGTGAGCTGCCTGACCTCGACCGTGAATTCGTTGGTCTTGGTGCGGAACAACACACCCTCCACGCCGATCCAGTCGCCCAAATCCAACTCCTCGGAGATTCGCGAGCCCTGTTCTCCCAACAGATCCTTCTTGAGATAGACCTGCAACCGGTCCGCCCCGTCCTGCAGCACGGCGAACGCCGCCTTGCCGAAGCGCCGCAGCCCGACGATGCGGCCAGCGAGTGTACAGGCGACCTGTTCCTGTTCGAGCTGTTCCTTCGGCTTGGAACCGTGCTGCCTGATGAGCACACCGGCTCGGTCCTTCCAGGCGAATTTGGTGCCGTAGGGCGCCACGCCCAGTGCGCGGAGCCGGTCCAGTTTCTTGATGCGTTGCTGTCGCTGATCGTTCAGTTCGTCCATGTGCGGTACGGCTCCGATGGCCCGTCCGTCCTGCCAGCGGGCGGCGACGGAGGCGGGCTTATTTGTTGGCCGTGATCTGTTTTGTCAGATACCCTTCGATAAAGGCATCCAGCTCCCCGTCCATCACCGCTTGAATGTTTCCTGATTCTACGCCGGTGCGGTGGTCCTTCACCATTTGGTAGGGCTGGAACACGTAGGAACGGATCTGGCTGCCCCAGGCGATGTCCTTTTTCTCCCCGACGATGGCGTTGAACTCCGCTTCCTTCTTTTGCTGCTCCAGCTCGAACAGGCGCGCTTTCAAAATTTTCATGGCGCCCATCCGGTTTTGCAATTGTGACCGTTCGTTCTGACATTGCACCACGAGGCCAGTCGGCAGGTGCGTGATGCGGATGGCGGTCTCGACCTTGTTGACGTTTTGCCCGCCGGCTCCGCCGGCCCGGAACGTGTCGATGCGGAGGTCCTTGTCATCGATGACGACTTCCACGTCATCCTCCAGCTCCGGATACACGAACACGGAGGCGAAGGACGTGTGCCGGCGCTTGTTCGAGTCGAACGGGGAGATCCGCACCAGCCGATGCACGCCCGCTTCCGCCTTGAGGTAGCCATAGGCATAGGGGCCGGTGATCGAAACCGTCGCGCTCTTGATGCCGGCTTCGTCGCCGGCCTGGAGGTCCAGCGTCTCCACCTTGTAGCCCTTGTGCTCGGCCCAGCGCGCGTACATGCGGAGCAGCATCTGCGCCCAGTCCTGAGATTCGGTCCCTCCGGCGCCTGGATGGATGGCGAGGATCGCGTTGCTGTCGTCGCGCTCGCCCGAGAGCAACAGTTCGATCCGGAGCTGATCGATAGCCTGTTCGAACTTAACGACCTCCGCGGCCAGTTCGCGCTCGATGTCGGCGTCGCCGGATTCTTCGGCCAGCTCCAGCATGGCCTGGAGGTCCCCATGCTTCTGCTCCAACGCTTCCCACTGACGCAGCTCCCGTTCGAGGGAAGCTTTCTTCCGGCTGACGCGGGCCGCTGTGCGGGTGTCTTTCCAGAAATCGGCCTGTTCGGTTTGACGTTCGAGGTCTTGAAGGTCGGCGGTCAGTTTCGGGAGGTCAAAGATGCCCTCGTAGCTCCGCTACCTGTTCGGCAATGCGCTTCACGCGCCCGCGGCTTTCTTCCAACATGCTGGGTCCTTTGTTATGTGGGTGTAGGCGGCAGCCTCACCAGCCGCGACGGGCGGCCGGTGATTGAGGCCGGCTCATCAAGAGGCACAGTCCGGCGATTATAACACAGGCATAGGCAAAGAGATCACCATGTTCTGTATAGAAGGTCTTGGCGCGGACCAGAGGAAGGCTGCCGGTCAGAGTCTGCTCGGTGAAGATGGGACTGGCCTGGAGCACCCGCCCGTAGGGATCGATGAAGCCCGACACGCCCGTGTTGGCGGCGCGGGCAAAGGCGCGCCGGTTCTCCACCGCCCGGAACACGACCATGTCGAAGTGCTGGTAGGGCGCGGCCGAATGGCCGAACCAGGCGTCGTTGGTGATGGTCACCATGAAATCCGCTCCTTGCTGGGCGAATTGCCGGACCAATTCGGGAAAGATGACCTCGTAACAGATCACGACGCCGAAGGCGCCCTTCTCCATCGGAACCGGACGGCCCGGTACCTCGCTGGGGCGCGGGATCCGCTGAGGCACGGCGAGCACCGTCGGGTCGGCGCCCGCCTCGAAATCCCCGATGCCTTCCACCAACTTGTCGAGGAAAAAGAGCAGCGAATGGTGAAAGGGAATGTATTCGCCGAACGGCACGAGATGTTGCTTGTCGTAGCGCCCGACGATGTTGCCGACCGGCGACAACAGGTAGGCGCTGTTCAAGAGGTACGGGCGTCCGTCCGGATAGCGGCGCACCGCCGGGCTCCCGAAGAGCAGCGGGGTATCGAGTTGCTGAATCAGGCCGCTCACGGCTTTTTGATAGCCCCCTTCCATTTCATAGACGAACGGAGTGGCGGCCTCCGGCCAGACGATCAGGTCCACGTCCCGGCCGGCCGCGCGGGTCAGGCGCACATAGCGATCCATCGTTTCTTGGCGGAAGCGCTCGTCCCATTTTTGTCCTTGATCGATGTTGGCCTGCACAAGCCCGATCGTGACGAGGCGAGGATCGCCGACCGGTGCTTGCTCGGATGCGATCGGCGCGATGGGATCAGCAAGCCGTTGCGCTCCATAGGTCCATGCGCCGACCAGGGCGAATGCCGCCATCACCGGCGCGACCCAGGCGGACCGTCCCAATAGTTGGCGGCCTCGCTTGGAAAAGAGACGCAGAACGGTCAACAGGCCGACGTTGCCGAGCACGATGAGCCCCGATACTCCGTAGACTCCGGTGAGGTCGGCAATTTGAATGATCGGCAGCCAGGTCGTTTGCGAATAGGCCAGGAGCGCCCAGGGGATGCCGGTGAGAAAATAGGTACGTACCAGCTCCAGCAGGACCCACAGCGACGGCGCCGCCAGCCACATCAGGCCAGGATGGCCTTGGGCGACGCGGGCGACGCCCCATCCGTAGAAGGCGACATAGAGGCCGAGGTAGAGGGCGAACAGGAGCAACACCCCATAGCTGGGCAGGAGCGGCACCTTGCCGTAGATATGCATGGCGGTAACCACCCACACCATGATGCCGAGAAAGGCCAAGGTGCCGGCAAACCAGGACACGAAAAACGCGCGCTTGGGCTTGGCCCGCTCCACGGCCAGGTGGAGGGGAATCAGCGCGACCCACGCGAGCTGAAACAGATGCTGGTCAGGGAAACAGAAGGGGAGAAGGAGTCCGCTCGCGCCGGCAAGCAGGACCTGAAGCGCGAGACGTTCGGTCATCGCGCGGAGAATAGCGAAAAGGTGCGCGACGATGCAAGCGAGGAAGCGAGCAGGTCTGCGGCGGGCCGTTTCTGGCAGCGGCGGGGCGGAGCTTGCTGCCGGCTAGCGGGAAGCGGCGGTGAGCAGTTGCTTCACCTGTGAATGGGCAAGGACCACATCGGGGGCTCGCTGCAGGGCTTCGTAATAGCTGCGTGCGAAACCGTCGCCCTCCACGGAGGGGCGGAGCAGGACCTTGATCTCGGCTAACAGGAGATCGATGTCGATGATCGCGTCCTGTTCCTTGCCGTCCAGCATCTCATCGATCCGGACGACCAATTGGGAGAGCGGATGGAGCCAGGTAAACCAGCCGTCGTGCAGGACGAGTTGGAGGAGCTGACCGGTCGAATCGACCCGGCCGTGGATGCGCTCGTAGGTGACGCGCTCCGCTTCGATGAGCGCCTTGTGTAATTCCAGCAGGGCGCGGCGCAGCGCGCCGATCTTGCGCCGCATCTGATCCTGGAAATGAGGAGCCTGAGAGCCATGGGACACCGCCATACAACAATTGTAGCACTGTCATGGCATAATGGTGACACCCACATTGCCACAAACACAAGGTGTGGAACCACCATCAAGGAGGGCGTCGATGAGAGGGAGATCGTCAACCGGTATCTTGGCCGTCGCGCTGGCAATGTTGCTCAGCCTGGTCATGGGATGCGGCTATAACGACCTGCAGGGGTTGGATGAAGAAACGAAGGCGGCTTGGAGCGAGGTGGTGAACCAATATCAGCGTCGGGCGGACCTGATTCCCAACTTGGTGGCGACGGTCAAGGGGTATGCCGCGCACGAAAAGGAGACGCTGGAAAGCGTGGTCTCGGCGCGCGCCAAGGCGACCAGCATTCAGGTTTCCCCACAGACCTTAAGTGATCCAGCCGCCTTCGAACAGTTCCAACAGGCACAAGCCGGCGTCTCGTCGGCCTTGGGCCGGTTGATTGCGATTGCAGAAAATTATCCGAACCTGAAGGCCGATCAGAATTTCCGTGATCTGCAGGCGCAGCTTGAAGGCACGGAGAATCGAATTGCCGTGGCCCGCAAACGTTATATCGACAAGGTCGCCGAGTACAACAAGGGCGTGCGGTTCTTTCCCACCAATTTGACGGCGAAGTATCTCCTTCATCTGGACGAGCGGCCCAACTTCACGGTTGCCGATGAACAGGCCGTCGCCAAGCCGCCGGAGGTGAAATTCTAACTCCGCGCCTCGTTGCCCACGAGAACCCTGTGATTCCTCTGGCGCACCAACAGGGGCTTCCGGCGCCGGTTCCGATACAGGTCTTCGCCGGCCGCCTGGCTTCCGTCCTGCTTGTGGCTTCGCTCCTATGGGGATCGATGGGATCGGCGGTCCTCTACGCCTTCGCGTTGGACGTTCCTCCCCTGACCGGTCGCATCGTTGATCGTGCCGCGCTTCTGCCGCCGCAGACCGCCGCCAACCTGACCGCCTTACTCAAGGCTCACGAAGAGGCGACGGGCAATCAGGTGGCCGTACTCATTCTCCCGTCGCTTGAGGGAGAGCCGTTGGAGCCTTATGCCCATCGGGTGATCACGACCTGGAAGCTGGGACAAAAGGGCACGGACAATGGCGCCCTGCTCCTCGTGGCGATCAAGGACCGCAAGGTTCGCATCGAGGTCGGGTATGGGCTGGAAGGGACGCTGACCGACATCCGATCCGCGCAAATCATTCGGAACGAGATCGTGCCTCGTTTCCAAGCGGGCGATCTTCCCGGCGGGATCACCGCCGGGGTGGAGGCGATTCTTCAGACGATCGAGGGAACCTATCGGGCGGCGGACCATCTTCGACGGCCGGCGTCATCCGGCGAGATGCCTGCGGTTCTTGAATACGTCCTGCTCGGCGTCCTCGTGGGGACCTTGGCCGGGCTCATCCTGAGTCAGGGGCGGCAGCAGATGCGGGCCTTCTTCGGCAGCCTCCTGGCCTTTTTAATCGCACAGGCCGCAAGCCTATTGGCCGGGTTGGGAGCTGCCGTGGTCACATCGCTGCTGATCGCGCTGATCCTGAGCGGAGCTGGTATCGGGGGCGGAGGCCGTCGGAGACTTCGACGGGATTCAGACCTCCGCTGGTTTCCCGGCGGAATCGAGAGCGGCTGGCCCGGAGGAGCGAGCGGCGGATTCGGCGGTGGATTTGGAGGGGGCGACAGTTTTTCCGGCGGCGGAGGCGATGCTGGCGGCGGAGGCGCCTCCGGGAGTTGGTAACAGAGTGGATCGTTGACTATGAGAACCGAGCGCATGCTCATGTTTACCGATGCCGATCGTGAACGCATCAAACAGGCGGTCGAGCAGGCGGAGGCAGGCACCTCCGGCGAGATCGTACCGATGGTCGTGGCCGCCTCTGCCCGCTATCGCGAGGCCGGTTTTCGGACCGGGCTGATCCTGGCCTGGCTGACGCTCGCGATTTTGCTGACCGTGGAGATCTCCTGGCTGCCTTGGGGCTGGCACGCGGGCAACGCGGGCTTGCTGTTGCTGGGCGTGATCCTCGCCTATGGGATCGGCGAATGGCTGGGCCGTTTTCCCTCGGTTATCCGCCTGGTCGTGTCGGGAGACCGAATGGCGCAGAAAGTCCGGCTGCGCGCCGAGCAGCTTTTCTATCAGCAGAGTCTGCATCACACCAGGGCGGGCACCGGCATCCTGATTTTGGTCTCGCTGTTGGAACGGCACGTGCAGGTGCTGGCCGACCGCGGGATCAACGAACGGGTGCCCTCCGGCACCTGGGACAACCTCGTGCGGGGGATTATCGACGGCATCCATCACGGGCGTGCCACAGACGCCATCTGCGAGGCCATCGTGCGCTGCGGAGCCTTCCTGGCCGAAGTGGCGCCGTCCCGACCGGGCGACAATCCCAACGAACTGCCGGATCAACTGCGCGAAGAACATTAGGCTTCTGTGAAGCTGGCCCAGAGACTCGGGACTTGGGAGGCCACCAGACGAGCGAGACGCATGGTCGTATCCAGCGGCAGATCGGTCAATTCAACGCCGAACCTTGTGCCCCTGCACCATCGAACCGTCGCACCCCGTACCCAGATCGAATCGTGGGGATCAGGCGGGATGACCAGGACGGAGAGTCTCATGCCGGGCCGGACCGGCTCGGTCCCTTCGACACAGCCTCCTGTTCGGGAGAGGTTGCCCGTCCTGCCGCTCGCGTGGAATCGCTCGTTGGAATAGTACACCGCGCAGCGGAGGTTGGTGCGCTTGCCCGTGCGCTGGAAAAAATGAGAAGTCATCGCGCGCTCCTATCAAGATAAAGAGCAGAGGGTCTGAACCGTGAAGTAGAAGTCGTCGGTCCAACGGCGCGCCACGTGACAGCCCTCAGGGACAACCGCGCCGCAGCCATGGTGATGCCCAGGCCGTCGAACAAGAGATCTTCGCTCGAAGGCTCTCGGCCGGGCGCCGAGATCTGGGCCAGCTCCGTCCCCAGCCCGAACAACATCGAAAAGGAGGCCCCGACCATCACCGCTGCCGCGGTGGGCCAACCACGGACTTGAAAGGAATGGATAACCAACCAAGCGAGGCCCCCGTACAGCGGGACATGAGACCACCCTCGAAGCTCATCCGGCACAATCGTGATGCCGGAGCCGATCAGCCCGACGCCGGGCGAGGCGACGGCCAACAGCGTCAACAATCCCATATAACTCGCCGCCGTTATCGCCAGTCGCAACATCAGGGATTCGAGGAAGTCATCAATTCGATGGGCGTCCGCTGAAAAGCTGCGTCAGGGTATCGAAATTGACCGCTTGCCAACCATCGGGCATTGGTAGGTGAGTCCCTGCTTTGGAGGGACGACGATCAACGGCGCAGAGCGGAAAGGAGAAGAGGCGGAAGCATCGGACCTGCGAAAGAGCAAAACGAGCGCGTGGAGCGAAACAGGGAACGACGGTCAGCCTGGCTTGCGGTCCGGCACCTGGTGCACCCACTGACCCGGGGCTCGGTCGTCAGCGAGATAGGCCTGGCCGAAGCCAAGAATCAGATGGGCCTCGCGCAGGCGGAGTTCCCAGAGGTGAAAGTCGCCCAGCCCGAACAGCATTGCCGACTGGGGAAAGCGATCGAGATAGCACTGTTTGATCCGCTCATGCTCCGGCCGCTGGTCGGACAACAGCGCGGCGTCCCCTTGCAGGTTCATGCGTTTCTACGCCAGAGGATTTTTCCCCGGCTGATCCGGCTCCGACAGAAAGAGCCCCACACGGGGATCGTCGCGCAGATGGCGGCTGTGCAGCGCCAGGTCGCTCAGGTGAAGATAGGCTCTGGTCCAGTCGTCGCCGAAGATGTACGGCGCGTGCGAACCAAAGGGCCTGCCTTGACGCAGCGTCAACAACACGGCGGTCCGGATCTGTTGCGCCAGGTTCCTCCATTCGCTCTGGATCTGTTCGATCGGTAAGGAGGAAGGCATCGACAGGCCGCAAGCTCCTCGGGAAAGAATGGCTGGGCTCGGTGACGGCATTCTAGCGGCGGGAACGGAATTAATCCAAGCCGCCGCTTTCATGCATGGATGAACGGGGGAACCGATCGAATCAAGCCTGCTGGACAATCGGCATGGATGGGGAAATGAAAGGAGAAAGACAGGAAGTGGACATTCGCTTTCCACTCCTTCTGAGAGAGGGTAATCTGATGTGAATTCGGTCGGCATAGAGCGGGAACCGATCCTTCACGAACATTCCCATGCTCAAGACAATTGCGAAGTTCCTCAAGATTCTTAACTCCGATGCAGCGCCGGGCCAGATCAGCCTGGGGTTTGCCTTTGCCATGGTTGCGGGCTTCACGCCCCTGATGAGCCTGCATAATCTGATCGTGTTGTTTCTTGTGCTCGTGCTCCGGGTGAACCTGGCATCCTTCCTGTTGGGTCTGGCCCTATTTTCGACGCTGGCCTTTGCCCTTGATCCGCTCTTCCATCGCCTGGGACTTGCTCTCCTCACGGCGCCGGCGCTCGAAGCTCTCTGGACCACGCTCTATAACTCGACCCTCTGGCGGCTGGAACGGTTCAACAATTCCATCGTGATGGGGAGCCTCACGGTTTCGCTGGCCTTGTTCGCACCGGTTGTCGTGATGGGGAATCTGCTCGTGCGGCAATATCGCGATCATGTGATGCAATGGGTCCTGAGATCCCGTCTCATGCAGGCCTTTCAGGCCAGCAAGCTCTACGGCTATTACCAATCCGTGTCCGGCTGGGGGGGCTGAGCGTGGGCAGGTGGATCAGGTGGCAGGGTGTAGTCGCCTTTGTGGTGGTGGCCGGCCTTGTTGCCGCCGTGTGGTTCCTGCTGGTGGACCGGGCGGTGGAGCGGCTCATCGAACAGGCCGGCACGGCCGCCGTCGGTGCCAAGGTCGAATTGGACCAGGCCGACATTACGCTCATTCCACTGGGGGTCACGCTCTCGCGCCTCCAGGTCACCAATCCTGACGAGCCGATGACCAATGCCGTCGAGATCGCGCGGATCGCCGGCTCGCTCGATGGGCTCAATCTGCTGCGCCGCAAGGTGATCATCGAAGAAGTGGCCCTGGACGGAGTACGGTTTCACACGCAACGCACCACATCCGGGGCCCTTACCGAGCAGCCGAAGCAGCCGGACGGTATCCCATCCAAGACCGGCGAGTTGTTTGCCCTGCCGGACATCCGGTTGCATGACCCCAAGGATATCCTCGCGAAGGAACTGGATGGGTTGAAGTCCCTGAGTCTGGCGGATCAGCTCCGCGCGGAAGTCGAAACCGAGAAGGAGAAATGGAAACAACGGATCGCCGAATTGCCGGACAGGGCCAAGCTTGACGAGTACAAGAAACGGATCGAAGGCTTGAAGTCCTCGGGGAAAGGCGGACTGGGCGAGATCTTGGGCGGTGTCGCAGAAGTCCAAAAGATCCAGGAGGAGCTGAAACGCGATCTGGATCGGCTCACTGGCGCCAAGAAGGATCTCGAACAGACGGTGGCGTCGCTCAAGCAACGAGCCGGCGACATTGCCAAGACCCCGCAGGAAGATGTGAAGCGTCTGATGGAGCGATACTCTCTCTCCGGCCAGGGTCTGGCCAATCTCACCCGTGCCTTGTTCGCCGGGCCACTGGCCGGTTATGTCGAGACGGCCCTTCGGTGGCATCAGCGGTTGGAGCCCCTGCTTTCGCGATCGACTGAAGGCAAGGCAGAGGCGATCGAGGTGGAGGTGGTGAAGCCGCTCCGTGGAAAGGGCGTGGATGTTCGGTTCAAGGAGCGGGCGCCGCTCCCGGATTTTTTGGTCCGAACCGCTCGCGCGTCCGTGGAAGTTCCCGCCGGGATGATCAGGGGAACGGTCAAGAACATTACACCCGATCAACCGATTCTCGGATCGCCGATGACCTTCTCCTTTGCGGGGGAGCAGCTTAAGGGGCTGGAATCCGTGACGCTCGACGGGACCGTCAATCGGGTGAACCGGGCCAAGCCCAAGGATACGGCACAGGTGAAGGTGGCGGCCTATCGGCTCGAGCATCTGGGGCTGGGCGGTGAGGGCGCGCCGGTGACGTTGAAGCAGGGCCTGGCCGATCTTGATGTGAAGGCCTCCCTTGAAGGCCGTAGGATCGATGCGACGGTCGGTTCGCGGGTTCGGTCCGTGCAAATGGCTGTGGGAGGAAAACTGGGCGCCGGGCCAGTCGGGGAGGCGATCGCCGGAGCGCTTGCGGATATCCAAACCTTTCGGGTCAACGCCGAGATCGCTGGAGTCCGGGAACAGTATGAGGTCCGGCTCGATTCTGACCTCGATCAGGTCTTGAAGGATGCGGTCGGCCGACAGGCCAAGGCTCAGATCGCCAAGCTCGAAGGACAACTACGGGTGGCTATTGATGAGAAGGTCGAGGCGAAGCTGAGCGACGTGCGGAGAAACCTTGGCGGCTTCGATCCGATCCTTCAGGACTTGGTCGGTCGCCTCAATCTGGGGAAGGACATCCTGAAGTTGGGCACGGGTGGGATCGGAGGCAAGTCAGGCCTTCACCTGCCGTTCTAGCTCTTGGACCGGAAGACCCCGGTCATCCTCGACCTATCGCTGAGCGGACAGGCTCAGATCCGATGAAACGGCAGTTTGCGGGAACAACCGATCATCCTGCTTCCATAGTTCCGCGAGAATGGCGTGGGTGATCTTGGCGCCTTCGTCGCCCCACCGGTCCTGCCACCTGTGCCCGTATCGATAATAACGAGGAACGACGGTCCAGCCCTCTCCGGTCCAGAGAATGCGTCCGCTCTCGGCATCGACTCCCCTGAGATGGACGCGGCCCTCTTCCTGCTTCACGAACACGACCTGTTGCGCATTCATCAAACGCCCGACTCGAAGAATCGTGTCCTCGGCTCCATGTGTCAATGAGAATTGTTGAACATGCAACAGGCGTTCGATCTCGGCCCGCTCCGTCACGATCATCTCCTTGGCCAACAGTTCAAAGATGGCCGCCTGCGCGGCATCCGAGGCGGCTCCTCGATGAGGATTCGCCACATCCCAGACAATGACCCTTGTGCCCTTGTCCGGAATCTGCTGGGCCACCACCTTGACGACCGTGGAGGGAGGGGGCGAGGCGGGCGCAGTAGACAGACATCCGCTGAGGATGGAACTGAGGGCGATCATGCTTGGAAGCCCGAGTGCCTGTACGTAGGTGCGGGTCATGTGCAACCTCCCTGAATCGTGCCCTGGAACTCGCGTATGCCGAGGGTGAGAGGCGGTCCCGTGAAACCGTTGCTAGAGCATAGGGTGGTCCGGCCGGGATCGGAAAGAGCACAGAAGAAGGGGGAATGCCCGAAAAGTCTGGGTACGGCGGCGTCCGATTGTGGAACAACGGTGATGGCAACGGACCAGGTGGGCGGCCTTGGAGGAAGGGGCCTGGAAGTCTTGTTGATTTCAAGAACGAAACAGCGTATTTCCTCTCTGGCCGCAGCAGGACGGAGGGAACGCGCCCAGAAAGGAAGGCATGATGAAATCGAGCAAGATCGTGCTGGGATGGTGTCTGTCGGTCGGGCTATTCGGAGGGTTGGCAGGCTGCGGATCGGACCGGGCTGAAATCAAGGAAGACCGGTTAACCGTCGGGAAGGTCCAGGGGGAGATCAAGGTCGGCATGTCCGCCGCGCAGGTTGCGGAGCTGCTGGGTTCACCGAACATCGTGACAACCGACGATAAACGCCGCGAAGTCTGGATTTACGACAAGGTCTCCACGGACCGCGTCGATACCCGCAGTTCCTCCTTCGCCAGCCTGATCATCCTGGGGACCAGTTCTCAGGACAGCTCCAGCTCACAACGCCAACGCACGCTCACCATCATCATCAAGTACGACGAAGACAAGCAGGTCCGGGACTTTGCCTACAACGCCACGCAGTTCTAGTCCTGCCCGCAACCGTCCGGCGCGCCGGAGCCGGGTCCCTGCCAGGCGGGCGGATCGGGGTTGGGGGCTTCCGGCTTCGCTCGGCTTGCTGCTGATCATGGCCGCCGGCTGCGTTCCCGAGACGCAGCCGCCGGACCTCTTTGCCCTGTCGCCGGAGATCCCCAGAAACCGCGCGATGCAAACCCGGTTCTTCGAAACGTCCAACGAACAGGAATTGCTCTCGGCCTCGGCCGCCGTGCTCCAGGACCTCGGGTTTCAAGTGGAGGAAAGCGTCCGGGAAGTCGGGTTTCTTCGTGCGACGAAGGAGCGGAGCGCCCGCGAGTATGGGCAGGACATCCAGCGAGCGCTGTTCTTGCTGTTGTCGCTGGGGCATCTGCACATGCCGGTCGATCTGCACCAGAAGATCGCCGCCTCCTTGATCACGAGGCCCCTGAATAGCGAGGCGACCAGACAGGAAGTGCGCATCATGTTTTATCGTGTCGTGTGGAAGGGCGACGGGCAGGCCGACCGGCAATACATTCCTCCCGGCGAGCAATATATGGAGATGATCCGGGATCCGGAGATCTATCAGCAGTTTTTCGCCAAACTGTCCAAGGCCGTCTTCCTCGAACCCTTTGCCATATAGCAACCGAACTCAAGAGACCGCATGAGCCGCAATCGCGTCGTCCGAGCCGCAGTGATTCTCGTGGGAAGCCTCCTATTGTACGGGTGCGAAACACCGCAACCCAAGCCGGAGCTGTTGGCCCCGACCGAGGCGCAGATGAAAATCCGGAGCCTCCAGTCTCGGTCGTTTGAGACGAAGGACCGGAACCTCGCCATTCGCGGGGTGATCGCCGCGCTACAGGATTTGGGCTTCATCATCGAGCGCGCTAACGAACCGCTGGGGTTGGTAACGGCGGCGCGCTTTGCCGAGCCGAACTATTACGATGTCGTGAGCGTGACCGTCACGGTGCGACAGGATGGGGCGGAGCGTATGATGATCCGGGCCAACGCCATCTACAACAACCGGCCGATCGAAGATCCCAAGGTCTATCAGAATTTCTTTGCGTCGCTGGAACGGTCGTTATTCCTCGGCCGGGAAGAGCGGAAATAACGCGAGCGAACCGGCGATGGCGGTCCAACCGACGGAACGGGCGACGAGATCATGCCAGATGGCCCGAGGCCTGATCGCCGCGCAGATCCTTCTTGCGGCGCTGCTGGCCCAAGGCTGTTCGCCCTACGAATGGCGGCACGAGAACCAGTGGAATTCGCGCGAGCAGATCTGGCTGTCGGAAGCGAGCCAGGTCAAGGTACGGGCCGCGCAAACCCGTGTATTCGAGACGACGGACCGCACCAAGCTGTTGCAAGCGATCGTGGCCACCATGCAGGACCTGGATTTCAAGGTCGAGGTCTTGGACGAAGTGCTGGGCGTCGTCTCGGGCAAGAAATACGTCGAACTCGAACGGTCCCAAATCGGGCCGGACCCGTCCTACCTGCTCTACCGTCCTGATACGCTGCTGTTTCTGACCAGAAACTACCGTACCTGGGGGCCCTTCTGGCACCGCAGCGATCTTGTGCGGCTCACCGTCACGGTACGCGCGCGGGACCAATCCCAACTCGTGGTGCGGGCCAGCGCTCAGTTCTATCTCCGGGCCGTTGAAACCCCCGAACCCTACCAACAGTTCTTCCGGACTCTGGGGCAATCGCTCTTCGTTCAGGGACAGATGCTGCGGTAGCCCTGTCCGGTTCCGCTGTTCCACACCCATCCGATCAGCCCCGTTGTCCCGTTACGTGAAAGTAGGTATGCTGGAGCCCGGATTCATGATGATCACCGAAGCCGACACCTGTGGCAGGGATGTTTTCCCGAGACTCGTTCATGCCTGCCGGTCTATCGCGTCTGAGGGAAGGTGAAGGAAGGACGAATCAAATTCAGAGCCACCAGAGGAAAACAGTGGCATCCCGAGTGATGCCGGAGTCAGGCTGGTGTTTCCCGGAAGGTAATGTAACGGTTCTAGACCGCTCGTTCGGCGTTAGGATGCCAGTGTGCCAAAGCGGCTTCGCTCACCTGCTATCTCCGTTTCGCGATCGGACTATACTTTTCTGATGGCGCGTCGTTCGGAATCGTCCGAATTGTCCTTCGTTGATTCCCTGAAGAGTGACGTCCGCCGGGAATTCTATGAGGACCACAAACCCATTGCGATCGTGATGATCCTGATCGTCTTCTTGCTCCCGTTCGTCGGGCTTTCGATCATGGGATTGTTGGGAGTCGCCCTGGCGGTGATGGTGTCAGCCTTGGCCTACTGTCTGACGCCCTATGTCTGGCTCAAGTTGTGGGCGTGACGAGAAAGGGACTCACGGTGCAAGCTGGGTATCGCTTGATAGTGGTGGACAAGGACGGCGCGCTGGTCTCGGAGTTCCAACTGACCGAACAGGACCTGGCAGACCCGGCGGCCTTCGTCGCATCGCTCAAGCAGTCGATTGAAGCCATCGAGGAGGAAGAGCCGTGATCCGGGGACACGCGAAGGGTTTCTACGTCGAGAAAATTGAGAGGATCAGACCATGAAGAATGTCGAGATGGCCGTGGAAGGGACGATGCTGACGATCAAGGTGGATTTGTCGAAGGAGTTTGGTCCGTCGGCCTCCGGGAAGACTATCATTATTGCGTCGACCGAGGGGAACGTGACGATTCCGAACCGACAGGAGAAAGTCGGGCTGAACGTCTATCGGAAAAAGTGACTGTGCGCGCCGGTCACGGCGGCGATGGGTCTCCGGTCTTCGCCGAGTGAAGTCAACACGATTCGGACGATCCTGGTGAACCGCGGCAGGATGATCTACGCAGTCTCTCCGTCATACCACAGGGCTGGTAACCTCAGCCGCATTCGCCGGCTCTCGGCCGGACTTGAAACGGTCCAGTCCCAGAGGCCACGGCCTTTTCTTCGGGCCAGACCTTGTCGTAGACTATACGACATCTCCCCCTCTTCTCCTGATGAGGTACTCGCAGTGGTGATGCCTGTCGCGGTGTTTGCCTCTGCCCCTCCTGCCGAACCGGCCGCCGAATGGCATGCGCGCATCTTGGCCGCGGCCATGTTCCGGAGCACCTAAGATCATGCCCCACCCGTCGTCGGTGCAGTCGCCTTCCGTCTTGATCGTTGACGATGATGTCGATATCGCGTTGGTCTTGCACGACCTGCTCGCCCACGTCGGCTATCAGGTGGAGGTGGCGCACACGGGCGCCGAGGCCGTAGCCAAAGCTCGATCCAGGAATTTCGATGTGGTCGTGCTGGATATCATGCTTCCGGATATGGACGGGCTCGTCGTGCTGCCTCTGCTTCGAGGCATCGATCCCACCCTGCCGGTCATCATGGTGACCGCGGTGGCCGACGTCTCGACCAAACACGGAGCGTTGAGCGAAGGGGCTTTCGGGTACTTGGCGAAGCCCTACGACACGGAAGAATTGAAAGCCCTCGTTCGGCGGGCCGTCAGCGTCAAGCATCTCTCCGGTGAGGCCGCCGCGGCGAAACAGGCGCTCACGGCCAGCGAGGAGCGGTTTCGAGAGGTCGTGGAGACCGCGCCTGACGCCATTGTCTTGGCCGATGCGGAGGGCCGGATTCTGTCCTGGAACGCCGCGGCCGAGTCGCTCTTCGGCTATCCGGCAGCCGCCGTCATCGGCCAACCGCTCACCATGATCATGCCGGCGCGCTATCGTGACGATCATCTGCGTGCCTTGGAGCATGTTCGGGTGACCGGCGAGCTGCGGTACAAGGGGACGGCGATCAAGATGCGTGGGCTGCGGAAGGACGGCCGGGAATTTCCCATTGAACTCTCATTGAGCAGTTGGACGTCTCACGACCAGCGCTTTTTCTGCGGCATTCTTCGGGATGTGACCGCCCGTGAGGCGGCGGAGGCAGATCTCCGCCGCCAACAAATTGAGCAGCAGGCGCTTTTGGATTTGATCCCCGCGATGGTCTGGTACAAGGACGCGCATAACCGGATTCTGCGGGCCAACCGCCGCGCGGCCGAATCCATCAACAAAACGGTGGCCGAGATCGAAGGCCAATCCACCTACGACCTCTACCCGGACGAAGCGGAGAAGTATCACCAGGATGATCTGGAGGTGATCGTTTCGGGCAAACCGAAGCTCGGGATCGTTGAGTTATACCGAACGGGATCGGGGGAAAAGCGCTGGGTGCAGACCGACAAGGTCCCCTATCGCGATGCCGACGGAACGGTGCTCGGTGTCCTGGTCTTTGCCCAGGACATTACGGATCGGAAACGGTCGGAAGCGGCCCTGCAAGCCAGCGAGGAATGCCTCAGAATTCTTGCGGAGTCTTCGCCGGGCGGGATCGCGCTGGTCAATCGGGAGGGACAGATCGTGTTCGCCAACGCCGCTCTGGCCGAGCTGTTCGGCTACGACGAGCGGGAACTGCTCGGCCAGTCCGTCGACCTGCTCGTTCCCGAGCGGGTCCGAGCCGAGCACGCCGAGCACCGGCGGGCGTTTTTCGCCCATCCCGGCGAGCGTCGGATGGGCCGCGACCGTGTGCTGATGGGATTGCGAAAAGATGGCACCGAGTTTCCCGTCGAGATCGGCTTAGCTCCCTTGGCCACGGCCGAGGGATTCCAGGTTGCCGCCTCAATCGTCCGCATCATTCCGCGGGCCGGAAACCAGAGTGGATGTGGGGACGGCTCCATGCCGCCGTGATTGTGACCGCTCCGGTCCCTGTTCGCTGCCGGCCCGCTCGCCGAAGATAGGCGCCGGACAACACCCGCAAAAGACCAGACAGGAATCCAGCCCCCTTCCTGTAGCGGGCCTCGAACACCGGTCTGTCGCGGGCTCGTTACTTAAGCTTGCCGATCGTTTCCTGCAAGAGCTTCTTCCAGTCGTCGCGGTTGACCGCCGGCATCGTCTTGATCTGGATATGGCCGAGCGACGCGTTAAGCACCGCCGCCTTCATGGCGGTCTTGTTGTCAGGGAAGTCCCAGATGGCGACCACGTCATACTCGCCGAGACAATAATAGGCCTGGACCAGTTTGCCGCCGAGCGCCTGCGCATTTTTCTTGACCATCTCGGCCCGCTCGACGCCCTTGTCCTTCATGGATTGGAGCCCGTGCTGCGTGAACTTCACGAGACTGACGTAGGTCGGCATGGCGCACCTCCTTGGCGAGTGAGGAGCAACGGCATGGTGATGTAAGTCCGGAAACATCTTAGGCCGTTTAAGAAAATGTCACAAGTGGGGAGAGAGTCGAAACGGGAGGAAGAACGGCTCAACCGCGACCATGTACACCGGGCTCCAGACGATCGGCGCCGATCGTCGACGAAGGTTGCCTGCTCGGTATGACGACTCTCTTGACTCGCGCGCGCGAGGGGCATATCGTACCCGCGTGGGAGGAGTTAACGCCCCGAGGGAATATGGATCACCAGGGGGTCGAGCGCTGAGGACGGTGTGCAAGCCCAGCTTCGACTGGGAAGCCTAATGTCTCACCAAGATCTCCGCCGTACCTACAAGCTCTCGGTAGGTGCGTCCTCCTCCCACCTTAACCGCATCGCTGCATCTGGTGTGTGACGCTGGTTGTACCATCCTTCGTGTCCACCGTGACCAATCGGAGAGCGTCCCACTGACCCGCTCAGGAAGCGGAAGGGACGCAATCTGTCCGAACCCATGAGAGGTTAAATGGCCAAGAGCAAGCCGCCCGCATCACCCTCCGCCTCCGCATCGATATCCACATCTCCGATTGCCCCAACCGCTGCCAAGAAGTCCGCGCCAGCCGCGAGCCGAACGGCCCAGGCCGTGACGGCGGTGGAGATGGGATCGCGGCAGCGCGAGATTTCCGTTTCCGAGTTCTTTACGAAGAATCGGCACCTGCTGGGATTTGACAACCCGCGCAAGGCCTTGCTGACCTGCGTGAAGGAAGCCGTCGATAATGCGCTGGACGCCTGCGAGGAAGCGGGGATTCTTCCCGACGTGCTGGTGAAGATCGAAGTGGCCTCGCACGGGGAACCGCCGCCGCCGGCCAGCCAAGCCACTCGGTTTCGGATCACCGTCGCTGACAATGGGCCGGGCATCGTCCGCGAGCAGATCCCAAAAATTTTCGCCAAGCTGCTCTACGGCTCGAAGTTCCACCGCCTGCGCATGAGCCGGGGCCAGCAGGGCATCGGCATCTCCGCGGCCGGCATGTACGGACAATTGACCACCGGGAAGCCGGTCAAGATCATCTCCCGCACCAGCCCTCGTTCGACCGCGCATTATTTCGAAGTGCAGATCGACACCAAGAAGAACGAGCCGCTGATTCTGGAGAAAAAGCAGATTGACTGGGACCAGCCCCGCGGCACGCAGGTCACGTTGGAGGTCGAAGGCCGCTACCAAAAGGGACGGGCGTCGGTCGATGAATATGTGGAGCAGACGATCATCGCCAACCCACACGTGAAGCTCACATATCTGACGCCGGAAGGGGAGTCGAAAACCTATCCCCGGACGTATCACGAATTGCCGCCCTCGCCCCGCGAGATCAAGCCGCATCCCTACGGCATCGAGTTCGGGATGATGCTGAAGATGCTCCACGACACCAAAAGCCATTCGGTGGCCGGCTTTCTCGCGAGCGATTTCTGCCGGGTGTCGCCCGCGCTGGCCGAGGAGATCTGCAAGACGGCGAAGGTCTCGCCCGACGCCAAGCCCCGGTCCATTCACGGCCATGCGGCGGAAATTCTGTACAAGACGATTCAGACGACCAAGATCATGGCGCCGCCGACCAACTGCCTCTCGCCTATCGGCGAGAAGGCGATTCTGTCTGGCCTGTATAAGCAGATCAAGGGCGAGTTCTATACGGCGGTCAGCCGGCCGCCGGCCGTGTACCGGGGCAATCCCTTCATCATCGAAGCGGGCTTGGCCTATGGGCGGGGACCGGAAGAAGCAGCCAAGGCCCAGAAGGCCGTCGAGCAGCCGCGCGCGGAAGGGGAGCATCAGGACGAGGACCAGGAACTGGCCCGGGTGATCCGGTACGCCAACCGCGTGCCATTGCTCTATCAACAGTCGGCCTGCGCCACCTTCAAGGCAGTGCTCGACACGACCTGGCGCAACTACGGCATCCCTCAGTCCCGCGGGGCGCTCCCAGCCGGGCCGATGGTGATCTTCGTCCACATGGCCTCAGTGTGGGTCCCGTTTACCAGCGAATCCAAAGAGGCGATCGCCGATTACGACGAGATCAGGAAGGAAATCACGCTGGCCCTGCGCGAATGCGGCCGGCGGCTCGGCTTGTTCATGCGGCGCCGGGATCGGGCCGAGAGCGAATTCCGGCGGCGCAACATCTTCGAACTCTATATCGAGGAAGTCGTCGAAGCCTGTAACCGGCTCAAAGGCGGGAAGCTGCCCAAGGAGAAACTCAAAGCTCAGCTCCAGAAGATCGCCACGTCTCGCACCGGTGGAACCAAGACCGATGAGGTCCTCGGTAAGACCGGCGCCGGACCAGAAGGGTTGCCCCACTCGATCGTCGTGACGGCGGAAGGGGTGGAAGGGGAACTCTCCGTGGTGGACGAAGCGGCTGCGGCGACGGAACCGGCCCCATCAGGCTCCCCTGGCCCATCTACCGAGGTCGGCCCAGATGAAGAGGAAGCTGCGACGGAAGTGTCGCAGCCAAAGACAAGCCGGAAGGGTGCAAACCCCGTCCCGGGTAGGGACAAGAAGGCCGCAAAGCTGAAGGGCAAGGCAGCGCAATTGCCTCTCTTCTCCGGCGACGGACAGACCGGCAAACGGACTAGCCTCGCAACCGGCAAATCCGGCAAGACTCGCGGAGCCAATCGGTCTCCGCGCAAAGGGAAGTAGGAATCGCATGGCACCAACGAAGCAAAAGAAGAACGAAGTGGTGGAGAAGAAACTTGTCGGCCTGGCCGATGTGGTCATCGCCGCCGCGGATCGGTCCAAGGACCCGACGTTTGCGATTCCGATCCGCGCGCTTTCGAACGTCTCGTTCAACGAACGGAAGGGCTTGATCGAGATGGGCCACAAGAAACAGGCTCGCTCGTTTTTCAACGTCGGCATGGCCAAGAAGTTCATGCAGACCATGCTGGTGGCCGACGCGCTGTCCGAGCTCCAACGGGCGGACCTGACAACCTCGCTCAGAGAGATCTATTATCGGACCAAGCACACGATCAAGAACTCGCACGAGAACACGTTCGACACCCAGGATGAATCGGACCCGATCATCGAGGACCTGGAAGTGTCGCTTACGGCCCTGCGCGAAGAGCTGCACGTGCGCGCGGAGAACGGCGGCAGCGTCGTCGGACCGCTGGTGCTGGGGGACGACGGAGACCGGGTGGATTGCGCGAAGCTCGGGAAGGGCGGCTATTCCGTGCCCTCGATCGTCGAGCCGGAGTATTTGGAGATCCGGCGTTGCACCGCCGACTTCGTGCTGCTGGTCGAAAAGGGCACCCAATGGAACCGGCTCTCGGAGGACAAGTTTTGGCGGCGGTATAACTGCGTGCTGCTGACCGGCAACGGGCAGCCCCCGCGCGGCGTCCGCCGGTTGGCCCGGCGGCTCCACGAAGAGCACCGGCTGCCAGTCTATGTGCTCGTGGATAACGATCCTTGGGGTTACTATATCTACTCGGTGATCAAACAGGGTTCGATCAATCTGGCCTTCGAAAGCCAGCGCATGGCGATCCCGAAGGCCAAGTTCATCGGCCTCTCCAGCGCCGATCCGGAACGGTATGAGCTGCCGCGGAATGTCGGCATCAAGCTCAACGACAAGGACACGACCAGGGCGCGCGAACTGATGAACTACCCCTGGTTCCAGAAACCGGCCTGGCAACAGGAAATCAAGCGGATGCTTACGAGCGGGCTCAAATACGAGCTGGATGCGCTGGCCAACAAGGACTTTCAATACCTGACGAAGAAATATCTTCCCAGAAAGCTCAAGGAGAAGGATTGGCTAGATTAGCCTGACTCGGCATCGATGCACCGATTGGAGTCTGCGGTTCGGCAAGAGCGGGTTTGCTGAGCCAAGCCTGGAGGCGTACAATCTTCTTAAGGGGGTTGTATGAAACCTCTCATTCTTAATTTCGTATCGCTGACCTTAGCCTGTGCTGCTCTTACGGCCTGCCAGCCGGACCGTCCAATCCCCCAACCGATCATGCTGTACCGAGCCGAGCTTGGAGCGGCGGACGCGCACGATGCAAAACAGGATCTTCAGGCTTGTCGTCATGAGGTGAACCAGGAAGCGCCCTTGACGATCCAACCCTTGGGCCTTCCGCCGATCGGCACGGTCGGCAGCCCGGTCGGTACGGTGGTGCTCGGCACCGTCGCGCCACCGCATCGAGTCTGGTCCTCCCAGTCTGCTTATCGAGAAGCCATTGAACGGTGCCTCGCAGCGCGCGGGTATCAGATTCAAGGCTGGGAGTAATCTTTGCGGCTGTCTGGATCAGTGCTTCGCATCGCCGCCAGAGGGGCAAAGATGAAGATGGGCAAGATGAAGATAGGATTGATGGGAATTGAAGAGAGAGTCGGCATGAGAGGCTGTTCCTGGGTTCATGCGCTGACGGCCATCGGCCTGCTTGCGTTTGCCTTTCCTTGCGGCGCGCAGGTGTCTCCCGCCCCTTCTCCAACGCCGGCTCCATCGACACCGAGTCTCCAACCGGCCTTGCAACCGGTTGTGACCGGGGCTGGCGGGATCACGCCCAGCGCGCAACCGGCCCCCGCTCCCACAGTCGGCACCACCGGGAGTTCCAGCGACCGTAAGTCGTTCGGCACGGTTGGGCAGGGCCTGCCAGGCATGCCGGGCGGGCCTCCCCTGACCTCGCCGAACGGCGCGCAGGATCCTTCCTCCAAATATATGCGTCCTCTTGTGATCGGTCCGCTCTTTTGCGATCCGGCTCTCGACATTCCCTGTTGACGCTAGCCCAAGTTCACACGCTAGGGGTTCGTCCAGCTTGTCTCGCCAGGACCTGATGGTACCGTGTGGGCTCCATCACCCTTTTATCCATGTTCCAAGTTGAAGGAGGATCTATGGCCCACACACCATCACAGGCGGTCGCCAACTCCGTGGTCGAGCTGCTCAAGGAGGACCATGAAAAGGTCAAGGGATTGTTCGCGGAGTATGAGGAGGCCGACTCCAGCCGAAAGCAGGATATCGCCGAAACCGCGCTTCAGGACCTGGAGGTGCATGCGGAACTGGAGGAGAAGCTCATCTATCCCGCTGTTCGCGAGGCGATTGACGACGATGCGCTAATGAACGAAGCGATCGAGGAACATCATCTGGTCCATGTGTCGATCAAAGAGCTCAAGAAGCTCAAGCCTGGTGATGCGAAATTCGACGCCAAGTTCAAGGTGCTCGGGGAGCTGGTCAAGCATCACATTAAGGAAGAGGAAGGTGAAATGTTGCCTCAGGCCGAGGAGGCCGACATCGATTGGGACGTTCTCGGAGCCAAGGTCATGAAGCGGCGGGAGCAGTTATTCTCCAAAACAGATGCCTCGGCACGGGGAGGGGGGAAGCGCAAGAGTCGGTCGTGACGGACGGCGGCTGCCTGATGCGGCATGATCGGCCGGCAGCGACCTTGGCGGTGTCGGTCTCAGTTCCATTGAACCGGCACCGCCCTGTAGGCTCCGCTTGATTTCGTACAGGATTGCGCCTATCCTGGTGCCCGCTGCTCACCGGGAGGGGAATGCCGATGCAGTCCGGTCCAGCCTCTCGCTTGGCGATTCTCCTATCGCTTGCCTTGCTCCTGACCATGCCGCTTCATCCCTCCATTGGCGTGGCTCAGAGTTTTTCAATCGAGCCTCATGCTGCCGCCCCGAGCCGCTTGCCGCTCGGGCTCTCTCCTTGGGAGCAGAATCTCATTGTCCGTATCCCCGCTGCGAACGGAAGCACATCCGTCCGCCTGCCGTTAATGGATGAAACCGGAGAGCGGGTGATCGGGGCGAAAGTCTGTGCCGCCGAACCGCCGCTGCTCATGGCGGAAGGTTCTAACGGATGCGAAATCATCTCTTGCGGAATGGGCATCAAACAGACCTGCAAGATCACCTGTCCGGCCGGACAAACACCCAAGTGCAGTTGCGATTGCGAGCGGTCCTTCGGCCCTATCTGCACGGACTACAAAGCCAACTGTCGCTGCGAGTAGGCCGGTTCGAACCACCCGCTTTCGTTCAAACTCATCCGAAGCGATCCTGCCAATAAACCGATTCCGCGCCTGGCTAGGGAGCACCCCAGTGGGGCGGATCTCGGTTAAAGGGTAGGCTGTATTTAGAGAATCTGGGAGGCCGTGAATCGTATGGTCGGAAACCTTGATCCGGAGCGAGGTGTTAAGATGGCCGTTGTTCCAGTGGTGTTCGTTCTGTCGTTCAGCGTGGGCCTGCTGGGCTTTTCGCCGCAGGATGCGGGCGCGGAAGGGAAAGGCAAGTCCGCCCAATCGTCAGGACCTGGCCGTCAGAGCGAACCACTTCAACAACCGGGCTTGATGCCGCCGCTGCCGCCGCCCGAGATCGATCCCGGCATTCAACAGTATCCTGAAACCATTCCGAATCCCGAATCGGTGGTCCCTCCACCCCAGGTCGATCCTGATATGGCCATCAATCCCGCGACCAGGGAGCCGTTGAAAGATTCTCCGGTCCCGCAACCAACTCCCCATCCCGGTCCTTCTGATCCTGTTCCGCCCGACCCCGTTCCAGCGCCGCCGACGCCGGTCCCTCCCGGTACACCAAGGCGTTAGCAACAGGCTGTAGGCAGGCTGGGGGTCGCCCTAGTGGGGCAGCCGTCAGGCCGATGGTATTGTCGGCTCATGGAGGACAAAACAGTACGTATGACCGGCCGCTCGCCCTGTTCGAACGGCATCAGGGGCGTGGCGCGTATAGCCGTCATGGCCGGATGGCTCCTGGCCGCATCTCAACCGTCATGGGCCGCCGACATGATGCCGCCGCCGCCTCCCGATGTAAGGGAAGACTCCGGCACAACGCCGCCGGCTATGCCGCTTCCTCCACCACCGGGGGTCCGTCCGGAGATGAGATCTCACCCGCAGACCATTCCAAATCCCAAGGCCAGCGTTCCGCCGGATCAACCGGCGCCGGAACTGCCTTTTGACGAGCCACTCTCGCAGAAGAACGCTCCGCCGCCAACCGTGCCTCCTGCGCGGCCGATTCCGGACCCGCCGCATGCGCCCGCCGCATCTCCGTGAGCAACGGCATCGACTGGCTGAGCGATCGATTCAAGGTCGCCACGGCCGAGCATGATGCCGGTGAGATTGGTGGCCCTGTGCGGCAGTCCGGATCGCCCGAGCCGACGGAAAAGGCCGTGTCCCGGCCCTTCCGTCTCGGCCCGGTGGCATCCACGCGGGGTCTGTGAGATGATCGAAGCCCGTTCCTGCAGTACGAACGAGAATCCTCCTCCCATGGTCTGCACAGAGGCCGCGTGGGATTTCGTTATCTAAAACGATGGATCGTCGCCTGCGTTGTGGCAGTCACGGCCGGTTGCGCGGCGATTCCCTTTGCCTATCGCCATGCAGATTCCCTGATTGCTTGGCAGGCCGATCACTATTTCAACCTGACCTCCGAGCAACGATCGGAACTCATTACCCGCCTCAAGTCGGTTCTGTCTCGTCATCGCCGAGAGGCCTTGCCGGAGTACGAACGTTTCCTGGCCGAGGTCAGAAGCAGGGTGGAACGGGGATTGACCGGCGACGATATTGACTGGTTCTACGAGGTGCTCGAACGGATGCGGGCCGACCTCATGGAACGGGTGGTGGCCGATGGCAGCCCGTTGCTGGTTTCGATGGCGCCTTCGCAAGTGGGGCATCTGGAGTCGGTCTTATTGCGTGAGAACGAGAAGGCCGCCCGTCTGGCCGAAGGGCCGGTGGAGGATCGCATTCGGAAGCGAGGTGAGCAGACCGTTGAGCTTGTACAGGACTGGACGGGGTCCCTGTCCAAGGAGCAACGGTCGCAGATTCGCGCCTGGAGCCGCGTATTACCCGACAGTGAGCCCCTGTGGTTTCGCTATCGGAAAGAACAACAACAGAGATGGCTTGCGCTGTTGCGCCGCCCCCTCACGTCCGCGACGGCAACCGGAGAGTGGCGGGAGGTCCTGATCCACCAGCTTCACACGGCTCCCGCCTGGTATCGTGACGCCGTTCTCGACTGGCGCGCCGGCGTCAAGACCCTGGCTCTTCGGATCGATAGGATCTTGACGCCACGCCAACGGGACCATGTGTCGCACCGCCTCCAAGAACTGATCGAGCAGATCCGTGCCCTCGAGACGGAGACTCACTCGTAATACACGACGACTGCGGCCTTGCCGCATTTCGCGCAGGACCCCTGTTTGGTCATCGGGGTCTTGCCTTCGTTCTCCGCAGCCTTGACTCCCGCGTCCTCGGAGCGTGCGACCTTGTTATAGCAGTCGCTGCAATAAGCGGCAGTTTGTCCCATGATCCCTCCTTGGCTCCCGCCTGCGAGGGGCTTCCTGTCCCTCGTTCCATCGCGGCGACTCAACGGCGCCGTCATGACCAGTATAGCGCGCCGCTTCCATCGCATAGACTCGGCGTCGCCCTTGCGCCTGCTTTTTCCGGGGTGTTAAGATTTTCCCTCTCGTTCATCAAGGAATCGCCCTATGCCGAACATTACCCTATTGGTCTCTCCCTCCTGCGGCGCGTGCCCCTCGGCCAAGAGCCTCTGGAAGGAATTGCGGGTGAAATACAGCTTCAGCTACCGCGAGGTGGACATCACCACCCCGGACGGACAGGAGCTGGCCGAACGCCATGCCATCCGGGCCGTGCCGGCCACGATCATTGACGGGCGGCTGACCTTTATCGGAGTGCCCAGCCGGCAAAGCGCTGAAAAGGCGCTGGAACAGAAAATCAAACAGCGCCAGGGCTGACGGAGAGCGTCCGGACCTGGCGCAAAACCCTTCAGACGCCCCACGGGAACAGGAGTCCTCATGGTCGAAGAAGACGATATCGAGTTGCCGATTCTCCCTCGGATTGACAAGGGGCCGCCTCCCGACTGCCCGATTTGCGGAGATCCCATGTCTTTCATCGACGGCGACTGGGCCTGCGTGGATTGCAACGGCGAGCTGCTTGGCCCGGAGACCGGGTAGCCGTTCACGTGCTTCGCCGCCCGTGAAGCGTGGCGAGCAAGGGCGCTGCCTGAACCCGCCCTCTCCGTTTCACGTTTCGCGCCTCACGAAACACGCGCGCAATGCTCCGCGTTTGCACCGGCCCCTTCCATCCCACGCTTGAATCAGCCCTCGTCGAGGACGTGCGCCGCCTGAAGACAGGCGAGCCCCTGGCCCCTCTCGCCATCATCGTTCCCTCGCAGTTGCTTATCGATCGGCTGCGGCGGTTGCTCGTGCTGGACGCACGGTTGCCTCTGCTGAATGTCCACTTTCTGACCTTCCATCAATTGGTGCTGAAGTTGACGTCGGAACGAGCCTTCGATGATTCCGAGACCCGGCCGCCGGCATCGGTGGACGACTTCTGTTTCGAGCAGTTGGCGCGGCATATCGTGTTGGAGAGACCATTGTCCGGCATGGAACCCCTGGAGCAGCTCGGGACCGCCGCCGGCACCTGGGCCGCGCTCTGGGCCACCCTGCGCGACATGAAGGACGGCGCGGTCGATCCTGCCGCCGCCATCCAGGCCGTTCGGGAAGGGCAGTTTGATTCGGAAGACTGTCCCTGGCTGGAGGCCCTGTTCACCCTCTATGCCGGAGTCCTGGAGGGAAGCAGGGTCCTTGGCATCGGCTCAGCCGACGACCTGGCGGCCGACGTTCTTCCTTGGATCCCCCACTCCCCGTTTCTGGCTCACCTCAGGCAGGCCATCTACTACGGTTTCTACGACCTTTCGCAGGTCCAACTGTCTCTGCTGGAGCGCATCGCACAAAGAACGGAAACCACCGTCTATTTTCCACTTGTTCAAACATCGGAATTCAAGTTTGCATTGAGGTTTTATGAGCGGCGTCTCCTGCCGCTGGCTGCTTCCACGGCCTTCTCTCCGGTCACGGATCTTCCGAACGCCGGGGGAACGGGGCAGGGAACTGTGAATAGGCAAGACAGCCTGGACGTAGAGATCACACACACGGTCGGGCCGGAGGAGGAACTGGCCGCCGTCTGCCGGGAAATTCTCGCGCTCGTCGAAACGCACGGCTATCGATTTGATGAAATCGGGGTCGTCGCCCGAACATTGGAGCCCTATGCCCCGCTGCTGTCGCGGCTGTTCGAGCAGCACCGTATTCCCTTCACATCCACGGCGGTCCGATTGCTCTTTGCCGAGCCTGTGACCAAGACCCTCTGGCAATTGGCCTCATTGAGGAACTCTGGTTTCTACGCCACGACCCTGTTGGATCTGTTGAGCTCACCCTACTATCGAACCGACGGCTCGGGTCTTACAGCCTTCGAGTGGCGGCCGGATCTCTGGCGGCTGGCAATTCAGGAACTGGGTATCACCAAGGGCGAACAAGAGTGGCGGCGTTTGGTCGAGGCCGGCCAGGAGACGAACGAGAGCAATGCCAACCCGCTGAGCGGGGGCGAAGAGGACGAACGAGATCAGGATTCGGATGAGGAGGATCGGGCGCCGGTCAAGGTCGGCCGTCGTGAATATGACCACCTATGGCGATTGGTTTCGCGGCTGATCGAGGATTGCCGTTCGCTGCCGGATCGAGGGACTGTTGCGGAGCTGACGAATCGGTTTCTTGAGCTCGCTGTCCGACACCTTTCCATCCCTGGATTGACCGAGGACGGCGAGCTGTCGGACGGGAAAACGCTCAAGGATCAGCATGCGACATCCGTCGCAGCGGCCCTCCAGGAGGCGTTTGACCGATTGCGCCAACTCGATCGCCTGGGACTGGAGCGGACGTGGGAGGAATGGACCGTCCTCTTGCAGCAGGTGTTCGAACGAGGAGTGATCCCGATCGGAGAGGCCGACCATGAGGGTGTGCAGGTGTTGGACGCCATGTCGGCCCGCGGGTTGCCGTTCAAGGCTCTCTGCCTGATCGGGCTGAACGAAAAGGTGTTTCCCCGTATGATCCGGGAAGATGCCTTCTTGCGCGACCGGTCTCGGCGGGTGCTCGACGCGACGTTGGGCTACAAGATCGATGAAAAGCTGGCCGGCTATGACGAGGAGCGCCTGCTCTTCTCGCTGCTCTGTCAGGCGGCGACCTCGCGGTTGTTGTTGTTTTATCAGCGGGCCGATGTCGAAGGGCGGCTTCTCGCCTCCTCCACCTTTCTGGAAGAGGCGCGCCGTCGATACGGCTTGTCGGCGGAGCAGGACGAAGCGGTTCCCAGACAGCTCACGGAACTCGTGAATCGGCGTCCATCGGTGATCCGATTGCTCCCGATCCAGACCGTGATCCTTCACCGGATTCTTCGACAGCAGGATCCGGGCGATCTGTTGCAGGCGATGGAACGACCCGTGGAGCTGTTTCAACAGGGCTATGCCTCGTTGCGTCCGCTGGAATTCGGTTCAAGTCAGGTCGGAGACTATGACGGGCTCACCGGTCCGCTGGCGGACCATTGGAAGAGGGCGCTCGAGGCGGGATTCTCGCCGAGCGCGCTGGAATCCTATGCTCGCTGTCCCTTCCAGTACTTTGGAAGGCAGGTCCTGCGGCTCAAATCCGTACGTCCGGACCGTGAAGAAGGTCCGGCGCCCAGGCTTATCGGCACCCTCTGCCATGATGCGCTGCGCCTCTGCTACGAACGGCTGACGGCAGCGGGATGGCCCGATGCCCTTGGCGACGGCAGCGCGCTGGCCGGTATCATCCGCACGGCAGTCCATGAGGTCTTTGACGCCCATGAAGCGAGCATGGCCACGGGATATCAGCTCCTCTGGAACCTCGCATGGGACCTTGTCAGGGACCTGGTGCAGGAGGCGATTCTGTCCGATCGGGAAGATTGCCTTCAAACCGGCTATCGTCCCGTCGCGTTTGAGTTGGAGGTCGAGGGGAGGCTCACCGCCTGCGAGACGCCGGAGACGCCCGTGATCAAGATTCGAGGCCGCTTGGACCGCGTGGATCAGCGGCAACAGGATGCAAGCCTGCGCATCGTCGATTACAAGTACAAACAGGGGTTCAATCAGAAAAAAGAGGATCGGGACCTCGCGACCGCCGCCCTGCGCGGTGCTCGGTTGCAGCCACCACTCTATGCTCGAATGAGCATCCCGGTTCAAAGCCAGACCGGCGCCTCCGATGACAGTCTCTCGTATCCGGACCTCGTGGAGTTTCTCTTTCTGGCCCCTCACTGGACTCCCAGGATCGATCGCTCGTCCTTCCCGGCGGCCCTTTGGACATCAGCCGCCGGTTCTCTCTTGCAGCGGACGATTCAGACCTGGCTCCGCGGTATCCGCGAAGGACAATTCGTGATCCTGCCGGACTCTTACTGCGAGCATTGCGAGCTGGCCTCGGCCTGCCGCCTCCAACACGGACCGACCTGGAGCCGGGCCTTTCATTCGATCCAGGGTCGGACCATGCGGGCGCTGCGGAAGCAGAAGGTGCCGGAATGAGCGAGCCGTTGTTATCCGATGCGGAGGCCCGCGCAGCGGCGGAAACCACCTTCGACCGGAACATTGTCGTGGAGGCGGGAGCCGGGACCGGCAAGACTACCCTGCTGGTGAATCGGTTTCTGCATCTGCTGTTGCGGGAGCCCGGTTCGATCCCGATCACCAAGATCGTGGCCTTGACCTTTTCAAACAAGGCCGCGACCGAGATGAAGATTCGGTTGCGCAACCGGCTGCACGCGCTGGTGTCGTCGGCCGCCAATGCCAGATTGCCATGGCAGGCTCCCGCGCCGCGACCGGAAGCCGGGCAGAATGAAACAGCCCGTCAGGTGGACGAGTTGCGGGCACGGTACAGGTTGTCCGAGGATGAGATCGTCCGCCGGGCGGAGGCCGCCCTTCAGGATATCGAAAAGGCCCAAATCGGAACCCTCCACAGTTTCGCCGCCCATCTGCTCCGGCTCTACCCGCTCGAAAGTATGGTCCCGCCTCTGTTCCAGGAGGATGACGGCCTGCGGTTCGACGAGCATGTGACCACCTGTTGGCGAGTCTGGATTGATCGAGAACTTGGAGTGGAGGGAACGCAGCATGAGCAGTGGAAGTTCGTGTTGGGTCGACTCCGGCTGGATCAAATGCAGGAGCTGGCGCGTGAACTCTGTAGCGAACTCGTCTCGCTGGATGAGCTGATCGCCCAGGTGCGCAGTCCGCAACTTCCTGAACCCTTGCGACAGTGGCTTGCCGATTTTACGCGGATCGCAGAGGCGCTTGTGGCGGAACGGGCGGGATCCAGGATGCTCAAGATCGATGAGATGCTTCAGGCGTCGGCTTCATTGTTCAGGCTGCTCCTGGCTCATGGAACCGACGGCCTTCGCCACCTCGGGGAGCCGGATCGAGCACAACTGGACCGCGACATCGGCGGCCGCCCCAAGGGCATGGGCGAGCAGGCCTTCGAGACTGCGGCGATCGTAATCAGGGCCGCAAAGGCTTGCCTGACGGTCGAGACCGACCTCGCCGGGACGGTGATGGCGTTGTTGGCGCCCTTTTCCAGGGAGGTCCGCCGGTCGTTTGTCGAATCCGGTTGGCTGTCGTTCGATGGGTTGACGGCCCGCGCGCGCGCCCTGCTCCGCGACCATCCATTCGTCCGCGAGAGGCTCAAGCGGGACTATCGCGCCCTGCTGGTCGATGAGTTCCAAGATACGGACCCGGCGCAATATGAACTGGTCCTGTACCTTGCCGAGCAGCTCGGACAACAGGCCCGCGCTTGGCAGGACATCGAGTTGGAGCCGGGCAAGCTCTTCATCGTCGGCGATCCCAAGCAATCCATCTATGCGTTCCGGCGGGCCGACATCGAGGCGTTCGACCGGGTGGTGGAGATGCTGGAGAGCGGAGGAGGGGAGCGGCACACCCTCACCACGAACTTCCGCAGCCACGGCTCGGTGCTGTCGGTCGTAAACGAACTGTTCGAGCGAGCCTTCGTCCCGCAACCGCATCTGCAACCCTCGCCCGTGCGGTTAAACGTCAAACCGAACCGCTCGCCCTTGGTCGGACAGCCGGGGGTCGAACTTCATCTGGTCACCGGGCAGGGAGTGGAAGAAGAATTCGACTCGGCCGCCGCCACAAGGGCCGAGGCCGAGTCCTTGGCCCGGTGGATCGCGGAGGACTTGCTGCCGCGGGAGCAGTGCATGGACGAACGGGGGACCGCAAGTCCGCTGAAGCCGGGGCATGTCGCGATCCTCTTTCGCAAGCTCACCCAGGCGCAGGACTATCTCGATGCCCTGCGCCGGCACGGAATCTCCTACGTCACCGATGGAGAAAAACATTTCTACCGGCGTCAGGAAGTGATCGACTTGGTGAATGTCTTGCGCGTGATCGAGAACCCCAACGATGCGATTGCGATGGTCGGCCTGCTGCGGTCGTCCATCGGCGGCCTGTCGGACCGGGACCTCTATGAACTCGGTTCCCGCCGGGCGTTGGACTATCGCCTGGCGGATCGATTGGACTCCTGGGACAGTTCCCACGTCGAGGCGATTCGCCGGTTGTATCACGAGCTGCGGCAGTTGCACCGCGAGTCGCCGAGGCTGCCGCTCTCCGAAGCCGTGGCACAGGTCTTTGCCCGCCTTCCCTTGCTCGAGCTGGCGGCGGCGTCCTTGCACGGAGAACAGGCGGTCGCCAATCTCTTGAAGGTACAACAAATGGCGGCTTCGCTCTCCGATCGCCCATCCCTGACCCTGAACGGGTTCGTCGAAGAAATGATCAAACGGCTGGAGGAGCAGCCCCAGGAATCGGAAAGCGCGCTGGCCGAGGATTCCCCCGACTCAGTCCACGTGCTGACGATCCATAAGGCGAAGGGATTGGAATTTCCCGTCGTGATCTTGCCCGGCCTGCATCAGGGCGCAAGAGGCCAGGGCCGGTCGCGCTTGATCGGCCATGATTGGTCCAGCGGCCTCTATGGTTTGTGGCTGGCCGACGGTAGGGCCCAGACCCTTGGCAGTGTGCTCGTGCAGTCCAAACAGCAGGCACGGGAAGAGGCGGAGCAGCGGCGCGTATTGTACGTCGGGATGACGAGGGCGAAGGATCGACTGGTCTTGTCGGGAGGGGTGACCCGCCGGACCGGACAGGATACGACGCTCTCCCTGTTGAGGGAGATTGTGGAATCCGGCCTCGGCGATCCCGCGGTCTCTCGCCTCACGATCGGCGATGCGGTGATCGGGCAGACGGTCGCGCCCGCGCAGGCGTCGGGCCAGTTGCCGAGGGTCGGCTGGACCGGAGGGCTGAAACCAGCCGATCGCGATTCACCGGTCATCGAAAGCTGGACCGGCCGCACGGAACGATGGCGTGCAGCTCAGGGACGGCCTCGTTTTCTGACCCCATCCGGCATGACGGAGGCCATGAGCGTCAGCCGGCCATGGAAAGGAGGAGGGAGCGGCCAAGGGCGGAGCCGGCGGATCAGCCAGGTGATCGGGCAGTTGGCCCATTACCTTCTCGAACAATGGGATTTTGGGGCAAGCCTAGATGAGTTCCCTTCCGTGATCGCAACCCTCTGCCGGTCCCAGCTTCCCCCTGATTGCGAAGCGGATCGAACGCAGATTCAGGCTGAACTGGAGGGGCTTTTCGAGGCGTTTGGCCGTTCCGAGCCCTATCGGTCGTTACAGAGGGCCGAACTGCTCGGCCGCGAGGTGCCGTTCTCGATTCCCTGGGCACCAGGAGAGGGCCGAGCATCAAGAACGGACCGGCCCTCGCTGCAGGTGATGACGGGGACGATCGACGTGGTCTATCGCCTGGACGGACAGGTCTGGGTCGCGGACTACAAGACCGATGCGGCGGAGAACCACGAGTTGCCGGAACTGGCTGGCCGCTATGCCTGGCAGGCCCAGGTCTATCGAGCTGCAGTGCGACAGGCCCTCGCCGTTGAGCAGGTGGGCTTTCAGTTCATTTTTCTCCGGCAGGGGCTGATGATCGCAGGGTGACAGCGGCTGGGCGCCTGTGTCCGGCCGGAAACGTTACGCGCGTCGTGCACGGCTCCTCTCGGAGGCGATCGAGGATTGGCCACGACCCTGGCGCCAATAGGCCCACCAGATGATCCCGATGCCAATCAGGATCATTGGGGTGCTGAGCACTTGTCCCATTGAGATCTGGTCAAAGATAAATCCCATCTGAGGGTCGGGCTCCCGAAAGAATTCGACCGTGACCCGACAGAGTCCGTAACCAGCGAGAAAGCTTCCGCAGAGGGTTCCGGGAGGAACGGGACGCCGGCTGATCAACCAGAGCAGGGTGAAGAGGAGGGCGCCTTCCAGCATGGCCTCATAGAGTTGAGATGGATGTCGGCACTCCGGGCCGCCTGCCGGAAACACCATGCACCAGGGGACATCAGTCGGCCGGCCAAACAACTCGCCGTTGATGAAATTGCCCAGCCGACCGAAGCCCAGCCCGATCGGGGTGGCCGCAGCCGCCAGGTCGGCGATCGTGATGAAGGGGATTCCTCGGCGGTAGCTGAAGAAGATCAGGGCAGCCAAGACCCCGATCAAGCCTCCGTGGAACGACATGCCCCCTTCCCAGACCGCCACGATCTTCAAGGGGTTTTGAAGGTAGTACGGGAGATTGTAGAACAACACGTAGCCGAGCCTCCCTCCCAGGAAGACCCCCAGGGCGCCGAACACGATCATGTCGTACACATGATCGGCGGTCATCGGAAGCTCCCGCTTCGTCACCCTGTTGCGGATGAAAAAATAGGCGCTGGTCAGACCGATGAGGTACATCAGTCCGTACCAGCGCAAGGCCAATGGTCCGATTTGCACAATAATCGGGCTGATATTGGGATAGGGGATCATGATGTGATCTGAAACGATGGTTAGAGCTGGTTGCAGGTGATGGGCGCATCATAGGTGATTGCCCGATGACTTGCAACGCCGGCCAACCGGCCAAGGAAGCGGCTTTGCCGAGGTTGAAGGCACCTGTCTATTTTTTGCAACCCTGTCGCCACACTTGTGGTGAAAATGTGACCAGCCTCAAGCCAGGGACTTCAGCGATGCGAGACGAACTCCGCTGAATTCTTGAAAGTCGCATGGAACCGGAAGTGGCACGAATGATGCTGAGCCAACGGGCGAGTACTCGGCGATTCGGGCGCCCGATCAGAACGGTTTGCACAGGCTCGGTTATTCACCCTGTTGTTGTTTCAAGGAGGGCCATCCCATGTCTTTCAATGGTCGTGAAGCAGCCAAGCTGGCCGGGTGGTTTGCAGGGGGGGCGTTGGTCGGTGTCGGGGCGGGACTGCTACTGGCTCCGCAGGCAGGCACTGACAGCAGGCGAGCGATGGTACGGTACGCCAAGCGGGTGCAGATCGAGGCCATCCGCGTCGGACGGGCGCTCAAGACCGGCGCGCAGGAGGTCGGAAAATCCCTGGCCGACAGGCGCGAGTCCCACAAGATGGGAGAGGCGGCCTAGCGGACCCTCTCCTTCGTTACCGGTTTCCTTCCCTTTTGAACCCGGGTCCGAGACGGCCGAGTCTCGACCCGGGCGCGATTCCTCCCCTTTGTCTTGATTCAAATACCCGTCAATGTTACAGTTTCTACTTACGGCGTAGCTGACGCCGGAGTGGCGGAATAGGCAGACGCAAGGGACTTAAAATCCCTCACCCCGAAAGGGGTGTACCGGTTCGATCCCGGTCTCCGGCACCACTGCATGGGGAGGGATCAAGGAGACACGATGTTTTCAATCTTGCTGACCGATGACGACGAAGGTGTCCGGACCGCCTTGCGCCTGAACCTTGAGGCTGCCGGCTATCAGGTGAAAGAAGCCAGAGGGGGGCGCGAAGCGTTGGAGCTGTATCGCCAGGCGCCCACGGATGTGGTGGTCACCGACATTTTGATGCCCGACACGGATGGGCTGGAAGCCACCTTGGTACTCGCCCGAGAGTATCCGGACGCCAAGATCATCGCCATGACAGGGGCCAGCGGGAAGACCAACTTTCTTGATGTGGCCAAGCTCTTCGGCGCCCAGAAGGTGCTCCAAAAGCCCTTCCCAATGGAAGAGCTCCTCCAGGCGATCCGGGAAGTCTTGAAGCCTGCCTAAAGGACGATCCGCCCCCGGCTCCGTGAAACGGCGTTCGACCGCCTATCTGAGACCCTCTCTCCGTCCGGTTTCTGTGCCCACGTTCTCAATCTGTCGCAGCTCCTTTTCAAGGGGTCCCCATAGGCCTGGTGCTATACTTCCTCACGTATCCGGCTGCATCAGAACGGAGGCGTGCAGTGATGGGTGGGGTGATCGTCCCGGAAATCGTCCCGTACTTGGCGGGTCTTCTAGCTCTTCTCGTGGTCTGGGAGTATCACCAGATCCTGGTGCTGAAGGGGCGGATTCAGGCCGTCGATATTTTTGATCGATCCGGCATCCGCATGTATATCCATGTCGCTCCTTCCAACAACGATACCTGTGCCGGTTGCCAGGACCTTCACGGCCGGGTCTTCCTTCCCAGCATGGTCGCGAAACGGCTGAGCAATCCGTCGCAGGGCCATTGCACCAACCCTGGCGGATGCCGCTGTCTCTTGATCGGATTGTATGGGGCTTGGCCCGAAGGCCGTCACCTGGTCGAGCGGCTCCGGACGGCTAAACGAAAGCCCGTGAAATTAAATGATGAGGAGTTGTTGCGGCTGATCAACGGGCCTTGGGAGCAGAGCGTGAGCGCGGAAACCGACCGCATTTCGGTCCATATGCTGGAAGCCCTGTCCTATGAGCTGAGCAATCCCGACACGTCCATTATGGGCTATCGCTATGTCATCGACCATGCCAAGCAGGTCCGCGATCTTCAATGTGTGTTGCCCTCCTTCATGAGGATGGCCGACTTGTTGATTGCTCAACGCCGGCACAGCGACGCCTTGGCGGTGATCGACCAGTTCGAGAAACGTTATGCGAAGAAGAAGACCGGGCCGTTGTATCCGACGGAAATCCAACGGGGCTTGATGTCGCTCAAAAAAGCCCGGCTCACCAAGGTCCTCCCCTCCGGTTCGCCTGCGGCGGCATGATCCATTTCGCGACAGCGGGTTGGAACAGCACCTGAGGGCTGTAGGTTTATGGGGCGGTAGATTCCGAGCGTTCAGAGCGTCGAGAGGAACTGCTTCAACCGCTGCGTCTCGGGCTCCTGCATTTGAAGAAAGTCGATTCCGAATCGCTCCCCCGCCGACCACCGAACCACGCCAAGATCGATCATCAACGGCGCCAGCCCGCTAGGCAGGCTGATGATCAACTCCACGAAAGCTCCGACGGGCACCCGCGTCTGTCCCTTAATGCCGCAGCCGGACCGCGAGAGATTGCAAACCAAGCCCTTGCCCGTGACCTGATCGCCCGTAAATTCAACCGATAGGTGGACCTCATGGCGAGGGTTGTGACGGAAATCGATCTGTTTTTTGAACATGGTGGTCCTGTTCCGGTGGTTGGACTGTAAGTTTACCACCGGCCCAGCCAATGCTTGGTGCCGGCCAAATAGAAGACCACCGAGACAAGGATGATGGACAGGGTGGGGACCAGGTAGCCGGCAATGGTGGTCGGGCTCAAAAACCGGATGAGGAACATCATGCAGGCGGCAATCCCCGTGACCAGCAAGGTCATTCGTTTGGCGCAGGGCCGCCGTTCCAACCCTTCGTAGGAACGAAAGATCCACACGATAAACCAGCCGATCATGCCGACTACCACCGCCCCTGCCATGCTGGTCGAGGCCCAGAAGAGGACCGATCGCATGTCCTCAAATCCAATGGCGCCGAAGTTGGAACCGGTCACCCGAAACCATTCCCCGGCTACCAACAGGCCCCAGATCAGCCCGACCCCGATGAGAAAGGGCACACGCCCCATCTCTTTCGTCTCCTCCGCTCGGGGTGAGGAGCCGGACGACCGGGCCGAACGTTGCCGTCCGAACAGCAGCGTGAGGTCGTACCCGCAGGAACAGCGCAAGGTATGGTCCTCATGGCTCAGCAGACAACGGGGACACTCAATAGCCATTGACTTGACGGCCCTTCGCTCGATAGAGAGTATAGCCTGGCGACACCGTATGAGACGATTCGCACTCCCGCTTGGCTCTTGCTTGGCTCTCCTCGGGGTAGCAGCCGGAGCCTTCGGCGCCCATGCCCTGAAGGGGATCCTGACCTCCGAATCGCTCCAGGTCTTTGAAGTCGGGGTGAGATATCAACTGTATCACGCCTTCGGGCTTCTGGCCGTCGGGCTCTTGGGCCGGCAGGATTGGTCTGGTCACTTGAACCGGGCCGCCGTCCTTTTTGCCGCCGGCATCGTCGTCTTTTCCGGAAGCCTCTTCATGCTGGCCCTGACAGGGATCCGATGGCTGGGCGCCCTCACGCCTCTCGGAGGGATCTGTTTTCTCGGCGGCTGGGCCTCTCTCGCTTGGGATACGTGGTCGCGCCGGGGGCCGGCTCGCAAGGGACCTAGTTAAGTGCATAAACGGGTTGCGCCCGCCTATCGGGTTGATTCCGGCTTGCAGGCCTTGAGCCGCTTGCCCGTGATGCTGCCCCATGAGCCAGCCGTGTTGACGAACGATCCCTCCAGCCTCTGTCCCTCCCCCACGAACAACAGGCTGTCTTCCTGTTGTTGTGAGCCACCGAACTCCCATCGCAAATAGACGCTATCCCCCAGCACCACCACCTCGGCTGGTTTGACCGCATCCGAGCCATCCGGCCCTGCGGGACCGAATGTCAGGACGCTCTTGCTGTCCGAGTGATTGCGGTGGTTGTGCACCACCCACTGCCAGGTTCCGCAGAGCCGCTTGAGGCCGATGGTCTCCCGCACTCTGTCGCGAACCCCCTTTTCCCAGGCCCATTCCCGTATCACGGCGAGCGAGGCCGCCTGCTCAACCGCCGCCGCTTCCTTCGCAAGCCGGGCCAGGAGATACGGCAGCAACCGATTGACGAAATACTGCCCGGCCAGTTGCGCGCGAACGTCTTCGGCGACCGTGGGCATCAAATCGCTGTCGAACAATCTGGTGCGAAGGGCCTCGGCGCCTTTCTCCTCGATGAGCGGCCATGCCATCCGTCCATTCTCGATGAAAGGATACCGTTGCTCCACTGTCGCTTGATAGTGCTCGTATGGAGCGAGCCGATCCTGTGCTTGAGGCAGAGCCGCACCAGCGAGCAGTGTGTCAGTCAGGGCAATCAACCGAAGTGTCGCGTCTCCGTTGGTGGCGGCCTTCTCGAACGACGCCTGCTTTCGAAGCTGATCCAGGAGAGGCGCCAGGGATTCCTGCAGGGGCTTCTGATGGTCTCCTTCGGCGACGGCGCGAAGCCCGGATGCAAGGCGCCAGCGGTTCAACTCGCCAACTAAGCGAATCGCCGAAGCTTGAAGGTCCTGATGCGACAGGCCTGCGCCAGGGGGGAGGGCCCGTTCGCCGGCTCTGAGGAGCAGGGCCACATCGTTCACCCCAAGCCTGGGTGCCACGGCCGTCACGAAGACCTTGGCCATCTCTTGCGCAGAAGTCAGCCCGGCGAGCGAGCTATCGAGATCGATGAGGAGGCGTTGGAAATCGGGAAGCGACGATCCGGCTTGATTTGCCTCGATCGGCTCGCCGGCTTCGAGCCGGGGTGGAGCCCATGGAGACAGGCTCCCGGCCATACACAGGGCAAACAGGATGGAGGGGAAACGATGCCGACTCATGACGGTTCCTACCATGGTGTATTGTCCGACAACCCCAGACCTATCGCAAGGTCAGGTCGCCGGCAGCGCCTATCCGCTGAACGATCACGACTGGATGAAAGGGACGGTTCAGGCTCGGAGATGGTCGGCAAGAAAGGCAAGCGTGGCGTCCCATGCCTGCTGCGAAGCATCGGAGTGAAAAACATCTTTCCGCATTTCGTTGCTGAATCCGTGAGCAGCCCCGGGATATTGCTTGATCTCCACCGACTTGCCATGAGACGCGGCGGTGCGGCGGAGCTGGTCAACCTCGTCGGCCGGCACCAGCGCGTCGGCCCCAGCTTGGTGATAGAGCAGCGGACAGTACAGCTCGGACACGCGGTTCTGGACTCCTCTGAGCAGGCCATAATAAGCCACGGCCGCTCGCAGCCGCTTGCGTTGACAGGCGAAACGAATAGCCAGCGAGCCCCCCATTCCGAATCCGACGACGGCGTGGATGTTTCGCTTCAGGAATTCCCGCGTGTTGAAATACTCGCAACAGGAATTGATATCCTGCAACACGCCGGCCTCGTTCAACCGACCCATGAGCGCTTCCGCGACCTCTTCGCTGGCGGTAACCATTCCACCCAATCTGGTATAGAGGTTGGGAATCAGCACGCCATACCCCTCGCAGGCCAGCCGGAGCGCGACGTCCTTGATCTGGCTGGTCAGGCCCCACCACTCATGCAGCAGGACGATGCCAGGGTACACGCCTTTTTCCTGCGGCCAGTAGTAAATGGCCTCGACCTGGATGTCCTTGGGAACCCGGGTCTTGAAATAGGGATCGACCGCCGCATCGGCGTACGTCGGAATCGTGGCGCCGCTTGGAAAGCGTATGGCGCCTGTGCCAATCTGCTGGGGAGTGAAGGGCGAGACATGGGCAGTCATGGGTGGATCCTTGCTGGGTTCATGTAATGGTTGTCGTTCTGTTCGTCGTCGCCTGTGGGAATCCCTATGGGGGACCTTGCGACAGGCCGACGGTACTATAAAGATCTGTTTCGGAGGGTGTCAACGGAAGGCCCGTGGGATTCAGGCCGTGTAGTCCATGGGTGAGGATGTCGGATGAGGCCACGACTCATCAGCAAAGGACTCTGATGAAACAGGCACCGGTCGGGGTCGGTTTGATCGGGCTGGGACGGCAGGGGCTCCGCTATGCGCGCCATCTGTTGGAGGATGTGCCCGGTGCCCGTTTGGTTGCCGTCTGCCGCAAGGATGCGAGCCAAGGGTTTCCGCTTTCAGCTCCCGATCCCATTGCAGTCATGGACCAGGTGGCAGACCTGGCGCAGCATCCCTCTGTCGAGGTGGTGGTCTCAGCCGCACCACCTCAACTGTCCCCCCTGATCTGTCGGGCCGCCGTCGCAGCGGGCAAGCCGCTCTTGGTTGAAAAACCTCTCGCCACGACCGAAACAGATGGGGCGGACATGGTCGACAGGGCTCGCAAGGCCGGTGTTCCGTTGATGGTCGCCCAGACCCTCCGCTTCAACCGCGCGCTGGAAGCCTTTCGTGGCCGCCTGCCGGAGCTTGGGACGATCCATACCCTCATGATGACGCTCGCCGTGCCGACCAGACCACGACCGCCCGGCAATCCAGGATTTGGTGGCAAGGGAGTTCTGCTCGACCTGGGTATTCATGTCCTGGATCTCGCTCGATACTTGACGGGTTCTCGTCCGAGGGTCGAGGCCTGTGTATTGGATCGTTTGCCGCTGGCCGGATTTGAGACCAGGGCCGACATCCGGCTTTCGACAGCCGAGGGATTGACCATGAACCTGCTGGTCGCCTGGTCGCAATCGGAACGAATTGGCACAGCCGAGGCCTCGGGGCCAACAGGCTGTTTGTCCGTTGACTGGGTCAAGCATCATCTGATCGTCCGGCAAGACGGACAGGCTCCGGTCGCATGGAGCGAGCCGGAGCAGCCGACGATTGCGGCAGTTCTTTCGGCGTTTCTGGAGGCCATCGCCTGCAACAAACCCCTGCCAGTCCCAGGGCAGGAAGGATTGGAAGCGCTCAGGCTGGTGGAAACCTGCTATCAAATAGCCCGGTGTCGTGACGTAGCGGGGCCCGAACAGCCGAATGATTAAGTGTCGGCCACGATGTGGGTATCGGTTTCCTCGACCCCCTCGATCGTGTGGATCTTGGTGATGACAACCTCAGAGAGAGCCCGTTCGTCTGCGACGCTGACGAAGCTGAAGATGTCGGGCTGTCCGAAACAGGGGTGGACCTGTTCGATGCCGGGGACTTTCCGCAGCGCTTCGACAACCGCTTTGGTTTTCCCGGCGCGGACTTTGATCAGTACATAGGCTCTCGTTGCCATCGAACCCTCCTTTGCTCCTCACGGTTACATCACCGTCTCGTCCGGCACAGGTGCGCTTTGGCCCGCGCCCGGCATGGATCGACGTTTTGACGCAAACACGTCGTGAATATTCTGACGCTTGGCAGTGAATCTTGTCCGAGCCTCCGTGAACAGGCCTGCCAGCAGGAGCAAGTCCGACTGGGTCACGTTGTAGGTCCTCCACCCCTCGTCCAGCCTGGCCTGATCCCACTGGACCGGTCCCCGCGCGAACTCGGCGACGGCTTCAAGCACCTCGGAGGTCCAGCCTTTCCGACGGGCGGCTTCCAACAGCGTCCGGCCCTCGGCTCCGAACTTGCGTTCGACGGCTGTTGCAAAAAAGGTCTGCACCTGCGAATCGGGACTCTTCATCATGGCCGATTGAAACTGGATCAGGCTTTTGATCACGCGGTTGGCTTCCGTCGTTCCCTCCGGCGGCAACACTTCGGCCTCGCTGAGAGTCGCCAACACGGCCATGACGCTGCCGACGTGCGCGGGCGAAGCCTTCTGACTGGTCTTGGTTCCTGGTCCGTCGCGCGGCGGTACGAATACCTCATTCGCGTTGCTGAACGACCCGCCGGGCTTCGGTCCTCCGGCGATCACAAAGATTCGGTCCCCCACGACGGCAGAGCCCAACCCGTGACGGCCGGTCGGCATCGGCGCCATCGTCTGCCACTTGTCGGAGCCAGGCTGGTAGGCTTCCGTGGTTGTGAACGTTCCAGCCGGAGCTTCGCCTCCGAAGACATAGATCCGGCCGGCCAGGACCGCCGCCGTGATCCCGCTCCGGGCGGTCGGGAGATCGGCGCGCCTGGTCCAACGGTCCGCTTCGGGATCATATTGGTGGACCAGCGCCACGTTTCGGCTGTAGCTGCCGTTCAACCTGCCGCCGATCACATACACAAAACGGCCGTCGGTGGCAGCCGCCAGATGATCGCGCGGATCGGGCAGGGGGGCCTTTGTGGCCCATCGATCGGCTTGGGGATCGTACTCCTCGACGGCCGGCACGTTAATGTCGCCGTTATAGCCCCCGATCGCCAGAATGCGTCCGTTGACGACGGCCAAGGCTAGAGCGCCGCGGGGAGTGGGCATCGGTGTGCCTTCGGACCAACGATCTTCCTGTGGGTCATACCGGTAAAGCGAGGCTACCGGCTTCCAGACGGACAGGCCCGAGCGCGTGTAGCCGCCGACAACGTAGAGATGCCGGCCGACCGCCGCCAAACCAGCATGGTGCAACCCCACCGGCAACGGCGCCTTGGACGTCCAGCGATCGGTTTGCGGGTCGTAGACCTCGACCTTCTCGCTGATGCTCAGATTCAACAGGTTGCCCAGCGCGGGAGCTTCAAAGCCGCCCACGACGTAGATCCGCCCATCCAGGGCAGCGGCTGCGACCTCGGTCCGTTCAGTCGGAGCGGGGGCTGCAGTGGTCCAGGTGCCGGAATCCGGCAGGGGACTGTCGGCTCGACCGATGGAACAGGATGCAAACGACAAGAAAATGAGGGCGAGGAAGCAGGCGGCCGGTTGGCGCAGCCGATGGAACCAAGAAAGGATGGTCCGTCGAAGGGGCGCGGATCTCGGCAAGCGCGGCGTGGTTGACATGGTTGAACGGCTCTCGTGATCGGTGCGTCGCCGGCCCGACATTCGACGGCGGCCTCATTATACCCAATTTGGGTGGGATTGTTGAAAACGAAAGGGTCCCGTCCCTATAATCCCGCTGCCTACGAGGAACACCGGATCATCTCCGTGCCTGTCTGTTGAACCATCATCACCTCCATTCATCACCCTCCCACGACTCCATGCTTTCGAAAGTCCTCAGCAGCACGGTCGTCGGAATGGACGCCCACCTGATCGAGGTGGAAGTGGATGTCGGCGGCGGGCTGCCTCAGTTTTCCGTGGTCGGCCTTCCGGACGTAATCGTCAAGGAGAGCCGGGATCGGGTTCGTGCCGCGCTCAAGAACACGGGGTTTTCGTTTCCGATCAAGAGAATCACGGTCAATCTCGCACCGGCCGGCTTGAAGAAGGAAGGGTCCGGCCTGGACCTCGCCATCGCCATGGGCTTGCTGGTGGCGGAAGAGGTGGTTTCACGGGAGGCCGTGGCAGACAAGATATTCGTGGGCGAACTGTCGCTCGACGGCCGGGTCAAACCGGTGCCGGGCGCGCTGGCGATGAGCATGGCGGCCGGATCGACGAAGACGCTGATCGTCCCGGCTGAGAATGCGATCGAAGCTGCGATGATCGAAAGAGTCCGCGTGTTGCCGGTGCGAACCCTTCCCGAGGTCGTGGCCTGGTTGCAGGGGCAGAAAGAAATTGACGCGACGGTCGTCGATCGGCAGGCGTACCTGAGCGACTTACCCTCGGAGCACGAAGACTTTGCCGATGTGAAGGGACAAGGACATGCGAAACGGGCGCTCGAGATCGCCGCGGCCGGCGGACACAACGTGCTGATGGTCGGGCCGCCTGGGTCGGGCAAGACCATGCTCGCCCGCCGAGTCCCCAGCATCCTGCCGCCGTTCGAGCTGGAAGAGGCCTTGGAGACGACCAGGATCTACAGTTGCGCCGGCCTGCTCGATGGCCAGGCGCCGCTGATTGCAACCAGGCCGTTTCGCGCCCCGCATCACAGCATCTCGGACGCCGGATTGATCGGCGGCGGCGTGATTCCTCGCCCCGGGGAAGTGTCGCTCGCCCATCAGGGCGTGTTGTTTCTGGACGAGGTGTTGGAGTTCAAACGGCATGTCCTCGACGGGTTGAGGCAACCGCTCGAAGAGGGTGTGCTGCTGTTGACCCGCGCGAATGCTTCGGTCCGTTATCCCGCCCGCGTCATGTTGATCGCGGCGATGAATCCCTGCCCCTGCGGCTACTATGGAGACCGCTCGCGGGAGTGTCTGTGCACACCCTATCAGATCCGCCGCTATCGAGGACGGTTGTCGGGCCCGTTGCAGGACCGTTTGGACCTGCACGTCGAGGTCCCGCCCGTGCCGATCCAGGATCTCGGCCGCGATGGACTTCCTGCGGAGAGTTCCGCCGCGATCCAGGGCCGCGTCGTCGAGGCCAGGGCCAGGCAGCGATCGCGTTATCGAAAGGAAGGCTGGTTCACCAATACCCAGTTGAAGCCGAAGCAGCTCTCAAAGTATTGTGCGTTGAATGACGAGGCGCAAAGGTTGATCGAACAGGCGATGACGAGGCTGGGCTTGTCCGCCAGGGCCTACGGGCGTATTCTGCGCGTCGCGCGAACCATCGCGGACTTGGCCGGGGCGGACCGGATTGCGACGGCTCACGTGGCCGAAGCGGTGCAGTATCGGTCGCTTGATCGAAAGGTCGAGGCATAGGCGATTTTCATGCAATCTCTGAGAACCTTCCTGTGGTGGTTTCTTATCGGCGCGACGATGGCCTTGGCGGTCATCATGTTGCAAGGCGGCATCAGGGAAGTGATGCAGGCCCAAGGGTCTGTCTGGGAGGCCAAGTTTCTGGAGATCCTGACGGCCGTGGCCGGAGGCGGGTTGATGGGCGGGTGCATCGCCTTAATCTTGAATCGGATCAAGAAGGCGTGAACGGGAACCCGCGCAGAAGGCAGTGATCATTCGATCGACAGACAGCGGAGGGGTGCATGGATATTGAAATCGGCTCGAACCTCTATCGGAATTCAAACGGAGTGATCGACATCGAAGGCGTGCCGTTGGCGCAACTGGCGGTGAAGCCGTCGAACGGGGCCTTGCTCGTCAATTTTGCCCTGTTCGACCAGGCCGGTCGCATGGTCGCCAAAATCGTGGACAGCACCCTCGCGTTCAACGAGAAGCGAGCCTATGAGCTGAACAAATCGCCGAACACGGTTGAGCTCAAGGAAATCGAGTCGGGGAAGCTTGTGCTGCGCCTGGAGCAGCGCGAGCCGGATCGCGTCGTCATCAACAAGGCTTCGTTCTGGACCATCAAAGGGCATCTGTGCGAGATCTCCCCGACGGAATGCCGGATCGACAGACATCGGCTAAGCGGCGGCGACACGGATGCCAAAGGCGGGGCTGCGGCGATCGGCTGACGGTTCCGCCGACACCCCTTCACGGAGGCGGCGGAACCGGCGAGCATTACGGTTTCGTTTCAACCACCGGAATGACGACGATCCGGTCGTCCTTCACGTCGACTACGGCGCTGTCGCCATCTCTCAGCTCTCCCTTCACCAACTGCCGCGCCATCGGCGTTTCCACCTCCTGTTGGATCAACCGCTTCAGTGGACGCGCTCCGTAAACCGGATCGTAGCCCAAGGCCGCAAGGTGAGTCCGTGCCGCCGGCGTCAGGCTGAGCGTGATTCGCCGCTCCGCCAGCCGCTCCCGGAGACGGCCCAGTTGGATATCGACGATCCGACCGAGTTCCTGCGCGGTGAGCGGATGGAACACGACCGTCTCGTCCACGCGGTTCAGGAATTCGGGGCGGAAATGCTGGCGAAGCTCCCGAAGCACGAGGTTCCGGATCTCCTCATACGATTTTCGCAGGTGTTGGGCCTCCAAAATGTGCTGGCTGCCGATGTTGGAGGTCATGATCAGGACGGTATTCTTGAAATCCACCGTCCGGCCCTGAGAATCGGTGAGGCGCCCATCGTCCAGGACTTGCAGGAGAATATTGAAGACGTCGGCATGAGCCTTTTCGACCTCGTCGAACAGTATCACGGAGTAGGGGCGCCGGCGGACCGCTTCGGTCAGTTGGCCGCCCTCTTCATAGCCCACATAGCCGGGAGGCGCTCCCACGAGCCGCGCGACCGTGTGTTTTTCCATGTATTCGGACATGTCAATCCGGATCAGGTTGCCCTCGTCGTCAAAAAGCGTCGCGGCCAGCGCTCTCGCCAGTTCCGTTTTGCCGACGCCGGTCGGGCCGAGGAACAGAAACGATCCGATCGGCCGCTTGGGATCTTTGATGCCGGATCGAGCCCGCAGCACTGCGTCCGCGACGGCCCGGACCGCTTCGTCCTGCCCGATCACCCGTTCGTGGAGCAGATCTTCCAACCGGAGAATTTTCTCCGTCTCGCCCTCGACCAGCCTCGTGACCGGAATGCCCGTCCACCGGCTGACCACGAGCGCGATATCCTCTTCGTCCACCTCTTCCTTCAACAAACGTTGCTCGCCCTGTTTTTTCTGAAGGTGTTGCTCCTCCGACGCCAGCTCCCGCTCCAATTTGGGCAGCTCGCCGTATCGCAGTTCCGCCACGCGGTTGAGATCATAGGCGCGTTCCGCCCGTTCGATCTCCTGTTTGACCTGTTCGATTTGCTGGCGCAGTTTTCTCAGCCGGCCGACCGAGACCTTTTCGGCTTCCCAGCGGGTCTTGAGGACCTGCAAGTCACGGTTCTTCTCGGCCAGCTCGTCTTCGAGGGTGTTGAGGCGGGACCGGCTCGCTGCGTCTGTTTCCTTGCGCAGCGCCTCCCGCTCAATCTCCAGTTGCAGGACCTTCCGCGACACCTCATCCAGCTCAGCCGGAAGACTGTCGATCTCGGTGCGCAAACGGGCGGCGGCTTCGTCCACCAGATCGATCGCCTTGTCGGGCAGAAAGCGGTCGGAGATATACCGGTGCGAGAGCTTGGCGGCGGCGACCAGCGCGGCATCCTTGATCCGGACCCCGTGATGGACTTCGTATCGTTCTTTCAGACCGCGGAGAATCGAGATCGTATCTTCGACTGAAGGCTGATCGACCAGCACGGTCTGAAACCGTCGCTCCAAGGCCGCGTCTTTTTCGATGTGCTTGCGGTATTCGTCGAGCGTGGTGGCGCCGATCAGGTGGAGTTCCCCGCGCGCGAGCATGGGTTTCAGCAGGTTGGCCGCATCCATGGCGCCCTCCGCGGCCCCGGCCCCGACGACCGTATGCAACTCGTCGATGAACAGGAGAATCTGTCCGGAGGCGGCTTGGATTTCCTTGAGAACGGCCTTGAGCCGTTCCTCGAATTCGCCTCTGAATTTGGCGCCCGCGACCAACGCGCCCATATCGAGCACCACGACCCGTTTCTGTTTGAGGCCTTCCGGCACGTCGCCCTTGACGATCCGTTGGGCGAGGCCTTCGACGATCGCGGTCTTGCCGACGCCGGGCTCGCCGATCAAGACCGGGTTGTTCTTGGTCCGCCGCGAGAGAATCTGAATGACCCGCCGGATTTCGTCGTCGCGGCCGATGACCGGGTCCAGCTTCCCTTGCGAGGCGAGTTTCGTCAGATCGCGGCCGTATTTTTCCAGTGCCTGATACGTCCCTTCCGGATCTTGGCTGGTAACGCGCTGGTTGCCCCGGACCTGCTGAAGGGCCGACAAGACCTTGTCTCTGGTCAGGCCGAGCTTCCTGAAGACGCCGCCTTCCTCGACCATCGCCAAGATGACATGCTCGACGCTCAGGTATTCATCTTTGAGACCTTGCATTTCCTGCTCAGCCCGGTTCAACACCTGCGAGAGGCGAGGCGTGACATGGATCTGTCCGGGACCGCTACCTGGTCCCTGGACCTGGGGAACACGGGCCAACGCCTGCTCGATGGCCTGGCGGACGGCTTGAAGCGAGACGCCGGCCGATTCCAAAAGGCTGGGGCCGATGCCGCCGGACTGATCCAGGATGGCCGAGAGCAGATGCTCGACATCGATGCCCTGATGGCTTCTGCGCATCGCCAGGCCGGAGGCCGCCTGCAGAGCTTCCTGCAACTTGATTGTCATGCGATTCATGTCCATCGTGTCTCGCGCTCCTTCAAGCCGATGAGGGTGTCATTGCCCGTTCTGTAAGATTAATCACCGCCCCCTCTAAGTCAATGCCGGCCTCGCCGGATGGACGATCGTTCGCTCGATGGACTGATGTGCGCGGGTTCTCCTTGACCGGCCTGAGGCGGTCCCTTTATGTATGGCACATGGCGCGGTCGACCGTGACAAAGCCAGATAGCGACAGGCCCTTTGCCGTGATCACCGGCGCGTCGCGTGGAATCGGGGCCGAGTATGCACGAGCCCTGGCCGCTCGCGGTTACGATCTTCTGTTGGTCGCCCGGGATGAGGCGGCGCTCCGCAGTCTGGCCGAGACCCTCATGGCGAATTATGGAGGAGTCGTTGAAACGGCGGTCATCGACCTGGCCGAGCCGGGAGCGGCGCAACAACTTCATCTGGCCGCCCAGTCATGGCGTTCTCACGTGGATCTCCTGGTGAACAATGCGGGGTTCGGTTTCTTCGGCGAATTTGCTAGGATGTCGCCGGCCGCTCTGGAAGCCATGGTGCGCCTGCACGTCCTGACCGTCGTGGAAACGATTCGTTTGGTCCTGCCCCACATGATCGCTCGGCGCTCGGGAGGCATCGTCACCGTGGCCTCCGTGGCGGGGTTCCTGCCGATCCCGTACATGGCGGTCTATGCGGCGACCAAGACCTTCCTGATCGCCTTCTCGCAATCCTTGGCTGAAGAGGTGCGGCCCTACGGGGTGAACGTCCAAGCCTGTTGTCCCGGCTCGACCGCTACAGACTTTCACAGCAGAGCCGGCTCCGAGCCCCATGATCCGATCGGCCTCCAATTGCCGTCGGAGGTCGTGCGCCTGTCGCTCTCGCAGCTTGGATCGGGGCAAGTCGTGGTGCCGACCGGATTCATCGGCCGTTTCGTACGGTTGGGCCGGGTCCTGTTGCCCGATCGGTTCTGGGCCAGGTTGACCGGCTGGTGGATCCAGCGGTCCTTGACAGGCCGGTCCAAGCCAAAGCAGCCGTCTATCCGAACATGAGCTATCTTCTCGCGACATGGGACCTCTATCGGTCGGCGTTGAGCGCCACGATGCGGTCGTTTCGCCTGGGGTGGATCGTCGCGCTGGCATTGGTGTTGTTCCTCGGGATCATGATGATCGCGACTACGCTCGCCGCTCCCCTTGGCATCGCCGGAGGATTCATTCTTGGCGCGGTAAACGCCCTGGTGATCGGCGCGACGCTCTTTCTCTTCGAGTTGGCGGTCAAGAGCACCAGACCGATCTCTTTGCGCGATATTCAGGAGAGTTTCGGGAAGTATTTTTGGGATGTCATCGGAGTCGGGTTTGTCCTGTGGATTCCGCTCATGTTGCTCGATCAGGGCATGGCCGCAAATCCCCAGGGAGCCTTTCTTGCCACCGCCGTGTTCTTCCTCCTGTTTGTCCTGCTGAACCCGGCGCCCGAGGTCATCTATCAGTTGCGACACGATTCGCCGCTGGAGGTGATGAAGGCCAGTTATGAATTCGTGCTTGAGAACTGGATCGAATGGTTCTTGCCACTGGTCGTCGTCATCGGACCCTTGGGGCTGACGTTTTTCTTTACCCTGTCCGCTCGCCTGGGGCGAGGGGCCGGTCTGGATTTCACGCAGTTGCTGGTCCTGCCCTTTACGGCGCTCACCGCCTGGCTGGCGCAGCTCGGCGTGCCGGAAGAGCTGAGTACGCTGCTGGTCCTGATCTGCACCCCACCGCTCACGGTCCTCATGTTCCTGTTCCGCGGCCACCTGTTCCAGGCTCTGCAAGGCTCTTCCCGACGCCAGCGGCTCTATAAGACGCTGCACCGGCAGTAGGGCTATTGGAGTTTGATCGGGGAGAGGTGGGAAGGTCTAACCCGCATTATTCATGGCGATTCGTGGCGAAATCGTGCAGTCGCCAGGCGAGACGGGCAAGCACAGCCGCGAAGGACCAAGCAACTGTCTTGAATGTCAAGCTCTCCGTGCAGCGGCCGGTTGCCATGGAGTCCCATGATGTACCATCGCATTGAGAATGGTCAGCAGCTTGCGCATCGCGGCGACCAGC
>WBZO01000626.1_pt1 | contig 69761 bp, 67 predicted proteins | sample 5204261 | NCBI WGS metagenome assembly WBZO01 (sample SAMN12412400, study PRJNA552823) | activated sludge metagenome | isolation source: activated sludge from anammox sidestream of wastewater treatment plant... | place: USA: North Carolina | collected 2017-09
CGTACTTATCATTACATCCGGATAAACTATAACATACCAAAATAAAGGCAATTCAATCGGGGCAATCTCTTCACCAATGCCCCTCATCACACATGGCTTTCCGTAAATAAACAGAGGAACATCTGCGCCTATTCTTTTTCCAATATCAAAAAGCTCATGAACTTCTATTTTTATATCCCAAAATTTTACAAGGCCGTTCAGTGCAGCGGCTGCGTTGCTGCTCGGCCCACCCAATCCTCCACCAACGGGGATATGTTTTTCAACAAATACTTTTACACCCCTTTGAATATCACATCTATCCCTGAGCATAATAATAGCCCTATAGATAGTATTGGCATCACCATCGGGCAATATGCCTTTGTCGTCTTTTATTATAATCTCGTCGTTTTTTGATTCCTCAAAGGATATCACATCATAAAGCGATATAAGATCAACTATGCTTACTATATTATGATATCCATCCGGTCTTTTTGAAAGAACCTTCAGGAAAAGGTTTACCTTCGCTGGAGATAAAATAGTGAGATGTTTATCATTTTTTCTGTCGTGCGCCATGTATGGCGTATCTTGCAATATTGTTTTCATGATCTTCTTTTTTGATATTCCATCTCAAGGCTTAAAGTTTTTTATCTTGCCTTTTCAACATGATACCTGTTTATACTAAATTCAGGTTTTGCAATAATATTAACCTTTGTTTCGTATGTATTTTCAATGTTCTCGATTGAAGCTTTTTCTTCTTCATAGATAAAACTCGCCACCTCAGGCGCCAAATAAACGTTCACATTTTTTACTTCTTCTTTTCTACAGAAGCTAAGAAGCTCTCTTAATACCTCATAGCACACGGTATAACGTGATTTGGTATAACCTGCACCATCACAATTAGGACAGACCTCTGTAAGCATATCCACTATGTTGTGTCGCGTCCTTTTTCTCGTTATCTGAACAAGTCCGATCTCACTGATTGGATAAGCAAACGTCTTTATCCTGTCTTTTTTAAGCGCCTCAACAAGCGTTTGAAAAACCATCTCTTTTGACTCCTTATGCTCCATGTCAATAAAGTCAACCACGATAATCCCACCGATATTTCTTAACCTTATCTGATAAGCTATCTCTTTAACGGCTTCAAGGTTTGTCCTCAATATTGTATCTTCGAGGTCTTTTTTACCAAGATATCTTCCTGTATTGACATCGATCACAGTTAGTGCCTCTGTATAATCAAAAACAATATAGCCGCCTGACTTAAGCCAGATCTTTTTCTGAGTAAGTTTGGCAATATCTATCTCTATACCAAAGGCCTCAAAAATAGGATCTTTCTCGTTAAAGTAGATTGCCTCGCATCCTTTTTCAGGCAAGTATTCCTTTAAAAACTCTTTTATCTTCAAATACACCGATTCATTATCAACCACAATCTTTTTAAGGTTATGGGAATGCAAATCCCTTATAACGCGCAAAATCATACCAAGGTCTTGGTGCAGGATGGACGGCGCCCTAACGTGTTTTGCCTTATTATGAATACTCTCCCATACCCTTTGGAGAAAACCGAGATCGCTTGCCAACTCTTCCTCAAGTTTACCCTCGGAAGCAGTTCTCGCTATAAGACCAAATCCCTTCGGGCAAAGATTTTTTAATACAGCAGCAAGCCTCTTTCTCTCCTCTTCCTGCTCAATCCTTCTCGAAACACCTATATGTTGTGTGGATGGCATAAGAACAAGCAATCTGCCGGGCAGGGTAATCTTTGATGTAACGCGTGTTCCCTTTTGTCCAATCGGCTCTCTCGAAACCTGAACAATTATCTCCTGACCTTCCTCAAGAACCCCCTCAATCCTCTCCACTATCTCCAATTGCGGAACAAACTCTGCATCTTCGTATTCTTCATACATTGACTTGTCCAGAAGAATATCACCTACATACAGAAATGCGGACTTTTCCAGTCCCACATCTATAAAGGCGGCATCCATACCGGGCACTATCCTTACAACCCTGCCCTTATAAATGTTGCCAACAATATTCTTATCGTTCTTTCTCTCGATGAAAAACTCAACCGGGATGCTATTTTCAAGAAAAGCCATTCTGATTTCGTTAAAAGTCACATTAATTATCAATTCTGATGCCATATGATTTTCCTGTCCTCTATCTTTATTATTCTTTGGAATAGACCCAATTTCCATAAATTTTTAATGCCTTTCCCGTCCCAGGTGTAAAAACGTTTATTGCCTTGTACCCTCCATATTTTCAACCCCTCAATTTCACAGTCGTTTTGAGATATAAGAATATAAAGATTTTCTTTTAACATATCTTTTAAATTTCCTACAACAACCTCTTGGATTTTTATGCCAATAGGCAGTCTTGCATTTATATCTTTTGCAACATCTTCAATATTGGTATTTATATCACCTGTTTCCATTTCCATTAGCTCACAAAAGCTCTCTATGCCTACAGGCAGCGCATCTGACAATGCAATCTTAGGTAGAGGGTGATACCTGCCGTGCATCTTAAGCCGAATGCCACACGACCTTATCGCCCTCAACAAAATATTCATAGTATCAATATGCCCAATGTATCTTGCATCCGCATATTTTGCATAACGAAATGTAATCTTTCGAAAAATTGCTAATTTCGAATCCTGGCCTTCCGATTCCCGCTGTCCAGATTTTAACTCGTAATTCGCAACCCGTAACCCGTAACTGCTTTTATCGCACCCTATCCCGCAACTTGCACATCCTTCATAGCAATTATCCGTAATCTCAGACCTTTCAGCTTTATCTAATTCATTTACTAAAAATTTATTATCAATACCGATGTCTATAAAATCCCATGGCAGGGGTTTGTCTGTATCTCTTTTTTTAAGATATTTTTGTATATCTATGTCATTTTCAAGAAACCAATCATGGTATAGCTGAGGTTTAAAAAATTCGCTCCATGCCTCAAGCCTTGTGTCCTTATCGGAAAGATGCTCAAAAAGCTGCATCAACATACCATCTCCTCTTGAAATGATTCCTTCAATGAGGCTTGTTTCAACGTCCCTATATTTAACCTTTACAGATCTTTTCTTTAAAACACCTTTGATGCTGAGCATCTTTTCTCTCAGTATGTCTTTGTCCTCCATAGGTAACCACTGAAACGGTGTATGTGGCTTTGGTATAAATGGAGAAAGGGCAAGATTCACATTTATCCCAGATTTATCGAAAACCTTTATGATATCGTCTATGATGTTTAGGTCTTCTTCTGTCTCCCATGGGAATCCAACCATAAGATACAACTTAAGCGTTTTCCAACCACTTTTTTTCATGACAGGAAGCTGTGAAAACAACGCATCCACATCGATGTTCTTGTTAATCCTGCAACGAATATCCGTTGATGCCGTCTCAAGGGCAAATGTAAAGCCTGTCCTTGCTATTGCCCCTATCGCATCTATGTCATTCTCATTGATGCTTCCTATTTTAAGCGATGGCAGAGAAATAGAAACACCTTTATGCCTGTCTTTCACATATGAAATTGCATCGGAAAGAAAACTGTAGTCACCAGAACTCAACGATAGAAATGATAATTCTTCATACCCTGTGTTTTTTATTGCGCAGTCAATAATCTCTTTTAATCTTTCCAGCGACCTTTCCCTGTATGGCCTGTATCCAAAACCTGCAAGACAAAACCTGCAGCCGTTGCCACAGCCTCTCGATATTTCGATATTTAATCTGTTGTGGATACTACCCACAACCGGTATAGGGGGGGCCACAGCATGGTATGAGCTATTTAAATCTGTTATATATAAACGTCGCACACTTTTCGTGCCGAAAAGAGGAGAATAAACGCCGTCCAGATTAGACAATTCACGAATCGTTTCAAATCTATCTTGGCCTTTAAGCTGCTTCATCATTTCAAGGATGCGCACAATCACCTCATCAGCCTCACCAACCACTATAAGATCAAAAAACCCTTCAAATGGTTTCGGATTAAGCATTAAGGGGCCGCCACCTATTATTATTGGTCCCTCTGACCTTTCTTCTGATTTTACCTTTATTCCTCCAAGCTTGAGCATATTGATTACATTTGTAATATTCAGTTCATACGAGAGAGAAAACCCGACAATATCCATCCTGTTAAGCGGCGTTTTTGACTCAAGTGTAACGAGAGGATGATTATTCTTTTTCAGATAATTATCCATATCATCCCACGGCGCAAAACACCTTTCACACCACACCCCATCCAGCGTGTTGGCAATCTCACAAAGAAGGAAATATCCATAATATGACATCCCAACTTCATATATATCCGGATAGCAGAGTGCAAATCGGATATGAACCGATTCCGGGTCCTTCATAACCCGATTCGTTTCAATGCCTGCATAACGGGCTGGTTTTGAGATATTTCCAGGAATAGTCAACATAATAGATAGTCAAATAATGGAGAATTAAGAACAAAACTTTCAGAATATTACCGCTGCTTTTATACTGAATCCAATTCTTAATCTAAATTCATAACGATTAATTGTCTATACGTGCTCCTTCATTATATCGGTAAGGTCTTTTGTCACCATTTTCTGAATCCTTTCGAGTGCATCTTCGCTTTCAGCTTCAAATCGTAGAACAAGGATGGGTCCTGTATTTGAGGGTCTTACCAAGCCCCATCCATCATTGAATACAGCCCTGACACCATCTATATCTATTACCTTGTATTTGGATTTGTAGTATTCGGTCAGTCTTTTTACCACCTGAAATTTAACGTTATCAGGGCAGTCGATTCTGATTTCCGGCGTAGAATATAACTTTGGAAGGTCTTTGAGATATTCTGAAAGTGGTTTATTGTTGTTCCCCATAATCTCAAGAAGACGTAGAGAGGCATAAATTGCATCATCATAACCAAAAAACTTATCAGCAAAAAATATGTGACCGCTCATCTCGCCTCCAAGAAGCGCACCGGTTTCTTTCATCTTCTGTTTTATAAGTGAGTGTCCTGCCTTCCACATAATAGGTTTTCCACCATTTTTTTCAATTTCTTCATAGAGGTTTTTCGAACACTTAACCTCAGATACAATTGTAGCCCCTTTGCGTGTTTTCAAGATATCCCTTGCAAAAATTACCATGAGATAATCTCCCCATATGATATTGCCTTCGTTGTCTATAACGCCTATTCTATCGGCATCACCGTCATATCCCACCCCAATATCCGCCCGTGTCTCGAGCACAGTCTGTTTTAAAACAGCTATATTTTTTTCGACTGTCGGGTCAGGGTGATGGTTAGGAAAGCGCCCATCCATATCACAGTATAAGCATGTAACATCCTGACCCATTTCTTTCATTATGGGTAATGCGACCACTCCGCCAGTGCCGTTTCCAGCATCAAGTACTACTTTAAGTTTTTTATTTAACTTTATGTTATTCCTCAAAAAATTATAATAATCAGCTACAATTGTGGTATATTCCTTTACAGAACCTTTTCCACTGACAAATCTTTTTTCCTCAATAACCTTTCGAATATACTGTATCTCTTCACCAAACAGCGTTGCCTTGCCAAAAGCCACTTTAAAACCATTCTGATCCCCAGGATTATGGCTTCCCGTTATCATGATACCGCCATCAACATCAAGGTTGAACAAAGAATAATAAAAAAGAGGGGTAGGTTTTACGCCAATATCAATTACATCAAGCCCGCTTTCAACCATACCTTCTATGACGACATCCCTTAAGTGGTCTGAGCTAAGTCTGCAATCCCTTGAAATTGATGCATTCTTTTTCCCTCGTTCCACCATATAAGCGCCAAACGCCCTTGCTATATCTTTAACAACATCATCTGTCAAATCCCTCTCTACGTTACCTCTGATGTCATATTCCCTAAATATTGCGTTGTTCATAATCCTTACCTCCTACAATATTTTAAAAATATTCAATATTTTACATCAAAATCTCGACGCCTGTGATGCGTTATTGTTCAACATCAAGTATATCCTAATCCTGCCCATGTAACCACACTTTTTATACCTGACCCTGTTGTAATCCCCTGTAGGTGTTAATTCATAAAAAGATTCTACTCCAACTTGTCGGCACATTAACCCTTATTGCTTTAGCATTTCCTTTAGCATTAATGCATTTTTAACTGCCTTGCCAAGATGGCAATTATTAAAGAAAACAAATGTCGTTTTTGCCTGTGACGCAATTTCACGAACAGGTGCAATAAACTCCTTGAGTTCCCCTTCAGAATATAGGTAGTTGTAGCGTACATCCACAGGCTCCCTGAACCAGGCACTGTTCCTTCCATGAAAACGGAAATAACCTGTATCTGAAGTAAGTATAGGATTAAACGGCAGCAAGCCTTTTATCTTTGGCTCATCCACAATACAATACCCAAGGGTCAATGATTTGAGAAGTTCTGTGTATTCATCTTTGAACCATTTGCTGTTTCTAAATTCCACCACTGATTCGAAATCACTGAACTCTTGTCTTATCCGCCTTAAATAGTCTATATTGCTTCCGTTCGGAAGAAAACTGTATGGGAATTGGAAAAGCAACGCCTTCAAACTATCGCCGAGTGGACTAATCCCATCTTTGAATCTTCTGCATTGCTCCTCGATGTTATTGCCTTTTTCATGTGTAATACCCTTAAATGCCTTTACGACGAAAGAAAACCCATGCGATGTTCTTTTCGATAGTGATTCCATGGTTTTTTTCATCGGCATCGAGTAGTAGGTATAGTTTACTTCTAAAGCGTCAAACCCCAAATTTTTCTCATAATAAGGAAGCATATCCTGCCTTTTGATACCGGACGGATAGATTTCACCAATCCAGTCGCCAAAAGAAAATCCGCTTGTTCCGATAAATATTTCTCCCATAATGGTTATCGTTAGGGTTAAAAGTTTACATAAAGACAGTTTTATATACTGATTTATTAATCTTTTTTCACCTTTAACTTTTTGCTTTTCACCGCAGCCTTTAAATGCTTTAATATTATATGTGAATATGCAAAATCTCAAGGCAAAAAAGGAGTAATAAATGGAAAAACAATATGTAATCGATGAATTCACACTGAAGGATACATGGCGTCTATTCCACATCCTGGCAGAATTTGTTACGGGGTTTGAAAGCCTGTCAGAAATTCACCCTGCGGTAAGCATATTTGGGAGTGCAAGATGCAAAAAGAATGACCCTCTCTATGATAAAACTCTTAAACTATCGAAAGCAATAGCAAAAAACGGCTTTAACATTATAACCGGGGGCGGCGGTGGCGTAATGGAGGCTGCAAACAAAGGTGCAAAAGAGGCAGGCGTTAAATCCGTAGGCATTAATATCGAACTTCCATTCGAGCAAAAACCAAATCCATATTCAAATGTTCGACTCAGCTACCGTTATTTTTTTGTCAGAAAGGTCATGTTCATTAAATATGCAGTAGCCTATATCATAATGCCGGGTGGGTACGGCACGCTTGATGAATGTTTTGAGGCAATGACACTTATACAGACAAAAAAAGTGAAACCATTCCCTGTAATCCTTGTGGGCTCATCATATTGGAAAGGACTTATTGAATGGATCAATCAGACGCTTCTATCTGAAGACAAAATTTCAAAAGAGGACTTAAATATATTCAGGGTCATGGATGACCCGGAGGAGATAGCCGAGTATATAAAAAGAATTGTCATACTTTGAGGATGACAGAATACTTTTTCACAAAATGATCAGAGAAATAGGAAAGTTTTGCATCTCTTAGACCAGGCAAACCAAGATCTTGTTCGCGATTTATGTATTTTATCCCGTCCAATGACTTCGCGCAGAACTGTTGGTTTATCAATTGAAATAATCCTGCAATGTCAGGGTCTGCCTTCTCGATGTGAATCACAGCGGTATCTCTATTTAAAAGTTCCCCCACCGTAAAAGCCACAACCTTGCCTCCAATCAGGATAACTGCCCCCTTCAATCCAAGTCCATCAAAATGTGCGAGCACTTCACGAACAGCATCCCATTCGCCGATAAGGTTTAAATCTTCCCCACACCTTCTCTTCTGGCACCATTTTTCTTGAACCTCAAGACATTCCGAAATATGAACCATTTTTAGACTTTCATATTTATAAGAATGGCTTTTCAAAAATTGATTGATCCGGTTTCTCTTTGAACGGTATTTGTTTCCTTCGAGTTTTGCAAGATCATCACGAAGATAAACATAATCAAAATGGTTCCTTTCCTCTACAACGGAAACAAACCCTACCCCATCGAGTTCTTTCACAAGTCTTTCATCCGCCCTTTCAATGCGTGGCGAATCTGCCTTTATTTCTTCCTTCAACCACTCAAAAAGCATCGATACTACTTTCACCCTCGAGGCAGGGCCAACCGGTTGCATCGCATATGTCGTGCCCTTTTCATCTGTACCTGTAACAATAAGCCAATCCTTGTGCAAAGACCACGAATAATTGTAGTGAGAACGCCAGATAAATAGGTTGGTAAAAGTCCACTCTGATGCATCAGGCATATATGCCTTTAAGATATTCTCAAATACCCCGCGGTCATCTAACTCAATGGTCTTAAAGAAAGGAAACTCAGGAACGGCTGACATGTATATAATTGAATATCATAACCAATATCTTTGTCAAATAAATGCAGCTTAATTATATGTCGTTTAAAAACGTTCTTTTTAAGCAAAAGATATTTTTCCTTTATAAAAATATTATATAAAAACTGTAAACACACGTATTACCGAGATTTTAAAGACCTTATATTTTCTCAAGAAAATGTGGTAGAATAGGGTTGACGGCCGATGGCGTTTAAAAAAAGGCAGCATGGCTTATAAAAATGGAAATAAACAATAATAAAATTGAACATATAATAACATCCCTTTCAAAATACCTACAAGGAAAGGATACTGCGCTGAGACTCTCCCTTATATCCTTTTTTTCAAGGGGTCATCTTTTGATTGAGGACTTACCAGGACTTGGAAAAACAACCCTTGTAATAGGTGTAGCAAAAGCCCTTGGGCTCACTTTTGGTAGAATCCAATGTACAAGCGATCTGCTTCCAACAGATATCACAGGGCTATCTATTTATAACAAGAGTGCTGGAGAGTTCGAATTTCATCCAGGACCAATTTTCAACAACATTGTGCTTTGCGATGAGATAAACAGGGCAACACCAAAAACACAGAGTGCACTTCTTGAGGCTATGGGTGAAAAACAGGTAACAATAGAGGGAAAAACCTATAAACTACCGCGCCTTTTTTCTGTTATTGCGACCCAGAACCCCGTCGAACAATTCGGAACATTTCCTCTGCCAGAATCTCAGCTCGATAGATTCATGATGAAAATAAGCATTGGATATCCCTCGCGCTCAGCAGAAAAAGACATACTGAAGCTCGGAAGCAAAAGAGAAGAACTTTATACTATCGAGCCTATTATGAACAAGGAAGAAGTTGCGCAACTCCAGAATGATATTAAGACAAATGTTTATGTCTCCGATAAGATTCTCGACTATACCCTTTCCATCATAGAGGCGACAAGGTCAAACCAATATTTTACAGCAGGACTTTCAACGCGTGGTGCCCTGGCGCTTATAAACACGGCCAAAACAAACGCATTTTTCCATGGTAGAGATTTTGTTATCCCTGAAGATATAAAAGAACTATCAGTCCATACAATACCACACCGTGTTCTATTCAAAGAAGAGTATGAAGCACTCGACAAAAAGGAGATTATAAAATCTTTAATAGACACAATATCAGCCCCAGCGTAAAAAAACCCGGTGTAATAAAGATTACAAAGGCAGGTCTTCTTTATATCCTTCTTACAATATTTTTGGGTATTTCCGCTGTTAATACCGGGAATAATCTTATATACCTTATCGTCTCAGCACTTCTTGGTTTTATGGGGATATCCGGTTATTTCGGTAAAAATAATCTGTCGAAGATTTATGTTTTTATCGAGTTTCCTCAGGAGATTTATGCAAACACCAGTTTCCCCGTAAAAATAATCATTAAGAACAAAAAACGTCTTCTTCCTATTTTTCTTTTAAGGCTTCATATAGCAGGCCATTCTGTCCTATTCCCATATGCAGATGCAAAAAGCGAAATTACAAAATACATAAATATTATCATTCCCAAGAGAGGTCAGCACACCATAAGGGATATTTACATAAGCTCCGTGTTTCCATTCAATTTTTTCACAAGGTTCAGACATATCGAAGACACATTTGACTGCATTGCGTTTCCAGAATTAAAAAAATGCGAACTTATATCGCTTTATGAGAAAGAAAGGTTGCTAAGGGGTGAGAAAACCTCTGATAAAACAGGCTTCGAATCTGATATAGTTTCCATAAGGGAATATGTATACGGCGACCCTTTAAAATATATAAACTGGAAGGCTACTGCAAAAACAGGCGCTCTTAAAACAAAAGAACTTTCATCGCTTTTATATCAACCAATAATCATAGATTTTGACAAAATAGCCATAAAAGACATTGAAGAAAAGATATCATGCATTTCGTATGCAATTGTCCAACTATTGAAAAAAAATTCACCAGTGGGATTGAAGATAAAAGACAAAATGTTCGAGCCAGGAAATTCAAGGAACCACAAGATGGGTATGCTTAAAGGGTTGGCGTTTTATGAAAAAAACAAATAACATAGAATACCCTCTCTCAGATGTTGCAATCAATATCGAGACAATCGTCAAAATCATCACCTATCTTGTTGGTATATTGGGATTTTTATCCATATTCATGCATATCAATACATCTTTCAGCATTATGTTTTTAGCGCTTTTTGTGTTTTCTCTGTATTTTGAATACAAAAAAACCTTTTATTTTCCGAGATGGCTGCTGAACATACTATCGTTGCTCGTTATACTGTTTTCTATCCACCGTTTCAAACTTGAAGATCTTGTAACACAGATTTTAGAGGCATTGCTGATTCTGCTTGCAATCAAATTTATGGAAAACAAAAAATTCAGGGATTATATGCAGATTTATGCGATAACCCTGTTTTTGCTTGCCGGTCTCGGTCTTCTTTCTCTTGATATTACCTTCATAGTTTACCTGCTTATCCTTGTTTTTCTTTTGACTGCATCGATCGTCCTACTTACCTATTATTCACAAGATTCGAACCTCACTTTTACAAAACAAATCATTATCAAAATCATTCTTAAATCGATGTATATACCCATGGTGGCAATACCCCTGTCCATCCTTATGTTTATGATACTACCCAGGACACAATATCCAATCTTCAATTTCATGAATAGAACTGACAAGGCTAAAACGGGATTTACAGACAATGTCAGGCTTGGTGTCGTATCGAGTATTCAAGAAGATTCGAGCGCAATATTAAGGGTAAATATGGAAAAGATAGACGATAACAGTCTGTATTGGCGTGGCGTTGTCCTTGATTATTTCAGTGATAACTCATGGAAAAGTTCAAAAAAGGAAGCGGCTCCAGTTTCATCTCCTGGCTTATTGAAAGGGAAAGGCATTAGACAGATTATCTATCTCGAACCATATGAAAACAGATATCTTTTTGCACTCGATAAGCCAATCAATGTAGTCCAAAGGGATACAAGAAAATATGATGATTTCACTATCGCCTCGATGGGTAATATCGATAAAAGAATCAGGTACGAGGCTGTTTCAATCATTACCGACACAATCGATGAAACTAAAATAGATGAAGATAAATACCTCCAGTTACCTACCGATTTATCTCCTGAAATTATAAAACTCGTAAAAAACATAGCAGTCTATAAAAACAAGACTCAAAACATCCAATCAATTTACACATTTTTAAATGCTGGCACATATAAATACTCCATTGAAAATTTACCCGTTACAAACAATCCGCTCGAAGATTTTCTTTTTTTTACTAAATTTGGTAATTGCGAATATTTCGCTTCTGCATTTGCAGTTATGCTTCGGGTTGCAGGTATACCATCGAGGGTAGTTGGCGGATACAAGGGTGGATATTATAATGATCTGGGAGGTTATTATCTGGTGCCTCAAAAAAATGCCCACGTATGGGTCGAGGCATATATCCATCAAAAAGGCTGGGTTCGTATAGACCCAACGCCGGGAATCATTGACCATTTTGCACCACTAATGAAAGGAGATGTCTTTTTCAGATTGAGTGTTTTGTTGGATACCATAAACTATTATTGGTACGCTACTGTTATAAACTATAATTTCGAAAAACAGTTTTTTATTATTCAATCTCTAAGGTCAAACATAAAAAAACCATCTTTTAAAACATCCATAAACAAAGACAATATTACAAAATCTCTTATCATCGTTATCATCATTGCAGGGTTAGTATTTGCGGTTTATTCTATCTCAAAACTTGACAACTCATTTGAAAACAAACTTCTCATCTCATTTCTAAGGACAATGGAAAAACACGGCTACAAGAAATTGGCATCAGAGGGGCTGGAAGAATTTGTGCTCAATATTGGGCAAATAAAAATATCGGAACATGCCCACAGATTCGTGAAAGAATTTGAAAAAATTTATTATAAGGATAAAGAATTTTCAATGACAGACCGAACAAAACTCAAAAAGATCATCAACCAGATCAAACGTTGTTAAACGCCAAGATAGGCAGTTTTAACATGTTCGTTGTTAAGTAGCGATTCGCCTGTCCCTTGAAGTACTATCCTTCCATTCTCAAGCACATATGCCCTATCGGCTATCGCGAGGGTTTGTTTTACATTCTGCTCAACAATTAAAACCGTAACACCCTCGTCTTTAATCCTTTTAATTACATTGAATATATCACGTACAAGGATAGGTGAAAGACCAAGTGAAGGTTCATCAAACATCTGGAGCTTTGGTTTTGACATGAGCCCCCTTCCAACCGCAAGCATTTGCTGCTCTCCCCCGCTAAGTGTACCTGCAAGCTGTCTTCTTCGCTCAAGAAGCCTCGGAAACAAATCAAACACAAGCTGTTTTGTTATCTCACGTTCCTTTTTTGCCTCTCCTTTTAAAGAACCCATATCAAGGTTTTCTTCAACGGACATTTCCACAAAAAGCCTTCTTGCCTCAGGAACGTGCACAATGCCTGTCTCTATAAGTTTATATGGCTCAAGCTTATGTAAAGGGACGTCATTAAAACGTATTTCCCCTTTTTTAGGTCGCAATATGCCCGAAATCGTCTTTAAGGTTGTTGATTTTCCTGCTCCATTGGCACCAATAAGGGCTACGATCTCTCCCGTTTTAACCTCAAAAGATATGTCCCATAACACCTGGACATCACCATAAAAAACATCAATATGCTTTATCTCAAGCACTGTGTTCTTCTCCCAGATATGCCTCAATAACTATTGGATTATGTCCAATCTCTGCGGGTGTACCTTCTGCTATCTTCTGTCCATAATTAAGTACAACTATTCTATCTGAAATAGACATAATAACCTTCATATGGTGTTCAATTATCAAAATGGTTATCTCTTTTTCTGTTCTTATCTTTTTCACGATCTGTATCTGATCGTTAATCTCTGTTGGGTTTAAACCTGCAAACGATTCATCAAGCAATAAAATCTCGGGATGAGTGGCAAGGGCGCGAGCGATCTCAAGCCTTTTTCGTTTGCCGAGCGGGAGGCCTTTCGATATAACCATTCTATCATCGTAAAGTCCTGTAAATTTAAGTATCTCAATTGCAATTTCCTCTGCATGAGATTTACTTTTTGTCCTGATAAAGGCGGATGTAATTACATTATCGAGCGTTGTCATTCGTTGAAGCGGTCTGACAACCTGGAATGTCCTTGCAACTCCCAGTTTGCACAAAGTATGCGGCTTCAAGTGGGATACCCTCTGTCCTTTTAAAAAGACATCGCCCTTGGTCGGTGGATAAAATCCATTGACAATATTGAACATCGTTGTTTTGCCGGCACCATTTGGTCCGATAAGACCAAGTATTTCGCCTTTATTTAATACAAATGAAACGTCGGTAAGCGCAGCAAGCCCTCCGAATTGCTTGGAGACGTTTTTTACCTCAATGAGAGTCATGACGACGTCCTTCTTCCAACGAATGGCTTTATTAGCTTACCAAAATCTCCGACTACGCCATTCGGAAGAAACATGATGATAAGAATAAGGATAATTCCAAAAATTGTTTGATGCGCAGCGCCAATATGTGGCAAAGATCGAATAACCTCAGCAAGAAAAACCATGATCAATGCCCCTACAATTGGCCCCCAAAATGTGGCAGCACCCCCAACCATCACTACCATGACAACTGCAATCGATACCTCCGATAAAGGGAATACCGTGGCTGGATCTATATAGCCCATATAATTCATATAGAACGCACCCGCTACGCCCGTAAGCACACCACTTAAACAAAGCGAGATTGTTTTATAAAAGGTTGTATTGATCCCGAGAGATTCAGCGGCATCCTGATCCTCTCTGATGGCCACAAAATAATAACCAAGTTTTGATTCCATGACCAGTTTTATCAGCATATAGGTACTCGCAGCAATAATCAATATGACATAAAAATACCATGTCTTATCAACCCATGTTCTTTCTCTTAGCATTATACCCATGTTGCCCTGTGTAAACTCAACAAGATTTTCTGCTGCAACCCTGCAAACCTCTCCGAGCGCAAGGGTGGCAAGGGCAAAATAGGCACCCCTCAGTCGAAGACATATATAGCCAATTACAAGTGACAAAGCTGTAAGTATCACCACACATGCTGGCAGTCCCCACCATGCAGATATTCCAAGGTGTTGGTAGAGTATACCACCAGTGTATGCACCAAACCCAAAAAAGGCAGCATGCCCAAATGACACCTGTCCAGTATATCCGCCGAGGACATTCCAGGCCATACCGATTACCGACCACATCAAAACAAGTATAAGGATATGCATAACATACGTACTCAGCCCTACAAACGGTATAAAACATAATATTGCAAAGACAATGAGAGGCAGGAACTTTTTCATTTTCCCAATCTCCATTTTTTTATAATTGAAGCTACGCCCCCAGGCAAGAATACAAGGGCAGCAACAAATATTGCAAATCTTCCGGCAGGCGCCCAACCCATTCCTATGTAGGTAGCCGTCAGAGATTCGAATATACCGAGGATTAATCCACCGATAAGCGCACCATCTGTCGAACCCATACCGCCGATAACGGCAATCACAAAACCTACATTTGTAAATTGTTTCCCTAACGCAGGATATAAATAATAAATAGGTAAAAACAAACATCCGGCACACGCAACAAGCACCAAACCGATACCAAGCGTTACCATCCTTACCCAGTTTACATTTACGCCCATCAACAATGCAGCATCAAGATCCTGCGATGTTGCCCTGATGGATTTGCCTGTGTCTGTCTTTGTTAGAAATATCCATAATCCAACTGTAATAATGGCTGCAATTATAAAAGATATTGTCCAGGGCATGGAGAGTGATAACTCTATCGGGGAATTCTTCCAGTAATCAGTCAGATACCATGCGCTTGAGGCATAATTTACCGGCGTAGAACGATAGTTCCCAGTAAATAAAACGGTTGCCAGGTTAGAGAAAACCATAGCCAATCCAACAGTAAGAATGACCTGGTTGTGCGGTAAAATGGATTCTACCTTCATAACCGGCGTCAAAAGGTATTTTTGTATAAAGAGTCCGAACAAAAACAGCGCAGGAGCCGCAATAAAAACTGATATATAAGGGTCTATTCCGAATAATGTGAACATCCAGTATGCGATATACATGGCAATCATCATAAAATCCCCATGGGCAAGGTTTATCACCCTCATAACACCCATAATGAGAGCCATGCCGAGCGCAATTAAGGCATACAGTCCTCCCAACAAAAAACCTGATATCAGGGTCTGCAAAAACAGTTCAAGCTGGGCCATTAACCCCCCTTTTTATGCCATCTACTTTCTGTCTCTCCATTTAGGTATGGGATATACGTATTTTGTGCTTGCATATTTTGCAGGCCAGATAGTCTCGTGCTTTCCGCTGATAACCTGCATGACAAGTGTATCCATGAAATTCTGGTTTGTGTAACCCTCTTTGTCCTCAAATTTAACAGGACCGAATGCCGTCATCATGTTGGTTGCCTTAAATGCAGTCCTTATATCGTCGGATTTCCATGATTTAGCCCTTTCAAGCACGTCTTTGATAAGATAAAGTGCAGAATAAGCCTCGGCACCATGATAAGAGGGATAATTTTTGAACAATTTTTTATATTTCTCTGCATATTCTCTCGCACCAGGATAAGCAACCTGTGGACTCCACAGGGTAGCCGTTACAACAAGGTCTGAGGCTTCTTTAGCGTTCTGAATAAATTCAGGAATGGCAAAACCTGCTGCACCACCTGCGTAAAGATTTGCATCTATTCTCAACTCTTTAATTTGTCTCATTAGAAGTGCAGCATCCATAACATAGGAAACCATATAAATAACATCAGGCCTTGCAGCTTTTACTTTAGATAAAATCGGTTTAAAATCGACAGCACCCTTTTCATACTGTTCTTTCACGAGAACCTTCATACCGGCCTTTTGTGCCTGTTTTACCATATCCTCGGCGCCTGATGTACCAAAGTCTGAACTTTCATAAAGTATTGCAATTGTTTTGGGCTTAACCACTTCTTTGAGAAAGGACATAAAGCCTGTCGCATAGTATGCATTAGTTGGATTCATACGGAATACATATTTGTATTTCTGTTGTGTAATATCATCGGTCGCACCTGTGACAACCAAATAAGGAACTTTCCTTTCTTCCGCCACTGCTGCAACAGCCTTAGAACTGGAAGAACTATATTCTCCGAATATAACAGGTTGTTTTTTCACATCAATCAATCGCTCTACAATTGACCTTGATATCTCAGGTTTACCCTGGGAATCTTCAAATTCTAACTCAACCCTTTTCCCCTTGATACCACCCTTTGCATTTATTTCTTCCATGGCAATTTCATAAGATTTTTTTTCAATTTCTCCAAATTTTGCATTTGTTCCGGTGAGCGGCAGCGGAATGCCTAATTTCAAAACATCCTGTGCCAATAAATGAGACGTAAAAAGACCCAACACAAAAATACACATAACAATTCCCGAGAAACGTTTCATGTGTTCCTCCCTTAGCTTTTACGAAAATTTTTTATAGATCCTAAGAGATATAGATATACCCCTCAAACAACCCCCTTATTAAAACACTACGTTCTTATTAATATCTTGTTATTTTTTTGTCAATAAAAAAAGAAAAACGTTTTCAAAATCATGGATACAAAAAAGTCATATCACTGTTTTTTTAAGAATAATTTACTTCTCTCGACTTTTGAAAAAGAAGTTATTTTTTTAATTAAAAACATTATGAGTAAATATTCTGGAGGATTAAGATGGACGAGATTTCAAAAATTACGATTAATGATTTCGAGAAAAAACCAGATGGGTCTTGGGTTGTAACCAATACCTCAGATATAATAACCAAATCTGGAAGCGTAATAAGACTACAACCTGGTATGTTTTTTAAAAAAGAAAGCAAACTCTGGGGATTCGACATAGTTAAAATCCTCGATGAAATGAGCTTGAATCAATAAAAAACATGAATAATAGAATACATTCAGGGAGTTTTTTATAATAAAAATCTCCGATAAATTCAATCATCTTGATGAAACTGCTTCCAACAATTTTTTTTCGCTAAATCTGTAGCTCCATGCTAAACAAATCGTCTCTTGTGAAACCCGTTTTGTCAAAAAGCCATACAAAGTCAACTTTTCCTGTCAATAAACACATGGGTCGTATTAAGGCCAATCTTTCGTCAGTTTTTCCATAATACCCTTTCTATAAATTAGTTTGCAGTTAATCTCAAATTTTTTTTAGGGTTTTTATAAAATCATTGGGTCATACCAAGCATGAAAAGTTGAATTTGCTCCCCATAAAGGTTAATATAAAGCATTGAAAACGAATCAACCAGATTCTATTGAACACTTGTCAAAAATTGAGCAGGTCTTACATGATGTAAAAGGGGTTATCAAATCACTTGGTCTTGTTTTCGGAGATCTCGGGACAAGCCCGATTTATACCCTAACGGTAATCTTAATCCTTTTAAAACCAACATACGAAAATGTAATGGGGGTACTTTCACTTATAGTCTGGACACTTATAATCCTTGTCTCGGTTGAATACGGTTGGCTCGCCATGAGTCTTGGCGAAAAAGGAGAAGGCGGGACAATAGTGCTCAGAAATATACTTTTGCCATATCTAAAGAAAAGCAGACCTGCAGTGTTTATAACCATCCTGACTTTTATAGGTATTTCACTATTGGTGGGTGACGGTGTCATTACCCCTGCAATAAGTATTCTCAGCGCCGTCGAGGGCATCCAGCTCATCCCGGGCTTTAAAGAAACAAAACAGATAACATTGATCATTATAGCAAGTATTATTGCATTTCTACTTTTTATATTTCAAAAAAAGGGAACTGAAAAAGTAGCAGGCGCCTTTGGACCATTAATGCTTGTTTGGTTTTTTGCACTCTCGATTTCGGGCATCATATCCATCATACATGTCCCATCTGTTTTGATGGCCATCAACCCATATTATGCAATCAAATTTCTTTATCAAAATGGTTTGACTGGTTTTTTTGTACTATCAGAGGTCATCCTGTGCGCAACTGGAGGTGAGGCGCTTTATGCTGATATGGGTCATCTTGGACGTAAACCAATAATAAGGGCTTGGTGTTTAGTGTTTATAGCTCTTTTATTGCACTATTTAGGCCAGGGGGCATATGTTATAAAGCACCCTTCTGGAAGCTGGAATGTAATTTTCAATATGGTGTTTAGCCAATCCACACTTCTGTATGTGCCATTTCTTATTTTGAGCATTATCGCCACGATCATTGCCTCGCAAGCCATGATAAGCGGCATGTTTTCAGTCGTGTATCAGGGCATAAACACGCGATTAATGCCCATGTTCAAAGTCGAATATACTTCAACAGAGTTGAGGTCACAGATTTATATTGGTTTTGTTAACTGGTTCCTGCTCATTTCAGTGCTCTTCATTATTTTTCTGTTTAAGGAATCACATAGGTTGGCTGCAGCATATGGTCTTGCGGTGACAGGCACAATGACATTGACCGGAATTTTCATGACCATGATATTTCATGCACGTCGTCAATATTTAAAAACTTTTATTGCCGTTGCAGTAACCTTTGTGGATTTGGCCTTTCTTATCTCAACCACTTATAAGCTCCCACATGGCGGATACTGGTCGCTTGTGATTGCGGCTATCCCGTTAAGCATAATAATGATATACACTGCAGGTCAAAGAAAACTCCACAGGTCAATCCGTCCATTAAAAATAGATGTTTTTCTTGAAAGTTATAACCAATTATACAGGGAATTAAACAAAATAAAAGGTACAGCGTTATTTTTTGCCCGAGACGTGAGCAAGATTCCGTCTTATATAGTTCACACAATGTTTATGAACCATATCATTTATGAAGACAACATTATTGTTTCTATTTCAACTTCAGATAAGCCTTTTGGGGTCAACGGACTTTTTAAAGAAAACCTCGCCGAAGGCTTACGTGTATTCGAAATTCAGATGGGATATATGGAGGTGGTAAACATTGAGAAAATACTAAAAAATGCAGGTATCACTGAAAAAGGTATCTTTTATGGTCTTGAGGAGATCATTACACACCATTTCTTCTGGAAGATATTTTCCATACTGAAAAGGCTCGCACCTCCATTCGTCCAGTTCCATGACCTGCCATCAAACAAACTACATGGAGTTGTAACAAGGATAGAACTATAGGAAAAACAAATTTATTGAAACTTGACACCTCCAAACCTCGGATGCATCCTGTACTTCAGATCAAATTCAACAGGAACACCCCCTGACATTTCTATTACCCTTGTTTTAATGGTAGAAATATCCTCTGTCATATGGGCTATGCCCTTAACTATCAGACCATATTTAACAAGACCCTCTTCTTTCAGCTTCACGTCAAATGATGACACATGTAGTTTGCTATTTATCACAATCTCTGCCTTTATTTTAGCGGCAAGCAACCTCAGTTCAAGCACCTTCCTCGATTCTTCGGTATCAAGCAAGTCTTTTTGTTTTAACCTTTCAACAACGATAGAAATTATTTCCTCATATGATTTTATGGAAGTATCAAAAACAAGATCATACTGTTCAGGATCATTCCATGCAAATCCGTAAGTTAAATAAACAGCACCTGCCATTTCTTTGTCAGCCTTTTCTATCAGCCATTGGGCATTTTCACTGTTGATATCTTCCCATTTCATCACCCTGTCTATTCTGTTTACCAAAGGCGCCTCTGTACGTATTCTGAGCACATAAGGGATACCCTTGAGAAGAAAACTACCGCCTCTTCCCATAATTACGGCATTGCCGGCAAGCGCATAGCTTAGGATATGGTATTGTGTTAAAGCAACATAACCCCTGTAAGACCATTTGAATCTTTCCCACATATTGGGGTTATTCTCGTCATAATGTTTGGCAAACTCCTCCCACTTATCTCCTACAGTCTTCATATCAGCAAGAATTTGACCCCTGTCGATATATCGATAGCCCATATCTTCGGCAATTTTTTTTCCTATTTCCTTTCCGCCACTACCGTATGCACGCGATACCGTTAAGACAGCCATTTTTCCTCCTATTTAGAAAACGGCAGGACCCAGATAAGCATAGCCGGGATGTAACAACAAACAAGTGAGATAAGAACGTATGGCACTGAAATACCGAGAAATTCCTTTAATGGCACAGTTCTCTGGTCCTCTTTTTCACCAAGGTTTTTAGCTACAAAAAGCGCCGGAGCTCCGGCTATCGTAAGATTGCTTCCAAGTGTACCTGCCCACAATAACATCCAGTACAAAGGCCATGGATTCAAGCCCGTCTCTTTTGCAAGGTCACGGATAACATAAAGCATTGTCAATATGTAAGCGTCGTGTTCGACAATGCCTACAATAGGCGCTGTTACCCAGTATAGCAGCGTGCTTCCGACAACAAGACTTTCTTTAATAATCGGGATCATGGCGTTCGATATCATTTTGATTACACCTGAATGTTCAAGGCCTCCAACAAGGGCAAAGAGTGCAACGTAGAATCCTATTGCCCTCCAATCCAGCTCTGACAGTATATGTTCAACATCCGGAGTTTCAACGGTGAAGTGTTTACCGAACATTTCAAAGAATAAGATAAGCGCTATTGCGCCCCACATGGCAATAAAACCAAGGTGATACCCGAATATAGGTCTAAAGGCCATAGCAAGAATTGTTAAAACGAAAACTCCACATGATACGATTGCAAAAGGTTTGTCTTTGATATGGTCAAGCGGCTTTTCTGTAATCGATGCAACATCCATTCTTAAACCTTTATATTTTCGTGAAAAGTACCAGTAAAAATAGGCACATGTAAAAACATAGGAAATAAAAAGGATAAATAACGATGACGGCCTTCCAGAATGCCAGATAAACCCCCAAAATTCAATCCCTGAAACACTATGAAGCATCTGAGGCGGTAAATCGCCAAGAAGCATTGCTGTTCCCATAAAGTTTGAACACAAACCGACAAATAGTACGGGTGCAAATGCTGGAAAACCAAACTTCCTGCAGGCATGAAATATAACAGGCGCAAACATAATAACCACAACAACATTGTCGATAAGCATGGAAACCAACCCTGCAATCATGCCGATAGCAGTGACAAAAAATGCTACATTACCCTTGGACAATTTAAGCATTAATGCAGACAGGAAATCAGGGACGCCTGACCTTCCAAAATACCCGGATATAATCCATATGCTTAACAAAATAAAGATTACATTCCAATCGACAATTTTGAAGGCATCTACATCGGAATATATCCCGAAATAGACCATGAAGAGAATGCCAAGCAGGGCCGCTATGACACTGTCTATCCAGCCTGTAATGACAAGAACAATGCTGACAAGAAAAATGACGCACGATGCAATCTGGAAAAAATCCATCTCTCAAACCCCCTGCTTTATATTGTTTTATAAAAGTAAAACGGGCGGTTTAAAATAACCCGCCCGACACTAATAAAAAATATTTTAGATAACCCCCATGGCTTTAAGTACGGAGAGCATAACCGCTGCAGCCATAACAGAGCCTACCTGACCACCAGCATTGGCGCCCATAGCATGCATGAGAAGATAATTTTTTTTATTGTATTTCTGACCTTCCTTCTGGACAACACGCGCTGACATAGGAAATGCTGAAATACCGGCTGCGCCGATAAGAGGATTAACCTTTCCGCCTGTTACATAGTAGAGTACCTTTCCGAAGAGAACGCCGAAGACTGTATCGAGACATATTGCGAGAAGACCCAGGCAAAGGATAAGAATGGTCTGCGGCTTCACAAACACTTCACCATTCATTGTACCACCGATTGCCAATCCAAGAAATAAGGTAACTGCATTTGCGATTTCATTTTCAGATACCTTTGTCAGTCTTGCTACAGCGCCTGACTCTTTCATGAAATTGCCAAGCATAATCGTTGCAAGAAGTGGAAGACCCATCGGGGCAATCAATCCGCCGATAATTGTAATAACTACAGGAAAAAGAAGTGCTGTGGTATCGGAAACAGTCTTTTTGTGTGTCTTCATTACCGCTTCACGTTCTTTCCTCGTGGTAAGCATCTTCATGATTGGAGGCTGAAGTAGAGGGACCAAAGACATATATGAGTATGCTGCAACTGAGCATGGCCCGAGCAATTCTTTCGCATACTTGGATGCCACATAAATCACGGTAGGTCCGTCGCATGCACCTATAATACCGATGGTAACAGCTTCGTTGTATGGAAAACCAAGGGCAAGGGAAATTAGTAGCGTCAGGAAGATACCGAATTGCCCTGCTGCACCCAATAAAAATGTATATGGGTTTTCGAGGACAGGTCTGAAATCCGTCATGGCCCCGATGCCGACGAAAATAAGAAGAGGGAACAATTCGTTCTGAATACCCATGTTGTATATAGTCCTTAAAAAACCTTCATCTTCCATAAGGCCTGCGAGGGGAATATTCACCAGAATACACCCGAAGCCAATTGGAACAAGCAGCAATGGCTCAAAGTCTTTTTTTACACCCAGATATATCAGTATTGCACCAATTGCAATCATTACCAAATTTGACCAGTGCAGAGCAGAAAAGCCCGCTATAAGTCCAGTTAAACCACCCAATATTGCATCAACCATTTATATTCCCTCCCTATTTCTCCTCTTTATTATACGGAAAAATCTTTTTCATACCTGCCATAATCAAACTGAAGAGCATGAGGGTTAATATTGTTCCACCCATGCCTACAATAAGCATGGTCAAACCAAAGGTCCATTTATCCATCATAAATATGCCTCCCTAATACATTGTCTTGAATGGCTTAAGTTATAATCAAAAAAAATTATTGTCAAGAAAAATATTTCACAAAATAACATATAGAATAAAGCTAAAACAATTCGGTTATTTTTTAGATCCATTCCAAAATACCTCAAATTTTGCAACATATGATATTTAACTTATATCCCAGTTTTTTAAATTAAATGGATCTACAACCTCATTCTCATAAGATAAAACTGCTTTTAACGCACCACCCTTAATGCTACTTTTCATTTTTATCCTAAGCCAGCACTTACCTGCTATTATAACGGCTATTGCAAAGACAAACTGGATAATATAGTCAGTCAGATGGCTTGGGTTTTTAATTAATTTAACAATATATGGGTCTGTAATTATCATCTCTCCGCCTACCTTTCCAAGAATTGCAGCCCCTATATATGTTATAATTGGGAATCTATCCATTAATTTTGCAAGAAAATTACTTATGAAAACTAAAAATGGTATGCTGAGACCTAAACCAAAAATCAAAAGGGACATATTACCCTGTGAGGCACCTGCCACAGCAAGGATATTGTCAAGGCTCATTGTAAGGTCTGCTATCAGTATTGTTACTATTGCCTGCTTGAGATTCGTCGCTGTTTTCTTGTGATCATCTTCCGGTGCCCCATCTATGAATAATTTGATGGCAATCCATATAATCAGAAGACCGCCAAAAAGTTTAACAAACCCTATATTAAGCAACTGAGCGGCAAAAAATGTAAGGACGATTCTTAAAAGTATTGCCGCACCAGTTCCCAGAATAATACCTTTCTTTTTCTCTGCGGGAGGTAATTTATTAACTGCCATTGCAATAACAACGGCATTATCACCTGAAAGAACAAGATTTATTAATATAATGCTGAAAAGGGAACCAATAAAATTCCAGTTTAAAAAATTAACTAAATCCATACTATGCCTCCTGTGCTTATATCCTCATCTTCAAATATCTTCTTTTTCATTCGTTTCGTTTACTGATGATAATATTAAGATAACGAGGGCTTAATAGACAATAAGGGGATCCCTTATTTTAATGTTCTATTAGTATGAATTTGTTTGTAGAAAAATATTAGTCTAAGGGTTATTCATAGAGAGGCGATACCTTCTCTTATAGCATATTTTGTAAGCTCTGCTATACTATGGATATTCAATTTTTCCATGATCTGTTGACGATGTGTTTCTATGGTTTTTACACTTACATTAAGAAAAGAGGCTATCTGTTTTGTAGATTTTCCTTCTGCAATGAGTTGAAGGACCTCCCTTTCCCTTGCCGTAATCTTCGTGAAAACCGTTTCTTCATTCTTTGGCATAGAGATTATGTATTCTTTTATTACTACATCCGTAATTTTTGGACTAAGGTATGGTTGCCCTAACATTACAGTCTTGATCGCCAACGCGAGTTCCTCAAAGGCACTGTCTTTCAAAAGATAACCAGAAGCCCCCGCCTTCAACATCTGTAGAACAAATCGCCTGTCGGAGTGCATCGAAAGCGCTATAACTTTAACCCCCTTTGTTTCAGAAATAATCTGGCGCGTAGCTTCAATACCGTTCATATCCGGCATACCAATATCCATAATAACAATATCTGGGTTAAGGTTTTTGGTCAACCTTACAGTTGCGATACCATCATTTGCCTCACCGACAACCTCCATATCGGGTTCCTTTTCAAGTAAAGCCCTTAAACCCTCTCTTATAATTTTATGGTCGTCAGCCAAAATTATTTTTATACCCATTTTTCTCCCTCTGTTTAAATTTTAAGCGGTGCCAAAAGGCAAATCCTTGATGAACGTCCCCTCTGTGCACGTATTTCCATCTGTCCTCCCAAATGACTCAATCTTTCCTTTATACTAAAAAGACCAAACCCTTTATTTTTGTTCATATAAGAGTTCAAATTGGAAACACTAAAACCAATCCCATCATCAGCAACATGAATTGAAATATTGTCCCCAAACCTTCTAACAGTTACCTTGACCTTTTGAGCATTTGCATGTTTTGCAACATTTACAAGCAATTCACGAACAGCGGTAAAAAGAAAAACACGCACCTCATCGCTTAACGGCTTATGCTGGTTATCATTCTCAAACTCATACTGAATACCATGCTGCTCATGCATCTGTTCTGCAAGCCATTCAAGCGCAGCCTCGAGTCCCAGTTCATATAAAATTGGAGGGCTTAATTCAAAAGTCAGCGATCTTGTATGGAGAATGGCCTGCTCTAAATAGCTTCGCAACTCTTTAAGATCACGCAGTAGATTATCATCCTTTGAAATATTAATGAGCGCTCCAAGTTTGATTTTAGAAACAGCAAGTATTTGGCCGATCTGATCATGAAGTATTGTGGCAATGTGGCGCCTTTCCCTTTCTTCAGCAAGCGAGAGGTCTGAAGCCAAAGAACGCAGTTGTCTTTGGTAAGAATCCAATTTTTCTTCTACCTTCTTTTGCTCACTCATATCTTCAACGGTACCTTCGTAATAGATAACCGTTCCATCCGCAGCATGGATTGCCTTTGCATTTTCTCTGACATAGATAACAGTTCCATCACGACGCCTCCATTTTGCTTCAAAACCTTTGACCTTTTCATTTTTTTCAAGTTTCCTCTTTATTTTCTTCTTCAAATATGTAGGTTCATAGTCCGCCTTTTTTAATGGTGACGCAGCAATCTCCTTAAATGAATTGTAACCAAGCATCCTCACTAAAGTAGGATTAGCCATAAGTATCCGACCATCCGGGTTAACACGATAAATACCCAGAGGCGAATTTTCGAAAAGGTTTTTATAACGTTCCGCGCCCTTTCGAAGCATTTCTTCAATAAGTTTTCTTCGGTTCAGTTCAAGGACAAGTCTTTCGTTTGCCACTCTCAATTCGGCTGTTCGTTCAGCCACTCTTATTTCAAGGCTGTCCTTTGCCTTTTTAAGCGCTTCCTCTGTCTGTTTATATTTTGTTATATCATTGGCAATCTCCATAATAGCAATAGGACTTCCATTTACATCCTTCCTTAGTACCCAATGACTGTCAACAATCAATCTTTTACCATCTTTGCTTTTATGAACAATCTCACCCTTCCAGCGTCCTTCGCTGAAAATCTTTTGCTTTATATTTTGTAACGGTTCAGGAAATTCTGTTCCAAGCAGTTCGTGGACATCGCTACCTATAGCCTCTTCTTTTGTCCAACCATACCTAATCTCGGCACCACGATTCCAGAACATGATTCGTCCGTCTATGTCGCTTACCAATATTGCATCGTCAGCTATATCAAGCAATTCAGCCTGTTCCTTTAGTCTTTCGGCTTGTTTTTTAAGCTCCTTTTCGGTTGATATACGTTCTGTAACATCTCTAACGTTTACCATTATAACTTTCGAATCAGCATAGCTTATCAGCGTAGAGCTTATCTCTACATCGATAAGGTCTCCATTTTTTGCTTTATATTGGCGTAGACCGGACAGATACTCTCTTTTCTGAGATACCCTCTTGATATTCATGTCTATTGTTTGCCTATCCATTTTGACAAAGTCATACATCGTAAGATTCAACAATTCTTTTTCAGAATAACCGAGCATCTTCAGAAACTGGTTGTTTGTCTCGAGTATTTTTCCGGTACCCGGGTCAAATATATAAACCCCTTCCGAAGATTGTTTTATAAGCGACTTATATCTTTCTTTACTTTCTCGTAAAGCCTTTTCAAAACGCATTAGCTCTGCTTTTGATTTTTCAAGTTCTTTGATTTTCAGTTTAAGGTCGGACAGTTCGTTTACCATTCATCTCCCTGATCTTCGTTAGGAATACAAATATTTTATCTGTTTTCTTATATTTGTTAAACATATTTATCAAAAATCTACAATACAATCCCATACTCATACAATTGAAATAAACAAGCAAACGAAAATAACGTTTTTCCAAGCATTCTCGCATTGACAATCACAATGCACAGTGTATAAAATGAACTGCATACAGAAAAATAATATTTTAACTTGAAACAAAACAGAAACTGATTGATCCAGAAATATTAAAAATGGAAAAAAGAAAAACAAAAAAAATTAAAATTGGCAACATTTCAATCGGTGGAGATAGTCCCATTGCAGTCCAATCGATGCTTAAAACAGATCCTGAAAACATCCAGAAAACATTAATTCAGGCAACAGAACTGAAAAAGGTTGGATGTGAACTTATCAGGATGGCTTTACCATATGAGGATTCCTGTAAAATAATACCTTTTTTCAAAAAAGAAATCGGCGTACCCTTAATTGGAGATATCCACTTTAACCATAAAATCGCTCTTAAGGCTATGGAATCTGGAATTGACGCTATAAGAATAAACCCGGGCACTATAAACAATGTCAGAAAGGTTAAGGAGATAGGAAATATTGCAAGGGAAACAAAAACCCCGTTGCGCATAGGTTTCAACGTAGGCTCTGTTGAAAAAAAGATTCTTAAAAAATATGGTAAACCAAATGCAGATGCAATGGTTGAAAGCGCATTATATTACGTAAAGCTTTTTGAAGATATAGGGTGGACTGAACTAAAGGTATCCCTCAAGGCCTCTGACATTTTCCAAACAGTTGAGGCATATAAAAAATTTTCAGACCGATCCGATTATCCACTACATATCGGCATTACTGAGGCTGGTCCTGTTTTTTCGGGTGTGATTAAATCCTCCATCGGGATCGGCATACTATTATATGAAGGCATCGGCGACACCATAAGGGTTTCATTGACAGGCAATCCAGTACTCGAAGTGGTAGCAGCCTATCATATTTTGAGAAGCATGGGACTAAGAAAACGGGGTATCAACATCATATCCTGTCCCACATGCGGCAGATGCAAGACAAATCTGATGGAGATTGTAGAGGATTTCGAAAAAGAAACCGGCCACTTTGAAGGACATCTGAACGTTGCCATTATGGGGTGCGAAGTAAACGGGCCAGGAGAAGCAAAAGAGGCAGACATAGGCATTGCGTTCGGTGCAAACAAGGCAGTTCTTTTTTCAAAAGGTGTCGTCATAAGAAACAACATCCCGAAAGAAATTGCCAAAGACTTGCTTAAAGAAGAGATTTACAATATCTCAACAACATAAAACAGTCATTGGTTCGATATCAATGCCTTTCTTACAAAAAGCATCCTCTGAATAACAGTGACATGAGTTAATACGGCAAGTATTAAAACAATATACGGTAAAACATTAAAAAGCAAACCAATAAACAACAGAACCAAACGTTCCGGCCTTTCCAACACGCCTGTATTGCATTTCACTGAAGATGCCTCAGCCCTCGCCTTGACATAAGGAATAATCGCGATACCTATTGTGGCGAAAAAAGTTACAACCATATAGAAGGTGTCTTTGGAAAACAAAAAATAGACAAAAACCCCGAGCATCAAAAAAAGGTCAGTGTATCTATCCAGAACAGAATCTAAAAAACCACCAAATATCGTAACATTGTTGGTGCTTCTTGCTATCGCACCATCCATCAGATCAAAAAAACCGGTAAAAAAAAGGAACACGGCTGCAGCAACCAAATGATTAAATGCTATAAGAAAAGATGTAACAATACCAAACAATAAACCACAAATGGTAAATATGTTTGGATTTAGTTTTGAGCCTTTAAAAAAGAAGGTGTAAATCTTCAGGATAAAGGGGTCAAGGGCATGGCCTATCTTTGCACTAATCACATGCGATGCCTATCTTTCCCTTTCGCCTCTTATGAAAGCCTCAACCATTTCTCTTGCTTCGTTGTCAGGAAACTGGTTAAAGGGATGTTTCATTGTGTAGGCTGATATAGATTCCAACACCCCGCCTATCTCCCTATCTCTTGCAACTTTGCAGCACCTTATGGCATCAATCATACAGCCCGCACTATTTGGAGAATCCTCTACAGAAAGTCTAAGTTCAAGGTTTATCGGCACATCGCCAAAGATTCTGCCCTCTATTCTTATAAAACATACCTTATTGTCGTTTTGCCAGGGTACATAATCAGACGGCCCTATATGAATATCCTCAGATAGCATGGGCATGTTTAACGACGATTGAACAGCCTCAGTTTTTGAAATTTTCTTTGAAACAAGCCTATCTCTATTGAGCATATTCAGAAAATCAGTGTTTCCTCCGGTATTCAATTGATATGTCCTGTCAATCTTAACACCCCTGTCATCAAATAACTTTACGAGCGATCTATGGATAATCGTGGCACCGATCTGTGATTTAACATCATCACCCACTATTGGAATATTCTTTTCTTCAAACCTTTTAATCCATTCCTTATCAGAAGCTATAAAAACTGGAATACAGTTTATAAGGCTAACACCGCTTTCCAGGCAGCAATTTGCATAAAAACGTGATGCCTCTTCTGAACCAACGGGCAAATAGTTGACCAATATTTCAACGTTTTTCTCTTTAAGTACTGAAATCACATCTTCCGGTTCTTTATCTGATAGAACGAATGTCCTATTCTCTGGATAATTTTTCATATGTGGAGAGATACCATCAAGAACATGCCCCATTGAGACTAAAACATCTGAAGCAGGTACATCTTTTTCAATTGTCTTGGTACAGTTTGGGTTAGCAAATATCGCCTCCTCTACGGGTCTTCCTACCTTTCTTCTGTCAACATCGAAGGCAGCTACCACCTTTATGTTTTTGGGCGTATAGCCACATATTTCATAGTGCATTAGGCCAATTACTTCGTCCTTCTTTTTTGAATAATAACTAATACCCTGTATCAGCGAACTCGCACAATTACCAACGCCAACGATACCAATGCGTATCTCTCCCATCCTGACCTCTTTTTATTTTTTTTCTTTTAAAATATTTGTCCTAAAAAGTCAAAATAAAATATGGGGTTTTATTTTCTATAATGTCTCTTACCCTCTTCATAAAGGTCATTCCCATAAATGTCATTTATAACAAACAAGGGCATATCCTTTACTTCAAGCCTTACAACCGCTTCTGGACCAAGGTCTTCATAGGCTATCGCCCTTGAAGAAACCACACTCTTGGATAAAAGGGCTCCAGCTCCACCGGTTGCTCCAAAATATACAGCCTTGTGTGTTTTTATTGCATCTCTTACAATCTGAGACCTTTTACCTTTTCCTATCATACCCTTTAACCCTAAAGAAAGCATTTTCGGGGAATAGGCATCCATCCTCGAACTCGTAGTAGGTCCACACGCTCCTATCACCCTGCCAGGAGGTGCAGGAGACGGCCCACAATAATAAATCACTTGACCTTTTATATCGAGAGGAAGTTCTTCTCCCTTTTCGAGGGCATCTATAAATCTTTTATGTGCTGCATCCCTTGCGGTAAATATGTAACCACTTAAAAACACCTTTTCCCCCGCCCTTAACCCTTCAATAACATAGTCTTCCAGAGGAGTTTTGATCCTTTTGATTTCCATAATTCACCTCGTTTTATATCTATAGCGCACCCACACCTGCGCATTTCGAGTCAGATTATCACTTCCTTGATCCTGTGCGCATGACACTGGATATTAACAGCAACAGGAAGTGATGCAATATGGCATGGTAGCATCTTTACATGAACATCAAGGGTTGTAACTGTACCTCCATATCCCTGTGGACCAATTCCGGTCTTATTTATTTCGTCGATAAGCTCCAGTTCGAGCACAGCGATATCTGGGTCTTCATTTCTTGTACCAAGGGGAACCATCAATGCCTCTTTTGATAACAGAGCAGATGATTCAAAGTTACCTCCAATGCCGACGCCAACAATAATCGGAGGGCAAGGGTTCGGACCCCCTTTGTTGACCATGTCGAGTACAAACGATTTTACGCCATCTTTACCCTGCGAAGGAACAAGCATTCTAACCTCACCATAGTTCTCGCTCCCGCCGCCTTTCGGCAGAGCAATGATCTTTAATCGATCTCCTTGAACAATTTTCGTATGAATGATCGGGGGCGTGTTATCCCCTGTGTTTTTCCTTGTAAACGGGTGACAGCATGATTTCCTTAGATATCCGTTTTTATAACCCCTTCTTACACCTTCGGTTATTGCCTCGGTTAGCAGGCCACCTGTGATGTGAACGTCTTGACCTATTTCAATAAACGTCACGGCAAGTCCCGTATCCTGACATATAGGAATCTGTTCTTCTCTTGCAAGATTTGCATTAGCGATCAACTCGTTTATTACATCTTTGCCAACAGGAGAATCTTCTTTTTCTGACGCCTTTTTCAACATATCTAAAACATTCTGAGAAAGATTGTAATTCGCATCAACAAACAATTTCTCAACAACTGAAATTATTTCATTTACATCTATTTCTCTCATAACACACCCCACATTTGATTATATGCTTGGTTCAAGTATATCCTAATCCACGAATCCTAAACACATCCAAATATCATAACTCAAACGATCAAACTTCTTCTGTTTATGATTTGTTTCTAAACTCCAACGTCCAATCAATATGATGATGCTTTATCACATCTTATCACTGTTCCGTATAAGGTTCAATGATACCCTTATCCATTAGAATAGCCACTTCTTCTCTTGCCCTCTTTATTTTTGTTTCCGCCATCTGAAACAGTTCTTTGTCTGTGAATTTTAATCTTGCAACACCCTGCTCCATCGCCTTTTTTGCTACTGCTACCGCTTCTCTCGGAAATACCTCCCATTCATCCATTGTGGGAAGCAGATAATCTTCATGCAAACCCTTATCTTCGGCACACTTTGCAAGCTCATATGCGGCTGCTATACACATCTCATCCGTAATGGTGCGTGCCATAACATCCAGTGTACCCCTGAAAATTGCAGGAAAGCCAACAGAATTGTTCACCTGATTCGGAAAATCGCTTCTGCCAGTAGCAACTACCCTTGCGCCTGCATCTTTTGCCTCCCATGGCCATATCTCTGGTATTGGATTTGCACAGACAAATACAATAGCGTTATCTGCCATTTGGCTAATCCATTCTTTTCGTATCGTATCAGGTCCAGGCTTAGAAAGCGCAATAACAACATCCTGACCTTTAATTGCCTCTTCTATACCACCATCCCTGTTTTCAGCGTTGGTCATGTTGCAAAATTCAAGTTTTTCTTTATGTGTCGGCTTTATATCATCTCTCTTCCTGCTCAAAATGCCTTTGCTGTCAACGACAATGAATTTTTTCGGATCAGCGCCCGCTTTTATGATCATCTTTGTAATACAAACATTCGCAGCACCTATGCCAATCATTGTAATTTTTACATCCTCAATCTTCTTTTTCACAACTTTAAGCGCATTAATCAACCCTGCAAGGGTAACTGCCGCTGTTCCCTGTTGGTCATCATGCCAAACTGGTATATTAGCCTCTTTTCTCAGTCTGTCAAGCACATAAAAACACTTAGGATTCTCGATATCCTCAAGATTTATACCACCAAACGACGGCGATATTATCTTAACCGTCTTAATAATTTCATCCGGGTCGTTTGTATCAAGACAGATGGGGAATGCATCAACTCCTCCAAGATATTTGAACAGTAATGCCTTTCCTTCCATCACAGGCAACCCTGCCATCGGGCCTATATTTCCCAAACCAAGCACCCTCGTGCCATCCGTTACAACTCCCACCATGTTTGCCTTGTTTGTGTGCTGAAACACCTTCTCTTGATCCCGGAATATATCCATACAAGGCTCTGCTACACCCGGGGTATACCATATTGCAAAATCCCTGATATCCCTGATAACACACTTAGGCACCACTTCAATCTTTCCTCTGTAGAAAGGGTGCATCTTCATTGCATCTTTTGCCGGTTTTTTTGCTTTCTCAATTAACTCTTCTTTTGTTATTTTTGTGTCCACCATAAATATGCCCCTCCTTTAATGGTCTTATTTAGGATGCCTGCAAATCATTTTATAAATAAAAAAAGATAAATTCAAAAGAAAATATTAAATTTCAGTGATTAATGAATATTTTCATATAAAACATTTGATTAACAATCAAATCACAATCCATATCTATATCTATGCAGTGCGGACATTTCAAAGATAAATATCCAATACCCATAAAAAACTTTTTTTTCAACTAATCCTTCATGCCCTTGACAATGAATATCGGTATCGGTTATTCTAATAAAAAGGGCCCATAGCTCAGTTGGAAGAGCCACCGGCTCATAACCGGTAGGCCCCTGGTTCGAACCCAGGTGGGCCCAAAAATATTATTCATGAAAACATTGGAAATAAAATATCATTAAGTTTGGGGGTGTGCCAAAGGTACACCCCCTTTTTTTTGGAGGGATAAAATTGGAGCAGGAACTTAAAAAGGTTTATGAAGCCCAAAAATTAGACACACAAATATTTGAAAAAGAGAAGAGATTGATTTCAGCTCCAAAGATGATAGCCGCGATGGAACAGGAGATCGAGACATTAAAAAACAATATATCCAAAGAAAAAGAGGTTATTGATGAACTTGAAAAGGAAAGAAGAAAAAAGGAAAAAGAACTTGAAACAGATAAAGACAAGATAAAAAAATACGAATCTAAACTATGCGAAGTTAAGACAAACAAAGAATATCAAGCCTTACTTAAAGAGATAGAGACTGTAAAATCAACAAATGACAACATAGAAGAAGACATTCTAATCTTGATGGAAAAAATAGAAGAACTAAAGAGCGATTTTACAAATTTATCAGCTCAACTAAAGAAAAAAGAAAAAGAATTTGATCAGAATAGAGATAAACTCTTGAAAGAAGTCGACACAATAGATAAGGATGTAAAAAAACTTAAAGAAGAAAGAGATAATCTTCTAAGCGATGTAAATAGTAATTTGAGGACAACCTATACCACATTAATAGAAAAAAGAGGTGGCACCGCAGTTGTAAACCTCAAAAATGGCGTTTGTCTCGGTTGCTTTATGAATATCCCGCCACAGCTTTTCATTGAGGCAACAAAAAACATACAACTGATATTATGCCCAAGCTGCAACAGAATCTTTTTCTTTCAGGAAGACCCAGAATAACGATAGATGGAATGGCATATATACATCGATGGAGCATCTTCTGGCAATCCAGGAGAGGCTGGGGCAGGTATCGTTATCAAAGATGAAAAAAACAAGATAATGGCTGAGAGTATCTACATTGGACATATGACAAACAACATGGCTGAGTACACTGCGCTCCTGCTTGCATTGCAAAAGGCAGAGGCATTGTCTGTAGATGATGTTTATATTTATACAGATTCACAACTCGTTGCTTACCAGATACAGGGTAAATACAAAATAAAAAATCTCCAACTGAAAAAATATGTCGAAAAGGCAAAAAATATTATTAAACATTTTAGGTATTTTGACATAAAATATATACCGAGAACAGAAAACAAATTAGCAGATATGTATGCAAAAAAGGCAATTAAAAACAAGGGTAGACGTGTAACCGCCCCTGTGAGAGGGGAGGAAAGTCCGGGCATCAAAGGGCAGGATGGTCCATAACAAGGACTGGGAGTGATCCTAAGGAAAGTGCAACAGAAAATATACCGTCCTGTGAAAGCGGGATAAGGGTGAAAAGGCGAGGTAAGAGCTCACCAGCCCCGTGGCGACACGGGGGCTTTGCAAACCCCATCCGATGCAAGGCCAAAAAGGGGGCTGCCTTTTGTGGCAGCGAGGATTGCCCATCCTTTAACCCGGGTAGGCCGCAAGAGATTCAGGGCAATCTGAATCCTAGAGAAATGGTTACAATCCCTTCACAGATAGGGAACAGAACCCGGCTTATAGTCTACCCTTTTTTATATAGATAGACTGGATAGATACCAAAATCTGATGAAAATATTACTACCAACTGTATGCATAATGTGTGCATTGTTATTTCTGTGTAATCTCGGTGCAAGAGACTTCTGGGCACCAGACGAGGGTGATTTTGCAGAGATCGTAACCGAACTGAAAGATAACCACATTGTACCCCATCTTAATGGAACACCATATGGAGAAAAACCTCCATTGTTTTACTATATTACCTACCTCTCCAAAAATGCCCTGTTCTTCTTTAAAGACGAAGTATCAATGCGTTTCTCAACAGCCGTTTTTGCTATTGTTGGAATCGTTTTTTTTCTAATCACTATACACAGGTTTTTTGGCATTAACATAGCTACCTTGTCGTCTTTTATCCTGATGAGTACACCACTTTACTACTGGCAGGCAAGATATCTTCAGGTTGACATGATCTTTTCGGTTTTCATATCTTGTAGCCTGTTGTCCTTTTTTTGGTTTTATAATACAGACAAGAAACGTTATTTTTTCATCTTCGTTTTGCTTATGGCATTTGGCTTTATGACCAAAGGGCCACTTTCTGTAATCCTCATACTACCCATTATAATATTATTTTTGATAATAGAAAGGAATTACAGGGTAATAAGCCTTAGGGACTTTTTTTTTGGGATAGCAATCTTTATTGTTGTAATTCTACCATGGTACTTTGCGGTGTACTATATGGAAAGATTTCCATATCTTTATGAGAACATCATAAGGCAAAACCTCGTAAGATTCTTTGACGCATGGAGCCATAAAAGACCCATATACTATTACTTTACAACACTGCCTCTGGACTATTTTCCGTGGAGTGTTTTCATACCATTTGGTATCTATATGGGGGTTAAACGCATCAAAGAAGACCGGAAAACAGGTTTTTTCATATTATGGTTATTGTGGATGTTTGTCTTCTTTTCCCTATCGTCAGGCAAGATAAGCAAATATATGCTGCCCGTACTCCCCCCTATAGCCATTTTAACATCTTTAGCGTTTTTAAAGCCCGAACATAGGTATAACTCACTTATGTTTTTGGGGCTTTCAATATTATTTTTTTCTTCCGGCGCATTTCTCTGCTTATTCAAAACCAACATATACCCTGAGTTTACCGTAGAACGAATAATCATTGGAACTGTTCTGATAACACTATCTGTTTTGATCTGTATTTTTTTGAAATTGAACAGAAAATCTTATGTTTTTCCAGTTATCATATGTGCAATCGTCACAATTTTTACAATCTCAAATATTTCTATATATAAAAAATTAAATGCATACAAATCACCCAGGGTACTTGCCGATATGGTAAAACCCCTGATAAGAGACGGCACCCCTTGGGTCTATTATGGCAGCATGAGAGGTGTGTATGTCTATTACATTGGAAAACATGCCATACATATAGATGAACACAACACCGTTGAACTGAAAAAGTTGGTAAATATGGAAAAATTCTATATACTCTCAAGAAAAAGGGATCATAAGGAATTATCAGACACCCTTGTAAATGTTAAAACAATTTTTGAAAAGAAAATCGGAGAAACCCCGATGGTCTTTTTATTATACGAAAAAGATATTTAAGGTGCTTGCGCCCTGTGGATAAAAAACAACTTTTAATCATACATTTAATCATAGTTCTCAGTTTTTCATATATCCTGTTTTTTTATGGCATTGGAGATTACGCATTAAAAGAACCCGACGAGGGAAGATATGCGGAAATTCCAAGAGAAATGTTAGAGCTGAATAACTATATCGTTCCGCATCTAAACCATGTAAGATATTTTGAAAAACCACCCCTTTTTTACTGGGCAGTAGCTGCATCGTATAAGCTTTTCGGAATCAACGAGTGGTCATTCAGGTTTGTTAACGCACTATCTGCATTTTTGTGCACCCTTGTCCTTTATTTCACATCAAGACGCTGGTTCAACGAACGAACCGCTATCCTTTCAGCAACAATACTCGCCTTTTCTTTTGGGTTTTTTTCTATGGCACGCATTGTTACAACTGACATGTTCTTTACATTGTGGCTTTTTGCCTCACTTTTATGTTTTTTAGGATTTTATAAGGAAAGAAAAGCCTTTTTTATTTACCTTTTCTATGTTTTTCTCGCTTTAGCCACTCTTACCAAAGGCATCGTCGCAATTATTCTGTTTTTTATAACTATCTTCATCTTTTTAATAATTGAAAAAAGATTAGCCTTCCTGAAAGAGATTCGGATAACAAAAGGCGTGGTTATATTTGGTATAGTAGTCCTGCCTTGGTTTACAACGATATCTATAAAGGAAAGTGAGTTTTTCTATTTTTTTGTTATCGATCAGCATTTCTTGCGATTTTTGACTTCAAAACACAAGCGCACCGGCTCTTTGTTTTATTTTTTCCCCGTTCTTTTAGGGGGTATGTTCCCTTGGTCAATATTCATACCGCGAAGCATAATAGCCCTATGGAAGAAAAGCGAAATAAGGCTCTTAATTGTATGGAGTGGCATTGTCTTTTTATTTTTCAGCATCTCCAAATCCAAGCTCCCTCCATATATACTGCCCATATTCCCCGCTTTGGCAATGGTTCTTGGCTGTTTTTTCGACAATATCTGGGGTCGCATTATTCAAAAAAAGCTCGAAATTTTTATCTATGCATTTATCTTTTTGGTTTTTTCACTAACACCTTTGACCTACTGGCACAACGCTTCAATAGAAATATTGTCACAGATTTCAAAAGAATCTATCGATGTTTTTCAAAATTTAAAGACCTTTGTTTTTTGCATCTCGCTGTTGTCCATCATGTTTACTTGTTTCTTTTTATTTCGCAAGTCTATTTATTACAACTCTGTTTTTTATTTATTTGCATTTTTCTCATTAATCTTTGTATCTTTGCTTCTGACTACCAATATCAAAACAATCGATTCTCTCAATACAACAAAAGGGCTTGCCAAAACTATAAATAATGATATCCGATCCGACGATTTGCTCATCAACTATGGGACATACGATCAAACACTCAGATTTTACACAGCCAGGCCTATTATCATTGCCGCCTACAAGGGCGAACTCGAGATGGGCTCAAAATACAATGATGCAAAAGGTATATTTATCGACGAACAAGAGTTTTTGAAATTATTAAAATCAGAAAAAAGGGTGTTTACAGTCCTAAAAACAAAACGCTTGATGAGACTACACGAGGCCATACCTGATAACAAAATTATAATAATTGACTATCAGGGCGAGAGATGTTTGATTAAGAACCGTTAATATGTTAATATATTCACAATCCTAATACATTTAACATAATGAGGTTAAGATGGGCAACTTCTATGATAAACTCACTATAAGACAACTTACCAAAGATGATTTAGACGCTATTGTAGAGATAGACACAAAAATCCTTGGCGAAACAAGGAGGGATTACTGGTTTACCAAGATTGTAAAACAGGCAGAAACAAGACCACCAGATGCCTCTCTTGTATCAGAAATCGATGACAAGGTAATCGGATTTATTCTTGGCGAAGTGAGTGGTTGGACATTCAAGGTACCGAACAACATTGGGTGGATAGATACTATAGGCATAGACCCCGATTATCAGAACAGAGGTATTGCAAAGGTTCTCGCAAACGCAGTCATATCAAACCTGAAGCAGTACAACGTGGACACAATATATACCCTTGTAAACTGGAACGACTGGGATTTGCTTCAATTTTTTCATTCAATGGGGTTTTCGCGTGGCGACATGATAAACCTTGTATTAAAAATATAACTTCCTTTGAAAAATACATCTAATACATGCTTTTTCATTAAACATATTTAGATTGCAGGTTTCTTTTCAATTAATACGTTTTGGCCATGTTCATAAAGCCTTTTCCTCGCTTCTTCATCATTTATGCCATTAGGACAAGAACTAAATTGCTTCATAACGTTTTCGATCTTTTCTGTATGACAGTAAAAATTATCCATTTTTCTCCTTTTTTAAACACTATGTATTAAAAAAAGACCTTCACCATGACGATTGTATGGTGAAGGTCTCACTCGTTAGCTTAAACTAACCGACACATCGGCAGTGTTGTACGGGCGTATTGACGAATGTGCCACTAAAAGCTACTCTCCTTCAATAAAGCAAAAAATATATCAGCAGTAAAAAAAAGTCAATAACAATTCAGCGAGGAATTATAATGAGTTTGTAAATACCAACCTGCAATGCCCAAATGCCCAAATATAAGGGTAATCTACCCCTCAATCCTGACAATTTTAAGCTTCATTTTAGGATAAACCTTGTCATTTTTGAGATTGTTACTTGCCCTGAGTCTTGAAATGTCTATTCCATATTTATTCGATATTGAAGATAGGGTTTCGCCTTTTTGTACAATGTGATATGTCTTTGCTTCAATCGTTTCCGATTTTTTTCGGCTAACCTGGTTATTTTGTTTGTCATGTTTTGCCTGATTATTTGTTTTCGTTCTATCGTCAAGTTTTACAACTTTTTTTGGTGACGATTTCTTCTCTGCATCCTTTATGGGTTGACTTGGTTTCTGCGCGAGCAATGTTGCTTCAGCCATTGACTGACCCTTAAACCTTGGTATACTTACAACCATGCCGGATTTAATTTTTAGTTCTTCCTCGGGATGATTTACAAGCTGCATTTCTTCATAACTTATCTTAAATCTCTTGAGTATGCCTGCCAAAGTATCCCTTTTTTTTACCTTATATGTTATAAAACCCTTTACCCTCCTGCTATCGCTCAACAAGTTTTCAAGGTTATCGCTAAACCTGTTTTTGTCTATATTGTAAGGGAGTTTGACCTCATAATTATCCATATCAGGAGGTGTTATCCCTCTTAAAATCTCCGGATTTGTCTGTCTCAAGGCAGCCAGGTCTATTGACGCAGATCTTGCAATTGCAACAAGTGGAGAGCCAGCAGGAACCTTAATAAGGCTAAATCTTATCGGTTCATCATAAACAATAGACCCAAACCCATATCTTTCTGGGTCTTTTGCTATGATTGCAGCAGCGATAAGTTTAGGTATATATTCCCTTGTTTCCCTCGGAAGCGTGTTATATTTCACAATTTCCCAAAAATCATTCGTGCCATGTTTTTCAACAGCCCTTTCTACCCTCTTTTCACCAGAATTATATCCGGCTGCGGCAAGATACCAGCAACCAAACTGGTTAAAAAGATCTTTCAAATACTTAGTTGCGGCTACTGTCGACTTTTCTGGGTCCCTCCTCTCGTCTATCCAATAATTAACCTTTAGGCCGTATCTTCCTCCAGTCTCATAGATAAATTGCCAAGGACCGCATGCTTTTGCCGGCGAGTATGCCTTCGGGTTAAAACCACTTTCTATCATCGCAAGATACACAAGGTCCTCAGGCAATCCTTGCTCCTTCAAGATTTCTTTCATTAATGGTATATAGTAACGGGACCTTTTCAGCCAGTTTCCAAAAACCTTTCTTTTTTCCGTGGTGAAATATTGAATGAAATATTTTACTGCGTCATTAAAAACAATGGGTATATCAAATTCCTTATAATAGTCATGCTCTATAAGCGTTGCAATATCATCGTCTTCAATCGATTCCGTTATTCCTTCTGTTTTGCTATCTGAACCCTTTAATGACCTATTCGATCTCTTCGCTGTGATTCGATTTTTTGTCTCTGTTGAATACGAACCGACATCGTCCTTGGTGGCAATTTGACCATCATGCGGCTGCACCTCTCCGATACCAACATTACCGGTCGAAGCACATCCATTTATAAGAAACAACGACATTAAAACAAAAAATGCGAAGATGTTTTTCATGATACCTCTAAATTTCTGCAAAAAACATACCAAACAACCTGTTATTGATAATAAAAGCTAAACCTTTTTCTGTCAACTAAAAAAGCACAATATTGCATTTTATTTCAATATCTTTCCAACCAAACCCCTATATCCATTGGCAAAATCGAATGCCCTCATCCGTTTTTTATTTTGCAACTGTACTTCTTTTACAAGAATAGCCCTGTCAGATGATTGAACAACGATGCCATCTTTTATAACTTCAAGTATCGTACCTGGCAGTTTTTTCCTGTCAGTATAAAATATTTTCCCATCAAATATCTTAAATAACATATCATCAAAAAATGAAAAGGCTGTCGGCCAGAGTACAAAAGCCTTTATCTGTCCAGCAATCTCTGCTGCTGTTTTATTCCAGTCGATCTTGCCCATCTCTTTTGTAATAATCTTCGTGAAGGTGGCAATTTCATGTTGCTGTTCAATGCCTTCAGGCATACCTTCAACCTCAATTTTGCTGAGCATATCCAGCATTATTTCCGCTGACCTTCTTGAAAGTCTTTCCGAAAGTATTATAAAATCATCATCGCCGTCAATATCGATGTCTTCCTGGTAAACGATATTGCCGGCATCCATCTTTTCGTTCATATTGATGAGTGTAATCCCTGTTTTTTCATCACGATTTAAAAGCGCCCACTGAATCGGAGATGGCCCTCTGTACTTGGGAAGCAGCGAAGGATGAATATTTATTGCCCCCATCGACGGAATATCAAGCACCCAGCGTGGGATTATAATACCAAATGACGCTACAACAAACAAATCGGGTTTATATTCTCTTATAAGGATAGAGGCTTCATCCCTGAAGGATTCAATCTCTATTATGGGCAGGTTAAGCTCATAAGCCGCCTTTTTGACTTCGTTGTCTTCAAAAACATACCCCCTACCCTTTGGTTTAGCCTTCTTTGTAACAACTGCCGAGACGCTTTGAGATATAGATTTCAGCGGTAGTACCGAAAAGCTTGAAGAACCAAAAAAGATAACGTTCATCTGTCTTTTTTAACGTATTTTTTCTTGAATAAATTTCTTTTAATAGGGCTTAAGTAATCAATAAAAAGAACTCCGTTGAGGTGGTCAATTTCATGCTGAAACGCCCTTGCCATGTGGCCATCGCATTCCATCTCAAAAGGAATATTAGCGGTCGAAAGCCCTTTGACAGACACCTTCTTTGCCCTTTTTATATATTCATAGAACTTTGGAAGACTGAGACACCCCTCTTCTGCAATCTCTTCTTCTTCGCTTTTTACAATCACTGGGTTAATTAAAATAAGCGCATCGCTTTTTTTGTTACCTCTATCTTTTTTGTCAGACTCTGGTTCGAGCACAATCATCCTGATCGGCACGCCCACTTGGTTTGCCGCCAAACCTGCACCACGAAAAAGACGCATAGTCTCTATCATATCTTCTGCAAGCTTAATAATATCATCATTAATATCATCGATTGGCTTGGCAACCTTTCTGAGAACCGGATCCGGATATGTTCTTATCTCCAATAACGCCATTGAATATTAATAGAACAAAATAATGTTGCAGTCAACTTAAATAAAGGCAAAATCGGCCACCGCACGTTGCGCCCAGGCAAAACTTTATGCGCTACAAACACATAAGGAATGTGGAAAAGAACTAAGAGGTCGTTGATGATAGCAAAAACAATTTCTCCATTAGTTTGTTCCAACTTGTTCATGAGCAACAAACTTTTGGGCTGATATTGTGAATCCTTCTTTTCATAGCCTGATTTAAAAAAAATAGTTGATTATTCTTTTAATAAAATGATAGCCTTAAAATATGTTTGGCCTCGGATTTCCAGAACTTATTGTTATCCTAATCATAGTTATTCTGATCTTCGGGGCAGGCAGGATATCTGAAATCGGCGGAGCACTGGGTAAAGGAATAAAAAGCTTCAAAAAATCTATTAAAGAGCCTGATGAAATAGATGTCACCCCAACAAAAAACGATAAGGATAAGGAAAAAACTGTATAATTGAGTCTCTGGGTTATAAGGTCTTTATCGGCATTGGATCCAATTTAGGCAACAGTCAGAAAAACTGTCTCAAAAGCATAGATTATATTTCAAAAAACCCCCGCATAACCCGGGTTGTTACCTCATCCCTATACATCACATCCCCTGTTTCCAACATCAACCAGAATGATTTTATAAATTGTGCAATATCAATAGATTGGGAAAGCGATCCTATTGAGTTACTGGATTATCTGCAATCAATCGAACATGACATGGGCAGAACAAGGAAAAAGAAGAACGAACCCCGCATCATAGATCTTGATATCCTACTTTTTTCAAACCTTGTGCTAAATACACCGAGACTTATAGTCCCGCATCCCGAACTGCACAAGAGAAGGTTTGCCATCATTCCTTGTATCGAAATAGACCCTCATATTGTTCATCCTTTTTTAAAAAGGCCTCTGATCGATTTTCTTGATGAGATAGATGAAAAACAAACATGCAAAAAGTTGCCGCTTGAAATTTGAACATATTACAGTTATATTGATACACAACTGAACCATTTCTTATGCTTTAAAAATAACGTCTTAAGGAGCAAAAGGATATGCCAGAAATAGATGTATCAGAAAAGGAAAAACAATTCTATGTCGATATCCCCGCCAAAAACGAACCCTTTTTTCTAAAAGGAAGTAACAACCTTGACTGGGGCATGAAAAATCGTCTTTCGAAGATATTCAACCCAAAATCAGGAAAAACAGTTATGCTTGCCATTGATCATGGATATTTTCAGGGACCTACTACAGGACTCGAACGAGTCGATGTAACAATCCTTCCACTTCTTGAGCACTGCGACACATTAATGCTGACACGCGGTATAATGCGCTCGATTATCCCACCAACATTTGCCAAAGGGATTGTGCTAAGGGCAAGCGGTGGACCAAGCGTATTAAATGAGTTGTCAAACGAACAAATTGCAATAGATATAGATGAGGCAATTCGTTTAAACGTAGCAGCCATGGCAGTTCAAGTTTTCATCGGGGGCACATTCGAAACTCAGTCTGTACACAACATGACACGACTTGTTGATTTGGGTAACCGATATGGTATTCCTGTGCTTGGTGTCACCGCGGTCGGTAAGGATATGGGTCGTGATGCCAAATATATGCGTCTTGCCTCGAGAATTATCGCAGAACTCGGTGTAAGTTATGTAAAAACCTACTATGTGCCGGAAGATTTTGATACCGTAGTAGCCTCCTGTCCCGTCCCTATAGTAATTGCTGGTGGCAAAAAACTGTCTGAACTCGATGCCCTGACTATGGCTTACAATGCTATTCAGGATGGTGCAGCAGGCGTTGACATGGGCAGAAATATTTTTCAATCTGATGCGCCAGTTGCAATGATCAAGGCATTGAGAAAGGTCGTCCATGATGGTGAAAAACCAAAATCAGCGTATGATTTTTTCTTAACAGAAAAGAACAAGGCACAATAATGGACGATAAGTAATGCGCGTCGGTATGTACTACAACAACAGCAAAGTAGAGGTTGAGCAGTTGCCTGTTCCTGCTGTTGGAGAAAACGATATCCTGATAAAAGTAATGGCGAGTGGCATATGCGGAAGCGATGTATTGGAATGGTACCGCATTAAGAAGGCACCTCTTGTTTTGGGGCACGAAGTAAGTGGACAGGTTATAGAGGTGGGGAAAAACGTAAACAAGTTTAAAAACGGTGACAGGGTTTTTACAACACACCATGTACCGTGCGATGAGTGTTACTGGTGCCTTACAGGCCATCAAACTGCATGTATCACTTTCCAGTCAAAAAACAATTTTAACCCTGGAGGATTTTCTGAATATCTGAGGATCACGGGGAAAAGTATCGATACCGGCACATTCATACTACCAGATACAATGTCATACGAACAGGGTTCATTTATTGAGCCTCTCGGAACAGTTGTGAGGGGCTTGAGGGCTATAGATATAAAGCCCGGCGACACTCTTTTGATTCTCGGTTGCGGCATTGCAGGACTGCTCATGATCAAGCTCGCACGTGCTCTTGGTGCAGGCAGGATCATTGCAACGGACATTTATGATTCCAGACTCAAAGCAGCTAAAAGGTGTGGTGCAGAAGCTATCATCCATGCAGAAGGCAATGTTTCTGAATTTGTCAAAGATATCAATAATGGCAGACTCGCTGATAAGGTAATTGTGTGTACCGGGTCGCAACCCGCTGCCTACCAGTCCTTGGAATCCGTTGACAGGGGAGGAACGGTACTGCTCTTTGCTGTACCGAACCCGGGCCAGACAATATCTATAGACTTCAACCCATTCTGGAGAAACGATATAAGCCTGAAAACATGCTATGGCGCTGCCCCCATTGATAACATGCAGGCAATGGAACTCATCCGGGCGAAAAACGTTATTGTAGACGACCTTATAACACACAGATTCGGACTTGAAGACATTTCAGATGGATTCAGGGTTGCAAGCGAAGCAAAAGATTGTCTAAAGATTATAATAAAACCGCATGGCAATGCAACTAATTGTTAAAAAAGATTACATAACAGACAGGAGGCTTTATGAAGTTTTTTATTGACACCGCAAATATCGACGAAATCAAAAAGGGGATAGAAATGGGTCTCGTAGATGGTGTAACCACAAACCCATCGCTGCTTTCAAAAGAAAAAAGAGATCCTCAGGCTATTATAAAAGAAATCCTGTCTATCGTGGAAGGACCGGTTAGCCTTGAAGTTGTTTCGACTAATTCCAAAGAAATGATAGAAGAATCGAGAAAACTCGCATCGTTAGGTCAGAATGCTGTGATCAAGATACCCATGACAGAAGAAGGGGTAAAAGCAGTTAAAACGCTTTCAGGGGAAGGGATAAAAACAAATGTGACACTGATATTCCAGCCGATTCAGGCACTTATTGCAGCAAAGGCAGGTGCAAGCTATGTAAGTCCTTTTATAGGTAGACTTGACGATATTTCACAGAGGGGCATGGGCATTATTGAAGATATTGCAACAATCTTTACGAATTATGGCTTTGAAGCTGAGATTATTGTTGCCAGCATACGCAACCCGATTCACGTTCTCGATGCTGCGCTCATAGGTGCAGATATCGCTACAATACCATTCAATGTCCTATCACAGCTCATAAGACACCCACTAACCGACATAGGTCTCGAAAAATTCCTGAAGGACTGGCAATCGATAAAACAATGATGCCTTTTGCGGATAGCCGGTAGCAAAAGCATTCAAAAGTGAGAAACTAAAGTCAAATGCCAACGGGTTTACCGATATTTACTCAGTAACCACGTATCGTTATGTTGCATTTTTCTGACATCAGCCAACCGTTATGAGCTATAAACCTTTACAAATTTTTTCGGTTATCTATCGAACTCTTTATTGTAAGCGGATCTATATAAATAATATCACCACCAATAGGGATACCTGAGGCAATTCTTGTTATTTTTACTTCGAGTGGCTTTAAAATTTCACTTATATAATGGGCGGTCGTGTTGCCTTCCATATTTGGATTTGTAGCAATAATCACCTCTTTGATGCCTTCTCTCACGATCCTGTCGTACAACTCCTTTATCCTGACCTCATCTGGGCCTATACCTTCAATGGGGTTTATAACACCATGGAGAATATGGTATTTATAACGACCTGGATTGGCAGATTCCACAACCATCATGTGTGACGCTTCCTCAACAACACACACAATAGATCCATCCCTTCTCGGGTCAGTGCATATTATGCATGGGTCAACATCTGTAATGTTGAAACACACACTGCACAACTTTATCTTTTCTTTGACATCAACAAGGCTCTCTGAGAGTTCGGATATATAACCTCCCTTTGAGTTTAAAAGAAAAAACGTCAGCCTTGTGGCGGTCTTTCTGCCTATACCAGGTAATTTTGTAAGGTTTTCGATGAGTCGCTCTATTGGCCCCGGATAAAACAATCTACACCCCGAATGGCATCTGCATGTTCCCAAACCCGGTAATCTTCGCCATCTCTTCCTGCATCATCTCTTTGGATTTGTTAAGCCCCTCATTAATCGCAGCTACAATCAAATCCTCAAGAAGTTCTTTATCCTTTTCCTCCCATATTTCATCTGAAATCTTCAATGAAACCACATCCTGTTTACCGTTAACCACACAAAAAACCATACCGCCGCCAGATTGAGCCTCAACTGTTTTGTCTGCCATTTCTTCCTGCATCTTTTGAAGTTTTTCCTGTATCTTCTTCGCCTGACTCAATAACTGCCCAAAATTCTTTGACATTTTTCCTCCCTTCTACATTCAGATATTTCTCAGGTTTTTTTCATTTAATCTTATACCTTAAATAACGACTCTGCCTCTTTGACATAGTCGTCAAGCAAATCACTCTTCTTCTCCCATACATCCTTGAGTATAAGATTCATTTCACACCCGAAAAACATCTTCGAATATTCTTTAATATCATCTTTCAAGCTGCTGTCTTCCTTAATAAACTTATAATTTCTATCGATAAACACAATCATATTGTTTCCATCGATCTTAATCTCAAGGGATTGAAATATGCTGCTTATAAAAGGCTTCTTCTGTTTAAGGTATTCTATAAATCCTTTTATATCCTTGTTAAATTGGGGTTCGGGCGTGTGTCTTTCTTCTACGCATTCATCCTGTTTTTTCGACACATATGCATCTCTATGCTCGCGCTTGGTAAGACCGTCAATAACATTATCCAAATATCTAAGCTTAGAAATATTGTAAAGATTGATATAGAGAACCTCAAGAGATACCCTTTGGAATACCCCTTTAAACATATTTTCTGAACGTAACATATAATTCAACATATTTTGAATCTCATAGTATTCAATATCTTTCATCAACCCAACAATCTTTTTGTACTCATCTTCACCCATATAAAAGAAAGGAGGTATATTTTCATAAACCTTAATTATCATCATTTTTCTAAAAAATGACACCAAACCTTCATAAATTTGATATGTATCGTAACCATCATTCAACGTTTTTTCAATAATATCAAGCCCTCTTTTCAGGTTTCTTTCAAGGATTGATTCAACAATATCGTATAATACGTCCTTCTCGACTATACCGATCACGCTTATCACATCTTTTTCAGAAAAACTATCGCCGCTATATGCAATGATCTGATCAAGCAAAGACTCCGCATCCCTCATGCTTCCGTCCGCTTCAACGGCAATATGTCCGAATGCATTATCATCATACTTTATATTTTCGTGGTCACAGATCATCTTCAATTGTTCCACAATCTCTTTATCAGAGATCCTTTTAAAATCAAAACGTTGACACCTTGACATTATGGTATACGGAATCTTTTGCGGCTCGGTAGTGGCAAGTATGAATATATTGTTCCCTGGTGGTTCCTCTAACGTTTTTAGAAACGCATCTCTCGCCTGCGGCGTCAGCATGTGCGCCTCATCGAGAATATACAGCTTGTATGCCCCCTTCATTGGCAAATATCTGACGGTCTCCGTTAGTTCTCTAATATCGTCGATGCCTCTCGTTGATGCAGCGTCTATCTCAATTACATCAACAAAGCTTCCGTTATCTATTGACCTACAGTTTTCACAAACACCGCAAGGTTCTTCTCTTGGACCACCTACGCAGTTCATCGCTTTTGCGATTATCCTTGCAAGCGACGTCTTACCGACGCCCCTTGGACCGGTAAATAGGTAGGCATGTGCTATCCTGTTGAACTTTATCGAATTTTTTATTGTTGTAACAATATGGGGCTGACCCACAACATCTTCAAAACGCTTGGGTCTCCATCTCCTTGCAATGACGGTATAGTTCATCTATTAGCCTTTAAATGTATTAAAAAAGCCAGGCTTTCTGCGGCACACGGATCAGCTACTACCGCTGCTTCCTTCCGGACCTGACGGGGTTTATAACCTCCACGTTGCGCAGGGCCTGGCAAACTTTCTTATAGTCTATCATTGGAGAGTAAGTGTCAAAATGATCTCTCATGCCTGATTATTTCTAAAAGTTAAAACGACAATTCAACAGAGTCAATATAAAAGATACAGCAAAAATATTTTGTTAGTAACATCCCCTTCCTTACAGATCTACCGAAAAGAAAATTATATCAGATACGCGAGAAACTTCAACAAATAAATTCACCCCCTTAGCACAATACTCCGTCCAAATATTTGTCTTTCTTGAAGTTTTAACTCTACTGTGTCCATGCATATAGAACAGCATGCATTTTCAGAAAACATCTTTTTCGTTTTTTCAGGCATTTGCTCCCAACATCTCTTAGCGGAACACGTCATTTTCGAAAAAAAGGGATAACATTTGATCTATCAATAAAACAATGTCCAAACAGTATGTCGAGGCAAATACCTTCCAGGGCACATCCCCTCAATCATCAATACCCTTCATCAATACCCTTCATCAATACCCTTTTGTGTATAATGAAAAAAATTAAGGCCTATGAATCTTTTCCCCACTCATTCCTCTGTTAATATTACAACCTCTACCCTTCCTCTTAATCCTTCAGCAAATTTTTCTGCATCCGTCCTGGTACCTATTATTGTTCCGAAATGCATAGGTATCGCTACATCCGGTTTTATATCGAGGGCCGCCTTTACAGCCTCTTCCGCTGTCATAACATATGTGCCAGATACAGGAAGAAAGGCAATATTTATATTCTTAAACGCCTTCATCTCGGGTATCAAATCCGTATCACCCGCAAAATAAAGCCTCAACCCCTTTACAGTAAAGATATAACCGACATCATTGTTTTCCCTCTTGTGGTATTTCTTGTCGATATTATATGACGGCACTGCCTCTATGTGGATGTTCCCAACAGAAAACGAATCTCCAGGTTTAACCTTTTTGATGTTGCCAGATAGTTTGGCAGCACATGAAGGGGTAGTAATGATTGTTGTATTGGAGCCTTGAATCTTCTTTACGTCTTCCGGGGAGCAATGGTCGCGATGTTCATGTGTAATCAATATTATGTCTGCCTTCCTGATTATATCTTTATCTTTAAGCTTGAATGGGTCTGTATATATCAAACCATCACCCATTATCATGAATGTATCATGCCCCAACCATTTGATATTTTTAAGAAATGTCATAGAATTATTCACATCGGCACTGACCATGCCTGCACATAAAAAGACAAAAATAATAAAAAATAAACATATTGTCTTTTTCATATACCCTCCTGATTTTTGAAAAATATCCGATAATTCAAGGCCAATAGCAATACAAACGCCTTACAAACCTTCATGTCACAAAGCCAAACAAACTTTCAACGATAAACTCATTGAAAATGTTACGACTTTCTCCCGTAATCATCTTCCACCCTTATTATATCATCTTCTCCGAAATATTCACCTCTCTGAACTTCAATAAATACAAGCTGGTCCTGGCCAACGTTTTCAATCCTGTGAAGCGATTCCTTTTTTATTGTGATACAATCACCTGGGCTTAATTCAAAATAGTCTCCGTCTATTGTCACCCTGCCCTTACCTCTTACAACCTCCCAATGTTCCTCACGCTTGAAGTGCTTCTGGTAACTCAACCTTTTGCCAGGCAATACATCTATTCTTTTGACCTTGAAATCGATCTCATCCAACAAAACAATCCAGTTGCCCCAAGGCGGCTTACCAATCAGTTCTTTTTCCATCATTTTTTCTCCAAGCCTCTTGTTTATGTCATTATTACCGAAGCATTCTATATTTTCATCAATTAATAATCAACGTTTTTCAGTAAACAAATAACAAGACATATTCATCTGATAGCTCATGGCAATCCATAAAGCCTTTTTCATTCTATATGCCTTTTCCCTTTTACATTTTACTCGAAAAATAGTGTATATTTATTTAGGCATATGAAAAAGATCGTTATAGGCACAACAGGACATATAGACCATGGCAAGACATCCCTTATAAAGGCCCTTACAGGTATTGACTGTGATAGGCTGAAAGAGGAAAAAGAGCGAGGAATAACCATAGAGTTGGGTTTCGCCCATTACAGATTTGGCGATGACCTACTTATGGGCATTGTAGATGTACCAGGGCATGAAAAGTTTGTGCGTCATATGGTTGCCGGCGCATGGGGTATCGACATGGTGCTACTTGTTGTAGCTGCTGACGAAGGTGTAATGCCCCAGACAAAAGAACATATAGATATATGCGAACTGCTTGGCCTTGACAGAGGGATTGTTGCAATCACAAAAAAAGATCTTGTCGATGAAGAAATGCTCGAACTGGTTAAAGAAGACATCAAAGATTTTCTTAAAGGCAGACCTTTCGAAGGAGCACAGGTAATTCCTGTTTCATCTGCAACAGGCGAAAACATCGATGTTTTAAGAGATGCGATCATTAGCATAGCCAACGATGTTCATGAAAAATCAAAGGACGGTATTTTCCGACTGCCTATAGACAGGGTTTTTACTCTTAAAGGTCTCGGCACAATAGTCACAGGAACATGTATCTCAGGCCATATCAGTGTCGGTGAAGAGATAGAAATCTACCCACTCAATAAATACACAAAAATAAGGAATATCCAGACATATCACGAAGACGCTGGAGAAGCCATGGCAGGAGAACGAGTAGCCCTGAACCTTCAGGGTATTGAAAAAAACGATATTGAAAGGGGCATTATAATAGGCAGACCCGACACCTTGCTGTTATCTAACAGGATAGACGCTACATTCAAATACCTGAAGCTCCCGTACAAACCAATAAAAACAGACACAGTTTTGCGATTCCACGTTGCTACAACCCAAGAAGAATCGAGGCTGGTAATTCTAAAAAAGGATATAATAGAACCTGGCGAGGAGCTTTTTGTACAACTCGTATTCAAAAAACCCGTTGTCGTGCTTCCGGAAGACAGATTCATAATCAGGAGTTCATACGCAATACAAACTATCGGCGGAGGCAAAATACTCGATATAATGCCGCAGAGGCACAAAAGAAAGGCACAACTACTTGATTCATACTATTCGATACTCACTGAAGGTTCAATCAGTGACAAAACTGAATACCATATTTTAAAAGGAGGTTATGGAGGAATACCGTCAAAGACATTATCCATTCTTCTCGGCATGAATGAGGCGGGCATCAACAACACACTGGAAAACCTTAAACAGAAGGGTAAAATCAAATCCGTGGGCAAGACACTTATACATATGGACTGGTTCAATGGTTATAAAAACATGCTTAAAGCCTGTGTGGAGGATTTTCATAAAAAGAACCCATTAAAGGTTGGTCTTTCAAAAGAAGAATTGAGAACAAAACTTCCAAAGGTTGAGCCCGTTATATTTCAAGCAGCGCTTGATCAATTCATACATCAGGGGTTGATAGAAACCGATAAGGATAAGGTAAGGTTAAAAGGTATTTCACAAACAAACGATAAAGACATCTCGGCAATTCGTGAGGCATTCCTGATAAAACTCTTGGAATATGGTCTAATGCCGCCAGGATTAAAGGAGCTTGCCTCTGAACTCAAACAGCAGGAAAAACATATCAAAGACATCGCCGAAAGACTCATATACGAAGGAAAGGTTGTAAAGATAAAGGGTGATATGTATTTTCACATGGATATTATTAAAAATATCAAACAACAAGTTACTGATTTTTTAAAGAAAAATAAAGAGATGTCACCTTCTGATTTCAAGACGATATTTGATATTTCGAGAAAATACACCATACCTATCCTCGAGTATCTCGACGAGATAAAACTTACCATACGTTCAGAAAACAAAAGAATACTGAGAAGCTAAAAATCGGGGAAGCGAACATAGAATAGAAAACGTTGAACTCAGGGCATCGAACTACGAGAAAGAACCTCCATTATTTTGCACTTTTTTCCACAAATTTCCGACCCTTTTCTTCTGACCCCTGTACTTTTATCAGTATTTTATTTCTCTTAAAAACAGTCCTCTTGCCGGGGCTGTGGGACCAGCCTTTTCACGATCTTTTGACTCGAGTATACGTTTAAAATCTTCAACAGTCAGTTTGTTCGAACCAACAAGCATCAATGTTCCTACAATATTTCTCACCATATAACGCAAAAAGCCTGTCGCTTCGACTAAGACATATATAAAATTACCCCTTCTTTTAACGCCAGCTTTTAAAATCTCCCTCACCGCAGTTTGATATATTTCGTCCTTTTTCTTGAACGCAGAATAATCGTGGACACCGATAATATTTTTCACCGCCGCATTCATCAATGCATCGTTAAGCCTATAGGGGATATGCCATACATATCTTTCGTGGAAAGGTGAGTTATATTGTGCATTCATGATTGTATAAATATATATCTTGCTCTTGGCAGAATAACGGGCATGGAAAAGGTCATCCTCCTCTCGCGCATATCTTATTCTGATATCAGGCGGTAATTGACTGTTCAACCCTCTTTCGAGTCCCGTCAGCCCTATTGCGCTCGTTGTTAAAAAATTCAGCGTTTGACCAAAGGCATGTACACCGCTGTCTGTACGCGCACCGCCATAAATCTTAACCTTGTGATTTACTATCTTTTCTATTTTTTCCTGCAAGGTTTGCTGAATCGTTGCAAGGCCTGGTTGGCATTGCCACCCATGATAGGCGGTCCCATCGTAAGAGACAACCAGAACAATGTTTCTCATCTATTTTTTTTCTTTAAGCCTTCTTCAGATTTTACGCTATCTTTTGGCTTTTGGACTTCTTTTGTTTCGGGGACTGTGGTCTTTACGCTCGCTGAAGCCTTTTCCTCAATCTTTTTGTAAAGTTCTTCAAGTTCCTTCTTTAATCCGATATTTTCGGCCTTCAGGAAACTGTTTTCTTCCTTCAGCAAACGTATTTCTTCCTTTAGGTTTTTTGCTTCTTTGTTGCAGGAAACAAAACCAAAGACAAAAAGAAGGCATGATAAATAAATTACAATTTTTCGCATGTTATTTATTTTCTACAATGTTAAATAATTTGTCAACAAGTTATTTCCCGACAGAGTTGAATTATTTCTTTAATTTGTCAATAGGACACATTTTATGTTAAAGTAATAAAAATCACAATCCACGGAGGCTTCTGGATGCATACATCTGTTGTAACTGTACCTATCGAAGAAGAAATGAAAAAATCCTACCTTGACTACGCTATGAGCACAATAATAGGAAGAGCCCTTCCTGATATAAGGGACGGTCTAAAACCTGTCCACAGAAGAATTTTGTATGCAATGTACGAGTTAAACAATACACACGACAAACCATATAAAAAATCTGCAAGGGTCGTAGGTGATGTTATCGGTAAATTCCATCCTCACGGCGACCAGGCTGTATACGATGCAATTACACGCATGGTTCAGGACTTTTCTCTTCGTTATCCCCTCGTTGACGGTCAAGGCAACTTTGGCTCAATAGACGGCGATGCACCTGCAGCAATGAGATATACCGAGGTAAGGCTTTCAAGGATTGCAGAAGAAACCCTTAAAGATATCGAAAAGGATACGGTTTTATTCAAACCAAATTATGATGAGTCTATTCTTGAACCTGTTGTATTGCCATCAAAAATCCCTAATCTGCTTATAAACGGGTCATCTGGAATAGCAGTCGGTATGGCGACAAACATTCCACCCCACAACCTTACAGAGATTACAAACGGCATAATTGCCTACATCGATAATCCGGATATCACACTTGACGAACTTATTGAACTGATACCTGGTCCTGACTTCCCTACAAAGGGCATAATATTCGGTAGACAGGGCATCAGAGAGGCATACGAAACAGGCAAGGGTCACATCATCTTACGTGCAAGGGCTAAAGTTGAAAAACACAAAAAGGATGGAAGGGAATCCATAGTTATATCTGAAATTCCTTATCAGGTAAACAAAACACGACTCATTGAAAATATAGTCGAGTTAATCAACACCAAAAGAATCGAAGGTATAGCAAACATTAAGGACGAGTCCAACAGAGAGGGTATGAGAATCGTATTGGAATTGAAACGTGGAGAAATGGCAATACCCATTCTAAATAAGCTTTACAAACACACCCAACTTCAAACTACATTCGGCATAATACTCCTCACAATAGTCAATAATCAACCAAAAACCCTGAATCTGAAATCACTTATTGCAGAGTTTGTAAATTTCAGAAAGGAAATAATCACCAAACGCTCCATATTTGAACTCAACAAGGCCTTAGAAAGGCTGCATATTTTAGAAGGTCTCAAGATTGCGCTTGACAACATAGATGAAGTAATCGCAATGATTAAAAAGGCACAAAACACACAGGAAGCAAAAACATCCTTAATGGACCGTTTTAATTTATCAGAAAAACAGGCGACAAGCATACTTGAAATGCGTTTGCAAAGACTTACCTCGCTCGAAAGGACAAAGATAGTCAATGAATACAATGCAACAGAGGTAGAAATAAAAAGGCTCCAACAGATTCTCGCCGACGAAAAACTGCTTTTAAACATCATTAAACAGGAACTCACAGAAATAAACAATAAATATGGGGATGAAAGGCTAACGGAAATAGTCGATTGGTTGCCCGAGATCACCACAGAAGATATGATAAAGGAAGAAGAGGTCGTTGTAACAATAACATATAAAGGCTATATAAAGAGAACCCCTGTTGACCAGTATAAACATCAGGCAAGGGGTGGAAAAGGAAAAATCGGGATAATCGTAAAGGAAGAAGACTTCGTTGATCATCTCTATGTGGCTTCCACACACTCCTATATCATCTTCTTTACCAACACAGGAAAGGCTCATATCGTCAAGGTATTCAACATCACCGAGGCACAGATGTCATCCAGAGGCAAACCTATCGTAAATCTCATAAACATAGATAAAAACGAGCGCATCACCGCGGTTACACATGTAAAAGAATTCTCAGAAAACAGATTCCTATTTCTTGCCACAAAAAAGGGACAGGTAAAAAAGGTAACCCTTGATTCTCTTAAACATCTGAGGTCACCTGGAATAAGGGTTATAAGCCTACCAGAAGACGACGGCCTAATTTCTGTGCTTGAAACAAACGGACAGAACGAGTTGATGATCGCCACCAAGAAAGGTATGTCCATAAGATTCAAAGAAACAGATGTGCGGCCTATGGGAAGGGTTGCATATGGCATAAGAGGTATAAAATTAAAAAAGGATGATGAGGTTGTCTCCATAGAGGTCGTAAGCCAGGATTGCAATGTCTTCACCGTAACAGAAAAGGCCTATGGAAAATGCGCCCCATGCAGTGAATACAGGCTTCAGACAAGGGGTGGCAGCGGCATCATAAACGTCAGGTGCAGGGAAAAAAACGGTGAGGTTGTGAGTCTTAAGGAGCTAAGCGAAAAGGATGAGGTTATCCTTGTAACCGATACAGGTAGAACAATAAGATTTAAGACTATGAATATTCCTATCCAGAAGAGAGGTGGCCTCGGCGTTAAGCTAATGGATTTGAATGAAGACAAAAAGATTCACGGGGTAGCTGTAATAGAAGAAGAATAAATGTTTGCCCAAACTTGATGATAATGGCAAATAACCAAAGACAATGAACATAAAAAAACACATTGGAATAATTGGCGCCGGTGCTTGGGGAACAGCCTTTGCAATACACCTTGCGAGAAAGGGCATAAAAGTCCTGTTGTGGGTATATGAACCGGACCTCTACGAAACCTTGAAAACTGAACGAGAAAACAGGCTTTATCTTCCGGGTTTCACGCTTCCTGAAAACGTCGATTTCACGGACAATTTAGAAATAATTGCACATAAATCAGAGGGTATTGTCATGGCAACACCCTCTTTTGCCTTGCGGAAAACAATAGAACCAATCTCAATCGAACTAGTTGATAAAGATATACTCATACTCACAAAAGGGCTTGAAACAGATACATTGCTTCGTATGAGCCAGGTTACCGAAGGGCTTTTACATCAAACAAACAATAGAGTAGCCGTTCTTTCCGGTCCATCGTTTGCCGAAGAGGTTGCAAGGGAAAATTTTACTTCCGTTGTAGTGGCATCGACAAATAGAAGACTTGCTTATGAATTCCAAAGGGTTATCCACACCGATAACTTCAGGGTATACACGAGCGAAGACATCTTAGGTGTCGAGCTTGGTGGCGCAATGAAAAACGTAATGGCTATAGGCGCAGGCATAATCGATGCGTTAAAACTTGGAACAAACACACAGGCCGCTTACACAACACGTGCAATCGCTGAGATTAAGAGGCTTGGTAGAACATTAGGGGCAAAAGAAACAACATTCATGGGTCTTTCGGGCATAGGCGATCTGATCCTTACATCTTATGGAAAATTGAGCAGAAACAGACGGTTCGGCACAGAGCTTGCGACAGGTAAAAAGGCATCAACCATTATACAAGAACAAAAACAGGTCGTTGAAGGATACTATACAACAAAGGCTGCATATACACTGTCAAAAAGATTTAATATAGAAATGCCCATAACTGAGGAGTTATACAAAATCTTATATGAGGATAAAAACCTTAAACTGTCACTGAATGATATTAAAAAACGGGCGCTCAAAGAAGAAGATGATTAGAATTTTTTAAAACTACCAAACCGATACATGATCAGGAGGCAGGATGATTCTCATATCTTCTGATCCAAAAAACTTCAATTGAGGGGTTATCATGGATTTAAGGGTGTTTGAAGAGATGGATGAAGTTCAGTTGAAAAGCTATATTGAGTTTCTATTATGGCACTACAGGGTCATGGATGCCTTCTGGTTCATTTATGTGGCAGAGAAATTTGGTCAGGAAACTGCTGAAAAGATAAATGAGTTAGTCTGGGGAAAGGTTCCAAAGATGGCGGGTAAAGATTTCATCAAACGTTTCGGCATAAAGGAAAAAGGCCTTAAAGGGTTTGTTAAAGCACTCCAGTATTTTCCGTGGAGTATTCTTGTTGGTTACAACATAGAAGAAAAAGAAGATGAGGTAATCATATCGGTCCCGAGCTGCCCGACGCAGGAAGCGCGTTTAAAACGAGGACTCGGAGAGTATGTATGCAAATTTATGCACGAAGGCGAATTCAACAGTTTCGCACATGCAATCGATCCGGACATTAAAGTCGAATGTCTTTTTGCCCCGCCTGATCCTCATCCAGACGATACATTCTGCAAATGGAAATTCTCAATGACAACCTAAAAAAAATTTTATCCAGCTTGACAAACCCAAAACGATAGTCTATAAGTTAGTCTATGCACAACAATCACATTTTATACATATTGCCACTTGAGTGTGGTTAATATCGCTCTGATAAAATGTGAGCTCTGAAAGCAAAGGAGGTAATAATTATGCTTGAAAATATTAGCTCCGACAAATGTGAAACTTTCATTGAGCGTCATTTCGATCCAAACATCAGCGCACCTCCTGGACACTATCTGAAGCCTGCGATAACAATTGCACGAGAAGAAGGCGCTGGAGGTCTCACGGTTGCTTCAAGCCTTGCGGAATACTTGCAAAAAAATACCGCCTCCCATGGTGAGTGGACAGTGTTCTCCCATCACCTCGTAGCAAAAGTCATAGAAGAACATAAGTTACACAAGGGCATGGGCGACTTTATGAAAGAAGACCACAAGGGCACCCTCAGAGATGCATTTGAAGAATTCATTGGACTACACCCATCAACATGGACATTGGTTGAAAAGACTAATGCGACCATTCTGCGTCTTGCCCAAATAGGCAATGTTATCCTTGTCGGTCGGGGAGCCAACATTGTCACGAGCGAACTTCAAACAGCCTTTCATGTTCATATTGTCGGTTCGCTCGAAAACAGAATCGAACGGGCTCAAAAGGTTTTCAATCTTGACGAAAAACGAGCATCTGAATATATAAAGAAAAAAGACGAAGCACGTAAACGCTATATTAAAGACAATTTCAGCAAAAATCTCAATGACCCGCTTCTCTACCATCTGGTTATCAATACTGACCTAATAAATTACGATGAAGCTGCCCAGATAATCGGAAATGCTGTGATTAAACGTTTCAAGCTCGATGTACCGTATAAGGCACCTAAATCTATGGCGATTTGATGAAACATAAATAATTCTTTGTAGGGGGAGTTATTATGCGCGATGTGATAGAAAGGATCATCGCTACAGAGGGTGAAGCAAAGGCTGCAATCGAAGCAGCCAACGCTGAGGCTGACTCTATTCTGAATAATGCACAGAAAAAGGGTCGGGAGATCTTAGAACAAGCACGCCTCGAAGCTCAAATTGGAGCTGAAAAGATATTAGAGTCTAAGATAAAGACAGCCGAAAGCGAAAAACAGAATCTTCTGGAAAGGGCCATAACCAGAATAGAAAGAGAGATCGTTCTTAAGCCAGAAACCAGACAACAAGCTGTTGATTGGATTGTTGGGTGCATATGCAACCAACAATAAACGATTCCGCCAACCCAACGATAATTGGCTCAACTCGACATATTGCTGATGATCTTGATTTTCTCGCCGCCAATCTGCATGGTAAAAAAAGCCGTATTGCAGAGGGCGAAAGACTCGACAGCCTATGCCGCATCCAAAACATTCAAGAATTGTACAATAATATATTTCCTGACTCTGAGTTTGAAGGCATCATTGATTTTCAGAGACAATTAATCATCAGGCTGATAGCAGAGATATCTGGTTTTTGTGCGTACATGTCTGGGGCCAGAGAAGAACTGATAAATTGGACGCTAATAAGATTTCAAGTCGAAAATTTAAAGATATTGGTACGCTCTATCTTGACAGACGTGCCTATCAAACAAAGATATGAATTTTTAATTCCCTTACCAAAAACATTAAGCGTCGACGTTGACCGTCTTGGTTCATCAGAATCTTTGGAAGAATTCGTACACCATATGCCAAAAGGACCGTTGAGACAAAATCTGTCAAAAGCCGTTAAAATATACAGTGATTACCACAGGCCCTTCTTCTTTGAAGCAGCACTTGATTGTGGTTATTTCGAGGGATTACTTGCGAAAACAAAAAAATTACCTAACGAAGACCGGGAAATAATAGAAAAGATGATCTTCCAGGAAGTAGATATATTTCATCTGATGTTGGTCGCCCGTGGGAGATTCTACTATAAATTGCCAACAGAGGTATTACAACCATTACATATAGACGGCACCAGAATAACGCGGGCGCTTTTTTTCGATATGCTGCATGATTCTGATCCTGTCGCTTCGATCGGTAGGGCATCTGATAGGGTGCTCGATTCAGAACCTTTTGGGAACGAGACAGACGACGGCACAAAAACCATAAACATTCCGGCTATTGAAGGTCAGGCATGGGGACACTTCCTTCGTTTATCAAACAATGCATTTCGTCGTAGTCATATGGGTATGGGTACAATTATGGGATATATCGGTATCCGTCGTATTGAGGTAGCAAATTTAATAACAATCTCTGAGTGTATTAGAAAAAAAATGCCTGTTGATGCTATTCGTACACGTCTGATACCTCGAAACAGCTTTGAGGTGGCATATGTTTAGAGCAGTACCTATGGTACGTATGCAAACCATTGTCCTTGCAAGGGACGAACGATCCGTGCTCGAGGGTTTAGGGCAATTAGGGGCGGTGCATCTTATGCGCATGCCATCAGAGCATGAAATAACACCCCTTACGCCTGCTGACCATTCGACAGGGCTATCTCGATATGAACAGATAAGATTGCGCATTCAGGAACTCCGTCAATCGCTACAAATCCCCTATAAACCTTCTAAATCAGGTTTTGCGAAAATAACGGTCAACGATGCGGAAGAGCATCTGAGATTAATAGAACAAAAGGTCAAAGATGCGCTCAAACATCGTCAACAAATTTCAGAACGCCTTAAAGAGGCATCTGCTACCCACGAACGTTTATCATACTATAGCGGATATGATATTCCGCTCGAAGGGTATGAACGATTTTCACATCTTCATTTTGTCACGGGAAGTTTGCCCGTACAAAACCTCGATAGACTTGAAAAGACGGTCAGCCAGGATGCAATTATACTTCCTTTGACACAAAAACAAGACATACAACCGCTTCTTGCAATCACGACGAGAAGCAAACAACAAGCCGTGGAAAAGGCTCTACTGCAGGCAGGTTTTCAATATGAATCCCTTCCCAGAGTTGATGGAGTCACGGTGGACGGCCTGCTCGAAGATAGAAAAAAGGAACAGGAACAGTTGCATGTAGAGCTAAGACAAATGGATGCTACCATAAATGCCCTTGCAAACGAATTCGCCGAGACATTGTCTGAAATCGAAGAATTCATCAACGTCGAAAGCAAGATTCTTGAGGCAAGTCAAAAATTTCCTCGCACTGAATCCACTATCGTTATTTCAGGATGGGCACCATCTTCAGACGTAGAAACTATCAGACTTCGTATCGCGGACATAACCGGTGAACGATATGCATTTCAGACAACCTCACCAGATAAATTAACAAATGAGCAGATCCCCGTACTTTTAAGACATTCACGCCTCCTAAGACCATTTGAGATGCTTGTTTCTGCTTATGGACTCCCTGATTATCGTGAACTCGAACCTACGCTGTTTGTTGCCTTAAGTTACATAATAATGTTTGGAATGATGTTCGGCGATGTTGGACATGGAATGGTTCTTGCTCTATGTGGCTTGTTTGCGCTTCTTTCCGGAAAATCAAAGAGTGTGAAAGACGCAGGTCTTTTACTTATCTTTGCAGGTTCATCGAGTATCATCTTCGGTGTTATATATGGAAGTTATTTTGGGATAGAGGCATTGAAAAAATACGCAATTTGGCACGACCCCCTGGATGCCGACCCTATGCTGTTGATGTATGGCGCTATGGGGCTTGGAATTGCCCTTATAAGCCTTGGCCTTATATTAAATGCCGTCAACCGCTTTCAAAAGGGTGACATTATAGGGGCAGTTCTTGATAAATTCGGCCTTATAGGATTGCTATTTTACTGGGGCACTCTGATAATTTTAATAAAAGGTGCTGCCCTTAGATCGCACGGCTTGATGGGCGTTGCTCTGGTTTTATTCCTTCTTCTACCGATTCTTGGTTGGTCAATAAAGGAACCCCTTGAACACTACATAACTAGCAAATCAGACAAAGAACATGCTTCAAAAGGTGGGATGGCAACCGCCATAATGGAGTCTTGTGTGGAGGCCTTTGAAGCAATACTAAGTTATTTAGCCAATACGATAAGTTTTGTACGACTAGCTGCCTATGCGATGAGCCATGCCGCACTACTTTTCGCAGCATTCATGTTAGCCGCTGAAGTTAAAGGCTTTCCTTACGGGGGAAGCATTTTTAGCATAGTAGTCATTATTCTCGGCAATATAATTGCTATTGTACTTGAAGGCGTTATCGCTTCGGTTCAGGCCTTGCGTCTTGAATATTACGAATTTTTCGGAAAGTTTTTTTCCGGTAGCGGGCAGCCCTTTGAACCCTTCTCTCTTGTACAAAACGATAAAAGAACCGATTTATGAACAGTTTTATGTTTTTTATAAATGATTGGGTTTTGTATTTTGCTTGATTTGTTAGGAATTCTAATTGGAGGTGTCACATGATTAAATCGTTGTTCCAGAGATTTAAAATTATGTTGGGTGTAGTTCTTTCTGGGATTATCCTTCCTTGTCTTGCTATCGCGGCTGAAGAGGCGGCAAAAGTTGCTTCGTCCGGGGATATCGTTTCTGCTTATAAGGCAATAGGACTTGGTGCATCGGCAGCATTCGCCATCGCAGCAAGCGTTCTCGGCGCAGGATATGCCGTAGGTCGGATTGGCTCCGCCGCTCTCGGTGCAGCAGCAGAAAAGCCTGAATTGCTAACCCGTAGTATCCTTTTTGTTGCGCTGGCAGAAGGACTTGCTGTTCTGGGTTTTGCTATCGCTATGATGCTGATGCAGAAGATATAAAGGACTGAATCAGTGAAATTTTATTGCATAGCAGACGAAGACACTGTTCGTGGTTTCCGTTTGGCAGGTATAGAAGCCTATGTAGCGGCTGATGCTGAACAGGCTATATCCGCTATAAGCATTGCTATATCGAAACCTGACTTGGGAATAATCATCATAACAGAGCATGTGGCGTCTTGGATAAGATCTCAGATAGACACATTTCGAATAAACCGTGACCGTCCTCTGATCGTTGAAATACCAGGGCCTGAAGGACCATTGTCAGGGCGAAAGAGTCTTAGAGAATTTGTACAGGAAGCAGTTGGTGTAAGTGTCGGATAAGGGGGTTTGCTGATGACAACCAATCAAAACTCTACCGAGATGTTAAGGAGCGAAATCCTCTCGGAAGTCCAAAAAGAGTGCGAAGAAATTATAACAAATGCAAAACGTCAGGCTGAAATCTTTTTAGCCGGTATTGACAAAGAAAAGGAGCGTATCAGGCAAGAACATATTGATAGCGCTAATGCCGAAGCAACGCATCGCAGTGATTTGATTCTATCGACAGTCCCAGTAGAAACTGGAAGACACAGGGCAGCACGCATTGAGGCACTCCTCAGATCCGTCTATGATGAGGTGCGTGAACGACTGATTGCCCGTGATGGAATTCAATACCGCGAAACCATTATATCACTCGCTTTTGACGCCATAATGCATATGGATGGTGATACATTTGTTCTAAAACTATCAGGAGCGGATTACGATATGTTTAGCGACAGCATTATCGAAGAAATTGCACATAGGGTTGGACGTCCTGTTAATATTTCTATCATTCAAGAACCAAGCATTTCAGATGGGGGTGTTATTGTAGAAGATAAAGATGCAAGACAGGTGTGGGATAATACACTTTTAAAGAGATTGGAAAGACTATGGCCAGCATTAAGAAGATATATAGCTGTTCAGGCGTCTTTTATTCCCAAAACAGGATCTGCAGGAGGTAATCAATGAACAACACCTCTAAGGTCAATGAACCCATAGCTACCCGTATCAGCGGTCCTATTGTAACTGCTTCGGGTATGCATGCAACGCAGATGTATGAAGTTGTTCAGGTAGGTAGTCTTGGGCTGGTAGGCGAAGTGGTCAGGCTTATAGGTGATTATGCCACGATTCAAGTCTACGAGGATACCGCTATGCTCAAACCAGGAGCGCCAATATTCTGCACCGGTGCACCTTTATCTGTATGGCTTGGACCCGGGCTTGTGGGTAACATCTATGATGGCATCCAGCGCCCGCTACCAGGCATTGAAGCACATAGCGGTGCCTGGATTAAAAGAGGTGAAAAGGTAGATCCGCTTGATACAGAAAAACATTGGACATTTGAACCTCTCGTCAAAAAGGGTGAGACAGTAACAACAGGCCAGGCAATAGGTAAAGTAAAAGAAACACCCCTCGTGAATCATATAATAATGGCACCCCCTGATATAAATGGAACAGTCTTGTCGATTGTGGATAAGGGTGATTACAGGATCATAGATCCGATAGCAGAAATTGAGACAGAATCGGGTAGACGTGAAATCACCATGCTTCAACGCTGGCCGGTACGTGTTCCACGACCTATTGCAGAGCGATTAAGAATCACTGAACCGTTGATAACTGGTCAGCGTATTATAGATACATTCTTTCCCATCGGAAAAGGCGGTGCCGCCGCTATCCCTGGTGGTTTTGGAACGGGGAAGACAATTACACAGCATCAGCTTGCAAAATGGTCAGACGCTGAGATCATTGTTTTTATCGGTTGCGGAGAAAGAGGCAATGAGATGACAGATGTCTTACGTGAGTTCCCTGAACTCAAAGACCCCCGTTCGGGACGTCCTCTAATGGAAAGAACCATTCTCATTGCCAACACATCCAATATGCCCGTTGCTGCAAGGGAGGTATCCATATATACAGGCATAACCCTGGCTGAATACTATAGAGATATGGGTTTTAGCGTTGCGGTTTTTGCCGACTCTACAAGTCGTTGGGCAGAAGCACTGCGAGAACTTGCTGCACGTCTTGAAGAGATGCCAGCAGAAGAAGGTTTTCCCGCCTCTTTGCCGACAAGATTAGCCCAGTTTTATGAGCGTGGCGGGGCAGTAACAACCCTTGCTGGAAATAGGGCTTCGGTTAGTATTGTAGGGGCTGTCAGCCCCCCTGGTGGGGATTTCTCAGAACCTGTGACTCAACATACAAGGCGTTTTATTCGTTGTTTCTGGGCGCTTGATACAGAACTCGCAAATGCGCGTCATTACCCTTCAATACATTGGCTGCATTCATATTCCGAATACGTGGAAGATGTAGGTCCATGGTGGAAGAAGGAGACGCCAGACTGGATTGAATTACGTACAGAGGCACTCACACTTCTTCAGCGCGAGGAACGGCTTCAGCAAATAGTTAAGCTCGTCGGTCCTGACGTACTCCCTGACTCACAACGCCTGATACTTTTTGTCGCAGAGATTATAAAAGATGGCTTTCTGGCTCAAAGTGCCTTTGAGGAAAACGATATGTACTGCACTCCAGAACGCCAGGTAATGTTGTTACGTACCATGATGATTCTATACCGAAGGGGCAAAGATTTAATAGAATTAGGTGTTCCTCTTGCACAAATCCGCAATTTGGCATGTGTGCCAAGGATTCTTAGGGCAAAGGCAGAATTCGGTAACGACGAACTTGATAAGCTTAAAGAATTGGAACAAAATGTTATGGGAGAAACAGAAACCCTTGCAAAAGAATACGCCAAGGAGGCTTCATTAATATGCAAACCACTTTCGACATAGAAGACCGGGGATTGCAGTACATTGGTGCCTCACGCATTGAGGGACCTCTTGTTGTCGTTGAAAGAGTTCGGGATGTCGGCTATGATGAAACCGTTGAAATAATTGATACTTCCGGCCGCGCACGCATAGGACGTGTCCTCGACATTTCTGATAAACATGCAGTGGTTCAGGTGCTCGAAGGCACCACAGGCCTATCGAATAAAGCAATGCGCACCCGTTTTCTTGGGGAAAGCTTTCTTTTGCCTGTTTCTCGATATATGCTTGGTCGAGTCTTTGATGGCCTTGGCCGTCCGGCAGATGGCGGTCCCCCTGCTTTATCCGCTGAAAGAAGAGATGTTAACGGTATGCCTATAAACCCCTTTGCGAGACGTTACCCTCGTGAATTCATACAAACAGGACTCTCGGCGATCGACGGCATGAATGCACTGGTCAGAGGACAAAAGCTTCCTGTATTCTCTGGCAATGGACTCCCTCACGACAGGGTTTCTGCCCAGATAGTGCGGCAGGCACGATTACTTGAAGAAAAGGTAGAATTTTCAATTGTATTTGCTGCAATGGGTGTCAAACATGATGTAGCTGAATTTTTCATTCGTAATTTCCGTGATTCAGGTGCCCTCGCCCGTGCTGTAATGTTTTTTTCGTTGGCAGATGCACCAAGCGTAGAGCGTTTGCTCACCCCAAGGGTTGCCCTGACGCTGGCTGAACATCTTGCCTTTGACTGCGGCCAACACGTGCTCGTACTTTTAACGGATATGACAAATTATTGCGAAAGCCTCCGCGAAGTAGGCACTGCACGGGGGGAGATACCAGGACGTAAAGGTTATCCTGGTTATCTTTATTCCGACCTTGCCAGCATATATGAGCGTGCCGGACGTATTGAGGGATCGCCTGGCTCAATCACACAGATTCCAATCCTTACCATGCCTGCTGACGACATAAGCCATCCTGTTCCCGACCTCACCGGATACATCACCGAAGGTCAAATCGTCTTGGACCGTGATTTGTTCCAGCGGGGGGTCTATCCTCCGATAGCAGGCCTGCCAAGTCTGTCCCGCTTGATGAAGGATGGTGTCGGTAAAGGTTATACAAGGGAAGATCACCCAACACTTGCAAGCCAATTATTCGCCTGTTATGCATATGTAAAAAAGGTGCGTGGACTCGCCGATGTTATTGGAGAAGAAGAATTGAGTACTCTCGATAAGCTGTACCTCAAGTTCGGAGAAGCATTCGAAATGCGCTTTTTAAACCAAGGTGAATATGAAAACAGATCAATAGAGACAACGCTCGAACTTGGCTGGGACGTATTGTCCTCACTACCTAAAGATGAGCTACACCGTGTGAGCGAAGCCTTGCTTAAAAAATACTATCACGGAAAAGAGGAGACACCTGTCAATGAAACACCGTTTCAGACTACATAACAGGCTGGAGTAGACCTTATGGGAAAACTCAATATCGCTCCAACAAAATCCAACCTGCTTGTACTGAAAAGACAACTTGCGTTTGCTGAGGAAGGTTATGACCTTCTCGAGCAAAAACGTCAAATCCTGATTTTTGAACTGATGAGCCGTCTAAATCGAGCCTGTGATGCAGAGCAGAACGTCCGGGAAGCAATGAAAAAAGCATTTGAATCCTTAAGTGAAGCAGAAATCGAAAAAGGCTCGGAGAGTATCGAACGTGCCGCAACTGCCATAAAAATGGATCATCAGATCAGCATATCGGATCAACACCTTATGGGCATGAAAATTCCTCATGTTACAGTAAAAACGGAAACCGTCAGTGTCCAGTTCGGTTTTGAAGGAACATCAGCACATACAGACATTGCTATGAGTCGTTTCATTGAGGTGCTTCCCCTTCTGGCTGAACTGGCAGAACTCGAAAACGCTGTAAGGCGACTTGCCCTGGAACTCCGTAAAACCCAGAGGCGTTGCAATGCGTTATCCAAAATCTTCATGCCTGATTATCGTGAAACTATTTTGTATATCACGGGTTCGCTTGAAGAAAGGGAGCGAGAATCGTTTGTTATATTGAAAATGATAAGGGATCGCCTCGAACAACCTATAGAAGATCAATCTTCTGACAACCAATAAAGCAAACCGATATATTATTGATAATTATGTGATTCGCCTTATGGTTATTCCTTTTTCAAAAACCTTTCGAGCATAGGGATATTTGCACCAGAAACATGTTTTCCATTCACAAGAAACTGTGGTGTACTGCTAATCCCAAGCCTTTCGATGATATTCTGTTGTTCACTATAAAATTTAAGCGCATTCCCGTCGGTACAAACTTCGATATTTTTTCCATCGAGCCTGCCTGTCATTACCTCTTCATAGGCTTTCTCTCTGTCTTTTGCGCAAAGTATATATTTTATCTTCTTCTCAGATTCACCATAAGATAAAATCGGAATAAAAAAAACATATCTTGTTACGTTTTTCTTTTGAGCAAAATATTTTGATGCTTCTCTACAATAAAGACAATCAGGGTTTGTAAATTCATATACAATATCCTTGCCGTCCCCTATCTTTATTCCCTTATCAAGCGGTATTTCCTTTGCATTTTTTGTAAAAACCTCAGACTCCCTTTCTCTGGTAATATTCACCTTTGCTGATGACCAAATAGAACCGGAAAAGATATAATTATTCCTTGCAAGATAATACAAAATCCTTCCATTATTTACGATTTCATACATGCCGTCAACATCCGTTTTTCTGAATTCATCTACTTTCACATCAGAAAAAGACCTTTTAAGCTGTTGCAATACTGCACCATCTATATCTTCCGAAAATAAAGGATTCCTTAAAAGTACAATCGTTAAAAAAACAAGTATAAATATAATCGGTTTTTTCATCTACGCCTCCTCATTGCTTTATAAAATATTTGACGGGTTCTTTTTACTATGCTAATCTCAAAAGTATCCATGCATTTTGTTAAATATAGCATTTATTGTCTAAAATCATAAATAGATTTTATTGGAGGTTGAAATGTCTACAATTTATAGTGTTTTTGCAAGGGAAGTGCTTGACAGCAGAGGCAATCCAACGGTAGAAACCGAGGTGGTACTGGAAAGTGGATACGCTGGCAGGGCTATTGTGCCATCCGGTGCATCTACAGGTGAAAGAGAAGCGCTTGAATTAAGGGATAACGATGTCAAAAGGTTCAAGGGTAAGGGCGTTTTGAAGGCAGTTGAAAATGTAAATAATATAATAGCGCCAAAGATTGAAGGCTTTGATGCACTTGAACAGACTTATATCGATAATATCCTTATTGACCTTGATGGAACTGAAAATAAAAGCAATCTCGGCGCAAACGCCATTCTCGGAGTTTCGATGGCTGTTGCACGTGCAGCGGCAGATTATTTAGATTTGCCTTTATACAGGTATATCGGCGGGGTTATGTCAAGAGAACTTCCTGTTCCAATGATGAATGTTATTAACGGTGGGGCTCATGCACAAAATTCACTTGATGTACAAGAATTCATGATCGTACCGGCAGGTGCTGACAGTTTTAAAGAGGCGTTAAGAATGGGTGTCGAGGTTTTTCACACACTTAAAAGTGTTATAAAAGATAGGGGCTATTCTACAGGCGTTGGCGATGAAGGCGGTTTCGCCCCCCAGATTTCAACAACTCGGGAGGCACTCGATATCCTTATGACTGCAATAGAAAAATCGGGTTTCTTACCCGGAAAGGACATCTTTATAGCCCTCGACTCGGCTGCAAGCGAACTTTTCAAGGAGGGAAAATATCATATTGACAACAACATATGGGGTAGCGATGAGTTAATAGGTTTTTATGATGCAATCATAAATGATTACCCGATCATTTCAATAGAAGATGGTCTTGCAGAAAACGACTGGAATGGCTGGAAAAAATTCACTGAAAAATGTGCATCCAAAATACAGATCGTGGGTGATGATGTTTTTGTCACTAATCCAAAGATATTCTCTGAAGGGATAAAACAGGGCATTGCAAACAGTATTCTCATAAAACTTAATCAGGTTGGAACCTTGACAGAAACACTAACTACAATAGAGATAGCAAAAAGGGCGGGCTATACATGTGTTATTTCACATCGTTCCGGTGAAACAGAGGATACCTTTATTTCAGATCTCTCTGTAGCAACAAATGTTGGACAGATCAAAACAGGTTCTGCATCGAGGAGCGAAAGGATTGCAAAATACAACCAGTTGATAAGGATTGAAGAAGAACTTGGCGATATGGTTGTTTTTGGTGGAAGAAACGTGTTTTACAGCATAAGATAAGGATTAGAGGTATAGAGGGTTAGAGGTATAGAGGTATAGAGGGTTAGAGGGTTGGAAGGTTGGAGGTATA
>WBZO01000627.1_pt1 | contig 69674 bp, 50 predicted proteins | sample 5204261 | NCBI WGS metagenome assembly WBZO01 (sample SAMN12412400, study PRJNA552823) | activated sludge metagenome | isolation source: activated sludge from anammox sidestream of wastewater treatment plant... | place: USA: North Carolina | collected 2017-09
GCTGATGCGCGCCATCGACGGGAAGGGGGCCTTCCGACGGTTCAAGGACGTGCTGATGGCTCACGCGGCCGAGCGCGAGCGGTGGTTCGCGTTTCGCAGCGAGCGGCTCCGCGTCTTCATGGAGGCGTGGCTGACGGCGCACGCGCTGACCGCCGCGCCGCGGCCGGCCCCCCCGCCGGTGGTGGAGCCCTCGGGCGCCGAGCTGGAGCCGAGCGCCGCCGGGGTGGAGAGCACGGGGCGCAGCAGCCAGCTCGCCGAGCAGCTCCGGCGCCGCATCCAGCAAGCGTCCGAGGGGCTGCCGCTGCGGGACCTGGAGAAGACGCTGGCCTTCGTGGAGTTCCTCGCGGCGCGTCGTGGCTCGCGCGCGAGCTACGGCGTGGAAGAGAGCGCCGAGGAGCACGCGCCGTCTTCGGAGGAGCGCCGGGCGTCGCGGTGAAGCGCGCGCGGGTCGTCCTGGCGCTGGCGCTCGGCGTGGGTTTTGCCGCCCGAGCCGGCGCGGCGCAGCAGCCCGTCGATCGTGTCGCCATCCGCTTCAGCGCGCCCGAGCTCGGCGGCGCGCGCTCCGCGCGCTACATCACCGAGCGTCAGCTCGCCTTCGAGGCGCGGCTCGAGGCCCTGGCGGATCCGGAGCAGCCCAGGGACGCTCCAGAGCCCTATCGTCGACAGCACGTCCGAGCGGCCATCGAGCGTCACGTCACCGAGGTCTTGCTGGCGAGCGCTCGGCTGGAGCCAGCGCCGAGCCCGGCGGAGCTGCGGGAACACCAGCGTAAGACGCGGCAGTACCTGGAGGCGCGCGCGGGCAGTGCCGAGGCCCTCGCCGCCGCCGCCGCCGCCGAGGGCCTGGGACCTGCGGAGCTGCAGGGCTGGCTCGTGCGCGTCGCTCGCGCCAGCTTGTACTTGGAGCGTATGGTGGCGCCGCTGGTCGCGCCCACGAACGCCGAGCTGACGCTCCTCTACCGGAGCGGCGCGCACCCCTTCAAGGAGCTTGCGCTCCCCGAGGCGCGCCCGCTGCTGCGGCGCTGGGTCACCGCGCGACGCCTGGCGCAGGCCCTCGGCAGCTACTATCAGAGCGCGCGCACGCGCGTCAGCGTCTCACGCGCGGAGTCGACGACGCCGCCCCGCCGCGCGCCCAGCGCCGTCACGCGCCGCGCGCCTTGAGCCGGTGGCGGCGGGGTGGCAGGCTCGCGCGCATGAGCGAGCGTAGGGTATTGGGCGACGGGCTGGAGCTCGCCGTCACCGAGGCGGGGCCGATGGACGCACCGACCGTCCTGTTGCTGCACGGCTACCCGGACAGCCAGCTCGTCTGGCGGCCGGTCGCGGAGCTGCTCGCGCAGCGCTACCACGTCGTGACCTACGACGTCCGGGGCGCGGGCGCGTCGGACGCGCCAGAGCGCCCCGAGGGCTACGCGCTGAAGCACCTGGTGGCCGATCTCGGCCGGGTGATCGACGCCGTCTCGCCGGGGCGGCCCGTGCACCTCGTCGGCCACGACTGGGGCTCGGTGCAGGCGTGGGAGGCCGTGACGGAGCCGGCGTTCGCGGCGAAGCTCAAGAGCTTCACCAGCTTCTCCGGCCCTTGCCTCGACCACGTGGGGAGCTGGCTACGTCAGCGGCGGGGGCTCCGGCCGTCCGCCCTCCGCCCGCTGCTGCGCCAGGCGGCGCGCTCGTGGTACATCGGCGCCTTTCAGCTCCCGCTCCTTGCGCCCTGGGCGTGGCGCGCGGGCCTCGATCGCCTCCTGCCCCGGCTCCAGCAGCTCACCGAAGGGGTGCCGCCCGACCCCGCGCGTGAGCGCTCGCGCCGCGCCGATGGCGTGCGCGGCATCGAGCTGTATCGGGTAAACGTGCCGCCCCGCTTCGCCTCCCCGCGCGCGCGCCACGCCACCGTCCCGGTGCAGGTCGTCTGTCCACGCGGGGACGCCTACGTCACCCCCGCGCTCACGGAGGGGCTGCACCAGTACGTGAAGGAGCTGTACCGGCGTGAGGTGGAGGGCGGGCACTGGCTCCTGCTCACGGCGCCCGAGCGGGTCGCGGGCTACGTGCAACAGCTCGTGGATCACGTGGAGGGTCAGCGCTCGAGCCCGGAGCTGCTGCGGCTGAGAGATCGGGGCGCGCGGCCGCGCCGGTTGGTGCTCGTGACCGGCGGTGGCTCCGGGATCGGGCGCGCCACCTGCGAGCGCTTCGCGCGCGACGGCGCGGACGTGGTGATCGCGGACGTGGACCCGGCCAAGGCGGAGCAGACGGCGGAGCGCTGTCGCGCGCTGGGGGCGCGGGCGGTCGCGCGGCGCGTGGACGTCGCGAGCGCGGAGCAGATGCGCGCCTTCGCGGAGATCACGCTCGCCGAGGACGGCGTGCCGGACGTGCTCGTGCTCAACGCGGGCATCGGGCTCGCCGGCCGCTTCTTCGACACCAGCGTCGCGGACTGGCAGCAGGTGCTCGGGGTCAACGTGTGGGGTGTCATCCTGGGCGCGCAGCTCCTCGGCGCCGCCATGAAGGCGCGCGGGCATGGAGGGCATATCGTGGTGACCGCGTCTGCCGCGGCCTTCCTGCCGAGCAAGACGCTCCCCGCCTACAGCACCACCAAGGCGGCCGTGCTCATGCTGGCCGAGTGCCTGCGCGCCGAGCTGGCGGCCGAGGGGATCGGCGTGTCGGCCATCTGTCCGGGCATCATCGACACGCCCATCACCAGCGCCTCGCGCTACTTGGGCTGTGACGAGCAGCAAGAGGCCGCGCGGCGCGCGGCAGCCGCGCGGCTCTATCGACGGCGCGGCGTCGGGCCGGAGGTCGTCGCGAAGGCCATCGCGGACGCGGTGGAGCACGACACCCCGGTGGCGCCCGTGACGCCGGAGGCCCACCTCATGCGCTGGCTGTCCCGCGCCACGCCGGAGCTGATGCGCCAGGTGGGCCAGCGAGATCTGGACCGGCTCCTGCGCTGAGCCTCGCTCGACCTCAGTCGGACGTCGCGCGGGTGGAGGGCGCCCTTGGCACCGCGCCGGCCTTCGGGGACAATGCAGCGCATGAAGGTTGCGCGCGCGTGGCTCTTGGGAGGGACGCTGCTGGTCGCGTGCTCATCGGGCTCAGCCAGCCCGGGCAGCGCCTTCGCGGAGCGCTGCGAGCTGGAGCCCGTGCATCACGGTGAGGGGACGTACTACGACGCGGACGGCAGCGGCAACTGCAGCTTCCCAGCGACGCCGGGAGATCCGATGGTCGCCGCGCTCAACGAGCGCGACTATGGGGACGCGGCGTACTGCGGCGCTTGCGCGCGCGTGACGGGGGCGCTGGGCACCGTCACGGTGCGGATCGTGGACCGCTGCCCGGAGTGTCAGCCGGGGGATCTGGACCTCAGCCCCCAAGCGTTCGACAGCATCGACGAGCACCGCAAGGGGCGCGTCCCCATCGAGTGGACAGTGGTGCCCTGCGAGGTGCAGGGGCCCATCGACTACCACTACAAGGACGGCGCGAACCCCTGGTGGCTCGCCGTGCAGATCCGCAACCACCGCCACCCCATCGCCGGCGTGGAGGCCAGGGCTAGCGGGCAGAGCGCCTGGCGTCGGCTCACGCGCGCTCGCTACAACTTCTTCCTCGAGCCCTCGGGGCTGGGGGAGGGGCCCTATGATTTCCGCGTCACCGACGTGTACGGCGGAGTCGTCGAGGACCACGGTGTGCCCTTCAGTGGGGAGTCCACCACGGCTTCGGGCGGCCAGCAGCTCCCCCTGTGCGGAGGGAGCTAGGGCGGGCGCGTGGACCCCAAGGCCAGCGCCCGCTCGCGTGGGTCGGTCGGACGGCGCCGCGCTCGCCCCTGAAGTCTCGTGGGGAGAGCGCGCGCCGAGGTCCGCTCTCAGTCCATCCGGACGTACTCGAAGTCCACCGGGCGGCCCTTGATGCCGCGCTTGGGCGGAGCGATCCAGTGGGCCATCTTCCCGGGCTCGTACACCGGCTGGCTCATCAGGTGGTGGATGTACGCCTCGTCCGCCTCGGTGGGGAGCCAGGCGTCGCGCCGAGCGTCCCACGCGGCTTGGGTCAGCAGCTCGCCCTCCACGCTGACGGGGACGCCCGCGAAGAGCCCCACTTGGCGGTTGAAGCGCCGGCTCGGGAGCTTGAACTGGAAGTCGATGCCGGCCTCCGTGAGCAGCTTGTTGAACTTGTCCACCCCACGCTGGGAGTCCTCCACGTAGGCGTCACGAAGGACCTCGTTCATGGCGTTGCGCAGCGCGACCTCTTCGCGCGTCAGCTTGCCGTCCTCGAGGACGTCCATGGCGTAGTAGGCGTCGAGCGCCGAGTGCTCCTCGAAGCGATCTTCATGCGCGCGCCCCTTCAGGCCGCTGGCGAAGTAGTGGGCGGCGTTGCTGGAGACCTCACCCCCGAACAGATCCAGGCTGAGGCTGTACCAGTAGTTCATGTACTTCTGGATGGTGGGAAGATCGATGACCCCGTGCCGACGTGGGTCGTCGCTGGGGTGTTGCTTCATGATCTCCGCCGTCCGCTCCACGATGCGCAGGATGCCCGTCTCCCCCACGAACATGTGGTGAGCCTCCTCCGTGAGCATGAAGCGGGTGGTCCGGCTGAGCGGGTCGAAGGAGCTCTCCGCCAAGGCGAGGAGCTGATACTTTCCGTCACGGTCGGTGAAGTACGTGAACATGTAGAAGCTGAGCCAGTGCTGCATGGGCGCGTTGAAGGCGCCGAGGATGCGCGGGTTGTCCGGGTTGCCGCTCCGGCGCTGCAGCAGGGCCTCCGCCTCCTCGCGCCCGTCTCGCCCGAAGTAGCTGTGGAGCAGGTAGACCATGGCCCACAGGTGGCGGCCCTCCTCCACGTTCACCTGGAAGAGGTTGCGCAGGTCATAGAGGCTGGGGCAGGTCTTCCCGAGGAAGCGCTGCTGCTCCACGCTGGCGGGCTCGGTGTCCCCCTGAGTGACGATGAGGCGGCGCAGGGCGTTGCGGTGCTCGCCGGGCACCTCTTGCCAGACGGGCTTGCCGTAGTCGTCCCCGAAGCCGATGGTGCGGTTGGGGACCGGGTCCGCCAAGAAGATCCCCCAGCGGTACTCCGGCATGCGCACGTAGTCGAAGTGCGCCCAGCCGTCCGTGTCGGCGCTGATGGCGGTGCGCAAGAAGATGTCTTGGAGCTGGAAGCCCTCGGGCCCCATCTCCCGCCACCAGTCGAGGAAGCTGGGCTGCCATTGCTCGAGCGCCCGCTGGAGCCGGCGGTCCTCCGCGAGGTTGACGTTGTTCGGGATCTTCTCGTTCGTAGCGATGTTGCTCATGGCGGTGTTCCTCGGGCGGGGGCTCAGGTGCGGCGGTAGTCGAAGCTGGGGCGTTCAGGGGTACCGTAGACGGTGAGGGCGCCGCGCTCGCCCACGGCGTTGGGACGCTGGAAAATCCAGTTTTGCCACGCGGAGAGGCGCCCGAAGATCTTGGTCTCTAGCGTCTCGGGGCCCGCGAAGCGCAGGGAGGCCTCCATCCCGGTGAGGGCGTCCGGGGAGAAGGCGGCGCGCTCCTCGATGGCGATGCGGACCTCATCCTCCCAGTCGATGTCGTCCGGCGTGAAGGTCACCAGCCCCTGCCGGAGCGCCTCACCGGCGCTCAACGGCGCCGTGAGGCGCCGGAGCGCCTCGACGTGCGCGGGGTCGTTGAGGAAGCGCGTCTGCAGGCGGGTCAGCCCGTTGGACATGGGCAGCGGCCCGAAATTCATGGGCCCGAGCTGCAGCGTGGGGCCACCCTCCGCGTCCAGCATGAAGCTGCGGTCCGCCGCGAAGACGAGCTCCGCGAGGCTCCCGGCGACCGCCACCCCCTCCCCGAGGATGGCGAAGAGGGTGCGCGCGGACAGATCCAGGCGCTTGAGCACGCGCTTCATGTGGAGCAGGATCTCTTTGGCGAACCAGTCGCTGCTCGCCAGCTTCAGCAGCGCCGCGTCCGCCGCGAGAACCGTCGCTGGATCTCCAGAGACCTTCAAGATCCACAGCCCGATGTGCTGGTGGTTGAAGCGGAGCTCCAGCATGGCCGCGTCCAGCTCTCGGAACGCCTGCAGCGCCCAGGTGCTCGCCCCAAGCTCGCGCAGGGCGCTCGCCGTCTCCGGTTGAGCGGCGCGCGGCCCGCGCAGCTCCAGCTCCGCCGTTCGCCGCGCCTCGTCGAGGCGCAGCGTGACGTGCTCCCAGGCGACGCCGTGGCCGTCCTCCGTGCGTCGCGGGGTGAGCGGGGTGAGCGCCACCCCAGGACCGCTGCGCTCGGTGGCGGCGCCGCGCAGGCGCTCGACGCTGGCCTGGAGGCCGGCTTGAAAGCGGCTCCGTGGGATGCTCTCGTCCACGAGGCCCCACTCGACCGCGCGCTTGCCCCGCACGCCCTCGGCGACGGTGCTGAAGGCGTCGGCGAGATCACGGCGCACCTTGCGCTTGTCGACCAGGCGGGTGAGCCCCCCCGTGCCCGGGAGCACCCCGAGCAGGGGGACCTCCGGCAAGCTCACGGCGCTGTTGCCGTCCTCCGTGAGCACGATGTGCTCACAGGCCATGGCCAGCTCGTAGCCGCCGCCGGACGCCGTCCCGTTGAGCGCGCAGAGGGTCTTGATGCCCGTGTGGTCTGCGAGATCTTCCAGATAGAGCCGCGTCTCGTTGGTGTACTTGCAGAAGTTGACCTTGAAGGCGTGGCTGCTGCGCCCCAGCATGTAGATGTTGGCCCCCGAGCAGAAGATCTTGTCTTTCTCGCTCGTGATGACCAGCACCTTGACCTCCGGGTGTTCGAAGCGGAGCCGCTGGATGGCGTCCGCCAGCTCGATGTCCACGCCGAGGTCGTAGCTGTTGAGCTTGAGCACGTAGCCGGGGCGCAGCCCGCCGTCTTCCACGACGTTCATCGCGAGCGTGGCGACGTCGCCCTGGAGGTCGAGCGTCCAGTGTCGATACGTCGAGGGGTGGGCGTCGAAGGAGATGGGGAGCGAGTCCGTGGAGCTTTCAGCCATGACGGGCGGCAGTGTAGTGCAGGCCGCGATGAGGCTCCCTGAAAAACACTCCCTAAGGTGAGCTTTGGGCTCGGGGGGGGCTCACCACTGGACCTTGACGGTGGGCGGCTGACACTCCGCCTCCGCCTGCGCCAAGTCCACCGTGACCTTGACGGTGGTGCTGCCGTGGGGCGCAGCGCGGAGATCCAGCCCCGGGAGGGCGCTCACGTCGGCGCGCGGCACGACCTGATCCGCGCGCAACGCCCGCACCACCTCCGGAGCCCCGATGACCGTGACGTCGACAAAGCGCGGTGAGGTAAAGCCCCCGGTCACCCCGATGATTTCCACGGGCCGCTTCGCGAAGCGCACCTCTGTGACACGGCGCGCCACGGTGACGGTGACGGTGGCCGCTTGCGGCCCCACGTAGGCCGCGCGCGGCGGCGGCGCGTCGATGGCGATGCGCCGCGGATAGCGACCCTCGGAGAGGCCGGAGACGTCGAAGGCGGCCAGGCGCGCGAACTGCAGCACCTCCACCTGAGAGCGTGGCCCCGTGATGGAGATCTCCGTGGGCTCCACGTGCGGCTCGCCCTTGACCTGGAACCCCTCCGCGGGGGTGCCGGTGATGCTCGCCTGGATGGGGAGCTGGCGTGTGACGATGTCTTGCCAGTCGAGCTCCACCATGGGCGGATCGATGGTGGTCACCTCGAGCCCGGGGGGGAGGCTGAAGTCCGCGGCGCTGAAGCTGATGGCGTCCTTCTGTCCATCGGTGAGATCGAGCTCCACGGGGGCGATGCCGCCACGGGTGAACTGGTCGATCGCGCGCGCCGAGCCGCGCAGCGTCAAGTGAAGGTTGGCGGGCATCTGCGTCATCAGCTCCCGCTTCTGCGCGCCCACGGGCATGCGCAGCACCACGCCGACGGGCACGGTGCGAAGCTGCTGATCCTCTTGTCCGTGCAGGTACACGAACATCCCGATGGAGAACGCGAGGGACGCCAGCTTCAGCGTGAGGTTCTCCGTGAAGGCCGCCGCGAGCCACGCGGTCGCCGCGGTGAGGGGCGGGGAGCCGCTGGCCATCAGGTGCTCGCCTCCGGCTCGTCCCCGGGGGAGCGTTGGGGCTCGAGCAGCGGCTCCACGGCGGTGGCGCTGGTCAGCGTGATGGTGCGCGGCTCGGCGGCCACGAGCGGCTGGGCGGTGCCGAGCCGGGGGAGCGCCGCCGGAGAGGGCTCGGGCTCCGGCTGCGCCAAGCTGCGGAGCGGCTGACGCGGGGGGAGGGGGGGCTCGCTGAGCTCAGCGCCGTCCTCCGGGAGCTCCTGAAGGGCCCGGATGGGGCGCCGGGAGGGCGGTGGGGCGTCGTCGTCGCGGCCGGGGAGCACGATCCGGATGGGGGCGGCGGGGCTCGGCTCTCCCCCCCGCCGCTCGGAGGCCGAGCTGGGCGTGAGCAGGGCCTCCCCGCGCTCCGTGGGACGCCTCACGGGCAGCGCGCGCGCCGCCGCGCTCGAGGGCTTGCCCCTCTTGCCGGTGAGCTTCGGCAGGAGCGTGCCGTCGAGCGCGGTGCGCAGCTTCGGACCGTCGAGGCTGGGCACGTGGGACCCTTTGGAGAAAAAGCTGATGATGCCCCGCTCTTCACTCACCACCACCACGGCGGCGTCCGTCTCCTCGGTGATTCCATAGGCGGCGCGGTGACGCGAACCAAACTGCTGGTCGAGCGGGCTCTGGTCCGGCATGGGGAAGAACACGCCCGCCTTGGCGATCCGGAAATTCCTGATGATGACCGCGCCGTCGTGCAGCTTGTTCGTGCCGTCGGGGATGAACAGCGACACGAGCAGCTCTCGCGAGACGATCGCGTCCAGATCTTTGCCCTTGTTGGCGCCGACGAATTCGTCGAGGTTGGCGTCTTGCTCGATGGCGATGATGGCGCCGATGCGGTGCTTGGCGAGCTCCGTGGCGGCGTCCACCACCTCGTCGATGAGGCGCGCCTCTTGTGTCTTGCGGCTGCCGAACCAAGCGCTGGGCCCGACGCGCATGAGGGCGCGACGGATGTCCGCCTGGAAGACGACCACGACGATGAGCAGCGCGCTGCTGATGACGGTGCTGACGAGGCTGAGCACCACCGTGAGGCGCAGCGCCTGGGCCACCACGTACAGCAGGAAGATGGCGGCCAGGCCGCCCGTGATCTGCAAGGCGCGCGTGCCACGGAGGACGAGCAGCGCGCGATAGGCCAGGTAGTAGACGAGGGCGATGTCGAGGGCGTCTCGCCCGAGCTGCGCCGCGGAAGCCTGGCGGAAGTAGTGCAAGAGCCCCTCGACGAGCGCCATCAGCCGACCTCCGCGAGCAAGGTGCGCTCGACGAGCAGGGCCTGGCGCATGGCGGCGACGTCGTGGACACGGAGCAGCAGCGCTCCGTGGCGGGCGGCGTGGAGCCCGGCGGCGATGCTGCCGCCGAGCCGCTCCGAGGGTGGCGCGGGTGCCGCCTTGGCGATGAAGGACTTGCGACTGGCGCCCACGACCAGGGGGACGCCGAGCGCCGCGAGCTCACCGAGCCCCGTGAGGAGCTGGAACGAGTGGCGCGCGCTCTTGGCGAACCCGAGCCCAGGATCTAGCCAGACGTCCTCCGGCGCGAGGCCCGCGGCCAGCGCGCGCGCGCGCGCTGCGAGCAGCTCCGCGATGACCTCCGCGACGACGTCCTGGTAGCCGTCTTCCGGGTACTCCGAGAAGCCTGCCATGGCGGACATGGGGCCCCGCGAGTGCATGATGATGAGCGGGGCCCGGTGCCGTGCCGCCACCGCCGCCAGCTCCGGATTCGCGAGGCACGACACGTCGTTGATGAGCCGCGCGCCCCACCGCAGCGCCTGCTCCGCCACCTCTGGCAGGGTGGTGTCCACGCTGACCGTGGCGCCTCGCGCGACGGCCGCCGTGACCGCGGGCTCGAGCCGCTCGAGCTGGACCCTGGCGGGGACGCTGGCCGAGCCGGGGCGCGTGCTCTCCGCGCCGATGTCGAGCACGTCCGCGCCCTCGGAGAGCAGCCGCTCCCCGTGCGCGACCGCGTCGTCCGGCGCGAGGAAGCGACCCCCGTCGGAGAACGAGTCCGGGGTGACGTTGAGCACGCCCATCAGCGCGGCGCCTTGGGCGCGGCGAGTAGAGCTGAGGACGTCGAATAGAGACCCCACGGCGCATCTCTAGCAAGAGTTGGGCCGAGCGACAATGCGGTTGTCAATTCACGTCTTTAGCTGGGCGTTTGGGCATGGCGAGCCGCTCATAGCGTTGCGCGCCGGGCCTGCTTCGATCTAGCGTGGCGCTCGCCCGCGCTCGGCGCGGCGCTCGAACCAAGATGCTGCTCTCTCGGGTCAGAGCGGGCCCCCTCGCTGGCCTGGTGCTGAGCGTCGTGTTCGCGGCGGTGATGACCTTGGTGCTCGTGGGCGAGCAGCTCTGGCCCGGCGCGTCGCCCAGCGAGGGCGCCCCCACGGCCGTCACGCTGCGGATCCCCGTCGGCCCGGGCGTCCCCACGTTCCTGGACGACGGGCCCTGGTCCGTCCTCGCGCGTGAGCAGCTGATCATCCCGCGAGGCACCGTCTTGAGGGCCGACGAGCCAACGCACGCGACGGCCCTGTCCTGGCTCCGGCAGCGCCCCGCCCTGGGGGCCCAGCCGCTGCTCGGGAGCTTCGCGCTCTTCTTTACGCTGTCGATGGCGCTCGGCGCCTACCTGCGGCGCTTCGGACAGAGCCGCTTGCGGCTGCTCCGAAGCCAGATCGGCCTGATGGTGGCGCTGCTGGGGATGGGCGTCTTGGCGAAGCTCGGGCTGCTGCTGACGGCGCTCCCGCAGTATTGGATCCCCATCAGCGCGGTGCCCGTCTGGGTCGCCAGCAGCTTCGACCGGCGGACCGCCTTCGTCGTGACGGTGGTGCTGGGCTTCAGCTTGGCGCTGCTGGTGCGCCTGGAGCCGGTGCTGCTCGCGGTGCTGCTCAGCCGCGGGATGGCGGCCACGCTCTATTACCTGAACCGCAAGCGCAAGCGGCACATGGTGCTCTCCTGTAGCTTGGCAGGGCTCAGCGCCGCGCTCATCTACATCGCGCTGCGCGCGACCTTCGACGGCAGCTTCGGGCTCTGGCAAGATCTACGCCTGGGCGAGGGCTCGGACGTGCTGGCGTGCGCCGGGGGAGGGCTGCTGGCGGGGCTGTTGGCGGCGCTCTTGAGGGCGCCGCTCGAGCGGCTCTTCGGGCGCGTCTCTCGGGAGCGGCTGCTCGACTTGACCGATCTCGAGCAGCCCATCTTGCAGAAGATCGCGCAGGAGGCGCCGGGCACCTGGGAGCACTCTCGCGCGATGGCCAACCTCGCCGAGCAAGCCGCCAGCGCCATCGGCGCGGACGCGCTGCTCACGCGGGTGGGCGCGTACTACCACGACGCCGGCAAGACGGCGCAGGCCAAGTACTTCGTGGAGAACCTGGGCCCGGACGATCGCTCGCCCCATGACGCGCTGGAGCCGGACGTGAGCGCAGACGCCATCATGGCGCACGTGGTGATCGGGACGAAGCTGCTCCGCGAGGGTGGCGCGCCGGAGCCGGTGGTGGAGTTCGCCTACACCCACCACGGCACGCAGCTCGTGGAGTACTTCTGGGAGCGCTGCAAGGAGCAGGGCAACCCCAAGGGGCTCGCGGAGGAGGCCTTTCGCTACCCTGGGATGAAGCCCCAGACCAAGGAGACGGCGATCTTGATGTTGGTGGACTCCATCGAGGCGGCCTCGCGCACCATCGATCCCCCGGAGCGCGGCCATTTCGAGGCGATGGTGCAGCGAGTGCTCTTCACGAAGCTGGCCTCCGGCCAGCTCGACGACTCCGGGCTCGAGCTGGCAGATCTCCGGACCATCGCCACGCGCATGACGGACACCCTCGTCAACATGAACCATCACCGCATCAAATACCCCTGGCAAGCCAAGACGGCGCATGAGTTTGGCGTCCCAGCGCGCGCCGTTCGACAGTACCCCTCGGGGGGCTATGAGCCCGTGGGAGCCTCCACGCGCCGACCCAAGAGCCCCGCCGCGTCCCCCTCCAGCGACGACGACCCCGGAGCCGGGAGCTCATGAGGTCGCAGGGCTTCGTGCGAGGGCTCTTCGCCGGGCAGGTCCCCGAGCAGCTCGTCATCCCCTACGTGGCCCTCGAGGACGCGGAGCTCAAGCAGGTCCACCGCTTGGTGGCGCAGTTCAACGAGATCGCCGCGCAGCACATCGACGCGGCGGTGGTGGACGCCTCCGGGCAGCTCCCGCAGGCCGGGCTCGAGGCGCTGGCCCAGGCCGGTTTTTTTGGGCTGCTCGTGCCCGTCGAGCAAGGGGGGCTCGGGCTGTCCGTCAGCGCGGCGGCGCGCGTCTTGGAGGAGATCGCCAGCTGTGACGCCTCCGTCGCGACGCTGCTCTACGTCCACTCCGCCATCGGCCTGCGCGCCCTGCAGCGGTTCGGCTCGGAAGAGCAGCGCGCTCGCCTCGTGCCTCGCCTGGCGCGAGGCGAGGGGGTCGTGGCGGGGCGAGGGATCGCCGCCTTCGCGCTCACGGAGTCTGGCGGCACGGACGCCGCGGGGATCCGCACCTACGCGGAGTGGGCGCCAGCGCGCGGCCGCTACGTCTTGCAGGGGAGCAAGCCGCTCGTCATCGGCGCGGAGCGGGCGGAGATGCTCGTGCTGGTGGCGCGGACCACGCCGCCCGAGCACGGCGCCAAGCCGCGGCTCACGGCGTTCTTGGTGGAGCCCAGCCATGGCTACGTGGTCCGCCCGCGTCAGCAGACCCCGGGGCTGCGCGCCCTGCCGGTCAACGAGGTCGTGTTCGACGGCGTCGAGCTGCCGGAGAGCGCGCGTCTCGGGGAGGTGGGGCGCGGCTACAACCTGACGCAGGAGGTGATCGACGGCGCTCGGCCGCTCTACGCTGCCATCACGGTCGGGCAGATGCGGTCCATCTTGGCCTACACCGTCAAGCACGCCATCCAGCGCCGCACCCAAGGGCGCGCCATCGGGGAGTACCCGGCGCTCCAAGACAAGGTGACGCGCATCGTGGCGGATCTGTTCGCCGTGGAGTCCATGACCTACCTGGCGACCGGGCTCATCGATCGCGGCGTCGCCGACACGACCCTGGAGAGCGCCATCTGCCGCGTGGCCTCGGTGGAGGCGCTCTGGCGTGTCGTCAACGACGCGTCGCAGGTGGTCGCCAGCCGCGCCTACGTGGCGGGCGCGGAGCTGGACCGCTGGCTGCGCGACGCGCGCGGTGGGTTCGTCCTCGACGCCACCAACGAGACCGTCCGCAGCTACATCGCGCTGACGGGGCTGCGCGGACAGTCGGCGCGCGCGGGGGGAGAGCCACGGCCGCGCCGAAGCTGGCTGCGGCGGGCGGTGGCGCCCGAGCGCCCGGAGTGGCGCACGGAGCTGACGCTGGCGCACCCGCTCCTGGCGCCGGAGGCCCAGGTGTTCGCCAGCAGCGCGCGGAGCTTCGCTCAGGCGACGGCCGAGCTGCTCCGGCACCATCGCGCCGATGTCGCGGAGATGCAGACCACGCACCTGCGCGTCGCCAACACCGCCATCGATCTGCTGGCGCTGGCCGCGTGCATCGCGCGCGTCACTCGAGAGGTGTCGGCGCGCGGTGAGGACGGCGCCCGCCGCAAGCTGGACGTCACGCGGATGTTCGCCGCGGCGGCAGAGCGCCGGATGCGGGCCAACATCGCGGGGATGGGCCACAATGACGACTCGCTGCGCCGGGTCATCGCGGCGCGCATCTACGCGGACCGTGGCTACCCCTTCGACGTGATCTGAGCCGCGCCATGTCCCTGCCCTTCCCGGAGTATTGGCCGACGCCCAGCCCCACAGTGGCCTTTCGGGAGCGTCGTCGCCGCTGGGCTGAGCGCTTCTCCGGCAACGCGGTGCTCGCGGCGGGCTTGTCGCGACCACGCAACTTTCACGCCAGTCGCTTCCCGTTCCGCGCGGAGAGCCACTTCTTGTACTTCGTCGGGCGGCACTTGGAGGGGGCACTGCTCGTCTTGCGTGAGGGTCAGCCGACGCTCTACCTCGAGCCCCCGCACCCGGACGAGGCCCTGTGGTCGGGGCCGACGCCGTCGCTGGAGCAGCTCGAGCGGGAGCTCGAGCTGCCGGTGCGCCCGCACGCCGAGCTGGAGCTGGACGAGAGCTACGCCACGCTCCCGCCACCGGACGCCGAGTCCGCGTTCTGGCTGAGCGAGTGGTGTGGGCGAGAGCTGGAGCCCGCCAGCGGCGCGCTGCTCGAGGGAGCGGACGCGGCGCTCGCCGACGCCATCATCGAGCTGCGCTTGGTCCACGACGAGTGGGCGGTGGCCCAGCTCCGCCAGGCGGCCCAGGTGACGGGGTGGGCGCACGAGGCGGGGCTCCGAGGCACCCGCGCGGGGCGTCGCGAGGCGACGGTGCGCGGGCTGATGGAGGGCGTCATCGTAGGGTGCGGGATGAGCACGTCGTACAACTCGATCGTCACCGTGCACGGAGAGGTGCTGCACGCCGAGCGTCACGACGGGGTGATGCGCGCGGGTGAGCTACTCCTCTGCGACGTGGGGGCGGAGACGCCCGAGGGCTGGGCTGGGGACGTGACCCGCACCTGGCCGGTCGCGGCGCAATTCAGCGAGAGCCAGCGCGTGATGTACGAGCTGGTGCTGGAGACGCAGCGCGCCGCGATCGCCGCCGTAGCGCCCGGGGTGCGTTACCGGGACGTGCACCGCGTGGCGGCGGCGACGCTCGTCCGCGGCCTCACGCGCCTGGGGGTGCTGCGGGGCGATCCCGAAGAGCTGTACGAGCGCGGCGCTGCCGCGCTCTTTTTCCCCCACGGCGTCGGCCACCTGCTCGGGCTCGACGTGCACGACATGGAGGGCCTGGGCGACCGCGCCGGCTATGCGCCGGGGCGTCAGCGCAGCGTCGCCCCCGGGGACCGCTACCTCCGCTGTGATCGAGACCTGCAGCCCGGCATGGTGGTGACCATCGAGCCCGGGTTTTATCAGCGGGACGGCTTGCTCGCCGGGGCAGGCGCGCTGCGCGACGTGATCGTCGAGGCCGAGCTCGCGCGCTTCGCGGACGTGCGCGGTGTTCGTATCGAAGACGATGTCCTGGTGGTGCCGACGGGGTCGGAGGTGCTCACCGAGCACCTTCCCAAGGACGTGGCGGAGCTGGAGGCGAGGCGCCGGGCGGGTTGAGCCGAGCGCCTCACGCGCTCGCGCGCTCGAGGCGCGCCTCCGCCTCGAGCACCTGGCTCGCCCAGTCTGCGGCGGGCTGGACGACGCCCTCCAGCACCTCTTCGGGGGACGCGCCGCTGGAGATGGCGGCGCGGGCCTTGGGCGAGCCCGTCAAGAGATCGAAGGCGGGGTGCGCGCTCTCGAACTCGTACGGTGAGGTGCGAAATTGGAACTGCTCCGGCGCCTGCACCCGTGCGAGGGTGATGAGCCGCAAGTAGGTGGCCACCGGACGGAACAGGGCAGGCTGCGTCACGTGCAGCATGACGCCGTGACAGACGACGCCCGCGTGCTTCTCGAAGGTGGGCCGGAAGCTCGCGGGACGAACGAGCGCGCCGGGGACGCCCGCCTCGAGCAGCGCGGCCGCCAGCTCGGCCGCCTTGAGGAAGGGCGCGCCCACGAGCTGGAAGGGGGTGGTCGTCCCGCGCCCTTCGGACAGGTTCGTCCCCTCGACGAGGCAGCCTCCGGGGTACACGAGCGCGGTGTCGAGCGTCGGCATGTTGGGGGACGGCGGGATGAAGGGGCGCCCCCACGCCTGTGCCGTCCGGCGCCGCTCCCAGCCGCGGGTGGGCACGACGCTGACGGCGCCGCTCGGACCGAGCGCCAGGCCGTCCCGCTCCGCGAAGTGGAGGACCAGCTCCGCCAAGGTCAAGCAGTGGCGGATGGGCAGGGGCTCGAGCCCCACGAACGACGTGAAGCCCTCCTCCTGGTGAGCGCCCTCGGCGAGCGCGGCGTCCCCGCCGATCGGGTTGGGGCGGTCGAGCAGGACGACGTGGACGCCGGCGCGCGCCGCGGCCCGCACGGCCAGCAGCGCACTCCAGACGTAGGTGTAGTATCGACTGCCGACGTCGCAGAGATCGATGACGAGCACGTCGAGGCGCGCCAAGTCCTCCGGCTGCGGCGAGAGCGACTCACGCGTGGCGCCGTACAGGCTCACGTAGGTCGGCGTGGAGGGCGCGGCGGGCTGGTCGAGGTCGCCGCTCGCAGCGGTGGGCGGCTCCGCGCTCGCGCTGACGGCCACCGACGCCTCCGGCGGTGCGGTCGGCGTGGCGGGCGGCGCCGAGCTGGCGCTGGGCTCGAGCGCGGGCGCGGTCGCTGGCGAGTCGCCGGTCGCCGCCTGCGCCGCCACCGGCTCCTTGCCGCGGCGGCGTCGTTGAGCGCTGCGCTGGACGGGCGGGGTCGCCAGCGTGGGCTCGGCCGCGACCGGCTCTTCGGCTTGGGCATAGCCGGCGAGCCCGTGTTCGGGTGAGAACACGACCGTGGGCGCGGCGCCGAGCTCTTCGAGCACGGTGATGAGGTGCCGTCCGCGCCGGTCGATGGCGGCGGCGTGCGTCAGCACGCCCACGCGGGAGTCCCTCAGGCGCCGCCGCAGGGCCGCCAGCTTGCTGTCGAAGAGTTGGTCCAAGCCTACGAGCATGGTGAAATCCCTAGCAGATTCAGCGGTCTACGGAAGGAGCAGGGTGAGCGGAGCGTACTTTTTGCGGTTGCTCAGGAGCTAGGGTAGCAAGTTTTGCACAGTGCGTCGCGTCCTGGTCGTCGATGATGAGGAGAATCTCCGGCTCGTGCTCCGCACCTTGCTGCGGCGTCACGGCTACGAGGTGGAGTGCGCCGGCAACGGCGAGGAGGCCCTGGCGCTGGTGGACGCCTTCGGCCCCGACGTGGTGCTGACGGACGTGAGGATGCCGAAGCTCGGCGGGATGGAGCTGCTCGCGACGCTGAAGGCGAAGCGACATCAAGCCACCGTCATCGTGATGAGCGCCTTCGGCAACCTCGATCTCGCGATCGAGGCCATGAAGGCCGGCGCCTACGACTATGTCCAGAAGCCGTTCAAGCCCGACGAGATCGTGCTGGCGCTGAAGAAGGCCGAGGAGCGGGAGCTGCTGCGACGGGAGAACCAGGCGCTCCGCGAGGAGATCCGCCGGGAGCATCGCTTCGAGGACATCCTCGCGAAGAGCGCCTCCATGCAGGCGCTGTTTCGCCTGATCGCCAAGGTGGCCGATCACAAGACCACCGTGCTGGTGACGGGAGAGAGCGGCGTGGGCAAGGAGCTGGTGGCGCGCGCGATCCACCAGCGCTCGTCGCGGCGAGGCGGCGCGTTCGTGGCGGTCAACTGCGGCGCCATCCCCGAGAACCTCCTGGAGAGCGAGCTGTTCGGGCACCGAAAGGGGGCCTTCACCGACGCGGTCTCCGATCGACGGGGACTGTTCGAAGAGGCCACGCACGGCACGCTGTTCCTCGACGAGATCGGCGAGCTGCCGCTCGGGCTCCAGGTCAAGCTGCTGCGGGTGCTGGAGGACGAGAAGATCCGGAAGGTCGGGGACACGAAGGACCTGCAGGTGGACGTGCGGATCATCGCGGCCACGCACCGCGACCTGGCGCAAGAGACCAAGGCCCGGAGATTTCGGGAGGATCTCTACTATCGGCTCAACGTGCTGCACCTGCACGTCCCGCCGCTCCGGGAGCGCCGGGAAGACATCCCGCTGCTCATCGAGCACTTCATGAGCCGCAACAACGTCCGGCTCCGCACCAACGTGCGCGGGATGGACACCGAAGCGCGGCGGCTGCTCTACGACTACGCCTGGCCAGGGAACGTCCGAGAGCTGGAGAACACCATCGAGCGCGCGATGGTGTTGGCGGAGGGGGAGCAGCTCGTCGCCGCGGATCTGCCCGAGCGCCTCCGGGAGGCGAGAGATCCGGTGGAGCTGCAGCTCGTCAGCGGTGAGGTCAGCATCAAGAAGACCGTGCGGATCATCGAGGAGGTCCTGATTCGGCGGGCCCTCCAGAAGACCCGCGGTAACCGCACGCGGGCCGCGGAGCTGCTAGAGATCAGCCACCGAGCGCTGCTCTACAAGATCAAGGACTACGAGATCCGAGACCTCTAGCCGGGCGTGGGGTGCGCGCCCGCGCGCCCACCGCGCGGGCAGGCCTGCGGGGGCTCCGGAGCGGGAGGCCGCGCGCAGGCGGCGTCGCTGCCGCGCGGCGGGGCCCCACGCAGCCCGACGCGGCGCGGAGCGAGGCCCCCCGGCGACGCCCCGGCGAGACAGCGCTCCGTGGAGGGGCGAGCACCCCGGGGCCGGCCGCGGCGCGGCCAGCGGGGGGTGGCGACAGCCGCTCGGAGCTCGCAGGCGATGGCCGCGGACGGGCCGCTGGCCGACCTGACGGTGGCGGCGCTCGCCGGGCGCGGGCGCGCAGCATCGGGCGGGGGCCGCGCCTCATCGGGCAGGGGCCGAGCGTGGGCGCTCTTGGCCAGCGGGGCAAGCTGGCCTTAGACTGGGCCGGCCACCATGCGTCTCCCCTTCGCGTTAGTCCCATCCCTGGCCCTCACCCTCTTGGTCGCTGCTTGTGGTCCCTCCATGGAGCCGGAGCCGGTCAAGACTCCCGATCAGCTCTTGGCTGAGCAGGAGGCGCTCGCCGAAGAGGATGAGCGTCGCCGGGCCGAGCAGAGCGTCCCCGTCGAGGAAGAGGAGACGGACGCGGAGAAGAAGAAGCAGTTCGACGCGCAGCAGGCGGAGCTCCAGCTCAAGCAAGCGAGCCGCTCCGCGGAGACCTGCCCCAGCGTCGTGACGGAGCCGGGCCCCACGGGCGTCGCCAAGGTCACCCTGGTGTTTGGCAACGATGGCCACGTCAAGGAGGGGACGATCGCGCCGCCCTTCGCGGACACGGCGCTTGGCAAGTGCGTGCTGCGGGCGCTCAACGCCGTCATCGTCCCGCCCTTCGTCGGCCCCGAGGTGACGAAGGACTGGGAAGTGAACCTCGCCCCGAAGAAGTAGGCGGAGCCCCCCGAGAGGGCTCCGGTGCCGACCCTGGCTGGAGCGCTACGGAGTGGACGCCAAGGTTATTGGCTCAAATTGAACGAAGCTGGGCGGAGCGGCCTCCATGAGATCGGTGGCGCTCGCCGCGCGTCGATGTCCTAGTCAGCTCCATGGATTGTCCCGCCTGTAGTCAGCCAAACGCCGAAGGCTCGAAGTTCTGCGCTTCGTGCGGCGCGCTGCTGGCGTCGGCGGCGGAGCCGGGGGGGGCGCTCGTCGGGAGGACCATCGGCGGGCGTTACCTCATCCGGAGGGTCGTCGGTGAGGGCGGCATGGGGGTCGTGTACGAGGCAGAGCAGCGCATGGGCGACGGGAGCCGGGCGGTCGCCATCAAGACCCTGCACCCGGAGCTGACGGGGGACCGGCTGCTCAAGGAGCGCTTCCTGCGAGAGTGCAGCACCGTCAGCCAGCTCGAGCACCCCAACACCATTCGCTTCTACGACTTTGGGGAGATGGCGGACGGCACGCTCTACGTCGCCATGGAGTTCGTGCGGGGGCCCTCCCTGACCGCGACCATCGACGAGGGGCCGATGCCCGTCGGTCGGGTCTTGCACATCCTCCAGCAGATCGCCGGGGCGCTCGATGAGGCGCACGAGAAGGGCATCATCCACCGCGATCTCAAGCCGGACAACATCATCCTCACGTACCGCGGCGAGGTGGCGGACGTCGTCAAGCTGCTGGATTTCGGCATCGCCACGCGTGAGCGCGGGCGGCTCGGCGCGCCCGGCACCAAGCTGACCGAGCAGGGCATCGTGCTCGGGACGCCTCCGTACATGAGCCCGGAGCAGCTCACGGGAGAGCCGCTCGATCGTCGGAGTGACGTGTACTCGCTCGGCGTCATCGTGTACGAGATGCTCGAGGGTCGGCTCCCGTTCCAGGCGGACTCGCCCTGGGAGTGGGCCAACGCGCACGTGAAGCTCGCGCCCTCCACGATGCAGCAGACCCCCCGGGAGCTGCAGGCCTGCGTGCTGCGCGCCCTCGCCAAGCGCCGTGACGATCGCCCGGCGTCAGCGGGGGCCTTCTTCAAGGAATTTGCGGCGGTCGCCAACAGCCTCCGCACCCTGGACGACCAGGCAGCTTACCCCATGAGCGTCGTGAAGGTCCGTGAGACGCCGCCGATGGGGGTGCCCGCGGTGGGGCCGGAGGTGCGCTTCGGGGAGCCGCGAACGGACGTCGCCGCCCTGCCGTTGACGCCCCCAGGGGGAGCTTGGCAGCCACCCGCCTACGCCGCGGCCTACACGCCCCAGCACCCGCCGCAGCCGCTGCCAGCGGCGCTCGCGGCGCCGCGCTACCTCCCCCCGGCTCAGAAGGCCCGCAGCCCGTGGCCCTGGGTGCTGGTGTCCGTCTTGGGCCTCGTCACGGTGGGGACCGCGGCGGTCGCGTATTTCGGTGACGGCTGGGGGCGCAGCGGTCACGCGGATCCGGACCCCAGCGGTGCGCTCGGCTCCTCGGACCGTGCGATGGTGCCCACCACCATCGCCCCCGTCGGAGCCGAGCTCGAGCCGCCGGGGGCGAGCGCGCCGCTCCCAGCCGGGACGACACCCGCCACGGTGGTGACCACCAAGCCAACGGCGACGACGCGGCCGACCACCACGACCAAGCCCACGACCACGGCGCCGCCCGCGACGACCACGGCGCCGCCCGCGACGACCACGGCGCCGCCCGCGACGACCACGGCGCCGCCCGCGACGACCACGGCGCCGCCCGCGACGACCACGGCGCCGCCCGCGACGACCACCCCGCCCCCCACCGGGCCGCAAGGAGACGCAGCGTGCAGCGTCGCTGGCGCTCAGGCGGGGAGCGGCAACATCGAGGGCGCCGTGGCGAGCTATCGCCAGTGCCAGTCCACGGGCGGCAGCGCGGGAGCGCTCGCGACGGCAAAATCACGGATCGCCATCGCCGCCACGGCCGCGGTGCGCGCCCGCGGCTTCAACGGTGACTGCAACGCCGCAAAATCAGCGGCAAGTTCTGCAAATTCCATCGGTGCGGGCGCGGGTGCGATGGCCACCTTGAAGACCGTCTGCCCGGGCTGAGCCCGGCTTTACGCTCTGGGCTCGGCGTGGAAGGCTTCGGCCGTGGGCGCCAAGGAGCCAGAGCAAGTCGACGCAGCGCTGCGCGCCGCCAACCTGGCCCTCGGCGGACGTGGTAAGCGCGGCACGCGTGCCCTGACGTCCATCGAGCTGCGCCTCACGGACGCCAGGGAGGGGCCTTGGGAGCTCGCGGCCTTGGTCTCCGTCGTGGTCCTGGCGCTGCTGGTCGTGCTCGGCGTCTGGTTTTACTGAGCGGCGCCTGGGTCGCTCCGCCGTGTCAGGCGGGCGTCGCCGCCTCGTCTTTGGCGGCGCGCTTGGAGACGAGCATGCCGAAGCCCGCGGCCGTGAAGAACATGATGAGGCTGTAGATGGCCGGCGGGATGGCCATGGTGGAGTTGTTCAGCAAGGTGGGGCTGCTCGCGATGGCGATGGCGAGCGTCCCGTTGTGGATCCCGATCTCCATGCCGATGGCCACCGCTTGACGCGTGGGCAGGCGAACCAAGAGCGGGACGAAATAGCCCACGGCCATGCTCACCACGTTGAAGGCGAGGGCAGCGAGGCCCACCTGCTGGAAGAAGCCGAGCATGTTGGCGCGCTCCTTCAGCACGGCGCTCACGATGACGAGCACCAGGAACACGGCGGACAAGATGCGGACCGGCTTGTCGAGGCGCGTCGCGAGGCCGAGGTTCTTGTGTCGGATGGCCATCCCAAGGGCGACCGGGACGAGCACGATGGCGAAGACCTGGATGACCTTGGAGAACTGGAGCGGGATGGTCTTGTCGTCGTCCATGAAGGCGCGCAGCGCGAGGTTGACGATGAACGGCAGCGTCAGGAGCGAGAGGATGCTGTTGACGGCGGTGAGCGTGATGTTCAAGGCCACGTCGCCCTTCGCGAGGTGGCTGAACAGGTTGGCGGTAGCGCCTCCTGGGGACGCCGACAGCAGCATCAAGCCCACCGCGAGCGCCGGGGCGAGGCCGAAGGCCTTCGCGATGAAGTAGCAAGCGACGGGCAGCAGCACCATCTGGCAGAAGAGCCCGACGAACACCGCCTTGGGGTAGACCACGACGCGCTTGAAATCTGCCGGGGTCAGGCTCAGCCCCAGGCCGAGCATGATGATGCCCAGCGCCAAGGGGAGCATGATGGCCGTCAACGCGTTCGATTCCATGGACCCTCTCCTCGCAAAGAAGCACGAGGCTACCGGAGGATGGTCGGGCGGCTCAAGCTCAATGAAGTCGCCGTCCGCGGTGGGCGCCGCTCAGCACGATGGAGCTTTGGGCTGACGCCCCGTGGTCTGCCACCAGAGGAGCTCTTGCGCGTGCAGGGCCTCGAGCGTCTCGCGTGAGGCGCGCTCCAGCGGTGGATATTTCCGCTGGGTCGCGACAGTCAGCGCCTCTGCTGCCTTGCGTCGAAGCTCGGAGTCTTCTTGGAGCAGGGCGTCGATGAGCCACTCGACGCGGTCACGGTCGCCGTGCTGGTCCCACCACGCCGTCCAGTCGGAGCTGCTCCTGCCATGGTCGACGCCGGTGAGCGCGACGAGTGCCCAGTGCGCCGAGCGGACGAGCAGCTCCGTGGTGTCAGAGAGCAGCGGGAAGAGCTGCGGGACGGCGCGGCCGTCGCGGAGCTGGGTGAGGGCTTCGATGGCGCCGAGCCGCTGGGGCAGCGGCTGCCGTGGGTCGTTCAGCTTGGAGTAGAGCAGGTGACGTAGCGCGGCGCGCGGCTCTTCCAGCGCGTAGAGGCGCCGAGCTGCGGTGAAGGCCGCACGCCGGACCAACGCCTCGGAGTCCGTGAAGCGCTGGACGAGCGCGGGAGCAGCCTCGGGCGTGCCGAGCTCCCCGAGCAGCCGACTGGCCCAAGCGCGGACCTCGGGCGCGCCGTCCGCGGTGCGCGCGAGGACGAACGGCGTGGCGGCGTCCCCCAGCCGCAGTAGCGCGGCGAGGACGGGGCCGGCGTCGGCGACCGAGGCCGTGTCGGCGAGCGAGGTGAGGCTCACCCCAGGGGAGAGCGGCCCGGGGAACTGCGCGATGAGCGCTCCTGCGGCTCGGCTCCCCAAGCGAGCGAGCTGCTCGAGCGCCCGCGGCTCGCCCTCGGTGAGCTCTCGCACCAGGCGCGCGAGCTCGGGCTCCCGCTCGATGATCACGCTCGGTAGGCCGAGCTCGGCGGAGCTGTGGCGGCGCGCGGGCTGGATGGCGGGGTAGGCCTCGGCGCGCGAGGCGGCGGCGAGGGGGACCTCTGGGAGCTCGTCTCCCAGCAGGTCCTCGTCCAGGTGGCTGACGCCGACGCTGATGTCCGGGGAGGAGTCCTCTTGGAGCAGCGCCTCGAGCAGCGACGCGTCCAGCGCTTCGTCGTCCTCATCGACGTCGATGGACGGTCCATCGTCCAGCTCCGGCTCGTCGCTCAAGACGAGCTGGAGGGTCTTGCGCGCTGAACGGGGTGCTCGCGGAGAGGCATCGACCAGGGTGGAGGGTGGCGCGCCGGGCGACTGGGACGGCAGCCGTGGGAGGGTTGGTGCAGCCTCGGGGGGCGTGCCGAGGGAGGCCTCCGGGGGCTCGAGGGAGCCAGGTCGACGGAGCAGCGGGAGCGGCGGTAGGTCCGAGTCGGCGACGCGTGGCGTCCCCTGCGGTGGGGTCTGCCCCTCACGGCGCCTCAGGCTGATGACGGGCATCACCGCCGCCTGCCGCCGCGCGCTCGTGGAGGAGTCCGGCGGGAGCGTGTCGAAGCGCTTGGCGGAGGCCATCGAGGGGGCGCCCGCAGAGCCGAGCGGGGAGTCCGAGGCTGCCGCCGTCGGCGGTCGCAGGGTCGAGCGCTGGAGCGGCTCGCGCGGGCCGCCGGCGGTGGGCGCCTCGCTGGCAGCGTGCTGGGGGGCTTGGGGCGCTGGGGCGGCGCTGGGCTTGGGGGGAGCGTGGGTGCGCAGGGAGGAAGGAGGCGCCACGGGCGCTGGGAGGGACGCGGGCTCGCGCCGGAGCACGGCCGGAGGGCGCGGGCTGAGCGCCTCGAGCAGCGCTTGGGAGCGCTCGGCCGTGGAGGGGAGCCGCTCCCGGTGGCGCCGGCGCGCTGCGCTGAGGCTGCCGCTCGGGATGGGTAGCGCCGCTCGCTGGACGGCCCCTGCGGCCTTGCGTTCGTGGACGATCCGCTCGAGCGCCGAGCCCACGCTGGGCATCATCGCGATGAGCTCCCCGACGTCTTCGAGGGAGACGTCGTCCTGCCCGCCGTCTCCGTAGATGAGCACCAGAACTCGATCTCGAGCGACGATGGGCAGGACCAGCACGGTCGCAGCGCCGGGCCGACGGAGCTCCGCTTGCAGCAGGGCGTCGAGCTCCGTCCCACCCGCCAGAGGCTCGAGCACGTAGCTGCGAGTGGCGTGGGCGCGTGACAAGAGCGAGGGGAGCTCCAGCGGGATCCCGAGCTCGGCGACGTGCGTCTTGTCGGCGCCCGGCCCCTGCGCATCACGCCCCTCGGCGATCCCGGCGTTGACCGAGAAGACCGCGGTGTAGTCGAAGTACTGCGAGGCGAAGCGCATGGCGGCGCGCAGCACTTGACTAGGCGCCTTGGACGCCAAGAGGTCGGTCTCCAGCATGGCGGGCGTGTAGGGGCCGCGTGGCTTGGAGCCGAGCGGCGGGCGGCGCCGCGCGTGCCGCGTCCACTGCCGGAGGCTCTCTGGGCTGACGGGGGCGGTCAGCGCCTCCGTGGTGCTCGCGGGGGGTTCGAGCGCCGACGCGGGGGTGGCTGGTGCGGCGGGGGCGCGCGAGGTGGCGTCGGGCACGGGGCGCGGCGCGGGCGAGGCAGCCGGCTCGGCCGGTGGCGGCAACGCGGGCGCGGTGTGCTCCGCGGCAGCCGGCGTCGTCGTGTCCACTCCCGGGAAGGCGACGCCGGGCAGGGCTGGCGCCGTGGGGAGGTTGCCCAAGGTCAAGCTGAGCGGCGCCTCGACGGCCGAGTTTTCGGCAGCGGGGGCGTCGCCGTCGAGCCGCTCGATGAGCGCCGCGAGCCGTGGCTCGAGCTTCAAGCCGTGCTCTCGCGCGATGGCCTCACGCAGGCGCGCGACGGGCGCGACGCGCTGATCGAGCTCCAAGCCGAGGAGAAACTCGAGATCCGCCTCCACCTCGCTGGGGAGGCGCTCGGCCACCGCCAACACCAGCACCCCGTCCCGCTCCGCCATGGGGTAGATGACGTGGCGAGTCATCAGATCTTCCGAGAGCAGGCGACCCAGCCCCGCGGGGGCGGCAGGCAGGCGACCGCGCGGTGCGGGCCGCAGGCCGCTGGCGGCCGCCAGCGCAGGAGCCAGGGCCGCCTCCGTGACCGGCGCGATCTCCAGCAGGCAGGTCATGAGGTCGCCGCCGTGCGACATCTGACGCGCCAGCGCCGCGTCGACGTCCTGCGCCGACGCGACACCATGCTTCACGAGGCTGGAGGTGAGTGAGGGCATCGCTGGAGGGCACGTCCTCGCGGTGAGGCCAGGGCGACGAGGATCATGCTCGTCGTCCCGCCGAGGAAGCCAATTTTCCGTGCCCGTCCTGCGAGGGGGCTCAGGGGCAGTCGCCCGTGATGGGGAAGGCGCTCGCGGCGAAGGAGGCCTCGAGCCGCCAAGCGTTCTTGCACTCGGCGGTCGCGGGGGAGCCGGGCTCACCGCTGTCCGCGGGGACCGACGCGCACCAGTTGCCCTCGGGGCGGAGCCCCTTCTGCCAGTTCTCGCTCGTGACGCAGCGGCCGTCTTCCCCCTTCCACTTGCCTGCGCCCGCGAGCAGCGCGCAGAGCGAGGTCTTGAGATCCTCGATGAAGACGGTGTCCGCCTCGTCCACCGTGATGAAGCCGCGCAGGACCCCGGCGTCCTTCCAGGCGCGCTGGCCGTTGGGTGTGTCTGGGGCGCAGTCGAATTCTGGCTCGAGCTCGTCGGCGTTGTACTTCCCGATGCAGTTGCCGTCGCTCGAGATGGTGGCCTGGACTTGCCCGCCGTGGATGGGAAGGAGCACTGGGGTGTCGAGCTTGTCCGGCGCGAGGAAGATGGGCACGACGATGCTGAACTTCTCTGCCGTGAAGGTGCCGTTGTCCAGCGACACGTCGAGCGTGACGGGCGCGGTGGGGATGGCGGCGTTCGGGAGGGAGACGAAGCAGCCGGGCTTGGTGACGTCCGTGACCGGGAGGCCTCCGCCCGTCTTGAGGAGCTTGGCCTCCGTGTCCAGCTCGAAGAACCAGCTGAAGGTTCCCTGCCCCTGGGCGTTGCAGGCGGGCAAATCCAGGTAGATGCCCTTGTCGATGACGTTGCTCTGGATGTAGGGCGTCGCCAGCGCGGGCGGGGACGAGATGGTGATCTGCGAGAAGCGCCCGGTCCACTTCGTCTTGCCGGAGTTGTCGGTCTTCGCCAGGCAGGCGGCGCCCGGCCCCGTGGGCCCTTGAGGTCCGAAGCAGCTAGCGTCGGTGAGCTCGCACCCGCCGCCCACGGGCCCACCGCCCTGGGTGTCGTCATCGTTACCACAGGCGTAGAGAGGCAAGGCCGCAGCCAACAGGAGAGACAGGACGGGGATGAAGCGCATCGTGAGACCTCCAACAGGGAAAGGCGGCAAAGCCTAGTCTAGAGTCGGGCACTGTCAGGAGCTTTCTTGATCCGGCCAGCCGGCCGGAGCTGCCCCGAGCCTGGAGGCGGCTCTACACCTCAGCGGTCGGCGCCCTGGCGGCACCGCTGGGCGGGAGCGAGCCCAGGCGGGCTACTGGCCCTTGCTCTTCGTGAAGAACGGCAAGACGAGCTTGGGGTCGTCCGTTCGGGGGACGAACTCCTCCCAGCCGTAGCCGTCCGGGTACTCGTGCCACGGCCCCTCGCAGTACGGGTCGAAGGAGCAGCTCTTGCACCGAGGTCCCTTCGCCTTGCCCTCCGCCAGGCGGTACGCGGTGTAGTCCGCGATGACCATCGGCTTGTCGTGGATCCGCGTGTCCGGGATGACCGACTCGACGACGTGGTGCTCATGGCCCTGCATGAAGCAGTAGGGCACCGCCTCCGCGAAGGCCGTGATGCCGGCGGCCTCCACGATGTCCAGCGCCTCGCGGAGGTAGGGCATCACCTCGGTGAAGCGAGGGACGACCGACTCGAATTCGCGCAGGGCCGTCCCCTCGGGATGCACGAACGCGAACTGGATCTGCTGCACCTCCAGGCTGACGAGCAGCCGCGCCAGCGCGGGTAGATCCGTCTGGTTTTGTTGGGTGACCACGCTGTTGGTGATGACCATGATGCCCCGCCGGCGTGACGCCTGAATTCCCTTGATGGTCTGCTTGAACGACCCGGGGGCGCGGGTCTGTAGCTCATGGATCTCCGCGGTGGAGCCGTGGAGTGACGGAGAGATCTGCGTGACCCCGGCCCGGACGGCGGCCTCGAGGTACGGCTCGTGGCTGAGGCGCCGACCATTGGTCTGGAGCTGGATGACGCGGTACCCGAGGGACTTGGCGAAGGCGATGACGTTGAGCAGGTCCTTGTGGACCGTGGGCTCCCCGCCCGTGAACACGACCTCATCGGTGTTCTTGCGCTCCTCCTCGAGGATCTGCTTCATCTCTTCGGCGCTGCGCGGCTGGATGCGGACGCGCTTGTCGCCTTGGACGCAGAACGTGCAGAGGTTGTTGCAAGTGAAGCCGACTTTGAGGTCGAGACGCATGGAGGAGGCTCCTGGCAGGTGGGCGCCCGCCTCGGCGGCCGCGGAGAGCATCGGTGCTCGAGGGGTGAGAGGCGTCGGAGCGGCGCCGCTGCACGGTGCAGTGTACCCCCTGCCCGTCGGCGCGACCAGGCGACCCCAGCGAAGAAAACCTCTCGGGGGCGGGCGCTGGCGCTGGAACTGTGCGCGGGCGTCGGCCATGGTTCGCCCCGATGACGACTCCGGAGCCCAGGCGGCTCTCCTCCTTCGAATTCGTGGCGCTCGTGGCGCTGGCCATGTCGCTGGTGGCCATGTCCATCGACTCGATGTTGCCGGCTTTGGGAGTCGTCGCGGAGGAGCTGGGCGTCACGAGCGACAATGACCGCCAGCTCGTCCTCACCACCTTCTTCCTCGGCTTGACGCTGGGGCAGCTCGTGTACGGCCCCCTCAGCGACGCCACCGGGCGTAAGCGGGCCATGTCGCTCGGGCTCATCGTCGTCGCCGTAGGCTCGATGCTCTGCATGTTCACCCGCTCGTTCACCGTCCTGCTCATCGGGCGCGCGCTGGCGGGCTTCGGCGCTGCCGGCCCGCGCATCGTGGCGGTGGCGGTGGTGCGTGATCTCTACGCGGGTCGCGCCATGGCGCGGCTGATGTCCATCGTGATGACGGCGTTCATCTTGGTCCCCATCTTCGCGCCTTCCCTCGGGCAGGTGGCGCTGATGTTCGCCTCGTGGCGCGCCATCTTCGGGGGGCTCGTGGTGGTGGCCTTCGTCGTGCTCGCGTGGTTTGGGCTCCGCCAGCCCGAGACCCTGGCCGTGGAGCGCCGTCGCCCCTTGTCCCCGCTCCCCATCGCGCGCGCGATGGGTGAAGCGCTGAAGACCCGGGTCACCGTCGGCTACGCCACGGCGGCCGGCTTGGTCTTCGGGGTGATGGTCGTCTATCTAGGCACGGCGCAGCAGATGCTGGCCGAGCAGTACGGCCTGGGGGAGAGGTTCCCGCTGTACTTCGCGGGGATGGCGTCCTCCCTCGGGCTCGCGTCCATCGTCAACGCGCGGCTCGTGGGGCGCTTCGGGATGCGCACGCTGTCGGGCTGGGCGCTCCGTGTCTCTGCGGGGCTCTCGGTGGTGTTCTTCGGCTACGCGCTGCTCCACGCTGGCCACCCGCCGCTCGGCGCGCTCACCGGCTACCTTGCCGTCGTGTTCTTCTGTAACGGGCTCATCTTCGGGAACTTCAACGCCATCGGGATGGAGCCGGTGGGGCACATCGCCGGCTCCGCCGCCGCGGTCGTCGGCGCGCTCAGCACGTTGATCTCCGTCGCCATCGGGACGCCGATCGGCCGCGCGTATGACGGCACCGTCCTGCCGCTGGTCGCCGGGCTCGCGGTCCTGATGAGCCTCGCCATCCTCGTCGTCCGCTGGGCCGATCGTCCGGGCCCGGCCGACCACGAGCTGGGCATGGCGCGCGCGGCCTAGCACCCCGCCGGCCGTGCGGCGTGCGTTTGCGCTTGCGCCGCCCCGGCGGCTTTCGCATGGTAGCCCCATGCGGGCCTGGCAGCTGGACTCCTTTGGCTTCGAGCACCTAAAGCTCGTGGAGCTGCCCGAGCGCGCGCTCGGCGCGCGAGAGGTCCGCGTCAAGCTACGAGCGGTCGCGCTCAACTACCGTGATCAGCTCATGATCGCGGGGAGGTACAACCCACAGCAGGCGCTCCCGCTCATCCCCTGCTCAGACGGGATGGGAGAGGTCGAGGCGGTGGGCGCAGAGGTGACCCGCTGGAGGGTCGGGGACCGAGTGCTGGGCGCGTTCTCCCAGCGGTGGCTCGCCGGTGCGCCCACGCGCGACAAGCTCCGGGCCACGCTCGGCGGGCCCTTGCCAGGCGTGCTCGCGGAGAAGATCACCCTGGACGAGCAAGGGCTGTGGGCGTGCCCCCAGCACCTCACGCCCGAGGCCGCGGCGACGCTCCCGTGCGCTGCGCTGACCGCTTGGCACGCGCTCGTCGACCATGGGCGTCTCACCGCGGGCCAGCGCGTGCTGGTCCAAGGCACCGGCGGGGTGTCCATCTTCGCCTTGCAGATCGCTCGGCTGTTCGGCGCGGAGGTCATCGCCACCAGCAGCCACCCGGAGAAGCTCGAGCGCCTCAGGGCGCTCGGGGCGGCCCACGTCATCGACTACAAGGCGGACCCAGACTGGGGTAAGACCGTGCGGCGCCTCACGGGGGAGGGGGTGGAGCACGTGGTGGAGGTGGGCGGGGCCGGCACGCTCACCCAGTCGCTCCGAGCGGTGAGCGTCGGCGGCGTGGTGCACGTCATCGGCGTGCTCGCCGGGGCCTCGCACGAGGTGGACGTGCGCCCCATCCTCATGCAGGAGGTCCGGCTCTCGGGCGTCATGGTGGGTCCACGGGAGAGCGCGGAGGCCATGGGGCGTGCCTTCGAGCTCGCGCGCCTCGAGCCGGTGGTCGATCGCGTGTTCGGGTTCGAGGAGGCGCCGGCGGCCTTCGCCCACCAAGCGAGCGGCGCGCACTTCGGGAAGGTCGTCATCAGCATCGGCTGATGGAGGCGCCCGGGCCGTGCAGTGAGCGCCGCGTCCGCGGCGGGGCGCCGCCAGGGCGCCGCCCTCGCGCCAGGCTGGAGCGGCGTCTCACCGCATAGGAGCCGCTGGAACGCCGGCTGCAGTGGCCGGGCTCATGTCGCTCGGGGTCGCTGGTGTAGGGGCAATCTGTGGGGATGCGCTCGGGCTCGCCGTAGCGCGAGCCAGCACGCTCGTGGGTCTCGAGGCGCACCTCATCCGGGTGGAGGTGTGCTGCACTCGCGGTCCGTCGTTCTTTCAGCTCGTCGGGCTGGCGGAGGCGGCCGTGCGGGAGGCCCGCGTCCGCGTCGCGAGCGCGCTCGCGCGGATGGGGATCCTCATCGATGAGTACGCCATCACCGTCAACCTCGCCCCGGCGGATCTGCGCAAGGGCGTCGCCGCGCTCGACGTCGCCATCGCGGCCGGGCTGCTCGGGGCCGTGGGCGCGCTGCCCGTCGCCGCGCTCGAGGGCAAGCTGCTGCTCGGGGAGCTCTCCCTCGACGGCAGCTTGCGACCCGTGCGTGGGGTGCTCCCCATGCTGGAGGGCGCGCGTCGGCAGGGTCTGCGGCAGGTCGTCGTGCCCTCGGACAACGCGCGAGAGGCCGGGCTCGTGCAGCAGCTCGACGTGCGCGTCGCTCGTGATCTCGGGGAGGTGGTGGCGCACCTGCGAGGGCAGCGCCAGCTTCCAGAGCCGGGGAGGACGCCGTTCAGCCCGAGCCACGCGCGCGCCGCGGTGGATCTCTCGGAGATCCGCGGGCAGCACGCCGCCCGGCGCGCCTTGGAGATCGCCGCGGCCGGTGGCCACAACCTCCTCTTCGTGGGGGCCCCCGGCAGCGGCAAGACGCTCTTGGCCCGCGCCTTGCCGAGCATCTTGCCGCCGCTCGACTACGAGGAGGCGCTCGCGGTCACGGCCATCCACAGCGTCGCGGGGCTCATCGATCCAGCGCGAGGCATCGTCACCACCCGCCCCTTTCGCGCGCCGCACCACACCGTCAGCGAAGCGGGACTGGTGGGCGGCGGTGACATCCCACGGCCCGGGGAGGTGAGCCTGGCGCATCACGGGGTGCTGTTTCTGGACGAGCTCGCGGAGTTTCGCCGGCCGACGCTCGAGTCCTTGCGCCAGCCGCTCCAAGACGGCGTGGTGTGCATCGCGCGCGCGCGGGCCCGGGCGTGGTTTCCGGCGCGGCCGCTGGTCGTGGGGGCGACCAACCCCTGCGCGTGCGGGATGGCGGGGCACCCGCGGCTGCCGTGCCGCTGCAGCAAGCTCCGGCTCGAGGCATACCAAGCGCGCCTCAGCGGGCCGCTGCTCGATCGGCTCGACGTCCACGTGCTCGTCCCGCCGGTGGAGGTCGCCGCGCTCAGCGCCGGCAAGCCGGGCGAAGACAGCGCCAGCGTGGCCGCGCGCGTCTCGGAGGCGCGCGGCGCGCAGCGCGAGCGGCGCCTCCAGGGGCAGGTGAGCGTGGGCTGCAACGCGGAGCTCTCGGGCAGCGAGCTCGATCGCGTCGCGCCGCTCGACGCCGAGGGTCAGCGGCTCCTCGAGCGCGCCGTCGAGCAGCTAGGGCTCTCGGCGCGCGCCTGGGTCAAGGCGCGCCGCTTGGCGCGCACCATCGCGGATCTCGCGAGGGAGCGCCAGGTGCGCCGCGCGCACGTCGCGGAGGCCATCCAGCTACGGCTGCTCGATCGCCCTCCAGCGCCGTGAGGTCCGCCCGGCGGCGCGGCGGAGCGCGGGAGGCGCTGGGCGCGTGGAGGCGCCCCCAGGGCGCCAGAGGCATCACGCCGAGTGGCGTGGGTACAGGAGAGAGACACATGACTGAACCGTTGAGTGAGAGAGAGCGAGAGCAGGTGATCGAGTCGACCGTGCAGCAGATCGCCAAGGCGCACGGCAAGGGCGCCATCATGCGCCTCAGCGAGCGCGGCTTGGACGAGGAGGTCGAGGTCACGCCCAGCGGGTCGCTCGCGCTGGACGAGGCGCTCGGGACCGGCGGCTATCCCCGAGGGCGCATCGTCGAGATCTTTGGCCCGGAGTCGAGCGGCAAGACCACGCTCACCTTGCACGCCATCGCGGAGGTCCAGCGGCGCGGCGGCGTGGCGGCCTTCATCGACGCCGAGCACGCCTTCGATCTGCGCTACGCCAAGGCCATCGGCATCGACGTCGAGCGCCTGCTCGTGGCGCAGCCGGACCATGGAGAGCAGGCGCTCGACATCGCCGAGGCGCTGACGCGCTCCGGGGCCATCGATCTCATCGTCGTGGACTCCGTCGCTGCGCTGGTGCCGCGCGCGGAGATCGAGGGCGAGATGGGCGACGCACACCTCGGGCTCCACGCGCGCCTCATGAGCCAGGCCTTGCGCAAGCTGACGAGCGTCGCCAACCGCACGAACACGACCCTGCTGTTCATCAACCAGCTGCGCATGAAGATCGGCGTCGTGTTCGGGAGCCCGGAGACCACCACCGGCGGACAGGCCCTGAAATTCTACGCCAGCCAGCGCCTCGACGTCCGCAGGATCGGGAAGGTGACCGTCGGGGAGGTCACGGTGGGCAACCGCACCCGAGTCAAGGTGGTCAAGAACAAACTCGCGCCGCCCTTCGAGGAGGCCGAGTTCGACATTCGGTGGGGGCTCGGCGTCGACCACCTGAGCGAGCTCATCGAGGCCGGCCTCGAGCTCGGGGTGATCGACAAGAGCGGCAGCTACCTCGCCTTCGCGGGCCGCACCCTGGGCCAGGGCAAGGAGAAGGCGCGCGACGCGCTGCTGGCGGACGAGTCGCTGCGCTCGGCCCTGACGAGCGCCGTCCTCGAGCAGCGCGCGTCGCGCCGGCAGCTCGCGGCCTGAGCGGAGCTGCGCCTCAGGGCCTCAGCCTAGTCCCTCGCCGCCGCGGAGCTCGGGCGAGCTCGGGGTGAAGCTCCTGGAGCCAGCCGTGCTCCGCGGCGAGCGAGGGATCCTGCGCGGCGCGAGAGCGCACCCGCTCGGGGAAGTAGCGAGCCGCTTGACCTGCCCAGTCGAGCGGCTTGCTCCCGGTGCCTCGCGCCAGCTTGACCCAGAGCCGCTGGGGCTCCTTCCACAGGGGGTGGACCAAGCGCCAGAGCGGCGCGGCGTTGAGGCGGCTACCGTCGGCTTCGCAGGGGAGGTAGGGGGCGTCTACCTCTCGAGCGGGCACCCCCGCCGGTGAGTCCGGCCCCCGCTCGCGGAGCTGCGCGAGCTCTCGACGGAGCTGCGCGAGCTCCGCACGCCAGGGCGCCGGCGCGCCCCGCTGCTCGAGCCGGCCAAGCAGGGGCGCCAGCCCCTCGCGATCGATGCGCGCCAGGGTGTCGGGGCGCCACGCGTGCCAATGGACGAAGACGACGACCCGGCGCTGCGCGGAGCACAGCGGGAAGTACAGCGGCCGCCCGGAGTGACGGCGCAGGTGCGCCTCGAAGAAGTGCAGCCGCAGGTGCTCCTCCAGGTGCCCCCCGGGGAGCTCTGGAGCCCACGCCGCGCGTAAGAGCCGCGCCTGGTCGGGCGTGAGCGCCGCCTCCGCGCCCTCGCTGACGATGAGCCAGGGGCGCCCCGCCGCCGGCTGCGCGGGGAAGCGCCCGAGGGCTCGACCGACCGCGAAGCTGAACCGGGCCTCGGCGCTCGGTGGGACGTAGGGAGCGCGCAGGGCCTCCAGGGGAGCGCCGAGGGGGCGATCCACCGCGGCTTGCGCCCAGCGCTTGGCCGCGGCGTAGCGCTGGGGCTGCGGCGCCTCGAAGAGCGCGGAGCGCTCGTCAGCGCGCTCCGCTTCCAGGAAGGCGTGCTCGAGCTCGGCCACGATGTGGTCGGCCTCCGGCACCCGGTGAAAGGGGAGCCGCAGGACGTCTCCGAGCTGGAAGTTGACCGTGGGGTTGAGCGCGAGCGCCAGCTCACGAGCGGGCGAGCGGTTGAGCGCGCACAGCAGCTCCGACAGCGTGACGCGTCGCGGGAAGAGGGAGGCCCCGGACACGTCGCGGATCGCTGGACCAGCGTGGCGCCGCGCCCCAAAGCGCGTCCCGATCGTCGTGTAGGCGACGCCGAGCTCATCGGGGAGCTCGAGCTCCAGCGCTGGCTTGGCGAGCCCGAGCGCCGGCCAGGCCGCGCCGGCGCGGAGCAGCCAGCGCTCGGGCGCGAACCACTCCTCACCGTCGGCGCCCTTCAGGTAAGGCAAGCAGCGCGCGGCTGCCGCCGGCGGCAGCTCCCACCGGGCGCGCAGGTAGCGCTCGTTGTCTCCCGTGGCGATGCCGCCTCGCCCGACGCACAGCGCTCCTAGCTTCGTGGCCACGGCGTACTGCTGGAGCGTGGCCGAGGGCAGCCCGTGCAGCAGGGGCGCGCCGTCGATGACCGCGAAGGCGCTCGGTGCGAAGGGGGAGTAGTGCCCGCGCTGCGCGCGCAGGCTGCTCTCGAGGCGCTCGGTCTGCGCGACGTCGCCACCGTGGACGGAGCCAGCGCGCAGCCCCAACGTGGGCGCCTCGCCCGGCGGCGCCACCGCCCCTACGAACAGCGCGCTCTGGATGAGCTTGGAGGCGTGCCGGAAGGCGCCCTTGCCCAGGTCCGCGACGAGCTCGAGGCGGGTCTGCGCGAGCGCGCGCCGGAGCGGCTCGAACGAGGACAGGACCATCCAATTGCTGAGGGTGACGAAGCCGTAGCGCCCTCCCGGCGCGCACAGCTCGAGGGCCCGCAGCAGGACGGCGCCCAGGAGATCCGGCTGCTCTCCGAGCGCGCGCCGGCGCGCGTCGGCGTCGAGGCGGAGCTTGGAGGTGGCGAGGTAGGGTGGGTTGCCGAGCACCGCGTGGTAGCGCCCCTCGCCCAACAGCCAGCGCAGTCGCTCGCCACGGGGCAGCGTCGGCGCGTCGGCGTGGACCCCGAGCTCGTGGGTCTCGGTGGGCTCCAGGGGGTGCGGCGCCGTCGCCGGTGGTGGCAGCCGCAGGAGGCAGCCAAGCCACGCCGCGTGGCGCCAGTGCCAGGCGAGATCGTCGCTCGGCGGCGCCGCGGAGCCGCCGAGCGACGACGCGGGCTGCGTCGCGGCGAGCCAGAGCGGGGGCAAGGGCCGGCGGAGCCCGAGCTGGCGAGCGCGTAGCCAGAGCGTCGCCGCGGCGACACGCACCGCGCGCGCGTCGATGTCGACGCCGTGGAGGTTGAAGCGCAAGCAGCGGTCGAGCGCGTCGTCTCGGCCGAGCGAGCTCCCCAGCGCGGTGGCCTCCTCTTCGTGGAGCTGCACCAGGGCGTCCAGCAGCCCCACCAGGAAGTGCCCCGTCCCGCAGCAAGGATCGAGGACGCGCAGCGCCGTGGCCGAGCGTGGCGTCGTCGACGTGACGTCCAGCCTCGGAGGGGCGACGAAGTACGGCCATCGCTCCACCACCGAGGGCCCCCGCCAGCCTCGGGCTGCGCGGAGCTCCAGCCAGACCCTGCCCAGGGCGTTCTGGACGAGCCAGTCCACCATGTAGCGCTCACTGAAGAGCTGCGTCTTGGTCGCCAGCTGCTCGACCCGGAGCTTGCCGCGCGGGCCGATGCGTGCGTCGAGCGCCTCGCGCTCCTCGTCGTTCCAAAACTGGTGGATCCAGCCGAGGACGGTGGCCTCGCGCCAGCAGGGCTCGAGCGCCGCCGGTCGCAGCGCCGCGGTGAGCACGCGCAGCAGGCCGTCATCGCGCTGGGGCGGGATGAAGCCGGGGAGGTGCTCGGCCAGCTCTCCAGGCGTCAGCGCCCACGCCGAGCCGGCGCGCTCGAGGACGAGCCACTGCGTCCACCGCGCGGCTGGGCTGTCGGGCCCGTCGGGCTCGCCGAGCGCACGGAGCTGGCGGCGCAGCCCGCGGATCGCCGTGCAAAGGGCCTCCCCTGCCGCGCGCTCCACGAGCCTGCGCCGTCCTCAGCCGTCCAGGCGATCGATGATGGCTTGGGTGAAGTCCCGCGTCCCGAGCTCACCGCCGAGATCCCGCGTCTTCTGCCCGTCCAACAGCGCCTTGCCGTACGCCGCCTTGATCTTCCCTGCCGCCACGCGGCAGCGCTCGTCCTCTGCTTGGTCCGCCAGGTGGTTGAGCATCATGACCGCGCTCATGGTCAAAGCGAGCGGGTTGGCCTTGTCTTGTCCGGCGATGTCGGGCGCCGAGCCGTGGACCGCCTCGAAGACGGCGTCGTCTTCGCCGAAGTTGGCGCCGGGCGAGACCCCGAGCCCGCCCACCATGCCAGCGCAGAGATCGGAGACGATGTCCCCATAGAGGTTCTCGCACAAGATGATGTCGAACTGGCTGGGGTCCATCACGAGCCTCATCTGAGCGGCGTCGATGATGAGCTCCCGGTACTCGATGTTAGGGTACTCCTTCGAGTGGACCTTGCGCGCCTCCTCGAGCAGCAGGCCGTCGCTCAGCTTCATGATGTTGGCCTTGTGGAGCACGGTGATGCGCTTACGGCGGCGCTGGGTGGCGTAGCGGAAGGCCCAGTGCGAGATGCGGTGGCAAGCGTCGCGCGTCGCCACCTTCATGCTCATCACCACGCCGTCCATGATCTTGTTCTCGACGCCGGCGTACAGGCCCTCCGTGTTCTCCCGGACCACCACGAGATCCACGCCCTCGTAGCGCGTGGGCACGCCAGGGAGGCTGCGCACGGGGCGCACCGCGGCGTACAGGTTGAGCGTCTTTCTCAGCGCGACGTTGACCGAGCTGAAGCCCCCTCCGATGGGGGTGGTGCACGGCCCCTTCAGCGCGACGTGGTGCTCCTTGATGGCGGTGATGGTGTCTTCGGGCAAGAGCACGTCTTTCCCGGCGTCCAGCGCGGCCTGTCCCGCCAAGCGGTGGACGTAGCTGAGCGGGGCCTTGGCGGCCTCCAAGATCTTGACCGTGGCGTCCATGACCTCCGGGCCAATCCCGTCACCAGCGAGTAGCACGACCGTGTGGCTCTTCATGGTCGCCCCTATAGTCGGCACGCGCGCCACGGAAAGCTGAATTTTTTGCGCCGCCCGGCTTTGCCTGTGGCCAGGCTAGGGCCTGGGCCCTGGCCCGACGCGGCCCGGGGCTCGAGCGGGTCGGCGCGAGGCCTCCCGGGGAAGCGGGCGGGGCCAGCGAGGGCGCCGGCTCACTCCGCGCGGCGGGGGGGAGCTGCCGGGTCGGAGCCCAGCGCCGTGCTGAGCACCTGCATGAAGGCGGCGTCGATGGTGCTGTAGTAGCGGCGGAGGGTCTGCACCACGCCGTCGGCGTCCCCGCTCGCCAAGGACTGCTGGAATTCGCGCAAATGGTTGGGAAAGCTCGGGTCGAGCACCCACAGGACGGGGAAATGATCGAGCACGTCGCGGTAGGCCTCCAGGAACGGGTTGGCGATCCAGCGGACGCTCGTGGAGTGACAGGCGTCGATGACCGCCTCCATCCAGCGGTGGAAGCCTCGCGCCACGACGACTGGGTCGCCGCGCTCGAAGGCGGAGATGAGCAGCTCCGTGATGTCGTGCAGCCGCTCGATGTCGTGCTGGTGCGCGCGCTCGGTCGCCAGCCGTGAGGCAAATTCGATGACCATCAAGCGCGCCGGCAAGATGTCGGTGAGCAGGTGGGTCAGCTCGGTGGGGTTGGGGGCCGCGGCGAGCATGGGAGGCAGCAGCTCCATGGTGCCGGTGCGGCGGAAGTCAGCGACGGTGACCCCTTGACCATGACGCACCGTGACCAGCCGCGCCTGCTCGAGCTTACGCACGGCCTCTCGGAGCGTGTTGCGGTTGGTACCATACTTGAGCGCGAGCTCACGTTCCCCGGGGAGGCGCTCTCCGGCGCCGAACTGCCCGCGCAAGATCAGCGCTCGGAGGTCTCGGAAGATGGCGTCTGCGATGTTGCCGCCGGCGGCGTCCGTCATGAGCACGATGGATAGTCGGCCGCGGGCGAGGCGTCGATGCCGGAGCCGGTACCGCGGGCCTGGGCCTCGCCACGCGCGCCGCGCTAAGCTCCTAGCGCCTTGAACTTCTACTCTCACGCGGTGATCGCGGCGCGCCGCGACGGCGCGCCCGAGCTGGTGCTCGGCGCCATGCTCCCGGATTTCGCTGGCATGATCCGCGCGCGCGTGCCGCGCACCCACACGCTGCAGCTCCAGGCGGGGCTCGAGCTGCACCAGCGCACGGACGCGGTCTTCCACGAGGCGGTGGCGTTCCGACGCCTGACCGCGCTGAGCGTGGAGCAGCTCCGGGCGCGCGGCGTGGCCCGCGGCGCGGCGCGCGCCGCGGCGCACGTCGGGCTGGAGCTGTTGCTCGACGGCGCCCTGCAGCGCCTGACGGGGATCGAGACGAGCTACCTCGAGGCGCTGAGCTCCGCCCGCTCCCCTCGGGTCCAGGGGGAGCTGCGCTGGGACGCCGCGGAGGAGGCCCAGCGTTTCACCGGGCTCGTCGAGCGCCTCTCGAGCCATGGGCTCTCCCCGGCGCACACCTCCCCGGAGCTGGTGGCGCTGCGGCTGGAGGCGACCTTGGCGCCGCGGCCCAGGCTAGCGCTCCGGCCCGGAGATCTCCTCCGCCTCCGCGCTTGGGCTGCCGACATCCTCCCCGAGCTGGAGCGGGCCACCCCGGACCTGCTGCGCGTCGTGGAAGCGGCGCTCGAGGGTGACTAGGCGAGCGAGCGCCAGCTCGCGCGCGCGGACGCTCAGTTTGTCGAGCCGTGCGTGTCCACCGTCCTCGCGGAACGCTGGGTGCCGGAGGCCCACGATGCCAGGTCGGACGGTGCGCACCACGCTCAGCTCTTGCGCGTGGCGCTCGAGCAGCAGGCTCTGCAGTCGGCTCTTGAGGACGTAGCGGGCTTGGGCGACCGCGGTGTCCTTCACGCGGCGCGTGGGGTTGACGTCTTGGATCAACCTGAGAAGCTCGCGCAGCGTAAGGTCGAGCTCACCGCTCAGGACTCGCTCCGGGTCGTGCGACCAGGAGCGCTCTTTGCTGCGTCGGCGTGGCATGTCCCGGGTGAACCTGAAGGGCAGCGTAGCTCATCGAAGCGACGCCGCCCATGCATCCGTCGGAGCCGAGTGGTAGCCTCATGCCCTCGTGAGCACCTATTGGCTGGAGCAAGGCGTCTTACGCCACCTCATCCCCGAGGGAGAGAGCGTCATCGGGAGAGGGGCCGAGGTGACCATCCGCGTCAATGATCGGAAGGTGAGCCGCACCCACGCCCGGCTTCGGCGCTGCGGTGAGGTCGTCACGCTCGAGGATCTCGGGAGCAGCAACGGAACGTGGCTCAACGCGCGCCGCGTCCAGGCGCGAGAGACGCTGACGGTCGGGGACGTGCTCGCCCTGGGCGGCGCGACGCTGCGCTTCAGCGTCAGTGAAGAGGAGCCCCCGGCCTCCGTCTCGCTCGGGGTAGAGCTGGTGGAGCGGCGCATCGAGTCGGCGCCGACGCCGGCGGTCACTGACGCCCACCTGTCCACGGTGGCCATCATCGAGGCCTTGGTGTCGAGCCCCACGGCGCGCTCGGCACCGGCGCGGGTCGCGGGGCACGTCAGCGTGGCGGTCGACCGAATGCTCGCCGGCCTCGGGGAGCGTGGAGAGAGCCTCAGTGAGGACGACGCCGCGCGGGTCCGGCGCATCTTGCGGCGCGTCACGCGCCTGGACCCGGCGCTGCTCGCCTGGGCGCGCGAGGCGGACGCGCGGCTCGGCGCGCGCTGAGGGGGACAGGCCGTGGGGTCTAGCCGAACCCGCTGAGCCCGGCCCGGCGCCGCTGGTCCATCGCAGCCTCCGTGAGCCAGCCGCCGAGCAGCTGCTGGAGCATCTGCAGGGCCTGCTCCCGCGCGGCGCCCTTCAGACCCGCGAGATCTCCCTCCAGCCGCCGGAGCAGCGTGAGGTTCGCGGGCAGCTCATCGGCGATGACGAGCGCGGCCAGCGCGGCGTTGGTGCGCAGCTGAGCCGCCCACTGCGCATAGTCCACGGAGGGGAAGGGGAGCGCCGCGGCCTCCTCCAAGAGCCGCCGCGAGCGGCGCGAGCCCAGCTTCTGGAGCTGCTGCCCCGTCTCCGTGATGAGCGCGGCATCCGGCGCGCCGGGCGGGAGGAAGAGCCCCGCGGAGACCCTCGCCGCCGTGACGAGGATCTCGATGGTGCGCGCCGGCAGCTTGTCCACGACGGCGGCATGTCGGGAGAGGTTCGCGAACACCCGCGCCAAGAGAAACACCTGCTGGCTCTCGGGGAGTCCGGGCACTCCGGCGGGGACCATCACGGCGATGGGGTCGGCGAGCTCGATCTCGATGGCCGCTCCGGGGCTCTGGTGGAGGTAGACGTCGAAGCTGGAGACCCCGAAGCAGCCGGCCACGCGCTCCGCGAGCCGCTGCAGGGGGTGGCCACTCCGCGGATGGAGCCGGTCTCGAGGGCCGAGCCCGTAGCGCTCGAGCTCCGCCGGGTACAGCTTGGGCAGGACGTCGCCGAGCGCCTCCAGCCACGCCAGGATTGGGTCTCGCTGAGGCAAGCCGCTCAGGTGGGCGAGCGCCTGCGCGTCGAAGGAGTTGGCGCGTACCTTCGACACGCCGCCGCCGCGCTGGAGGAGCGCCGCCTGCTCCGCGTCCGTGGCCGCACCGAGCACGACCAAGGGCGCGAGTGCCAGCGTAGCTTCCTCGAGCCTGCCGAGCGCTCGGAAGGTGGAGCTCAGCTCACGCCACACGTCGCTCTGGGTGACGTTCAGCTCGAGCAAGCGCCGCTGGGCAGGGAGCGCCTCGGCGAAGTGGCCTCGCAGCAGGAGCTGCGTGACCAGCTCACGGTTGAGCCCCCAGTCGTCGCGCGCCAGAGACAGGCCATGGCGGAGCGTGCGGACGGCCTGCTCCGGCTGGCCGAGCGGGCCGCCCTGGATCCGCCCGAGCTCCAGCAGGGCGGCGGCCACGGCGTCCAGCCCCAGGCCCGGCTGCGCTAGCCGGCGCGCCAGGGCGTCGGCGTAGCGCTGCCACTCGCGCGGCTCGCCGCTCCCCTCGAGCAGCGAGCGCAGGCGGTGCGCCGGCTCGCCGAACCCCACGAGCGCGACGCCGTGCTCGAAGGCCTCGAGCGCGGCCTCGCGAGCCCCCTGCGCCTGCAGGAGCAGGCCGAGCTGCGTCTGCGCCGCGGCCTGCTGGACGGGGTCTCGGGTCGCGGCGGCGAGCCGCCGTGCGGTGGTGACGGCGTCGTCCTGCCTGCCGAGCCGCTGCTCGAGCTCGAGCTGGCGTGCCAGCGCGCCGACGTGCTCGGGGGCGACGCTCAGCAGCTCCTGGAGCTGCTGCAGGGCGCGCTCGGGATCGCCCAGCTTGCCTGCGAGCAGCTCCGCGGAGGAGAGCCGCGCCTCGAGCTCTTGGTCGAGGCGCGGCTGCTGCGCGAGGGCTTGCCCCAGCTTGTCGACCGCCTGGGCCCACTGCCCGTCGCGGACGTAGAGCCGCGCCATCAGCAGCAAGGAGTCGACGTGAGGGACGTCGAGCTCCAGGACGCGGTAGAGCGCGGCCAGCGCCGCGGGGACGTCTCCCGTCGGATCGGCCCACAGCCGAGCGACCGCCAGCCACGCGCGCGCGGCCGCGCTCGGCGTCTTCGCGGCCTGCGCGGCGGCGCTCAGCACGTCCCGGAGGCGCTCGTGCTCGCCCGAAGCCAGCAAGAGCGCCTCCAGCCGCTGAGCGACGCCTTCATGTTCGGGGTGCAGCTCCAGCGCGCGCTGCAGGGCGTCGGCGGCGCGCGCGGGGGCGCCCGCGGCCTCGAAGGCGCGCGCGGCGGCGAGAAAGAGCGTGGCGGCGAAGTCCAAGTCGCGCGAGGCGCGCACCTCACCCTCCGCCGCGCTCACCAAGAGCTCCGGGGAGTCAGCGTCCAGCGCCAGCCGCGAGATGGCTCGCGCCGCGCTCAGGTTCTCCGGATCGCGGGCGATGGCGCTCTCCAGGACCTCGAGCGCGGCGCTGGGGTTGGTGGCGGCGAGCGCCTCGCCGAGCCGCGTGAAGTGACGCGCCGCCACGGCTGGATCGTGGCTGATGGCGCCCAGCTTCGCGTCCACCCGTGTGAGCAGGGCGGTGTCGCGCTCCGCCAGCGCGAGCTGCTCGAGCCCGCGCAGCGCCAGCTCGTCCTCCGGCAGTAGCGCCAAGATCTCGGTGTAGGTCCGCTTCAGCTCCACCGGATCGCTCGGCAGCTTCGTCGACTGGACTCGCGCCAGGCGTCGGAGCGCGTCGACGCGAGCCAGGGGGGAGCGCAGGTGGCGCGCGAGCGCGGTGAGCGTCTTGGCGAGCGCGGCCCAGTCCGCGAGGCCGAGCTGGAGGGACTCCAGCGCGAGCAAGGCCTGGAGGTTGCTCGGCTCGACGCCGACCGCCGCCGCGAAGCACTCGCTGGCGCGGTGCGGATCCCCGAGCTGATCGCGCCAGAGCGTCCCGGCCCAGCACCAGCAGGCCACCGCTCGCTCGGGTGAGCTGGCGGCCCGAGCGTCGCGCGCGAGCTCGTCCACGAGCCGACGGTGCTCGCCCCGCGCAGCGAGCAGCGCGTGCCGCGCGTCCACGGCCGCGAGCAGCTCTGGATCCAGCTGCGCGGCCTGCTCATAGCCGGCGAGCGCCTTCTCAGGGGCTCCCAAGCGATGCTCTTGGATCTCCGCCATCCGCTGGAGGAGCCGCGCCTTGTCGCGCGGGGCGCTGGTGGCGCTCGCCTCGGTGGAGAGCAGCTGCGCCAGCCGCGCGTGGGCGCCGACGGCCAGCAAGCGCCGCGCCCGGGCGCGCAGCGCCGCCCGGTGCAGCGGATCTGCCGTGAGCGCCGAGTCGTAGGCGCGGTCGGCGGCGTCCAGGTCGCCCGTGAACGACTCGTGGAGCTGCCCGATGCGCACCCAGAGCGAGGCGGCCCGCTCCCCACGCGGCTCCCGTGCCAGCTCGAGCTCGTAGATCTCGATGAGCCCTTGCCAGTGACCGAGCCGATAGTAGGTGCGGCCCAGGCTGGAGAGGGCGGGCGCGTAGCCCGCGTCCAGCGCGACACACTCGCGCCAGCGGCTGAGCGCCAGCTCTCGATCGCCGAGCCGCTCGTCGGCGATCTCGCCAGCGCGCTGCAGCAAGGCGGTCTTCGAGGGGAGATCCTCCAGTAGCGCCGCCTCTCGGCTGAGCGCGGCGATCAGCTCCGCCCAGCGCGCGCCGCGCTCCGCGGCGCGCTGGAGGGCGTGGAGGGCGCCGAGGTGGCGGGGCTCGAGCGCCAGGATGCGCTGATAGGTCGCCATCGCGCTCACGGGCGCACCCAAGGCGTCCTCTTGGAGCCGGCCGATCGCGAACAGGTGGGTGAGCTTGCGGTCGTGATCTTCGAAGTGCTCGACCGCGCGCTCGTGCAGCTCGATGAGCTCACGGTGCTTACCGGCCTCGGCGTGCAGGCGCAGGAGCGCCTTGAAGGAGGGCTCGTAGCAGCCGACGAGCGCGAGGGCGCGCAGGTGGTGCGTGATGGCGCGTGCTCGGTCCGCGAGCCGCCGCTCCGCCAGCTCCGCGATGCGGCCGTGCGCGGCGGCGCGTCGCACGGGATCGCTGACCGCGGCCTCCTCCGCGGCGTGCATCCCGATGAGCGCCTCCCAGTCCCCGACGCGCTCGAGGAGCGCGCCGAGCCCTTGCAGCGCCGGGAGATAGGCAGGGTCCGCGGTGAGGGCGCGCTCGAAGGCGGCGCGGGCCTGCTCGCTCGGGAGCTGGTGCTCCTCATGGAGCTGCGCCACGCGGTGCCACAGCGCCGCTCGCTCGCTGGGTGGCGCGAGCTCGGCGCGCGCGGCGAGCCGAGCGATGAGGGGCTCGATGAGCTGGGCGTTCTCGTAGGCGTCGATGAGCTGCTCGGTGACGCGGGGATCGAGCGGGGCGAGCTCCACGGCGCGCTCCAGCGCCGCGACGGCCTCCGCGGGAGCCCCCAGGCGGTCTTGCAGGAGCTGCGCGGCCCTGAGGAGCGCGTCGACCTGCCGCGACGCGCTCGCGGAGCTCGCGGCCTCGTGCAGCAGGGCCTCGGCCAGCTCCCTCCAGCGCTCCGCTTGCGCCAAGAGCCGCTGCGTGGTGCGGCGCTGCGCGAGGGTAGGGGGGGCCAAGGAGAGCGCGAGCTGGCCGAGATCCACCGCGCGGCCGAGGGTGGCCGCGTCGAGGGCTGCGAGCTCGGCGCGTCGGAGGAGCAGGCTGGCGCGATAGCTAGGATCCGCATCGATGGCGGCGGCCTCTTGCTCGAGCGCGCGGTCGAAGGCGTGGGGCGCTCCCGCTTGGGCGGCGAGCAGGGCGAGGGCGTGCTGGGGCGCTGGCTGGCTCGGCTCGAGCGCCGCGGCGGCTTGGTAGGCCTCCCGCGCGGCCTCGGGGCGCAGCCCGAGGTCCTCCAGCAGCCAGGCGCGCTGCAGCACTAGCGCGGCGCGTTGGGAGGCGTGGGGCGCCAGCCGCGCTTGGGCTTCGAGCGCCGCGAGGGCGTCGTCCAGGGCGCCGAGGGCGAGCCGGGTGCGCGTGAGCCCCTGGAGGGTGGGCAGGTGCGAGGGCAGGAGCTTGTGAGCGTGCTGGTAGTAGTCGGCGGCGGCCTGCGGGTCTCCGAGCGCGCTCTCGTGCAGCCACCCCAGCTCGTGATAGAGGCGCCCCGCGCGCTCTGGCGCGGGGCTGAGCGCGAGCTCCGCGCGGCACCGCAGGATGAGCTCCCGTGTGGCCGCCGAGGCGCTGGCGGCGCGCTCCGGGGCGCTCCCTGCCTCCGGTGGTCGCGGCGTGAGGGGTGCCGTGGCCGGGGCCGCGGCGCCGCCGCCGCCCGCGCCTTCGGTCTCTCGCGCGGCGGCGCGCGGTGAGGGCGGAGGGACGCGCTCCGCGCTGCGCGGTGGTGCCGCAGGCCGCGGCGGTGCGGGTGGCTTGGCCGGCGCGGGGCGCCCCACCGCGGGCGGCTCCGCGGCCGGGCGCGACGGAGGTCGGGCGTCCGGCACGGAGGTGCGCGGCTCCTCCTCCAGTAACTCGTCCCAGTCATCGTCCGAGATCGACATGGCGGCTGCTCGAGACGCTATCACGGCGCTGCGCGGCCGGAGCTACGTTGAGATTCGCTGAGGCATCACCGAAGATGTGACGTCATGACCAGCGCTGCGCCGCACCGCATCTACCTCATCCCCGGGATGTTCGGCTTCGCCAAGCTGGCGGGCTTCGACTACTTCGGGCACGTGCGTCGTGGCCTCGCGCAGCGCCTCTCGGACGCGGGGGTCGAGGCGCAGGTGGAGGTGGTGCCGACGCCGCCGACCTCGTCCTTGCGTCACCGGGCGGGGGTGCTGGCGCGCACCGTCAACGGGACGGCCGGCGATCACGGTCCGATTCATCTGGTGGGACACTCCACGGGCGGGCTGGACGCGCGCCTGGCGCTCTCCCCCACGGTCAACCTGGGCGCCGCTGGTGGCTCGCTCGGGTTCACGCGGAGGGTGCGTACCGCCATCTCGCTCAATACCCCTCACTACGGCACGCCCCTGGCCGCGCACTTCGCCACCGTCGCCGGCACCCGGATGCTCTACGCGCTGTCCTTGCTCACCGTCGTCTCGCTCTCGGGGGGGGAGCCGCTGCTCACCCTCATCTCGCGGGTGGTGGCCACGGTGGGCGGCCTCGATCAGTTCCTCGGAGGTGATTTCCGGCTGGTGAGCCGCTTGACCGACAGCATGCTGCGGCTGCTCGACGCCAAGGGCAGGGGCGACGTGCAGCAGATGCTCCGCAAGATCCGCGTCGACCAAGGCGGCATCATCCAGATCACCCCCGAGGCCATGGACCTCTTCAACGCCGCTACGGAGGACTCCCCCACGGTGCGCTACGGCTCCGTGGTGACCGCGGCGCCGAAGCCGAGCGCCTGGACCTTGGGGCGCAGCGTCAGCTCCTCGTACTCGGCGATGACCGCCGCCATCTACGCCACGCTCTACGGCTTCACCTCGAGCGCCAGCAAGCCCTACCCCTACGCCCGGCCCGACATGCTGCTGGCGTCGGAGCTGGAGCAGGCGCTCGGTGAGCCGCTCACGGACGGCACCAACGACGGGGTCGTGCCCAGCGCCTCCATGCTCTGGGGCAAGCTGCTGTGGGCGGGGCGCGCGGACCACCTGGACGTGCTCGGTCACTTCCGTGACCGCGAGGCGGAGAGCCGCCACTCCGACTGGCTGACGAGCGGCGCGGGCTTCGGCGCCGAGCGCTTCGCGCAGGAGCTGGACGCCGTGGCGGCGTTCATCCTGGAGAGCTAGCCGTCAGCTCGGCTCCGGCTCCACCACGACGAGCAGCGCGTCGGTGTCGACCTGGTCCCCGACGGCGACGGCCACCCGAGCGACGGTGCCCGCCGCGCTGGCCTTCACCGTGTGCTCCATCTTCATGGCTTCCATCACCACGAGCACCTCGCCCGCCTCGACGCGCCGGCCCGGCTCGACGTGCACGAGCACGATCTTGCCGGGCATGGGGGCGACGCAGGCGCCCGCCGTCGCCTCCGTCCGAGGGCTCGGGAAGCGCGGCTGCTCCACGAGGCTGAGCTGCCCGTTCGGGCCGGTGACGTAGTGGGTCGTGCCGTCCTGCGTCACCCGGCGACGCAGCCGCAGGCCGTCGAGCTCCAGGCTGACGCCGTCCGCGTCGACCTGGAGGAGCTGGGCCTGTACGTGGTGGCCGTCCACGCTGGCGTCGAAGCGCCCGTGCCCGAGCGCTCGGTAGTCGACGCGCAGGGTCCGCGCTCCGAGCGCGAGCTCCAGCCACTGCGGCTGCACCGGGTTGTTCCTGTACCCGGGCTCCAGTGCGGGCAGGGCGCGCCGCGCCTGACGACGCTGCGCCTGACCCCCGAGCGCGACGGCGAGCGCCGCGGCTTGGACGTCGGGCTCCGCGGGCGGGTCCTCTGCGAGGGCTCCCCCGAGGTGATCTTCGATGAAGTGGGTGTGGGTGGCGCCCCGCTGAAATTCCTCGTGAGCGAGCACCCTCGCGAGCAGTGCGCGGTTGGTCTTGATGCCGTCCACCGTCAGCTCTCGCAAGGCTCGCTGCATCCGCTGGATGGCTTCTAGGCGCGTGGGCGCGGTGGTGATGAGCTTTGCCAGCATGGAGTCGTAGTAGATGCTGACCTCGCTCCCGCTCTCCACGCCGGAGTCCACGCGTAGCCCCTCGGCGGTCGGGACGGAGAAGCGCAAGATCCGGCCGCTCGCCGGCAAGAAGCCGGCGGCTGGATCTTCGGCGCAGAGGCGCACCTCGAGCGCCGCGCCGCGGAGCCGGAGATCCGCTTGGGTGTAGCCGAGCGGCTCGCCGCGCGCGATCCGGAGCTGCTCCCGGACCAGATCCAGGCCGGTGATGCCCTCGGTGACGGCGTGCTCCACCTGGAGGCGCGTGTTGACCTCGAGGAAGTAGAAGGCGCCGTCCGGCCCCAGGATGAACTCCACCGTGCCGGCGCTCGAGTAGTCGACCGCGCGGCCCACCGCCAGCGCCGCCTCGCCCATGCGCGCGCGCAGCGCCTCATCTAGCGCGGGGGAGGGGCTCTCTTCCACGAGCTTCTGGTGACGGCGCTGGATGGAGCACTCCCGCTCGAACAGGTGCACGAGCTGGCCGTGCTCGTCCCCCAAGATCTGGATCTCCACGTGGCGAGGTCGCTCCACGTAGCGCTCGATGAGCAGCGTGTCGTCCCCGAAGGCGCCCAGCGCCTCGCGCTTGGCGGCCTCGATGGCGGCGGTCAGACCCTCTGGGCCGCGCACGATGCGCATGCCCTTGCCGCCGCCGCCGGCGCTGGCCTTGAGCAGCAGCGGAAAGCCGAGAGAGAGCGCGCGCGCCTCGAGCTGCGCGACGCCCTGCTCGGCGCCGTCGTAGCCGGGGACCACCGGAACCCCGGCGGCGGCCACCAGCGCCTTGGCGTGCTGCTTCGAGCCCATGGCGCGGATGGCCGCTGGGCGCGGTCCGACGAAGGTGAGCCCCGCCGCCGCGCAGGCCTCGGCGAAGCCGGCGTTCTCCGCGAGGAAGCCGTAGCCGGGGTGGACGGCGTCGGCGCCGGTGCGGCGCGCGGCGGCGAGCAGCTTGTCGATGGACAGATAGCTCTCCGCGCTGGGCGCGGCGCCGAGGTGGACGGCCTCGTCCGCGGCGCGGACGTGGGGCGCCTCACGATCGGCGTCCGAGTACACGGCGACGGTGGCGAGGCCCATGGCGCGCGCCGTGCGCTGGATCCGCACCGAGATCTCCCCGCGGTTGGCGATGAGCAGCTTGCTTAGGGTCTTCATGGCCGAGCCGTCACGCTAACAGACCCACCGGCCCTGCGCGACGGCGGCGGCCCGGGCCCCCCGCCGTGCGCGGCTGCCGCCGATGAGGGAGTGCGCGCGGGGCGGGGAGTGGACTAAGCTCGGGCCCGTGAGGACGACCCCGTACCCCGTGCTGCGTAGCAAGCTGGATCTCCGCTCGGAGCAGTACCAGACCAACCGAGCGCAGAACCTAGCGGCCCTGGAGCGGCTGCACGCGGCGCTGGCCAAGGCCCGGGCGGGCGGCGGCGACAAGTACGTCCAGCGCTTCCGCGCCGCGGGCAAGCTGCTGCCACGGGAGCGGCTCGAGCTGCTGCTCGATCGTGACTCGCATTTCCTGGAGCTGTGCCCGCTCGCCGGACACGAGCAGCCGGATCACTCCACGGGCGCCAGCGTGGTCGGGGGCATCGGCGTGGTCAGCGGCGTGGAGTGCCTGGTGAGCGCCAGCGACTCTACGGTCAAGGGCGGCGCCATCAACGAGCTTGGCATGAAGAAGAGCGGGCGGCTCGCGCAGATCGCCGAGCAGAACCGGCTGCCCAGCGTCAGCTTCATCGAGAGCGCAGGGGCGGACCTGCCCAACCAGAGCAAGATCTTCGTGCCCGGGGGCCGTGGCTTCCGCAACCTCACCCGGCACTCGGAGGCGCGCGTGCCCACGGTGTGCGTGGTGTTCGGTAGCAGTACGGCGGGCGGCGCCTACGTCCCCGGCATGAGCGACTACGTCATCATGGTGAAGCACCAGGCGCAGGTGTACCTGGCCGGTCCTCCCTTGGTGAAGATGGCCACCGGTGAAGAGGCCGGCCACGAGGAGCTGGGCGGCGCGGAGATGCACAGCAAGCTCTCGGGCGTCAGCGACTACCTCGCGGAGGACGAGCGGGACGCCATCCGCTTGGCGCGTGAGGTGATGGCCCACCTCAACTGGCGCAAGCTGGGGCCGGAGCCGCTGCGCGAGGTGGAGGAGCCGCTGTACGACGCGGAGGAGCTGCTGGGCATCGCCTCGGCGGACGTGCGGGTGCCCTTCGACGCGCGCGAGGTCATCGCTCGCGTCGTGGACGGCTCCCGCTTCAGCGAGTTCAAGCCGCTCTACGGCGGTACGCTGGTGTGCGGCTGGGCGCACGTGCACGGCTACCCCGTGGGCATCTTGGCCAACAACGGCATCCTGTTCAGCGAGAGCGCCAACAAGGGCGCGCAATTCATCCAGCTCTGCAATCAAATCAACGTGCCGCTGGTGTTCTTGCAGAACATCACGGGCTTCATGGTGGGCAAGAAGTACGAGCAAGAGGGCATCATCAAGAACGGCGCCAAGCTCATCAACGCCGTCTCCAACAGCACCGTGCCGGCCTTCACCTTCATGATCGGCGCCAGCTACGGCGCTGGCAATTACGGCATGGCGGGGCGCGCCTATGATCCTCGCTTCTTGTTCACCTGGCCCAACCACCGCATCGCGGTGATGGGCGGCAAGCAGCTAGCGGGCGTGCTGGAGATCATCCAGCGGGACGCCGCCGCCAAGGCCGGCCGCCCCGTGGACGAGGAGCAGCTCGGTATGCAGAAGAAGTTCATCGAGATCAAGATGGACCAAGAGAGCGACCCTTTCTTTGCCACGGCGCAGCTCTGGGACGACGGCATCATCGATCCGCGCGACACGCGCAGCGTGCTGGCCATCGCGCTGTCCACCGCCCACACGGCGCCGGTGGAGGGCACCACGAGCTGGGGCGTGTTCCGGCACTGAGGCCTGCGCCCAGTGGGCGCAGGCGCCCCTCTGTGGCCTGAGCGACGCCCGGATCTTGATCGTTTCTTGATGATCCAGGGACCGGCTTTTACCGCGCCCTGATCTGCGGAGGCCTAGCTAGCAGGGCATGGACATGCTCCTGCGCTCTTGGTCGTTCCTGCTGCCCCTGTGCTGCGCCTCCGCGACCCTGCTCGGGGCCCGGGCGGCTGGGGCACAAACTCCGCTCCCGGAGGCCGAGGGGGCGCCGCCCCCCGCCCCCTCGAGCCCCTTCACGCTCGGCGGCTTGGTCGAGGCGTACTACCAGTGGAACTTCGGGGAGCCCTCCAATGGGCTCACCCACTTCCGCGGCTTCGACAGCCGGCACGACACCTTCACGCTCTCCAGCGCGTCGCTCGACGCGCTGTGGGACGACGGGGAGCTCGTCGGTCGCGCCACGCTGCAGTTCGGCGCGGCGTCGGCGACGTCCTACGCGGCAGAGCCAAGCCTGCCAGGCGCGCCCGGCGCGAGTGACTCGAGCGCCGAGGTCTGGCGGTACCTCCAGCAAGCTTACGCGGGCTATCGCGTCCCCGTCGGCGAGGGGCTGACGCTGACGGCTGGCCTCTTCCTGTCCCCCGTTGGACCGGAGGCCATGGCCGTCCGAGACAACTGGAACTGGTCCCGCTCCAACCTGTTCTTCGGTCTGCCCTTCTACCACACGGGGCTACGTGCCAGCTATCCCCTGAGCGAACGGTGGGACGCGACCTTGGCCGTCTACAACGGCTGGAACTCAGTGGTCGACAACAACGACGGCAAGACGCTCTCGGCGCAGCTCAATTATCACCGCCCGGAGGTCGCCGCCGCGTTCGTCTACCTCGGGGGCCCGGAGCGCGCGGCGGGTGCCACCGAGGGGCGTGGCTGGCGTCACCTGTTCGACGCTCACGCGACCTGGCACGCGGCCCCGTGGCTCTCCCTCGCGGCCTACGGTGACGGAGGCTGGGAGCAGACCCGGTTCGGCACCAGTCGCTGGGGCGCGGGCGCGCTTTACGCTCGCGTCCGGCTCGCGCCGCCGCTCTACCTCGCGGTCCGTAGCGATGCCTTCTGGGAGTCCACCGCCAGCGGCGACGCCGGGGAGGCGTCCCCGATCTTCTGGCCGGCGCCCTGGGTGTCGTCGGGCACGGCCACGCTCGACTACCGCGCGCACGAGCGGGCGACGCTCCGGCTGGAATATCGCCACGATCGGGCCGGCGCCGACCTGTACTTCGGCGGTGACGTCGTGGGCGACGGCGAAGCCGTCCCTTTCGTGATGAACCGTCGAGCGCAGGACACCGTCACCCTCGGGGTCTCCACGTGGTTCTGAGGGGCGGGAGGGATGTCGACGACACCGTCACCGCTGCGCACCAGCGCGGCCTGGGCCCTCGGGGTGCTGGCGCTCGCCACGGCGTGCGGGATCGCCTGGCACCGCCACGCGCGCGTCGAGCGCGCGCTGGAGGCGCTGCCCGTGGCGGAGCGCCACGCGCTCTACGAGCGGACGCGCGAGACGCTGAGGGTGACCTGCTCGCCCGCGGCGGGCTCCGAGCTGGAGCCCTTCTGCCGTGCTCAAGCCGCCTGGCTCGCCCGCTTCCCGGAGTGCGACGAGCCCTGCAACGAGCTGGTGCGGCGCTTCCGCCCCACGCCCACGCGTTGAGCGACGAGAGGAGATCCGAGATGAGTCCCGTACGGTACGTCAGGCCGCTCTGGTGGCTGCCCACGCGCGGCGCGCGCGTCCACACGCTCGGGGGTTGCTCATGAGCGCCCTGTTGGGTCTCGGCGCCCTGCTCGCGCTGGGGCTGTTTGGATTGCTAGGCTACGCGCTGCTCGCGCCGGAGAAGTTCTCATGACCGCGGATCTGCTGTTCCTCGGGCTGACGGGGCTCTTCTTTGCGCTGACCGCGGGGTTCATCACCGCCCTCACCAGGATTTGAAGGCACGGCCATGATCGCTGACGCACTGCAATTCTTCCTGATCCTCGCGCTCGCCACGGGGCTCGCTGCTCTGGTGGGCAAGGCCATGGCTCACCTGTTCACGAGCCCCGCGCACCTCGCGTTGGAGCGGCTCACCTACCGCGTCTTGGGCGTCGCCCCGGACGAGGAGATGTCCTGGCGGCGCTATGGAGTGCTCCTGCTGCTCAGCAACGCCGCGATGATGACGCTCGGCTACCTGCTGCTGCGGCTCCAAGAGCACCTCCCCGGCGATCCGCTGGCGCGCGCCTCCCAGCCCCCGGATCAGGCGTTCAACACGGCGGCGTCCTTCATCACGAACACCAACTGGCAGTCCTACTCGGGCGAGGCCAGCCTGTCGAACGTCTCGCAGATGGTCGTCATCACCTTCCTCATGACGGTGAGCGCGGCGACGGGCATCGCCGCCGCCGGGGCCTTCCTCCGCGGGCTGAGTCGAAAGAGCGCGGCGGCGCTCGGGAACTACTGGGTCGATCTCACGCGGGTGACCTACCGGCTGCTGCTGCCCCTCTGCTTCGTCGTCGCGCTGCTCCTGGTATGGCAGGGAGTGCCGCAGACGCTGAGCGCGGAGGCGGTGGTGACGACGCTCGAGGGCCAGGCGCAGCACCTCGTGGTGGGCCCGGTCGCCAGCCTGGAGGCCATCAAGCACATTGGCACGAACGGCGGTGGGTTCTACGGCATGAACTCCGCGCACCCCTTCGAGAATCCGACCCCGCTCACCAACACGCTCCACATCCTCGGCATGCTGCTCATCCCGGCGGCGTTCACCTTCACCCTGGGGGCCATGGTCCTCCGGCGCCGCCAGGGCTGGGCCTTCCTGGGGGCCTTCACGGTGATGTTTCTAGGCTTCCTGGCGGTGGTCTACACCGCGGAGCGCGGCGGCAACCCCTTGCTGGCGCAGCACGGGGTGGACCAGCTCGGCTCGGAGCTCCACGCCGGAGGGAACCTGGAGGGCAAGGAGCTGCGCTTCGGGATCGCCCAGACCAGCCTGTTCGTCACCGTGACGACCGCGGCCACGACGGGCTCCGTCGACTCCATGCACTCCTCCTTGACCCCGCTCGGTGGGCTGGTGCCCCTCGCGCAAATGATGCTCAATAGCGTGTTTGGCGGCGATGGCGTCGGGCTCATCAACCTCCTGACCTACGCCCTGCTCACCGTGTTCCTCGTGGGGATGATGATCGGCCGTACCCCAGAGTTTCTCGGAAAGAAGATCGAGGCGCGAGAGATGAAGCTGGTGATGCTGGCCGTGCTCGTGCACGCCTTCAGTATCCTCGGGTTCACGGCGCTCGCCTGCGTCGTCCCCTCCACCGTGGCGAGCCTGAGCAACGGCGGCCCGCACGCGTTCAGCGAGGTGCTCTACGCCTACACCTCCGGCACGGCCAACAACGGGTCGGCGTTCGCGGGCTTCAACGCCAACACCCCCTTCTTCAACACCACCATCGGTCTTGCCATGTTGGTGGGGCGCTACCTGACCCTGCTGCCCATGCTCGCCGTCGCTGGTGCTCTCGCCGCGAAGCGAGTGGTGCCGCAGGGCCCCGGGACGATGGCGACGGATGGCCCGCTGTTCACGGCACTGCTCGTGTTCGTCGTGCTCGTCGTCGGGGGGCTCACCTTCCTCCCCGCCCTGGCGCTGGGCCCCATCGTGGAGCACCTGCTGATGGGCGCCGGGGCCAGCTTCTGAGGCTCGAGCACGACAGTGAAGGGACCAAGAGTATGACCGACCCAGCTAACGCTCTCCAGGACTCCCCCGCGCCTCCGCTGCGGGGGCAGCTGCGCCCCATCCTCGGTTCGGCCGTGCTGATGCTCATCGTCACGGGCGTCCTCTACCCGCTGCTGACGACGGCGGTGGCCCAGGCGCTCTTCTCGCACCAGGCGCGCGGGAGCATCGTGGAGAACGGTGGCCGAGCGGTCGGGTCGGGGCTGATTGGGCAGCACTTCACTCGCCCGGAGTACTTCCACGGTCGCCCGAGCACCACCCTGGGACCGGATCCGGCCGACCCGACGAAGACCGTCGACTCGCCCTACGACGCGCGCCTCAGCGGAGCCAGCAACCAAGGCGTGCTGAGCGCGAGGCTGAAGGCTGCGGTCGCAGAGCGAGCGCAGCGCTACCGCGCGGACAACGGCCTACCACCCGACGTCCCCGTCCCGGTCGACGCGGTCACGGCGTCCGCCTCCGGCTTGGACCCCGACATTTCCGTAGCCAACGCCCGGCTGCAGCTCCAGCGGATCGCCGGGGCACGGCGCGCGTCGCGGCAGGCGCTCGAGGCCCTGCTGGCGCAGGCGGTGAGCGGTCGCCAGCTCGGCCTGCTGGGCGAACCGAGGGTGAACGTCCTCCAGCTCAACCTGGCCCTCGACGCCGCATTCCCCATCGAGCGCACCACGCGCTGAGAGAAGCATCGCCATGTCAGAAATAGCCCGCACGCACCAGCCGCTGTTCCAGGCCGGAGTCGTTCGCACCGCCCTCCTGGATGCGGTCCGAAAGCTATCGCCCCGCCGGATGATCCGCTACCCCGTGATGTTCGTGGTCGAGGTCGGCAGCGCGTTCACGACGCTGCTCTTCATCCACGCCGCCCTCACCGGAAACGGTGACGCCTCGGCCTGGTTCATCCTCGCCATCTCCGCCTGGCTCTGGTTCACCGTCCTGTTCGCCAACTTCGCGGAGGCCCTGGCCGAGGGCAGGGGCAAGGCCCAGGCGGACGCGCTCCGGCAAGCCCGACAGGACGTCCTCGCCCAGCGCCTCAGGCGGGGCGCGGCGCTCTCCTGGCTACAGGCGGACGCGGCTCAGCGGGAGGAGGCGCTCGAGACGGTCGCCTCCTCCCTACTCCACGTGGGTGACGTGGTGTACGTCGCGGCCGGCGCCCTCATCCCCGGCGACGGGGAGGTCGTCGAGGGCGTCGCCTCCGTCGACGAGAGCGCCATCACCGGCGAGAGCGCGCCGGTCATCAGGGAGAGCGGCGGAGATCGGAGCGCGGTGACCGGCGGCACGCGGGTGCTCTCCGACTGGCTCGTGGTGAGGATCACCGCGAACCCCGGGGAGACCTTCCTCGACCGGATGATCGCCATGGTCGGGGGCGCCAAGCGCCAGAAGACCCCGAACGAGATCGCGCTCGATATCCTGCTCGCTGCGCTGACGCTCATCTTCCTGTTGGTCACCGTCACGCTGCTGCCCTTCTCGCTCTTCGCCATCGAGGTCTCGGGGCAAGGCGCCCCGGCCTCCCTCACCGTCCTCGTGGCGCTGCTGGTCTGCTTGATCCCGACGACCATCGGTGGGCTGCTCTCCGCCATCGGGATCGCAGGCATGGACCGGATGATCCAGGCGAACGTCATCGCGACCTCGGGGCGCGCCGTCGAGGCAGCCGGCGACGTGGACGTGATGCTCCTCGACAAGACGGGGACCATCACCCTCGGCAACCGTCAGGCCACGGGCCTGCTCCCGGCGCCTGGCGTGACCGCGCGGGAGCTAGCGGAGGCCGCGCAGCTTGCGTCGCTGACCGACGAGACGCCAGAGGGGCGCTCGATCGTCCTGCTGGCGCAGCAGAAGTTCGAGGTCGAGCCTCCCCGCGCCGGAGCTCTGGACGCACGCTTCGTCCCGTTCACGGCGCAGACCCGCATGAGCGGCGTGGACCAGGGCGCCCGGAGGATCCGCAAGGGCGCTACGGACGCCATCGCGCGCTTCGTCGAAGAGGGCGCGGGTCGGATCCCAGCCGAGGTGCTCGCCCTGGTCGAGAGCACGGCGCGGCAGGGGTCGACGCCCTTGGTCGTGGCGGACGGCGCGCGCGTCCTCGGCGTCATCCAGCTCAAGGACATCGTGAAGAGCGGCATCAAGGAGCGCTTCGCCGAGCTGAGGCGGATCGGCATCAAGACGGTGATGATCACCGGCGACAACCCGCTGACGGCGGCGGCCATCGCCGCCGAGGCCGGGGTGGACGACTTCCTCGCCGAGGCCACGCCCGAGGCGAAGCTCGCCATGGTCCGCAGCTACCAGCAGGAGGGGCACCTCGTCGCGATGACCGGCGACGGGACGAACGACGCTCCAGCGCTCGCGCAGGCGGACGTCGCGGTCGCCATGAACACGGGCACGCAGGCCGCCAAGGAGGCCGGCAACATGGTGGACCTCGACTCGAACCCCACCAAGCTGCTGTCCATCGTGGAGATCGGCAAGCAGATGCTCATGACCCGCGGCGCCCTGACCACCTTCAGCGTCGCCAATGACTTGGCGAAATACTTCGCCATCATCCCGGCGGTCTTCGTCTCCACCTACCCGGGCCTGGAGGCGCTGGACGTGATGCGCCTCGCCTCACCCCGGAGCGCCGTGCTCAGCGCGGTCATCTTCAACGCGCTCATCATCGTGGCGCTGATCCCGCTGGCGCTGCGCGGCGTCCGCTACCGGCCCGCGCCGGCGGCGGCGCTGCTCCGGCGCAACGTCCTGCTCTACGGCGTCGGGGGCGTGCTGCTGCCCTTCCCCTGCATCAAGCTCATCGACCTTGCGCTCAGCGCGGCAGGTGTGAGCTGAATTGACCCTGTGACCCGCCCTCGCCGCTGTCAGCCCTCGCCGGAAGGAGACCTCACCGGGCGCGCCACGCCTGCGTGCGGTGAGGCCGACGGGGCGCCATGGTAGAGGACGTGGAGCGGCCAGACCCAGACGTCCTGCTCCGGCAGATGCAGGAGGAGGCTGTCCGTCAGCGGCGCGGAAAGCTCAAGATCTTCTTCGGATTTGCGCCTGGGGTCGGCAAGACCTACCGTATGCTCCAGGTCGCCCGGGATCTCCTCGTCGACCAGCAGCTCGACGTGGTGGTTGGCGTGGTCGAGGACCACCGACGACCGGAGACGGCGCAGCTGGCGATGGGGCTCGAGCGGATCCCCCCGAGAGAGGTCAGCTACCGAGGGCGCGTCCTGCAGGAGTTCGATTTGGACGCAGCGCTGGCTCGCAAGCCCCAGCTGCTCTTGCTCGACGAGCTGGCCCACACCAACGCACCGGAGTCCCGCAATGCCAAGCGCTGGCAAGACGCCGAGGAGCTGCTCGACGCGGGAATCGACGTGCTCACCACGATGAACGTCCAGCACGTCGAGAGCCTCAATGACGTGGTGGCGCAGATCACCGGGATCCAGGTCCGAGAGACGGTGCCGGACTCCGTGCTCGACGAGGCCGATGCGCTGGAGCTAGTGGACATTGCGCCGGAGGAGCTGCTCTCCCGCCTGGCGGAGGGGAAGGTCTACCTGCCCGCGCAGGCTCAGCGCGCCGCGCAGCACTTCTTCCGGCGCGGGAACCTGCTCGCGCTCCGTGAGCTGTCGCTGCGACGCACGGCCCAGCGCGTCGGCGGCGACGTGCTCGGGTATCGGGAGGCGCACGGCGTCACCGCCACCTGGGCGGCGGGCGAGCGGATCTTGGTCTGCGTCGGCCCGGCGCCGAGCTCGGCGCGGCTCGTGCGCGCGGCGGCGCGCATGGCGGCCGGGCTGCGCTGTCCGTGGGTCGCGGCCTCCGTGGAGGTGTCGCCGGCGAGACCGCTCGGCGAGGTGGGTCAGGCGCGGCTCGAGGCCCACCTGCGCCTCGCGGAGTCCCTCGGCGGCACGCTCAGTCGGCTGTCGGGGCCGAGCGTTCACCAAGCCATCTTGGCCTACGCTCGCCGGCACAACGTCACGCGCCTCATCATCGGCAAGCCGACCCATCCCCGCCTGTGGGACCGGCTGCGGGGCTCGCTCCTGGAGGAGCTGGTCCGTGGCAGCGGTGACATCGAGGTCCACGTCATCAGCGGCTCGGAGGAGGCGGCGCTCGCGCCGGCGCCCCTCACGCGCGCACCTCCCCGCCGCAGCGCCTACGGGGGCGCAGCGCTCATCGTTGGCGTCTCCACGCTGGCGACCCTGCTCATGCAGCGGGCGCTGTCTCCGCCCGATCTGGAGATGCTCTTTCTGCTCGGGGTCATGGCGGTGGCGGTCTGGCTGGGCCGCGGCCCGGCGATCTTGGCCGCGGCGCTCTCCGTGGCGTCGTATGACTTTTTCTTCGTCGAGCCCGTCCTCTCGTTCAGCGCGTCGGACCGCAGCTACCTGCTGACCTTCAGCATGATGTTCGCGGTGGGCGTGGTGATGAGCGCGCTCGCTGGGCGGCTGCGGCGGCAACAGCAGGAGGCCATGTCACGGGAGGAGCGGACGGCGGCGCTCTATGAGCTGACGCGGGAGCTGGCGTCCACGCGCACCGTGCCGGAGATCGCGGCGATCGCGGCGCGACACGCCATCGCCGCGTTCGGTGGGCGGGCCGTGGTGTTGTGCCTCGAGCCCTCGGGGGCGCTCCGGCCCGTCGCCGCGGCGCCCCCGGAGGCCTCGCTGGAGCCCCGCGAGCTCACGAGCGCGCGTTGGGCGAGCGACCATGGCGCGGTCGTCGGTCTGGGGACGGACACCTTGGCGGGAGGGCAAGCGCTGATCGCCGCCCTGGCCGTCGGGGACGCGCGGCTCGGCGCTCTGGCGTTGCTGCCCCCGGAGGGACGCCCGCTGACGCTGGACCAGCGCGCGCTCTTCGACGTCATCTGTCGGCAGACAGCGGCGGCCCTGGACCGCGCCCGGCTCGCCGAGGAGGCGCGCCAGGCTGAAGTGCGCGCACGCACGGAGGAGCTGCGCTCATCGCTGCTCTCGTCCGTCTCGCACGATCTGCGCACCCCGCTCGGAACGATCACCGGCGCGGCAACCTCCCTGCGGGACGCTGGGGACTTGTCTCCCACCACGCGCCGCGAGCTGCTCGAGTCCATCGTGGACGAAGCGGAGCGGCTCGAGCGCCTGGTCGGCAACCTGCTCGACATGACCCGCCTCGACGCGGGGGGACTCGAGCTCACCCGGGAGTGGGTCCCGCTCGACGAGCTCATCGGCTCGGCGCTCACCCGGATGGAGCGGCGGCTGGGGGAGCGCCCCATCACGGTGGCCTTGGCCGAGGACGTCCCGCTGGTCCACGTCGAGCTCGTGCTGTTCGAGCAGGTGCTGATCAACCTGCTCGAGAACGCCGTAAAGTACACACCGGATGGGTCGCCGCTGAGGTTCACGGCGCGGCGCGAGGGGGAGGGCGTTCGGATCGAGCTGCGGGACGCCGGCCCAGGGCTGCCGGCAGGCGAGGAGGCGAGGGTGTTCGAGAAGTTCGTTCGCGGTTCTCAGGCTGGCCCCTCCGGTGCCGGGCTCGGGCTGGCCATCTGCCGGGCCATCGTCGAGGCCCACGGCGGTAAGATCCACGCAGAGAATCTCCCTGAAGGTGGAGCCTGCTTCGTCGTTGCGCTCCCTATCGGGGGCGCGCCCCCTCCCGTCGAGCTCCCAGGAGTCGCGCCATGAGCGAGCGCGAGCGGGGCGCGCTGGTCCTGATCGTCGAGGACGAGGCGCCGATGCGGCGGTTCATTCGCGCGGCGCTCACGGCGCGTGGACATCGAGTCCTGGAGGCCGCGCGGATCACGGAGGCGCTCACCGTCATCACGAGTCATCACCCGGACCTGGTGTTGCTCGATCTAGGCCTGCCGGACGGGGACGGCATCGAGCTGACGCGTCAGGTGCGCGAGTGGAGCCAGGTGCCCATCATCGTGCTCTCCGCGCGGGGGCGCGAGGACGACAAGGTCACCGCGCTGGACGCCGGCGCGGACGACTACCTCACCAAGCCCTTCGGCATCGATGAGCTGCTGGCGCGGATACGGGTGTCGCTGCGGCACGCGCAGCGGGGCGAGGGCGGGGCCGCGCCGCAACGCCTGGAGCTCGGGGAGCTGAGGCTCGAGCTCGCGCGCCGTGAGGTCTTCCGCGGTGAGGAGGAGCTGCACCTCACGCCCATCGAGTACAAGTTGTTGGTCCTGTTGGCGACGAACGCCGGCAAGGTGCTCACCCACCGGCAGATCCTCAACGAGATCTGGGGCCCTGGTCATGCGCACCAGACGCACTACGTCCGCGTGCACATGCTGGAGCTCCGCAAGAAGATCGAGCGAGAACCGGCGCGCCCCAAGCTGCTCGTGACCGAGCCGGGAGTGGGTTACCGCCTGCGCGACCGCGGCTGAGGCCTGCTCCCTAGCCCGCCGCGCCGAGCGCTCCCCGCCACCTGCCGCGCTGGAAGATCACGCCGAGCAGTAGCGTCCGCAGCGCCCAGTCCGCGCAGCTCGCCAGCCAGACCGCGCGGACGCCGAGCCCGAGCCCGAGCCCGAGCCAAGCGGCCAGCCCGACGCGGAGCAGCAGGCCTCCGAGCAGCGCGGAGACGACGGGGGAGCGCGTGTCACCGGCGCCGCGCAGGGACTGCGCGAGCACCACCCCGAAGGCCATGAAGGGCTGGGCGAGCGCGAGCAGCGGCAAGCCGGAGCGGGTGGCGGCGACGAGCGCCTCGCCGTCCGCTCCCTCGGGGACGAACCAGCGGCTCGTGAGCCCTCCCGTCGCCCACAGCACGAGCCCCAAGGCGCTGAGGGTGACGGCGCAGGCGAGGGCGGCGGTCCAGCCGGCGCGCATGGCAGCGCGGGGCGTGCCGCGCCCGAGGGACTGCCCGACCAGCGTGGCGGCAGCCACCCCGAAGCCATCGGCGGACATGAAGCAGATGGACTCGATGGTGACGAGCGCTTGGTTGCTCGCCATCACCAGCGGCCCCAAGAGGGCGATGACGGCGGAGTAGCTGAGGTAGCCGCCGTGGATGACCACGCGCTCGAGCAGCGCGGGGAGGCTGACGCGCAGGAGCTGGCGCCGGGCCGCGGGCGCGCGAACGCCCGGGCGCCACAGCCCCGTCACCCTCACGCGCGCGCTGGGATCCGTCAGCGCCCGTAGCAGCAGCAGCGCCTCCACCGAGAACGCGATCACGGTGCCGATGGCGGCGCCTCGCACCCCGAGCGCTGGCACCTGCAGCGGCCCGAGGCTGACGCCGAACACGAGCCCGATGGCGAGGACGATGTTGACGAGGTTGCTCACGAGCCCCGCGCGCAGCGGGGTGCGCGTATCGCCCGAGGCGTTCAGCACGAAGGCCGCGGTGGTGGCCAGGAACATCGCGGGGACGCCGAACCAGGCGATCTGCAGGTACTGCCGGGAGAGCTGCCGGATGGCGAGGGACTCCGAGCCCAGCCAGCCGAGCAGCGGCTCGAGCGCGGCGAGCCCCAGCGCGGTGACGAGCACGCCGAGCGCCAGGGCGAGCCGCAGCGCGATGCGGGCCGTGGTGGCGGCGCTCGCCGTGTCACCCGCGCCGACGGCGCGGGCCACGAGCGGCACGGTGCCCACGAGCAGCCCCGTGAACACCCCGTACACCGTCCACAGCAGCGTGCCCTGCACCTGCATGCTGGCGAGCGCGTCCTCGGAGTAGCGCGCGAGACACAGCCGGTCCGTGAGGAAGACGGTCGTCTGCAGCAGGCTGGTGCCGATGGCGGGGAGCGCCAGCCGCACGAGCTCCCGCGTCAGCTCGCGCGTGGTCGGCTCGGCTCGGCTGGGCGGTCCCGCGAGCTCGTTGGGCTCGGCCGTGGCGTCGGTGGAGGGCACTGGGCGGGCGAGCTACACCGGCGCGGGAGCGTGGTCGAGTCCCTGCGAGTATACTGCCTGGCGATGGACACGGTGCGCTTGGATCAGTGGCTCTGCGCCGCGCGCCTCTACGCCTCGCGCCGCGCCGCGCAGGACGCCTGCAACGGCGGGAAGGTCAAGCTCAACGGCGTCAGCAGCAAGCCCGCTCATCCCGTCAAGCCGGGGGACGAGGTGCGGGCGGACGCGCCGCGTGGCCTCAGTGTGGTGAAGGTGCTGGCGCTCGCGGACAAGCGCTCGTCCCCACCACGGGCGCGGGCGCTCTACGAAGATCACTCCCCGCCGCCCCCACCCCGGGAGCCCCTGATGGGACGCCGAGACCGCGGCGCAGGGCGGCCCACCAAGGCAGAGCGCCGCGCGGTGATGCGCCTGCGCGGTGAGGACTGAGCGGCCCCCAGGGGCAGCCGCCGCTCGCCGTGAGAGGCCGGCGCCCGAGCGCGCTCCCCGAGGGGAGGGACTGGGCGAGGGCTGGGGGTCTGTGCTTATGCTTGGCCCTATGCGCCTCCACGGTATCTTGCGTCGATCGACCTGGCTCTGCTTGTCTCTCGTGCCCACCCTCGCCGGCTGTAGCGCGGACGAGGAAGAGAAGTCACCGGCCCCCGTGGAGGCGCCGCGCTTCATCACGGACGATCAAGGTCGCGTGCTCATCTTGCGCGGCATCAACACCAACAACCGCGCCAAGAGCGCGCCCCTGCGCTCCCCCGGCCTGACCGACGAGGATCTCGACCGGATCGGCAAGACCTGGGGCTTCAACGTGGCGCGCTACATCATCCTGTGGGACACGCTCGAGCCGCAGCCCGGGCAGATCGACGCGGAGTACCTCGAGCGCATCGCCACGGACGTGGACCGCCTCGGGCGGGTGGGCGTGCGCGTGGTGCTCGACATGCACCAAGACGTCTACGCCATGAAGTTCTGCTGCGACGGCGCTCCCGAGTGGGCCATCCGGGACGACGGACAGCCCTTCGAGCTGCAGGATCAGTGGGCGCTCAACTACTATCAGCCGGCCGTCAAGCGCGCCTTCGACAACTTCTGGGACGCCACGGGCCCCCACGCGGATCTGCAGCAGCACTACGCCGCCGTGTGGCAGGCCATCGCGCGGCGCTTCGCGGAGCACGACAACATCGTGGGCTACGACGTCATGAACGAGCCCTTCCCGGGCTCGGATTTCGACGTGGGGGAGGCGCTCTTTCGCCGCAGCCCCGAGGACGGCGGCACCACCAAGGTGTTCGACGAGACCAAGCTGGGACCGTTCTATCAGCGGATGATCGACGCCATCCGGAAGGTGGACACCCGCCACTGGATCTTCGTGGAGCCACGCTACGGCGCGCCGGGCAACGGCTCCCCCTCATACCTGCCGGTGCTGCGTGACCCGCGCCAGGGTGAGCCGCGCATCGTGTTCGCGCCGCACCTCTACTCGGTGTCTGCCGAGGCGACCAACAACTTCAACGCCAAGGATCCGACGGTGGAGCTGTGGGAGACAGAGCGCCACAAGGAGCTCGAGCGACAGCAGATGCCCGTGTGGCTGGGGGAGTGGTGGGCCTACCGCTGGGAGGACCCCAACGCCCCCGCCTTCGTGGAGCGGCTGCTGGCCATGGCGGACCGCATGCAGATCGGCTGGGCGTACTGGAGCTATGACCCGGGCGGGCCCGGCGGTGCTGCGCTGCACGCCTCGGACGGCAGCTCCAACCCGGCCGTGGCGACGGTGGTGCGGCCGTACCCGCGCGCCATCGCGGGCGAACCCCTAGCGTTCTCCTTCGACCCCACGAGCCGCGTCTTCGAGCTGAGCTTCAGGCAGCGCAAGGGGGTCACCGGCACGACGGAGATCTTCGTGCCAGCACACACCTACCCCGCTGGCTTCGACGTGTCGCTGCCCAGCGATCCCGGCGGCAGCACCACCTTCGACCCGGAGACCGGCCTCATCCAGGTGACCGCAGATGCGGCGGTGCAGGAGCACCGGGTGCGCCTCACGCCAAAACCCTGACCGCGGTGGGCACTGCTTGGCGTCGCGCTGGCGGCCGACCAGGGTACCGGCGCGCAATCGTTGCGCTTACAACCGACTTACATTGACCCCGCGAGGGGCCACTGATAGCGAAAGCCCCGCATGTCGGCGGTGGCAGCGCTCAACGAGGTCGGGCCGCGGGCCGCGGCGCTCAGCTCCCTGGGGATGTCACGCGGCTGAATGAGGCGGGGGCGGACGGCTTTTGTCGCGCCCCACCACGAGGATCAAGGTCAAGGATGCTCACGAAATCAATGGCTCGGGCTTTCTTCGTGTCTGGCACGGCCGTGTGCTCGCTGGCCTTCGTCGGGCTCACGGTGGACACCTTCGGGCAGATCCCCAGGTTGACGCGGGAGGCGGAGCTGACGCCGGCGGCCATCCACGGGAAGGAGCTCTGGGAGTCCAGCAACTGCATGGGCTGCCACACCCTCTTTGGGGAGGGCGGCTACTACGCCCCGGAGCTCACCAAGGTGATGGAGCGGCGCGGGGAGCCGTTCGTGCGCGCCATCCTCAAGGATCCGGAGGCCATGTACCCGGGGCAGCGTCGCATGCAAAACTACAAGTTCAGCGAGGAGCAGATCGATCACCTCGTCGCGTTCTTCGAGTGGGCGGGGCAGGTGGATTTGCAGGGCTTCCCCCCGCGGCCACACCTCGTGCCCATGGCCGTGCCGGACGAGGCCGAGGGCTCCGTGGCACGCGCGGACAACCGCCCCATGGTCTATAACCAGCTCTGCGTCGCCTGCCACACGCTCGGGGGGCAAGGCGGCAGCGTCGGGCCCGCGCTGGACGGGGTGGGAGAGCGCTTCGACGCAGACTACCTCAAGAAGTGGATCCGAGATCCGAGCGCGGTCAAGCCGGGCGCCAAGATGCCGAAGCTGCCCATCTCCGACGAGCAGCTCGACGAGCTCGTCGCCTTCCTCAGCCACCAGTCGAAGACCCCTGCCGCCAACGCCGCCCCCACGGGCTCGTCTCCGGCGCCCAGCCCCGTCAAGGAACCAACCCCGTGAAGTACGAGTCGCAGCGGGTCGCGTGGTGGTTTTTCGCCACCTCCCTTTTGCTCTTCACCCTCCAGCTCGTCTACGGCTTCATCATGGCCTTCGCGCACGCGGGCTATGACGGGCTGCACGAGCTCGTCCCCTTCCACGTAGCGCGCACCACCCACACCAACTTGCTGGTGATGTGGCTCTTGTCGGGCTTCATGGGCGCCTCGTACTACATCGTGCCGGAGGAGGCGCGGCGCGAGCTCTTCTGGCCAAAGCTCGCGTACGTGCAGCTCATCGCGCTGGTGGTCGTGGGCGTCACCGCCATCGTCGGCTTTCACCTCGGCTGGTGGGAGGGCCGTAAGTTTCTAGAGATCCCCCGGCCGCTCGACTACCTGGTGGTGGTGGACGTGCTGATGTTCGTCGTGAACATCGGCGCGACCATCTGGACCGGGCCGCGCAAGACCTCCACCGCCATGGTCCTGTACTTTGGGCTCTTGGCCACGGCGCTGCTCTACATCCCGGGCATGCTGGCCACGGACAACCAGACGGTGGACTCCTACTGGCGGTGGTGGGTGGTGCACCTCTGGGTGGAGGGCGTGTGGGAGCTCATCATGGGCGCCATCCTGGCCTTCCTGCTCATCAAGCTCACCGGCGTCGACCGTGAGGTCATCGAGAAGTGGCTGTACGTCATCGTCGGCATCACCTTCCTCTCGGGCATCCTCGGCACCGGGCACCACTACTACTTCATCGGGACGCCCTCGTACTGGAAGCCCATCGGCGCGGTGTTCAGCGCGCTGGAGCCGCTGGCCTTCCTGGGGATGGTCATCTACGCCATCGCCATGCTGCGGAAAGGGGGGCGCCGACACCCCAACAGCATCGCCATCTACTGGACGGTGGGCTGCGCCATCTTCTCCTTCGTGGGCGCGGGCTTCCTCGGCTTCGCGCACACGCTGCCCTCGGTGAACCTCTACACGCACGGCACGCTCGTCACCGCCATGCACGGCCACGCCGCCTTCTGGGGCGCCTACGCCATGATCGTGCTGGCCATGATGAGCTACAGCTTGCCGCTGCTCACGGGCCGCAAGCTCTACCAGAAGACCACCGCCCAGGTGGCCTTCTGGACCTCCAACATCGGCATGGTCGCCATGGTGGGCGCCTTCGCCACCGCCGGCGTGGCGCAGGTGTACCTGGAGCGCAAGGTGGGCATGGATTTCCTCAGCGTGCAGAAGGAAATCGAGGTGCACTTCATCGGTCTGGCGCTCGCCGCGACGCTCTTCACCATCGGCGTGCTGGTCTTCATCTACGACTTCATCCGGTACGGCAAGCCGGTCGGTGAGCTCAGCCGCAGCACCGAGGACGAGAGCGCCGAGGCGCCGGCCGAAGCCAACCTCGCATGAAGCCTTACTATCGGCCCGTTGGCGCCGAGGTGGAGGTCTTCCGCCACGCCTACGCCCAGCGGCTCCCGCTCTTGGTCAAGGGCCCCACGGGCTGCGGGAAGTCTCGCTTCATCGAGGCCATGGCGCATGAGGTCGGCCGGCCGCTGGTCACGGTGGCCTGCAATGAAGAGACGAGCGCGGCAGATCTGCTGGGCCGCTGGCTGGTGAAGGGCGGCGACACCCAGTGGCAGGATGGTCCCGTCACGCGCGCGGTGCGGGAGGGGGCCATCCTCTACCTCGATGAGGTGGCGGAGGCGCGCGAGGACGTGGTGGTGGTGTTGCACCCCTTGGCCGACCATCGGCGCGAGCTGCACCTCGATCGCCTCGCGACGAGCCTCGCGGCGACGGAGGGCTTCATGCTCGTGGCCAGCTACAACCCGGGCTATCGCCGCGGCTTTCGTGAGCTGAAGGCCTCTACGCGGCAGCGCTTCGTCTCGCTGCGCTTCGACTATCCGGCGGCGGACGTCGAGGCGGAGATCGTCCTGGCCGAGAGCGGGGCCACGGCCGCGGTGGCCAAGAAGCTGGTCGCACTCGCCGCGAAGGTGCGGGGGCTCGCGGAGCTGGGTCTGGGAGAGACGGTGTCCACCCGGCTGCTGATCGGGGCAGCGCGGCTCATCGCCAGCGGCCTGCCGCCACGGGAGGCCTGCCGCGTGGCGGTGGTGGAGTCGCTCACGGACGACGCGGAGACCGCCACCGTGCTGCAAGATTTGGCGGACTTGAGCTTCTGAGCACCGCCCGGGGTCAGCATGGGTTGGGACGAGGCGCTCTTCGGCTTTTTCTACAAGAAGCTGCGGCGGCGCCCGAGCGATCGCGTGAGCCAGGCGGCGGCGTCGCTCGAGCCGCTGCGGAGCAGGCTGCAGCTCTTCGGCTCCGCCCTCGCGCACCGCAAGCTCGAGATCGCGGTCGCGGAGGGCGGGGGGCACCGTGAGGGGGTGCGGCTGTTTCTGCCCGAGCGCTTGGAGCTGGCGCCCGACGCTGCGCTCAATGAGCGAGCGTACTTGGTGCGCGTCGTGCTCGACGCGAGCTCACTCCGCGGGCAGTGGGAGCCGCCCCGCCGGCTGGGCCCGCGAGCGCGTGAGCTGTTCGCGCTGCTCACCATCCCCGCGCTCCAGGCCTCGCTCACCGAAGAGCTCCCCGGGTTCGAGCGGTGGTTCGGTGAGGTCGCGCGGGCGGCGCTGCTGCGCAGACCCCCACTCCAGCGGATGACGCCCGGGGCTCAGCTCGTCGAGCTGCTCACGCGCGCGGCGCTCGGTGAGCCGTGGGAGCGACTGGCGCCCGAGGTGCCGGGGGAGGTGCTCGCGCGGGCGCGCGCCGTAGGGCAGCAGGCTCCACGCCGCCCGGAGGCCGTGCTCCCGCTGCTCGAGCCGCTCGCCGCGGGGCTCGGCAGCGCGAGCCTCCCGCCCCCGTGGCTCTGGGGCGGCGTGGACCAAGAGCCCGGCGCCGCCGCCGCCGCCGCCGCGGGCGGTAGCCCGGACGCGACGGGCAGCGAGCGGCAGGGCAAGACGCGCGAGAACGTGCGCCGGGTGAGCTTGGACGACAAGCCCCAAGAGGACAACCCGCTCGTCCACTCGTTCGAGAAGGTGCACACCGTGGAGGAGTACACCGGCGGGCGCAAGAACGTCGACGGTGAGGACGAGCTGGCGGAGCACGGCGAGGCGCTCGATGAGCTGCAGATGCGCGAGGTGGTGCGCTCGCGCGAGCGGGCGCGCTCACTCTACCGGGCGGAGCTCAGCTTCGAGGAAGAGCAAGGCGGTGTGGAGGTGGACGGTCCGCCCGAGGCGGGGGGCATCCCCTACGACGAGTGGGACGAGCGGGCGCGCAGCTACCGCAAGGCGCACTGCCGTGTCTTCGTGTCCAAGGCGCGTCGCCCGGTCGACGTCGTGCGAGCGCTGGAGGACACGCGGCGGCTGCTGGTGCGCCACCACCGCCAGGTGCAGGAGGTGCAGGCGCGCTTCGAGCGCCTCGAGCGCGCCCGTCGGGAGCGCGGCCGGCAGCCTGACGGCGTGGACGTGGACATCGACGTGATGGTCGAGCGACACGCGGCGCTCGCCGCTGGCCACTCCGGGGACGACAAGCTCTACGTCGCCCGGCGACCCCACGTGCAGGATCTCGCGGTGCTGGTGCTGCTCGACGTCAGCCTCTCCTCGGACGCGTGGGTGGAGGGGCGCCGGGTGCTGGACGTCGCCAAGGAGGCCGTGCTGGTGCTCGGCGAGGCGCTGGCGGGGCTCCCCATCAGCACCGGGGTGGCCACCTTCTTCAGTAACACGCGGCGAGACTGCCGCGTCCAGATCGTCAAGCCCATGCAGGGCGACTGGCAGGACGCCGCGCTGCGGCTCGCGAGCGTGACGCCCACGGGCTACACCCGCATCGGGCCAGCCCTCCGCCACGCCACCCGGCTGCTGGAGGAGGCGCAGGCGCGCCGTCGGCTCCTCATCATGGTCGGAGACGGCAAGCCCACGGACTTCGATCGCTACGAGGGGCGCTACGGGATCGCCGACGTGCGGAAGGCGGTCGATGAGGCGGAGCAGCGCGGCGTGCACGCCTACGCCTTGGCCATCGACGCCACGGCGCGGCGTCAGCTCCCGCAGATGTTTGGGCCGAGGGGCTATGAGGTGCTCGCGCGCCCGGGAGATCTCGTGCCCGCGCTCGGACGGCTCTGCGCCGAGCTCGCCCGCTGAGGCGGCCGGCTCAGCGGAGCTGAGAGGGATCGATGGGGGCCTCGGGGCCGGGCGCGGGCTGGAGCGGGGCGGTAGGGAGGCTCCGCAGGCCGAGCGGACGAAGGTGCTGGAGGCTGGGCACGCTCGCTGCGGGTGGCGGCTCCTCCTCGTCCTCCTCGTCGTCTTCTTGTGCGCGAGCCTCCGCGACCGGAGGCGCTGGTGAGGGCGGCGGTACGATGACGGGGGGCGCTGGCTCGGGTGGCGCCGGAAGCACGATCGGTGGCGGCGCCGGAGGGGGCGCCGTGAAGGGCGTGGGCACCGGCGGCGGCGCTGCGAGCGGGCGCGAGGCGTTGAGCACCGTGGTCGCCGTAGGCGCGGCGGCGGGCTCCTCGTCGTCGTCCGTGAGGACTCGCACGGGCTCGCCCGCGCGAGGGGTGGGCCTGGACGCGCGCTGGGGGAGCTGGCGAGGGATGGCGGCGACGGCCACCACGACGAACAGCACGGAGCCGCCGCTGATGGCGAAAAACGGCGTCCACCGCCAGGTGAGCACGCGACGGATCGCTGCCTGGACCTCGAGCGCCATGGGCGCCAGTCTAGGCGGCCGCCGCCAGGGAGCAAGCCACGCGTTCGCGCCGGTGACGAGCTCCGCTCCCGTGGCCACCGCAGCCGAGTGCGCTGGCTCGGACTCGGAGAGCCCACCGCCCGTGAGCCGCCGGTGCCGCCTGACGCGCGCTCCGCGCTCCCGCCCGCGCCGGCGCCGCACCCGTGACGCCGAGTCGTGATAACCTCCCGCGGCAGGATGACGGTCGGGAGGCGAGGCATGCGCAGCACAGGCTGGGGGACGGGGCGCTTGGGTTGGGCAACGGTCGTCGTGCTCGTGGCGGCGGGCTGTGACGCGGGCGGGAGCGCTGGTGGGAGCGCGGGCGCGGGCGGGAGCTCGGGCGCGGGCGGGAGCGCGGGCGCGGGCGCGGACGCGGGCGGGAGCGCGGGCGCGGGCGGGAGCGCGGGCGCGGGCGCGGGCGCGGGCGCGGGCGCGGGCGGGAGCGCGGGCACGGGCGGGAGCGCGGGCACGGGCGGGAGCGCGGGCGCGGGCGGGAGCGCGGGCGGGAGCGCGGGCACGGGCGGGAGCGCGGGCACAGGCGGGAGCGCGGGCGCGGGCGGAGCGCTGGTGGGGCGGCTCGCGATCGAGGACCTGC
>WBZO01000628.1_pt1 | contig 69566 bp, 65 predicted proteins | sample 5204261 | NCBI WGS metagenome assembly WBZO01 (sample SAMN12412400, study PRJNA552823) | activated sludge metagenome | isolation source: activated sludge from anammox sidestream of wastewater treatment plant... | place: USA: North Carolina | collected 2017-09
GAGGATGAAGTCCCCAAACGGGTGGTGGAAGAACGGCGCGTTGACCAATCCAGACAAAATCGACGGTACTGCCAGGATCGCCAGCGGCAGCCACATCACAAGCGGTGACTCATGTGGCATGGCATGGTGCGCCGGAGCGTGGGCGCCGCCGTCGGGCTGGGCGTGCGCATCGTGCGACTCGTCGCCATGGGCGCTGGTGGCACCGTGCCCGCCGCCTGGTTCACCACCGCGGTACTCACCGAAGAACGTCAGGAACACGGCCCGGAACATGTAGAAGGCAGTCATGAAGGCCACGGTCAGCGCGGCCGCAAACAGCAGCTTGTTCTCGTACCAGGCATCGACTAGGATCTCGTCCTTGCTCCAGAAGCCGGACAGCGGTGGAATGCCCGCCAGCGACAGCGAGCCAATGACGAACGTGGCGAAGGTGATGGGCATGTAGCGGCGCAGCCCGCCCATCTTGTGCATGTCGAAGGTGTTCGTGCCGTGGTTGACCGAGCCGGAACCCAAGAACAACATCGCCTTGAAGAAGGCATGGTTCATCAGGTGGAAGATGCCGGCCACCAGCCCGCCAACCCCCAGCGCCAGCATCATGTAGCCAAGCTGGGAGATGGTGGAGTATGCCAGCACGCGCTTGAGGTCGCGCATCACCAGGCCCATAGTGGCCGCCACTAGCGCGGTAATCGCGCCGATGATGGCGACGACATCCATCGCCTGCTCGCTGGCCTCGTACACCGGGAACAGCCGCGCCACCAGATAGACGCCGGCCGCGACCATGGTTGCCGCGTGGATCAGGGCAGACACCGGCGTCGGGCCCTCCATCGCATCCGGCAGCCAGGTATGCAGCGGGAACTGGGCGCTCTTGCCGGCGGCCCCCGCGAATACACCCAAGGCGAACAGCGTGATGATGTGGTCAGGGATGCGGTGCGCCTCGGCGATCTCCTGGATCTCGAGGATGTTGAAGGTGTGCGTGCGGGTCCAGATCAGCAGGATGGCGATCAAGAAGCCGACATCACCGGCGCGGGTGACGATGAATGCCTTCTTGGCCGCGGCCGCCGGCGACGTGTAGCCAGGACGCGCCGGATTGGCGAACCAGAAGCCGATCAGCAGGTACGAACACAGGCCAACCAGCTCCCAATGCATGAACAGCATGAGCATGTTGTCCGCCAGCACCAAGCCCAGCATGGAGGTGGTGAACAGCGACAGAAAGGCGTAGTAGCGAGGATAGCCGGGATCACCGGCCATATACCCCTGCGAGTAGAACTGCACAAGCAACGCAACGGCAGTGACCACCACCAGCATCACGGCGGTGAGGCCATCTAGCCGGATACCGATCGGCACGTCTAGATGGATGTCGCCGGCCGCTATGCTCAGCCAGCGATGTTCACCAAAGCCAACCATCTGGCCCGGCTCGGCAGCGTTCATCACCACGCCCAGCGTCTGCAGCGCGAGCAGAAAGGAGCCGGCCATCAGCAGAATAGAGAGCGTGGAGAGTGAGCGGGGGTTGGGGCGGATCGGCGCCGGGATGACGTACTGCGCCGCGATCAGCAGGCAGGACGCCAGCGGCAGCAGGTAGATCAGCCAGACCTGGAACTCATTGATCGAATCGAACATGCGGATCCGGGTCCTAGATCTTTCTCAGAATCTCGTTGGCCACGTGGGTCTTACTGTCGGGCACGTAGATCTTGCGTGGAGTCATCTCGCCCGCCTCGGCCAGATCACCAACCACTACCACGCGCGTGGCGACACCCTCGGCGTTGAACAGCTCTTTCCACAACTCCGCGATGTAGCGGTTTTTGACCTCGAACAGTTCGGTCCACATCTGTCAGTCGCGACCGGCAAGGGCCGGAATCGCCGCACTCGGCTCCCGCACGCCCGCCGCCTGCCGCCCTCCTTTGCGCGCTCAGCGCTTCAACAGGTCAATCTGCTCGATGTCGACGGTGGACCGGGTGCGATACACCGAAACCGCCAGTGCCAGCGCCACGGCTGCCTCGGCCGCCGCGACGGTGATGACGAAGATCACGAACACGTGGCCCGCCAGGGCAGGACGGCCATCGGCCAGTGTGACAAAGCGATTGAAGGCGACCAGCGTCAAGTTGACGGCATTCAGCATCAGCTCAATGCCCATCAAGATGATAATCGCATTCCGTTTGGCCAGCGCGATCCACAGGCCGATACCGAACAGGACCGCGGATACGACGAGATAGTGTTCCAGCGAAACGCTCATGGGCGATTGGTACTGCCGTGCCGTCGATTTAGGCCGCCGCTCACAGAATGACAGCGCCGCAACTTACAGGAAAGCCCCTTGCTCAATGCCCGCCGTGTGATCCGGCCGCTACCACTTCCCGACCGGCGGCTTCGGCCGTGTTCACCTCGCCTTCACCTTCGCCCGCCAGCTCACGCCGCTCCGGTTCGTCACGGGCGGCGCGCACCAGCACGATTGCGCCCACCATCGCCGCGATCAGCAGCACCGATGCCACCTCGAACGGCAGTAGATAGCGGTTGGTCAGCGCCGTGCCGATCTCCAGCGCCGTTGCCGGAAAATCGCCGCGCGCCGCCGTAGACCAGTCGGTCTGGGTGGCGATGTAGACCATGATGCCCGAGACCACCGACGCGACGAACAGACCCGGCCCGACCATTCGCGTCTCGGAGTTGCCGGTCTGGCTGTTCGGGGTGAGCATGATGGCAAACACCACCAGCACACCGACGGCGCCGGCATACACCAGCACCTGCGCCACCGCGACGAAGTCCGCCGATAGTGTGACAAACAAGCCCGCCAGGCCGGCAAATGCCAGAATCAGCCACAGGACGGCGTGCAGCAGGCTGCGCGCCAGCATGATTCCCAGCGCCGAGCCCACTGCCAGGGCACTCAAACCCCAAAACGCTGCCGTGACACCGAAGCCATCCATCCTGCACCTCGCCGCGCTATGCCGGCGAACCTCCCGCCGCACTGTACCCGGCCGCGGACGGCGCGGGCACGTGCGTGACGATGCCAACATCCTCGGTCAGCGTCAGGCGGCGCGGCGTCTGCGTGTGCTCCAGCTTGAGCAGGCGCACGTAGCCGACGATCAGCCCTGCCGTCAGCAGCCAGTTGATCACCGCGAACGGCGCCAGGATGATGCCCGGCGCGTCGAGCTGATACCACAGAGCCACTTCAAAGGCGACCAGCACCACGTTCAGCAGCCCCATGGGCACCAGGAACTGCCAGGAGAACTTCAGCGACTGGTCGATGCGCAGGCGGGGCACCGTGCCGCGCGCCCACACAAACAGCCAATAGCCGAGCAGCATCTTCACGAAGAATAACACCCAGGATGGAATGATCACATCCAGGTAGTAGGTCCACCACCCGCCGAAGAAGAAGACCGCGAACAGTCCGCCGATGATCAGGGCGTTAGCCAGTTCCACGGCATAAAATAAGCCGAACTTCATACCGGAATACTCAGTATGGTATCCGGCGACGATCTCGGATTCAGCTTCGGCGATGTCGTAAGGCGACCGGCCGATCTCCGCAAGTGACGCTATCAGGTAGATGGCAAAGGGCAGTGGCAGCAGAAAGACGTTCCAGGTGTTGTGGTCTTTCTGAAAGTTGATGATCTCGCCCAACTGCATTGATCCGGTGAGCACCACGACCGATAGCAGCGAGATGACTGCCGGTAGTTCGTAGCTCAGCACCATCGCGATGGTGCGCATCGCGCCCAACAGGGAGTACTTGTTGTTGGAGGACCAGCCGGCCATAAACACGACCAGCGGCATGACCGAGCCCACGGCGATGATGAACAGCACGCCAACGTTGAGGTCAGCCACGGTCATCCCGTCGCCGAACGGCACCACACCCAGGGTCAGCACCGTGGGGATGAACAGCAACAGCGGCGCTAGCCAGAACACCCACTTATCGCCCAGACGCGGCGTGAGTGATTCCTTCTGCATCAGCTTGATGGCGTCCGCCACCGGCTGCAGCAGCCCTTGCGGACCGACGCGGTTCGGCCCGCGCCGGATCTGGATGCGAGCAATCACCCGGCGCTCGACCCAGATCAGCGCCAGCATTGCCACGCCTAGGAACAGGCCGATGGCGGCGGCGCCGATACTGCCGGAGACGATGTAGGCGATCTCGTCCCAGCCCTTGTCACGCAGCCAGCCAAGCAGCCCGTTCACCGGGTTCGCCAGGGAGCGCAAGTCCCACCAGTTGGCGAGAACGTTCATGCTCACCACTCCAGCACCCGCGAGCGGGCGCGTCTCACACCAGACACAACCCCGGGCACGCATCCGGTCATCGGTCGAGTTCTCCGATGACGATATCCACCGAGCCAAACGAAACGATCGCGTCGGCAATGGTCAGCCCAATGACCATCTCACGCAGTAATGACAGGTTGATGAGCGACGGCGGGCGCATGTGGAACCGCCACGGCGAGGTACCGCCGTCGGAAACCAGGTAGAACCCCAGTTCACCCTTCGGCGCCTCAACACGCGCGTAAGCCTCGCCAACCGGCGGCCGGATCGACAGGGGCACGTCTACCTTATGTGGACCGCCAGGCAGGGCACGCAGCGCTTGATCGACGATCTTCACGCTTTCCCGCATCTCAGCGAGCCGCACCAGGAAGCGGTCGTACGAGTCACCGTTCTCGCCAACCGGCACTCGGAAGGCGAAGCGATCATAGATGCTGTAGGGATCGGCCTTACGGATATCCCAGGCAACGCCGCTGGCGCGCAGCATCGGGCCGGTGAGGGAGGCGTTAATGGCAGCAACGGTTGGGATCACGCCAATGCCCTTCGAGCGCGCCAGCAAGATCTCATTCTCCAGCAGCATCTGCTCGACTTCATCGAGCCGCCCGGGAAACTGATCGATAAACCGGCGGCAAGCGGGTACGAACTCATCAGGCAGGTCGAAGGACACGCCACCGATACGCATGTAGTTGAGCGTCAGGCGCGCGCCGCATGTCATCTCGAACAGGTCAAGGATCTTTTCGCGTTCGGCGAACAGCCACATCAGCGGCGTTTGCCAGGCGCCGGCGTCATTGATGAAGGTGCCCACGGCCATGCAGTGATTGGCCAGCCGCTGCAGCTCCGCCATGATCACGCGAATGTGCTCGCCCCGTTCCGGCACGGCGATCCCGGCCAGCTTCTCAGCCGTCAGGCAGTAGGCGAGATTGTTGGACATGGAAGAGAGGTAGTCGGCCCGGTCGGTGAAGGGGATGTTCTGGGTGTAGGTGCGCTCCTCGGCAAGCTTCTCCATGCTGCGATGGAGGTAGCCGACCACCATCTCGGCATCAGTAATACGTTCGCCGTCCAGCGTCACCTTCATACGAAACACCCCGTGCGTGCTGGGGTGCTGCGGACCAATGTTGACGACGTAGGGCTCGGTGCTGAAGTTCGTCACTGCCTGCCGAGTCGCGCGCGGCGCTGGGATGGCTGACAGAGTGGGCGGGCGCGATGCAGCCCTCTGTCAGACGCCAAGCCGGTGCGGTCCTCGCCTCCCCTGACTGCCGGGTGTGCCGGCGGGTTAGTTCTGGCCGGAATCGGGCGTCACCGCGCCCATTTGCTGGTGGCCATACCGGCGGCGGTCGTCGTGCGGACGCACGCCTGGCGTGGGGCCCGGCCGCCATCCGGCTTCCTGCTCCGTCCAGCGCGGGCCGCTGATCACACCCCGGTCGCCACCCTCCTTTGGAAAGTGCGGCAGTCCCGGCCTGAAGCGGCCCTGGCCGATTTGAAGGAAGCTCTTGCGCAACGGGAAGCCTGAGAAGCCCTCCCACAGGAACAGGCGGCGCAGGTTCGGGTGACCCGCAAATCGAATCCCCATCAAGTCGTAGACTTCGCACTCCTGCAGGTGCGCGCCCCACCACACGCCGGTCAGCGTTGGCACCACCGGGTCGGCGTAATCTTGGGGTCGCACCTTGAGCGTGATGAACTGATTGCGGGTGATGGACTGGAGGTGATAGACGACCTCGAAGTACTCTTCCCAATCCACCGCGGTCACGTCAGTCGCCATCTCGAAGGCAAGCGCGGGGTCGTCGCGGAGGAAGGCCGCGACCTCAGCGACCTGCTCCGCTGCCACTTCCACCCACACATCGTTGGCTGTGACGACCGCCTCAGGGAATCGCTCCCGGATACGTTCGGCCACCGCCGTCCCGGTCAGCCATGCGGTCATGCGCCGGTCACCTCACGTGGCACCGTGGCTACCTCCACTCAAAGGCGCGCTTGCGCCAAGCGTACACGTAGCCCACGCCGAGGATGGCGATGAATAGCAGCGCGTCCACAAAGGCGAACAGCTTTTCTTGGCGCAGCGCCACCGCCCAGGGGTAGAGAAATACGGTCTCGATATCGAATACAACAAACAGCAGGGCGAAGACGTAATAGCCGGAGTGGAATTGCACCCAGGCGGATCCCTCCGCTTCAATCCCGCACTCGTACGTGTCCTGCTTGATCGCGTTGGGGTCCTTCGGGCGGATCTTGACCAGCCCGAGCAGGAAGGAAATCACCAGGGCCACGGCGGGCAGCGACAGCCCGACGACGACCAGGAATCCCATATGTCCCCACTGGCCGAGCATACCGTTCCTGCCCCGCTTGTGAATTCCGTCGCGCGTGCGGCCACTATAACACCGGGGATCCGTTGGAACAACGCGCGGTAACGCGCGGCCACGTCCGCCTTTGTGCCGCTCCCAGCGCGCCCGTATAGTGAGTGCGAGCCACCTACTCTGTTCACCCCCGGAGTCCTGCATGCTCATCGATATGCATTCACACACCTGGCCGCGCTCACACGACTCGGTGCTGAGCCCCGATGACCTTGTGATCCGGGCCAAGCAATCCGGCCTGGACGCGATTGTCTTCACCGAGCATGACACCCTCTGGGACTACAAGTCGGTCAAGGCGTTGTGCGAGAAGCACAACTTCCTCGTGCTGGCCGGGGTGGAGATCTCAACCGATGACGGCCATATGCTGACCTTCGGCGTGGATAAGTACATATTCGGCATGCATCGCTCAGATGAACTGGCCAAGCATGTGCACAAGGCCGACGGGGTGATGGTGGCCGCCCATCCCTATCGCCGCCAGATGCCGTGGTACGTACGCAATGACGCCGAGTACCAGGCCGCCCTGGAGAAGGCCTCGCGCAATCCGGCGTACAAGTTCGTGGACGCATTCGAAGAGCTGAACGGGCGCGGCTCCGATAAGGAGAACGCCTTCTCCAAGCGGCTATGCGAGATGATGGGCATGCCCGGCACCGCCGGCACTGACTCGCACGCCATCCAGGACATCGGCCGCTGCGCCACGTACTTCGAAAAGGAAATCCACGACGAGCGCGACCTCATCCGCGAGCTCAAGGCCGGCCGCTTTTATGCCGTCGATCTGCGCGCCGGGGTTGCCCGCTGAGGCCGGCACGCGGGTTTGACACCTATCTCCGGCTGGCGTATGAAGCACTCAGCCGCCAGTCGCCACCCGGGCATCTGCCCCGGCCGGCGGCCGGATGCGCCCCACCCTGAACCGGAGGGCAGAATGGCCGATTCCATCATCACCGAAGAGATGCAGGCCGTTGTCGGCATCGAGTCCGAGCCGTGGACGTTGGAGGTGAGCAACACCTCGGCGCGCATGTTTGCGCGTTCCGTCGGTTACACAGACCCGCTGTTCTACGACGAAGCGTTCGCCAAGAGCAAGGGATATCGCGGCATCCCTGCGGCGCCGCACTACCTTGGCACCCCCGTCTTTGATCCGCGCAACTCCGACCCGACGTTCGGCGCCCGGCGCGGGAGCGGCCCGCGGCTGAAGCACAACTTCAAGCGGGTGCTAAACGGCGGCACGGACATCGAGTACTTCGACACCATCTGCGCGGGCGACGTGCTAACCGCCACCAACAAGATCGCCGAGTTGCAGGAGCGGCAGGGCAGCCTCGGTGTCATGCTCATCACCATCACCGAGACCACCTATCGCCGTGATGGCCAGGTTGTCGCCATCTCGCGCGGCACCGGAATCAACTACTAGTCCAGGTACGGCCGCCCACCGGGCGGCGATTCGGGAGGAAGGAGTCCGAGCGACGTGGTAGCAACAGACCAGAAGCAACTGACGTACGAAGACGTCGAGATCGGCCAGCAGCTCGAACTGAAGATCACCCCCAGCACCCAGCAGCTGGTCCAGTGGGCCGCCGGCTCCGGCGACTTCTACCAGATCCACTACGACACCGAGTTTGCCAAGAGCACGGGCCTGCAGGGCATCATCGTGCACGGAGCGCTCAAGCACGCCTTCCTGGGGCGGATGCTGCACGAGTGGATTCGCTACGACGGCCGGGTGAAGCGCTGGGGCGTCTCCTATCGCGGCATGGATCTTCCCGGTCAGGAAATGACCTGCCGCGGCGTGGTCACCGGCAAGCGCCAGGAGGGCGGCGAGAACCTCGTTGACCTCGACGTGTGGACGGAGAACCCGCAGGGGCAGAAGACCACCCCTGGCACCGCCACCGTCTCGCTGCCCTCGCGCGGCTAACGCTGCATCTGCTCCATCGTGACGGGCTGTCCCTTCGCAGGGCAGCCCGTTTGTCATGGTGACCGTGCTACTGCCGTACCGGCAGATCGCCCTGATCCGGCGCGTCCGGCATCCACTCGCGCCGGAATTCCATGGTCAGGAAGGTGTGGAAGCCGCGGCGATTGATGCCGATCGCCTGGAAGCCCGCCTTGCGAAAGGATTGCTGCGCGCGGACGTTCCAATCCAGGGTGTTCAGGTAGATGCGGCGCATCCCCGCCTCGACGAACAGGTAACGAACGAACGTCCGCACGGCATCGCTACCATAGCCGTGGCTCCAGTACCGCTTGTCACCGATCGTCACCCCCAGCTCGGCTTCGCCGCGTCGCTCGTCGATGTTGTAGTACATCAAGTTGCCGATGTGATTGCCATCGAGATCCTCGATGGCGAACACCCGACGATACGGGCTGGGGAACCGCAGGTCATCGACATAGCCGGCCAGGTACTCTTGGAACGAGGAACGCAGCGGAGAAGCGGCGTCGAACCGGGCCAGCTCCGGATCACGCCGCCAGGTGTAGTCTGCCTCCGCGTCGCTCACCCGCTTACGTCGAAGTCGCGTCAGCCGGCCGCAGGCTATCTGATCGTCTACGGTTGTCATCAGCCGTCACCGTGACGCGATTGTCGCATGACCCGTGCGGCCTTTCCAGAAGCCTAGAGTGTGCCTGGACGGCTGCTAAGCAGCGCCAGCGCTTGTCGCACCATCTCTGCCTCGTTGCCATAGGTCAGCGCGGACTCGGCCTCGTTCGCCGGGAACCACTGCACCACATCGTACTCGTGGTCGTGCAGGTCCACGTCGCCACCGACGGGCGTCATCAGGTAGTAGTGCACCCGTTTGTGAAACCGCTTGCCCTGCTCGGCGCGGGTGAACCAGTACTCGATTTCGCCGACCTTGCGTTCGATGCGGACCTCGAGGCCGGTCTCCTCGCGCACCTCGCGGCGGGCAGTGTCTTCGTGGCTCTCGCCGGGTATGGGCGTGCCCTTAGGCAATCCCCACAACCGGGCCGCGTTGCGGCCACACAGGACGATCTCAGCGCCGTCCGGTGCCGTGCGATACACCACTCCGCCAAAGGATTCAAGGTCTTCCACTTCCAGCCGCCGGCCGGGCCGTCTGCCGGAACCCATGCCACCACCCCATGTGCCGGCCGCGGCGCCATGGCATCTGAATGAGCGCATGCGCGGGCGCCCGCAGCCGGACCCGTGTTCTTGGCTCTATTGTACGGTGTCAGGGCCGCAGTCCGAGCGGATCGTTGCCGAACTCAGCTTGTTCCAGCGCCGCCTCAAGCGCGTCCTGGTGGCTGGCCCCATCCAGCTGCAGGCGGCTGCGCAACACCGTGATCGCGTCATCGCCGCCGATCTCGCCCAGCGCGGCGATGGCCGCCTCTTGAACTTCGCTGTCCTCGTCGTCCAGGTGCTCGGCCAGGAAGGCCACGGCCTCGTCGTCACCAATCGCACCCAGCGCGCCGGCGGCCTCGTAGCGCAACAGCGGATCACCGCTATCCAGTTCCTGCAGCAATGTTGGAAGCCAGTAGCTATCGGCGCTGCGCCCCATGGCATGCACGGCGCTGGCCACCAGCCGGTCATCACCGCTGCTGTATGCCTCCTCGATCAGATCCCGCGCCCAAGGCTGGCTGGAGGCGCCGGCCGCCTCCACGGCACGGCCGCGCACATCAGGCGACTCAGCCGGATCGGTCGCGACGCCGCGCAATGTGTCGGTTACCAGCACCAGATCGCGCGGCCGAACATCACCGTATTCACCCAGCAGCACAAACCGGCCCAACGCCAGGGCGGCGGTGGATCGCACCGACTCGTCTGGGTCGTCGCGGACCAGCCGGACGAAGTCAGGGATCACGTCCCGTTCCTGGTCCTCCCACAGACCTTCAATCGCCAGCCGCCGCGCGGCCGGTTCACTGTCGCGCAGGGCCGTGGTGTACACCGCATCGAAGTTGAGTTCGGGATTGTCATCCGCTAGCTCAGTGATGCGCTCCAGCACGGCCAGGCGCCGCGCCGGTGGCAGCCCTGGCCAGCGGTCGGCGAACCGCTCTCGATCCTCTCCGTCCAGGTGGCTCAGGAGGCTGAGCCGCGCCGTGCGTAGCGGCGTTCGTTCATCGGCAATTTCGTCAAGGTAGGATTGCATGCTCATCGCTGCCTGCCGTGTTGATGTCACGGCCACCGGGGGCGGCTCCGCTCCAAGGGCCCGTCTGATCATATACCCCCGCGTTCCCCCGTGGCGTCACCAATCTGACGGTGACGGCGGATGGACGGTCTCGGCGCCAGCAACAGCAGCAGCCCAACCATTCCCAGCAGTGTCACCGCGCTGACCATCAGCCCGCGTCGCAGTCCCGGCGTTTGGTATCGGAAGACGACGCTGTGCGTTCCGCCCGCAACCGCCACGCCCCGAAACATCCCATCAACCAGCAGCATTTCGCTGATCGTTCCATCAACGCGCACCGACCAGCCACGACCGGCCGCGTCGCGCAGCACCAGGAGGGACGGCGTGGGGGCTGACACCAACACCTCAACCTGGCTTGTGCTGTACCGGGCAATGCGCGCGCTGCCCACACCGGCCTCGGTGGATGGCGCGACACCCTGCGTGGGCTGCCGGTCCACCACAACCGTGCCGGGTGGCAGATCCACGGCTCGCCGGATGGCGGTGTCGCGGTCCGGTTCCACGACATAGCTTCGGGCCAGCGATGCTCGCGCAGGGGTACGACGGTCGAGATACAAGGTTGGACCGGTACCGGCCACCGGCTCCAGAGTGCGGTCCAGAATCACCGGCCGCGCGACCCCGCTACGGTCGTCCAGCAAAGCCAGTGCGTACAATCGCACCTGTGCCTGCGGGGTGATGTTACGAATGGTAAGTGCTTGGAACACGGCCGGCCGGCCGAAGGATTGCTCGGTCGCGAGCGCTCGCCCCCCATCGGGCAGTACCACTAGCCGGGACGGTGACAGGCGCTGGCTATCTCCCACATCGACGCCGGCTACCAGCGTACGCAGGCGGTCAGGAGCGCCCGCTTCACTCACGATCACCTCCACCGCAGGCGAGCCATCGGCTGGGGCGTCGATCACATCGGCCAGCAGCGCCAGGCCGGTCGAGGCGTGTCGATCGGTCAACACCAACCGTCGCTCGCCACCGGCAACGATCTCCAGCGGCACTCCGGCGACGAACTCGACGGCGCCGGCGCTCACAGTCGCGTTCGGCGGGCCAAAGACGTGGGTCACGCCCAGCCGCGGTCCGAGCAAGTCGCGGATGTCGCTGTTCAGGATACCTGTCCCGGTCAGTCCCAATGCTCGTAGGGAAGGCGCCGGGGTGAAGCCGGCATCACCAATGGCATCGAGAACGTTCACCTGGTCCAGCATGGCGCTGCCACCCGCCAGGCGGTCCCGTCCCTGCCGTACCGTCTGATACCCACCGAAGCCGGGCTCCGGCGGCAGGTCCGAGGCGGCGATACCGGCCATTCGCGCCACGCGCGCCGGAGCATCGCCGAAGCGCAACAGCGGCACGATCGCCGGTTCGACCTCGAACGCCAGGCGGCCGGTCGTTTGGGTGAACGGCAGCCGCGCCCCCGCCACGATCAGCTCGACCGTGAGCGCCAGGACCACGGCTAGCGCAAGCCACCGGCGTGGCCGCAGCAGCGGCAGCACGACGGCTACGTCCACGGCGATCACCGCCAGACCCAGCCAGATTTCCTGCACCCCAGCGCCTGGTAGCGGCACGGCTCCGCGGTGGATCAGGATCAGGACGGCCAAATCCAGGAGAACCAACGCCACGAGCGCATCGCGCCAGAGATATGACCACCACCGCCGCCGCGGCCGCCGTCCTGATCTGGGCCAGAGCGCATCAACCCCGGCGCCGGCGAGCACAGCTACACCCAGCGTCACCAATAGCAGTCCATGGGATGGCTGCATCCCGGCGGTGTCGCCCGCCATGGCCTCAGCCAGCAGCCGCCGCAGCGGGGCAGGGTCTGCGAGCGACACCAGCAGACCGGCAATCAACACCAGCAGGCCAAAGGCAGCCGGACGGGCGCCGCGCCTCAGGCCGAGGACGGCCAGTCCCAGCGCGATGACGCCGGTGTAGCTGATGAATTGCCGGTCCGGGTTCTCACTGAACCCGGGCAGCAGCGCCTGCACCATTGCCCCAGCGGGCACGCGCACCACCGCCGTCGATGCAGGAAGCAGCAGCCCGCCCGCGTTGCGGTCAGCTTGGAGTTCCCACCATGGGAGCAGTTGCACTGCCGCCAGCGCCGCACCCAGCGCCGGTATCAGGCCGGCCAGCAGCAGCGACCGCCCGGCGAGCGTTGCCACCTGGCCTGCTCCAGCCCGTGTGGGGCGCCAGCGCGGCAATGCTGGCGGCACGGCCAGCACCAGTAGCAGCAGCCAGCCTGCCCCCAGCGTCAACAAAGTCACCTGTGGCCGGCCCGCGAGCGCGCTGAGCGCTAGCGCAGCTGCCGCCAGCGCGCTGCCGGCGATGAGCGAACGGTGGCCCAGCGCCGCACCCAGGAGCACCAGCGGCGTCCACGCTGCCGCCTCCACGATCTCTGGCTCAATCGCGTTGGCGCCAATGAAGCCGCCCAGGCCAAACACGACCGCAGATACAAAGGCAGCCGCCTGTACGAGCCGCAGCCCGTAGCGGACGCACAAGTACATCCCAACTGCCGCCACCACGGCGTGCGCCGCGGTAGAGCGTGCAAAGACTTCGGGAGCGTCCCACCAGCGCAGCAGCAGCGTGCCTGGGTACAGCGCGGCGTGGTGCAGGTCGGCCAGCAGCGGCATGCCGGTAAAGGTATATGGATTCCACTGCGGCGCCTGTCCCTCCCGCAACGACCCGGCGAGCAACTGGCGAAGCGGGTACACCCGGCGAAACAGCTCCGGAGCAGCGGCGATACCGGCTTCAAACAGCAGGGTTCGATAGAAGAGCAGCACCAGCACAGGCAGGGTGATGAGCGCTACCACGTCCGCCAGCGCCTGCGGCCGCCACAGCCAGCGCAGCAGGAGGACCATCCGTCCAGTGAACGCGGCCAGCCACGATCCGGCTGTGGCACCCGCTGCGGCCTCCTGCCTGGCGGCGCCGGCCGGGCCCGCCCCCTGCTCGGTCTGCTCTTCCTGATCTGTCCCGCCTGTCCGTGTGCCAGTAACCGGAGGCGCAACTGCAACTGCGGCATCAGCGACCGCGGCAGGGTGGGTCGCGCCGGACTCATGCTCCGGTCCCGGCTCGACCGGCAGCATCCCTGGCTCTGGCGCGGAAGTCGCGGTCAAGCCGGCAGAATTGGCTCCAGATACAGCTTGTGCGGCGCGGGCTGGATCGCGTGGCCGGCTGCTGACTCCTGGGGATGTGCGGCGTGCCGCGGCCCGGCGGGACTTTCGGCTCACAGCGGCAACTCCGCCCGCGGTTCGCGCTCCATCAGCGCCCGCGCTGCCGCCTGTGGGGAGCGGTTCTCGAACAGGACGGCATACATCTCTTCGGTGATGGGCATGGAAACGCTGTGACGGCGCGCCAGCATCCGAGCGGCAGCCGTGGTCGGGACACCCTCCGCCACGTGGCCCAGGGTAGCCAGGATCTGAGGCAGACTCCGGCCGCGGCCCAGCGCCTCACCAACACGCCGGTTGCGGCTCAGGGGGCTGGCGCAGGTGGCAATCAGGTCGCCCAGGCCGCTGAGCCCGGCGAAGGTGAGGGGATCGGCGCCCATCGCCACCCCCAGCCGCGAGATCTCGGCCAGCCCCCTGGTCATCAGCGCCGCCTTGGCGTTATCGCCGGAGCCCAGGCCATCACCGATGCCGGTCGCCAGGGCGATGATGTTCTTGAGCGCACCGCCGAGCTCGACCCCCACCACATCGTCATGGGTATAGACACGAAACTGACCTGTCGTGAGCGCTGCCTGCACCCTTTGGGCAGCGTCGCGATTGCGGGAGGCGGCAACGGCGGTGGCCATCAGCCCTCGGGCGATCTCGTCCGCCAGGTTCGGGCCCGAGAGCACCACGACCGCCCGAACGCGCGGCCCGGCGACGCCGTGCAACACCTCGCTCATCCGGCAACCGGTGGCGGTTTCTATCCCCTTGGCCGCAGAAACCAACACGACGCTGGGTCGGAGCAGGCCCGCCAGTCGCTCCGCGTTGTCGCGCATCCGCTGGGCAGGCACAGCCAGCAGCACCACGCCACATTGTGGAACGATTCCAGGGTCGTCGGTGATATCAACCTCGGGCGGAAGGCAGACCGCAGCACTGCGGGCCGGGTGGGTTCGCCGGCTGACGATCAACGCGGTCTCGGCAGGGTCGCGGGTCAACACCGTCACGGGCGTGGAGGCGCGGGCCAGGCACTGGGCAAGCGTGAGTCCCCAGGCGGTCGCACCTGCCACCAACCAGCGCTCGCCCGTCATGCTCCGCGATCCTGGACGGCGGCCGGTACCGGCCCGGCCCCTGTGTGGCGCGTCCGCCAGACAAGCCTACCGCATCGGCGGCGGCAGGCACAGCATGACGGCTTTGTGCCCCGTCATCGGTTCAGCGGCTGCGCCCGCCGCTGGGCGCCGGTGTGTTGGGTGGTATCCGTCGCTGTCCGCCTTGGCCTAGCTTTGGCTCCGTCCCCGCCAGCAGGCGGCGGATATTGCCACGATGCAGCAGCACGATCAGCGGCGCCGCCGCCACGGCCCACACACTGTACACAGCATCGATCCGGCCGGTCGCAGCCAGCGCCACAATCAGCACGGCTCCGGTAACGGTGGCGGCAATCGACATCAGCGAGACGTAGCGCCACCGCCACAGCAGCACCGCCGCCACCACCAGTGCCACGAATACCACCACAGGCAGCATGGCCAGTGTGGCGCCGACGGTGGTGGCGACCCCACGGCCCCCACGGAAACCGGCGTACACGGGCCAATCGTGCCCGGCCACGGCGGCCAGGCCGGCCAGGACCTCGACCAGTGGCTCGCCGGTCAGCCAGCGAGCGAGCAGGACCGGTCCAGCGCCCTTCGCGATGTCCCATGCCAGCACAAACAACGCCGGGCCTTTGCCCAGCGTGCGTAAGGTGTTCGTAGTGCCGGTGGATCCGCTGCCAAACTCGCGGATATCCACGCCCCGCAGCAGCCGGCCGGCCAGCAGCCCGGTGGGGATAGCGCCGGCGAGGTATGCGCCAACCACGAGCAACACCGAAGTCATCATCCTGCGTCTGCCTTCCGCGGGCGGGGGGCTCGCCGGCTACCGCCGGTGGGGCGGCCGCCCACCGCTTTCCGATGCTCGCCCGTCCGGCCGTGAGCGTCAATGTCCGGGGTCTCGCCCCGGCTCTTGAACATCAGGCGGATGGCCGTTCCCTCAAAGCCGAACGCGTCGCGGATCCGGTTCTCCAGGTAGCGCAGATAGGCGAAATGCAGCAATGTCGCATCGTTGACGAAGAAGACAAGGGTTGGCGGCCGCACCTCCGCCTGCGTGACGTACAGCAGCTTGAGCCGGCGTCCCTGGACGCTCCGCGGCGCGTGCTCAGTGACCGCGCGCCGCACGACTGCATTCAGCTCGGCCGTCGGAATACGGCGTTCGCGCTGCGCGCCCACGGCCAGTGCCCGGCGCAGCAGCCCGGTCAGGCCCGATCGTTCCTTGGCGGATACGAATGCCAGCGGCGCCCAGGGCACAAACTTCAGGCGCGACCGAACCAGCGCGGCCATCTCCTGCCGGCTCTCCTCACCGGGCTCCAGCAAGTCCACTTTGTTCATCACCAGGACGATGCCTGTCTGCATCTCATCGGCCATGCCAATGATGTGCGCATCCTGAGCCGTTACCGGCTCACCGGCGTCCATCACACACAGCGCCACGTCGGCACGTTCCAGCGCCCGCTTGGCGCGCAGCACGCTGTGTTTCTCCACGCCGCGTTCAATCCGGCCACTGCGGCGAATGCCCGCGGTGTCCAGCAGGGTGAGCGGCTGGCCGTCAAAGCGGACGGTGGTATCGACCACATCGCGCGTCGTGCCCGGGATGTCGGAGACGATCATGCGCTCGTCCCCAGCGATGGCGTTGAGCAGGGCGGACTTTCCCACGTTCGGCCGGCCGATGATCGCCAGACGCAGCCCCGGTGCGGTGGGCGCCTGTTGACGTTCGGGCAGCACCGCGAACACTTCATCAAGCATGTCAGCGACGCCATCACCGTGATACGCGCTGACGGTCAATGGCTCACCCAGACCCAGTTCGTAGAACTGGCTGGCATCGGACAGGCGGCGAAGGTTGTCCACCTTATTGGCGACCAGCAGGATCGGCTTGTCTGAGCGGCGCAGGATCTCGGAGATCTCCTGGTCGGCAGCGGTTAGCCCATCACGGCCATCCACCACAAACAGCAGCACATCGGCTTCCGCCATCGCTAGCTCGATCTGGCGGCGCACGAGCGGCGAGAATGGGCCCTCACCTTCGGCCTCCAGCCCCCCAGTATCCACCACGCGGTAGTCTCGCCCGCGCCACTCTGCCTCGCCGTACACCCGATCCCGGGTGGTGCCGGGCTCATCCTCTACCAGCGCTTGGCGGCGGCCAACCAACCGGTTGAACAAGGACGACTTGCCGACGTTCGGCCGGCCAACAATCGCGACCAGCGGCGCACCGGCGGTCGGTGTCTGCTTAGACATGAAGCCTCCCCCTGACACCCTAACGCGGTCACACCGGGCGCGCATTACCTCGGGGCGGCAATGGTGAGTTCCACCCGTTCGGGCACCACGCCATCCAATTGCAGCGCCGGCGGCAGCGCCACCCGTGGCTCGATGCGATGGTTGCCGGCGCCGAGGCCTGTCGTATCCAGGGTTACCACCACATCAGTCGCGCGCAGCACGACGATATCCCCCAACGGGCCGATGACGTTTACCGCCACCACTGGCGTTACCAACTGCGCCACCAGCCCCGGGCCGAGGCCGATGACCCGCGGCACCACCGCTACCGACCCTGGTGCCCGCTCAGCACGAATTCCGATGGTGACCAGCACGATCGGCTGCGACAGGCTGATCCCTGCCAGTGCCTGCAGGCGCGCGGGGCGCTGAACGTCACCGGCGGCGCCGTCAATATCCACCATCTCCGTCGAGATGCCGCTGATCGAGTTGATCTGCTCCAGCGGTCCGATGATCGTTACGATCTCCGGCTCAGAGCGGAGGGAGGTGACGGTGTAGCCAGTCTTAGGCCGGCCACGGTAGGCAACGTTGACCGCCACCTGTTTGGGGTAGAAATTCTGCTTGATCTTGACGGCGACCACGGCCGTGGCCGGCTCAACCGTGACGCCACCGATCGTACGACCATCGCGATCGCGGGCGTCCAGCGGCACGGGGCGCGAGAAGCTCACCGTCTGGCCATCGAGCGGCGCATCGGCGTAGACCGCCTCAATTGAGTTGAGATTGCGCCGGGTGCCACGCACCGTGGCCTGTGGCTGATCAACCGTGACGGACTCCAGCTCATAGCCGGCGGGCAACACACCCACCTGGCGCAACTGCACCTTGACGTCGCGCCGCTCCACCCGTTCCAGGGTGACGGCCGCGGTCTCAGTGGCTGGCTCGCCACGTAACGAGCGATGGTTGACACGAGCCCGCACCCGTGCATCGACGGTGAACTCCTGCTGGCCATCGCCGCTGCGAGCGCCATCGGACAGGTCAACGCGGGCCAGCACCTCTTCTTGTTTGAGATCCTCCAGGGCGTTGCGCGGTCCGGTCACCACCACCCGCACCTTGTCCGGCACGATCCCAGAGGCAATCAAGTTCGGCGGCACGTTCTCCGCTTCGACGCGGACTTCCACCGTGCGCGTCTCGGTGGGGTTCTCGCTATTACTCACGACCACCCAAAGCACAACGGCAATTCCCACGGAGAGCAGGCCCAGCGAGATGTTCCCGGGGGCCGCCGCGAGCAACCGTTTCCAGCGGGCGCCCGGCGTCACGCCCCTCATCGCGCCACCTCACCGGAAATGGCGTCGCTGTCCGCGGGCCTGCCCACGAGTAGCGCTTCGGTGGCTCGGCGCAGTTTGCCGACCGAGCGGTCATCCCGTGCGAGCAGCCCGGTCAGCAACATGCGCAGCCCGGCCTCATCGAGCTTGGAGACAAGCCGTCCATTGGAGGCCACCGAGATTGAGCCGGTCTCTTCGGAGACGATGACCGCCACCGCATCGGTGCGCTCGCTGACGCCAATGCCAGCCTTATGTCGAGTGCCAAGGTGGCCGTCCGTTGGCGCTTCGGTTAGCGGCAAGGTGCAGGCCGCGGCACAGATGCGGTCGCCCCGCACAATCACGGCGCCGTCATGGAGCGGGGAATTTCGGTAAAACAGGTTCGAAAGCAGCTCCTCGGTCGGTACCGCATCGATGCGGGTACCGGTGGCGATGTAGTCCTCAAGGCCGGTATCGCGCTCAATCACGATCAGCGCTCCAAACCGGCGGCGAGACAGATCACGGCAGCCACGCGCCACCGCATCGACCAGCGCATCCATGGCCGGGCGGGTACGCAGTCCGGTTACACGCGTCCGCCCTACCCGTTCAAGCGTTCGCCGGATCTCCGGTTGGAACACAACGAACACCGCCACGACCAGGCCGGTTGCCAGCCGGTCGAGCAGCCAGCGCAGGGCGGTCAGGTTGAAGTAGTTGGCCAGCACATAGGCAGCGACGAAGACGATCGCGCCACCGCGCAGCAGGGCCATGGCCGTGGTACCCCGCAGCAGAGACAGCAAGGCGTAGATGATCACGGCGATCAGCGCGATATCGAGCACGCTCCGGGCGTCGATATCGCGGACCGCGTCGGCGAAGGTCCGCACGAACTCAGGCATAGGCAGCCTTCGTTCTGCCGGTGTGATGGCGAATCAGGCTAGACGCCGCCGAGCACCAGCGCGAGCAGCGCCTTTTGGGCGTGCAGCCGGTTGCCCGCCTGCTGGAAGATCACCGACTGAGGCGATTCCATTGCCTCGTCGAGGATCTCTTCCCCCCGATGGGCCGGCAGGTCGTGCATGATGACGGCATCGCTGGCCGCGACACGCATCAGATCCAGCGACACCTGGTAGCCCGCAAAGGCGCGCTGGCGGCGGATACGCTCGGCCTCTTGGCCCATGCTCGTCCACACATCAGTGTATACCACCTCAGCCCCACCCACGGCCTCTGCGGGCGAACGGACCACCGTCACCGACCCACCGGCATCAACCGCATAGCCCTTTGCCGCTTCGAGCAGATCTCCCGGAGGCTCATACCCTGGTGGCGCGGCAATGGTCATCCGTCCACCGAGCATGGCGACCGCCATCATGAGCGAAACACAGACGTTGTTGCCATCTCCCACGTACGCGACGCGCTTACCCTGAACCGACCCGAAGCGCTCGGTGATGGTGAGCACATCCGCCAGTGCCTGACAGGGATGCTCCTCGTCCGACAAGGCATTGATCACGGGCACGTCCGCGAAGCGCGCCAGTTCGGTGATGGTTGCCTGAGCGAAGGTGCGGGCCACGATACAGTCAACGTACTCGTTGAGCACGCGTGCGATGTCTTTGACGGGCTCGCGCACGCCAATGCCGACTTCGGCCTGGGACAGGTAGATGGCATGGCCGCCGAGCTGCTGCATGGCCCGTTCGAAGCTCACGCGCGTTCGTAGCGACGGCTTCTCGAACACCAGCGCAATCGCCTTGCCATGCAGCAGGTCGCCGTGGCCCTCGTGCTTGAGCCGAAGTGCGGTGTCGATCACCAACCGCAGGTCGGCGGGGGAGAGATCAGCAAGCGTCAGCAGGTCGCGTCCGTACATCGGTTCCTCAATGCTGCATGCGGCCGGGCCAGGATATCACCCGTCAATCGAGCACTCAATTTTGCCGCCTATTGACGATAAGCCCTTGACGGGCTTATGTAACCATACCGGAATGCGTGTGCGCTGCCTCTCGGGAGGGTACGATGTCTGCCTCCCGCACGCTCCTCATCGGCCTGCTTGCCTTCGCCGCTGGCGGCCTGCTCATTGGCGCCGCGGTCATGCTCCGAATGCCGGCACGGTCTACCGCCCTGGAGGTGCGGCTGCCTCCGGCTTCCGCCATCCCCGCGGATGGCAGGCACATCGTCTCCGTTGCCGGCGCCGTCCAGCGCCCTGGGCTCTACCCGTTCGTCCCCGGTGATCGCATCGCCGACGCGATTGTCGCCGCAGGCGGTGCGGCAGACGGCGCGGACCTGCTCGCCATCAATCTTGCCCGGCGGCTGCGGGATGAAGACCAGGTGGTGGTGCCACGTCAGGGTGAAGCTGCTCCGGTCCAGGTCGCCAGCAGTGGCGGCGTAACGGCCACGGGTCGCCGGATTGACGTGAACACCGCCAGCCCGTCTTCGCTCGAGTCGCTACCCGGTATTGGCTCCGTCCGTGCGCAGCGCATCGTCGAGTCACGCCAGAAAGACGGCCCATTCTCCGAGCCGGCCGACCTGGTCAGACGCAAGATTATCCCTCAATCCGTGCTGGATGACATCATCGAGTACATCGACACCCGCTCATGACCGCTGCGCTGTTTGCTGCTGCGTGGGTCTTGGGCATCGCCTGCGCTGCCTGGGCCCCGGCCGGCGTTGCATCTGGCGTGACGATTGCCGGAGCGGCCCCCGTCTGGTTCACCCGTGGCCGCTCCCCCCGCGCTGCCTGCCTGGCGCTGTCCTGCGCCGGTATCGCGCTGTTGGGCGCCTGGCGCGGGCAGATGGTGACGGACGGCGTCGCTCCCACCAGTGCTGCCCGCTTCGCCGGGGGCGGGCCCGTCCTTCTCACCGGCGTGGTCGCAGCGCCCCCCGACGAGCGAGAGCGGCACCAACGGCTGCGAGTGCAGGCACGCTGGATTGAGCGCGACGGCCACCGCGCCGGCGCCAGCGGCGGTGTGCTGGTGCGCATACCATTGGGCCGCCGACCCCGGGCCGGGGATGTGGTAGAGGTGGAGGGTACCCTTGAGCTTCCGGCGCAGTTGCCGGGCTTCGACTACCGCGCGTATCTCGCCCGGCAAGGCATCGATGCAGAGATGGCCTACCCGCGCCTGCGCCGGATTGGCTACGAACCACCACCTGCACCGGTCCGAATGCTGCACCACGTTCGTCAGGCGGTGGTGGCCTCACTGAACCGGGCACTGCCGCAGCCGGAAGGGGCACTGGCCGCCGGCATCCTTACCGGCGTCCGCTCCGCCATCCCCCGTGACCTGACCGACGACTTCAACGCATCAGGCACTTCTCACCTAATTGCGATCTCCGGGTATAACGTCGCCCTCCTCGCTGGTGCGGTGATGAGTGTGCTCGCCGGTCTCATTCACCGGCGCTGGGCGGCGCTGATTGCCGCGCTGGTCATCACCTCTTACGCCATCTTTGCCGGGCTGTCTGCATCGGTCGCACGGGCGCTGATCATGGGCCTGCTCCTGATCTGGGTTGACCGGCTCGGACGGCCGTCCGCGCCACTGGTCTCCCTCTCACTGGCGGCCGCGCTGATGACCGGGCACGATCCTCGCATCCTCGATGACCTAGGCTTCCAGCTCAGTTTCGCCGCCACCGCCGGCATCATGCTGCTACAGCCGGTCCTGCATGACGCTGGCCGGGGCTGGATTGGCGACGGCGATGGCTGGGGCCGGGCAGCGCTGCGGGCAGCGCAGGACACCGTCTCCGTCACGCTCGCTGCGACGGTCGCCACATTGCCCGTCATGCTGCATGCCTTCGGCCGTGTGTCGCTGGTGAGCGTGCCAGCAAATCTACTGGCGGCGCCGCTGTTCCCGGTGGTGCTGCTCACCAGCGGGCTGGCGGCACTGTGGGGATTGCTCTGGCCGCCGGCAGCGGTGCTCGGCGGGATGGTCGCCTGGGCCCCGCTTACGATGACCATCGCGATCGCCCGCGGCATGGCCGCGCTACCGATGGCACAGGTATCAATTCCAGCTATCCCGGGCTGGGGCGCGCTTGTCCTGGGTGCAGGGCTAGGGCTCCTGCTGATGTGGCTGCGTCATAGCCGTCGCGCAGCGCCCGCGCCGCCGGATGGCCATTCGCTACGCATATCTCCGCTGCTGGTGGCGAGCGCGCTGGTGCTGGCGGCGCTGGCGTTGAATTTGTCTGCCGTCATCGGGGGACGCTCGGACACGGGGCGCCTGGAGGTGGTTTTCGCCGAGGCAGGAGGCGCGCCTATCGCGCTGGTCACCGGTCCCCAAGGGGAACGGGTGCTGGTCGACACCGGACCATCGCCGGCAGCGCTGGCCAGAGCCGTCGATCCCCTGCTGCCGGTTGCCCGCCGTCAGGTCGACCTGGTCTTACTCACACGGACCAGCAGCACATCCAGTGGTGGGCTGGCCGAGGCGGTCGAGCGCTACCGGCCGGCCGCGTCACTTGCGCCGGAAGCTGAGCGTGATGCCACCGGCGGAGCGATTGCGACCATGCCGCTCACCGCAGGCAGCGTGGTGCATCTGTCGCGCGGCGCACGGATCGAGGTCGACGAACCGCAGGAGCGCGGCGGACGGCTGCGGCTTACGGCCGTTTGGGGCGAACGGCGCATCGCGCTGACACCCGATACCAGCGCAGACGCGGGCCCATTCCATCAAACCGGAGCGCCTCCCGGCGTGCTCGCCGTTGCCCTCGCTGAACAATGGCTCCCCGCCATCTCCGTGCGCGAGCAGGGACCCGTGCGGTTATCGACCGACGGCGCCAGACTGCGGCTGAGCCCGGCGCGCGGACCGTTGCCGGCGCTATCCGCGTCGACGGCTGGGAGAGGAACGGGCCTGCTTCGATGAGCAGCCGTCACGACGGCGCTGTTTCCGCTAAGCTTGGTGACATCGCACCGCGGAGGTCTGCTCCTGAAACGCCCCGATGCTCGCCGCCTGGACCAACTTCGCTCCTGCAAGATCACGCCCGGGGTGCTGTCCTTCGCCGAGGGTTCGGCGCTCATCGAGATGGGCCAGACGCGCGTCCTCTGCGCCGCCTCGGTTGAGGACCGGGTACCCCAGTTCCTACGTGGCAAAGGCACCGGCTGGGTCACGGCTGAGTACGCCATGCTTCCCCGCGCCACGCACACACGCACCCCGCGCGAGGTGGTGAATGGGCGGGTCGGCGGCCGCACCCACGAGATTCAGCGGCTCATCGGCCGCTCGCTCCGTTCGGTGATGGATATGTCCGCCATCGGCGAGCGCACCATCGCGATTGACTGCGACGTACTCCAGGCGGATGGCGGCACGCGCACCGCCGCAATCACCGGCGCCTACGTAGCGCTGGCGCTGGCGTGCGACCGGATCGTGCGGGATGACGCCGCCCGTGCGGCCCCTCGTGAGGGGTTGCTGGCGGCGAAGCTCCGAGAGGCCGGCCTTGCCGGACGGCACGGCTGCCGGCAGGCGGTGGCCGCCGTCAGTGCTGGCATCGTCGATGGACAGGTGCTGCTGGACCTGGCGTATGCCGAGGATTCCCGCGCTGAGGTGGACTTCAACGTGGTGATGACCGAGGACGGCCGGTTTGTCGAGGTGCAGGGCACCGCCGAAGGTGAGCCGTTTCCGCGCGAGGCGCTGGACCGCATCCTCGGCACGGCCGAGCAGGGGATCCGCGAGCTGTTGGGGTTGCAGCGCCAGGCGCTGGCGGCGGTCCGTGGTGGCTAGACGTAGTGACCCAGCTCTGCGCCGCCCAGCAGGTAGATATGCCCGCCCGGCTGGGTCTGCAGCGCATCCCATCCGAAGTCGGCGGCAAAGCGAAAGCCGTACGGGCAGAGATCACGACCGAGACGCACCAGCTCCCGCCCCATCGCGCCCACCATTTGCTCATCGGACCACAAGGTGTATTGGCCGGCCTCTGCCCGCGGCTCGGCCACCATCACCACCGGTGGCCATCCACTGTGCCGGCGCGAAATCGTGAACTGCGCCGTCTCAAGCACCGGCTCCGTGACGCCGGCGCGGCCGGTCAGCGCTTCCATTGCGCCACCACCAAGCACATGAATGTGCGCGTGCGGCTGGCTCTGCAGAGCATCCCAACCAAAATTGGACACGAGCCGAAACCCATTGGGGCAGAAACGCCGGCCCATTTCCGCTGCCACCCGGCCAGCATGCCCAAGATTCGACCAGAGGTCCTCCTGGAGGCGGTGCGTCTTTGGCACCGTCAGCAGCATGAGCGGCAGCCAGCGCAGGACGTTGCGGAAGACGATGATTTCGCTGTCTTCGTGAAGGATGTCGGCCGGTGACTGGCGGGCGATGATCGCACAGAAGATGCAGCCGGGCACAGCGCCATCCTGATGCTGGTGAGCGCCGCCCCCCATGCGGTCTGTCGCGGCTCAACGATTGTAGGAATGCGCCGGAGCCAGGGTCAATTGCCGTCCGCTTTGACCGCAGCTGCCATGCTGCCTATGATCGGACTGCGGTGGCCGCCTGCCCGCCAGGCACCCCGGCCGGTAGCGGCCTTGACCATCGATATCACCCTGCATCCGATGCATGGCTAAGGGGGGCCGGTAGTGGCCGAGTTGCGCGCGTTCCGCGGGCTGCGGTACCAGGTGGACCCGGCAGCAGCCGGCGCGGTGATTGCCCCTCCCTACGACGTAATCTCTCCTCAGCAGCAGGAGGCGCTGTACGAGCGCAGCCCGCACAACGTCATCCGCCTGGAATACGGTAAGGAGACCGGCGAAGCGCGCTACCGCGCCGCCGCAGACGCCCTGGCGCAGTGGCGGTCCGGCGGCGTGCTGGCGGCGGAGGCTCGTCCGGCGCTGTACCTTTATGAGCAGCGGTTCCGGCATGGTGGCCAGAGCTACACGCGGCGGGCCGTCATCGGCAGGGTACGGCTGTCACCACCGGAGGACGGCATCATCCGGCCGCACGAGTACACGATGTCACGGCCCAAAGCGGACCGGCTGGCCCTGCTGCGCGCGACGGCCACCAACATCAGCCCCGTGTACGCACTGGTGGATGATGCGGACGGGGCATTCAAGTCAGCGATCGCGGCGCTCACGGTTGCGCCCGTTATCGACGCACAGGACTTCGTCGGTCAGGGCCACCGGCTGTCCGTGATTGACGAGCCGGAAGCCATCGCCCGCATCACTGCCGCCATAGCTGCCCGGCCGCTCTACATAGCCGACGGCCACCACCGCTACGAAACCGCCCTTGCCTACCAGCGCGAGCAGCAGAGTGTTGCCGGAGCGGCCTGGCCGCCGGACCACCCGGCGAATTTCATCCTGATGGCGATCACCGCCACCGACGATCCCGGCTTGCTGATTCTGCCCATTCACCGGCTGGTGCGGCCGGTACGCATGCCGGAGGATCTGGCGGCCGCCCTCGGCACAACGTTCGATGCCGTCGATGCCGGCTCGCTCGACAACGCCGGTGCCCGTGCAGCGCTAATGGCCGCGGTCCGTTCAGCCTCCCCGCCGGCCAACGTCTTTGGTGCGGCAGGCATCACGCCAGGGCGGCTGCATCTGGTCACCCTGCGTAACCGGCAGGCGGTCGAGCAGATGATGCCGGCGGAACACCCTGCGGCGTGGCGGGCGCTGGACGTGAACGTCCTCCAATACGGCATCCTTGAGCCGCTGCTGGGGATCGATGCCGCGGCGCTGGCTGGCGGAGAACATGTCGAATTCAGCGAAGATGACGACGAAGCGTTTGATGCGGTGCGCCACGGCGCTGCGGCGCTGGCGCTGCTGGTCAACGCCACCCGACCCGAGCAGATTGTCGCGGTGGCCGATGCCGGCGATCGTATGCCACAGAAGAGCACCTACTTCTATCCGAAGCTTGGTACCGGCCTGGTGCTCAACGCCCATGACGTAAACGGCTGATTGCCCGGCCCTACAACCGAACCAGCCGCGCCCAGTTGATGCCCGGAATGGACTCGATTTCCTTCACCTGGTCGTCGGCGGGCTCATCGTCCAGTTCCAGCACCATCAGCGCGTGACCGCGGGCCGCGCGCCGGCCCACCTTCATCGCACTGATGTTGATGTCCCAGGCCCCCATCCGCGTGCCAACCGCGCCGATCATCCCCGGCCGGTCAGTGTTGTCACACAGCAGCAAGAATCCCGCGCTTGGCGTGAGATCGACGCGTAGGCCGTGCAGGCTGAGGATGTGCGGCAGCCCATGTTCGACGCTGCCTGAGACGGTGGACTTGCCGGTACGGGTCTGCACCGTGACGGTCACTGCACTCAGCCCGTCCTCGCCCTCGGTGTCTTTGAGCTCGACGATGTGCAGCCCCCGTTGCTCGGCTACCAGATTGGCGTTGACCACCGAGATGTTGCCCTCGCTCACCGGCTTGAGCAGGCCGCGAATAACGGCGGCGCGCAACACGGTGGTGTCGTGCAGAGCGAGATCGCCGCTGTAGGCGATTTCGACGGAGCGCAGCTGGCCCTCTGATAGCTGCGTGGCAAGCGACCCGACCAGTTCTGCCGCAGCAAGGTACGGACTCAGGATACTCATCGTCTCCGGCGCTACCATCGGCGCGTTCACGGCGTAGGCGGCCGGCTCGCCGCGGAGCACCGCCAGGATCTGCGCGGCAACGTCCACCGCCACCCGCTCCTGCGCCTCGGCCGTCGACGCCCCGAGATGCGGGGTGACGATGATGCGTTCGTCGGTGGCCAGCGGCGTCTCGGGCGCCGGCTCCTTGCTGAAGACATCGACGGCGGCGCCGGCCACTCGACCCGAGCGCACGGCCTCGAGCAGGGCGGTCTCTTCGATGATGCCGCCGCGGGCTGTGTTGATCAGGCGCACGCTCGGCTTCATCTGCGCGATCTCTTCTTCGGCGATGAGCCCGCGGGTGCCCGTAGTGAGAGTCGTATGCACCGTGATGAAGTCCGCAAGGCGCAGCAGCTCCGGCAGCTCGACCAGCTCGACGCCGAGCGCCCGCGCCCGTTCTTCCGGTACAAACGGATCATGGCCGATCAGCCGCATCTCCAGGCCGCGCGCCCGCCGCGCCACCTCGGACCCGACCTGACCCAGGCCAATCACACCGAGCGTCTTCCCCCGCAGTTCAACGCCGACATACTTGGATCGCTTCCATTCCCTCGCGCGCAGTGAGGCGTCGGCCTGCGGGATATGCCGCGCCAGGGCCAGCATCAGCCCCACTGTGTGCTCGGCGGCGGAGATGGTATTGCCCGTCGGTGCGTTGACTACGACGATCCCGCGCTGCGTGGCGGCCGGGATGTCGATGTTGTCGACCCCCACGCCGGCCCGGCCGATCACCTGCAGCCGCGTCCCCGCACCGATCACCTCCGCCGTCACCCGCGTCTCACTGCGCACGACGAGCGCGTCGTATTCGGCGATAACCGCGCACAGCTCTTCGTTGCTGAGCCCCGTGCGCACATCAACCTGGGCCTCGCGCAACAAGATCTCGATACCATCCTGCGCGATCGGATCGGCGACCAGCACTCGGGCGCCCATAGCGTTCCCCTTATCTCTTCATCTGCGTGGTGTACGGCGTGGCAAGACGTGAGGAGCCATGTCGCTGGCTCCCCACGATGCGGTCATTGCCTGCCGGCCGTGAGTCTGAGCGGTCACACCCGAGCAGCCGGAACGTGACCTAACGCTGCCAGGCCCTTCGCCAGGGCATCCAGCGCTTCATCAATGTCTGCCTCAGACACCAGGCCGAGATGGCCAATGCGGACGATCTTGCCGGCGAGATCGCCCTGACCGCCGGCCAGCACCACCCCGTGCTCCTCGCGCAGCAGCTTGCGCAAGGCGGACACATCGATCCCGGCCGGGATCTTGACCGCGGTGACGGTGTTGGAGGCAAACTGCTGATCGGCGAGCAGCTCCAGCCCCATTTCGCGCACACCACGACGGGTGTACGCACCGATGGCGGCATGGCGGGACCAGACGCTGTCCCAGCCCTCACGCTCCAGCATCTCCAGCGCCACATCGAGGGCATAGTACAACGACAGCGCCGGTGTCCACGGCGTCTGCCCCTTGTCCTGGGCCTCCTTCGTCTTTAGCGCATCGAAGTAATAGCGGGGCGCCGTAGCGCGGCGGTTGGCCTCCCAGGCGCGGGGACTCATCGAGACAAACGCCAGTCCGGGTGGGAGCATCCAGCCCTTCTGCGAGCCACTGACGACTACGTCCAGCCCCCAGGCGTCCGTCCGCACCGGGATCGAGCCCATCCCTGAGATCGAGTCCACCAGGATCAGGCGGTCATCACCGGCGGCGCGTACGGCAGCGGCCAGAGCCTCCAGCGGATTCGTAACCGACGTCGACGTCTCGTTGTGGGTCAGCAGCACCGCCCGGATCTCAGGATCAGCGGCGAGAGCGCGAGTGACAGCCTCTGGGCCGGCGGCCTGGCCGGAGGCAAAGTCCAGCTTGGTGACGGCGGCGCCGTATGACTTGGCAATGGAGGCGAAGCGGTCACCGAAGTTGCCGATGGAGACAGCCAGCACCTTGTCGCCGGGCGAGAGCACGTTCACAACCGCCGCTTCCAGGCCGCCGGTGCCGGAGGAGGTGAAGATGAGGACGTCGCTGTCGGTCTGGAAAGCGCGCTTGAGCCCGGCAGCCACGCGCCGGATGATCGCCGCGGCCTCCGGGCCACGGTGGTCGTTCATCTGGCGGGCCATTGCTTCGAGCACTTCCGGCGGGCACGGCGTCGGCCCTGGCGTTCGCAGGTTCACAGAGGTCCTCCTTCACATCGGCACACCGGCATAATACGAACGGGCGCGGAAATGGGTCAAGCAATTGAGAATCCTGTCACAAACGGCCGCGCGAGATGGATAGGGACAGTGCTATGTCGGGCTATGACCACGCCAGCCGATTTCGAGCGTTGCCGAGTGTTGCCGGGCTGGCACGACACCCCCAACTCCAGGCTGCCGGCATCCCCGACGGCTGGCTCACCGCGCTGATCCGCGAGGAACTGGCGGAAACGCGCCGGCAGGTGGCCGCGGGCGAGGTTGCGCCGTCTCACGAGGCGCTGGCGGTGGCCGTGCTCGCGCGGGCCGCACGCCTGCAAGGTGGCGTATCCCCGGTGATCAACGCTACCGGGATCCTCCTGCACACCAACCTCGGCCGGGCGCCGCTATCGACCGCCGCCCGCCGTGCCATGGACCTCGCCACCCGCGGCTATAGCAACCTCGAGTTCGATCTTGACTCCGGCGGGCGCGGTTCTCGCCACCGTCACGTGGAGGAACTGCTGCAACGGGTCACCGGCGCTGAGGCGGCGCTGGCCGTCAACAACAACGCTGCCGCGCTGCTGCTGGCCCTGGGCGCGCTGTGCAGCGGCCGGGAAGCGGTCATCTCCCGTGGTGAGCTGGTGGAGATCGGCGGCGGGGTTCGCATTCCGGACGTGCTGCGTCAGAGCGGCGCACGGATGATCGAGACCGGCACCACCAACCGTACCTATGTCAACGACTATACCGATGCTACCTCGCCCGATACCGCCGCCTATCTCCGCGTCCACTCGTCGAACTTCCGCATCACCGGCTTCACGGCGCGGCCGGACCTAGCCGAGCTGGTCGAGGCCGCGCATCACCGCGGGCTGCTGCTGATCGATGACCTCGGCTCTGGGGCGCTGTTCGATACGACGGTGTACGGCCTGGACCGCGAGCCGATGGTCCAGGACAGCGTCGCGGCCGGCGCAGACCTGGTGCTGTTCTCCGGGGATAAGCTGCTCGGAGGCCCGCAGGCCGGCATCCTCGCCGGTCGCGCGACGCTGATTGCGCAGCTCAGACGCCATCCGCTGGCGCGGGCACTGCGGCTGGACAAGGGCAGTCTCGCCGCCCTGCACGCGACGCTGCTGCACTACGCGCGCGGGGAGGCGCAGCGGGAGGTGCCCGTGTGGCGCATGATTGCGACGCCTCTGGACGAGCTCGAATCGCGCGCTCAGCGCTGGGCCGCCGCCCTTGCGCCGGCCGCCGCGTCGCTGGTGGCGGCACGCTCGATGGTCGGCGGTGGCAGCCTGCCAGGCGAGAGCCTGCCAACGGTGGCGCTGCGGCTGGAGACGTACCCAGCTGACGGGTTAGCGCGACGTCTGCGCACCGGCCACCCAGCGGTCGCCGGCAGGATCGAGCGGGATGGGTTGCTGCTCGATCCCCGCACCGTCGCACCTGAGGATGACGGCGCCATGCTGATGGCCGTCCGTGCGGCGCTTGCCGGGAGCGAGATGCTCCGGTAGGGGCCGGCAGAGCGCACCGGGCACGGCTGGCCCGTTCGCAAGCTGCCGTCCAGCCCGCCGCCCGCGGAGCCGCAGGGCAGTCATACCGCACCGCGCTGACACCGGGCGGATGGCCACCCGGCACCACGCCGCGGCAGGCAGCGCTCCCACAGTGGCGAAAGCCAGCGCGCCAGCAGGCGACTGAGGTAGACCGGCAGGCTTGGTGCTCGCCCCGGTCTCCGCCCGCCGGTCAAGCGATGCCGTGCCGAGCCCGGCCGCATTCGTCATTGCTTGACCAGAGGAGCGGCCACAGCATGGGTGGTGCCGGGAAGACTCGGGCTCGGCACGGCATCGCTTGACCGGCGGGACCGCGAGAGCGGCGCTCACCGCCGCCACACGTCGTGCGCGGTGAGAACGTGCCGGCGCGGCCAGCAACCGCTAGCCACCAGCAGTCCATAGCCGGTACGTAGGCGCTGTTCCTATACTGGCGCACCTTCGCGGTTTTCCACACTGCCAGAGCGCGGACGCCGGCAACGGCTGATGACGAACTATGCCTTGCCGATGATCGCTATAGCTGTATAGGTTCACATAGCAATGCGCGCAATCGCGCTGACGCGATGTACAATGTAGTCGGGCAGTCATCCACATCGGAGTAACGGAGGTTAGCGGCTATGGTAGCGCTTGAGGATCTGGTAGTAGATAGCCGCGAACTGGACCGGGAGCTGGTTGCCACGGTGCTTGCGCCCTACCTGCGCATCGACCGGCGCTCGGGCGAAGTGATTCCGCTGGGGCTGTGGGAGGAGACGCCCACCGAGAGCCGGGTCCTTCTGTATCTACTGGCCAGGCGGGCGATGCAGGCGCTGGCCCTTCCCGGCGGCGACGCCGCTGCCACCCCGGTCGAGATTGAACGGGCGACCGGTATTCCCGGCGGCTCGGTCAGGCCGGCACTCCGGCGTCTGTTGAAGTCCCGCGCAGTCGCCAGGGGCGATGGAGCAAGCTACATCGTCCCCAACTATGCTATGGCCAGGGTCCACCAGCAGCTTCGGCCCTGGTCAACGCGCGGCGTCGCCTAGCCGGCCTAGCGGTGTAGGGACGGCAGGCGCGGACCAGCGCGCTGGGTGGCGCCCGCGGCCAGCTCTTTCCGCCCCACTGGCAGGGCAAGGGGGGCCGCGGTCCTCCGAGGGTTCATGCGATGGATGACGATCAGATCCGCGCTGCGATTGCCCGTGCACGGCTGTTAGCAGAGGACCAGCCGGAACCGTTTCGGTCGCTGGCGTTCCGCGCCGTGCTCCAGACGCTGCTGACCGGCGCCGGCGCACCTCCCGGCTCCGGAGTGCCGGTTCGCACGCCGCCCTCGCCCATCGGACTTGACCTTGTCGAGTTCTTGGCCGCGCGGAAGGCCGACACCCACCCAGACCGCGCGGTCGCAATTGCCTACTACCACTACCGCACCCGCAATGGCGCCGGCGTCTCCACCCGCGATCTGACCGATGCCTATGCCCGAGCCCGCATCAAGAAACCCCAGAACTTCCCCGATGTGATTGCAGCCTGCGTCCGCCGTGGTCACCTGGTTGAGGGGGATCGCAAGGACGGCATGAAGTCATGGGTGGTGACGCGCAGCGGCGAAACCCATGTCGAAACTAGCCTGTGAGCCCCATGGGGCGCCGGCCGCACCGTGCCGCACGCAAGCTGATAAGCTAGGTGCGTGAATCAGAAGACGCTCCGCATCCTTGAGTTTGACAAGGTGATTGCCCGTCTGGCGGGGCTGACGAGCTTCGCCCCCGGCCGGGAGCTGACGCTGGCGCTCACCCCCACCGCTGACCACGCCGAGGCGGTGCGCCGTCAGCGCGTCACGGCCGAGGCCCGCTGGCTGCGCGAAGTGCGGCCGAACCTGGGGCTGGGTGGCGCACGCGACATCCGCGAGGCCACCAACCGGGCAGCGCTGGGTGGCGTGCTGGACGGTGCTGAGCTCCTGGACGTGCGCAACACCCTGGTTGCGGTTCGGCAGCTCAAGGGCAATGTCACCCGGCTGGCCGCCAATGTGCCCCTGCTGGCCGATGTCGCCCGGCGCATGGAGGAGCTTGGCGCGCTGATCAATCACATTGACCGCGCCATCAACCCTCGCGGTGAAGTCGTCGACAGCGCCAGTCCGGCACTCCAACAGTTACGGCGTGAAATCCGCATCGCCCATGACCGGCTGGTGGCGCGCATGAATGAGATCCTGGCCTCTGCCGTCAGCCGCGGTGTGGCACAAGAGCCGATCGTCACCTTTCGCGACGGCCGATACGTCATCCCGGTGAAGGCCGACTTCCGCGGTCAGTTGCGCGGCATCGTTCACGACACCTCCTCCTCCGGCGCCACGATGTTCATCGAGCCGCTGGCCGCGGTCGAACTCGGAAACACCTGGCGCGAACTGCAACTTGACGAACAGCGCGAGGTGGAGCGCATCCTGCGCGCGCTGTCGGACGAAGCCGGTCGGGTGGCGCCACAATTGCGGCAGAATGTCGACTGCCTGGCGCAGTTTGACCTGGCCTTCGCCAAGGCACGCCTGGCCGAACAACTCGGCGCCACCGAGCTGCCCTATGCCGGCCCAGAGCAGCCCTGGCTGGCGCCCGGGCCGTCGGAGCTGCGCCTGGTGGATGCCCGCCACCCGCTGCTGCGGGGCGAGGTCGTCCCTACGTCGCTGGCTGTGGGCGGTCCGTACTCGGTGCTGTTGATCACCGGCCCCAACACCGGCGGCAAGACCGTGGCCCTCAAGACCGCCGGTCTGTTGACATTGATGGCGCTGGCCGGCTTACCCGTGCCCGCAGAAACCGGCACGCGCATCCCGGTCTACGCATCGGTCCATGCCGATATCGGCGATGAACAGAGCATCGAGCAGTCGCTGTCCACCTTCAGCTCACACATGCGCAACATCATCGCCATCCTCGAAGAGGCAACCGCCAATAGCCTGGTGCTGCTCGACGAGTTGGGCGCCGGCACTGACCCGACTGAGGGCGCGGCACTGGCCCGCGGGATCGTTGCCTCGCTGATGCGCCGAGGCTCCAGTGTCGTCGCCACGACACACCACGGCGAACTGAAGCTGTTCGCGCACGCCACCCCGGGCGTCATGAACGCCAGTGTTGAGTTCGACCCGGAGTCGTTTGCGCCCACGTACAAACTTGCGATCGGTCTGCCCGGGCGCAGCAATGCCATCGCCATCGCCTCGCGGCTGGGGATGCCGGACGACGTTCTGATGGATGCGCGCGGGCAGATCACGCCGGAGCAGGTGCGGCTGGAGGACCTGCTCGACCAGCTACAGCGCGAACGCGACGAGGCGGCCGCCGCCAAGCGTGCGGAGCGGCTGGCAGTCCAGGAGGCGCAGCAAATCCGCGACCAGCTGGCGCGCCGGCTGGACGAGGTCGAGGCCACGCGTGACGACCTGATTGCTGACATGCGCCGCCAGGTTGAAGACGAGATCGCCGGGGTGCGGGAGCGGTTGCGCGAGGCGACGCGCCGGCTGGCACGGCCGCAGCCGGTGGAGTTTCCGGCCGTTCAAGAGGAAGCGCGCGCTGCCGTTGCAGAGGCGGAACGCCAGCTCCAGCGCCAGCGCCGCCGCGCCCCCCGGAGACGGCGGGAGGAGCCGGGTCCGCGCGTGGAGGAGATCCAGCCGGGAGACCGTGTGTGGGTGCGCGGCCTGGAGACGGCTGGCGAAGCGCTGTCCGCCATTGATGACCGACGGGAACTCGAGGTCCAGTTTGGCGGGTTGCGCACCCGCGTCAAGGCTGACCAGGTGTCCCGCATTGCCCGCCAGCTGCCGGCGCCGGGGCGGGTCACCGTTAATGTGATCGCCGCCGGACCAGCGCCGTCACCCGGCATGGAGATCGAGGTGCGGGGCCAGCGGGTCGATGAAGCGCTGCCGCGGGTGGAGGAGTTTCTTGACCATGCCTTCCGCGCGGGACTGCCGTTCGTCCGTATCATCCATGGTAAGGGCACCGGCACGCTGCGGCGGGTGGTGCGAGAGCACCTGGCCGGCAACCCCGTGGTCTCCTCCTTTGAGACGGCGGGCCACAGTGACGGGGGTGAAGGGGTCACCATCGCCCACTTGGCCATCTAAGACACGCGAACACGCACGTTCAAGCCCGGACCGCCAGCAGAAAGCAGCACCCGCCATGAACCAGCATCGTGTGGCCGTTGTCGACGACACCGCGGAGCAGCATCCGGCGCCGTTCATGGACCGGGTCGTGCGCCAGCTCGGCCTGTCGAGTTCCGCCGCGGCGGTGTACGGCGCGCCGGTTGAGCATGGCCCATACACGGTGGTGCCAGTGGCACGGGTTATGTATGTCTACGGCGCCGCCATGGGGCCGGAGCTCGCCGGCCGGAAGATCGAGCAGCCTGCCGAAGGCCGCATGATCCCATCGCTCACCACGGGCGGCGGCGCCGGCGGAGCGGGCATCAGCCGGCCGGCCGGTCACATCGAGATCGGCCCCGCAGGTACACGTTTTGTTCCGGTGCGGCGCGACTGGCGTGGGCCGGTTATGGCAGCGGGCGTGGTGGGGACAGCACTGATGCTGCTGCGGCCACCGTGGCGGCGGGGAGGACGGTAGCGCCGGTCCGCCACCTGCGCTACTGAAAGCGGGGTTCTCGTTTCTCCAGGAACGCCGACATCGCCTCACGCGGATCCGGTCCACGGTATGCGGCGGCAAAGCTGTCGATGCCGAGCTTGATCGCCCGGTCCATTGAGTCGTCGAAGTACCAGCGCCGCACCAGCGCCTTCTGTAGCCGCAACGCCTCCCGGCTGTACGAGGCAAGCTGCTGGGCCAGGGCAAGCGCCACCTCGAGCGCGGCGCCGGTGGGAGCGACGCGGTTTACGAAGCCGGCCGCCTTCGCCTCGGAGGCCGTGACCACCTCACCGGTGTAAACCCACTCTGCGGCGCGGCTGAGCCCAATCAGCGGCACGAGCAACGCTGCCTCAATCACCGAAGGGATGCCGACCCGTACCTCAGGCATGCCGAAGGTCGCATTCTCCGCCGCAACGCGCAGATCGCAGACAGCAGCCAGTTCACAGCCTGCTCCCAGGGCAGGTCCGTTGACCGCCGCGATCACGATCTTATCCAGGCCGCGAATCGTCGCGAACAGGCCATGCAGATGGGTGATGAAAACGCGCGCCTCCTCCGGCGTGAAGTCGCGCATCTCCCGAACGTCGGCACCGGCCACGAACGCGCGCCCGGCGCCGGTAAGCACCACCACCGACAGGCTGTCATCAACACCGGCTTCAGCCAGCATCAGGGCAGCGTCGTGGATGAGCTGGCTGCCCATGAGGTTTAGGCGGGCCGGCTGATTCAGCGTCACCACCCCTACCCGGCCGGAACGCTGAAACAGGACCGATGCCTCGTTCATCGCCTAACTCCTCGCCGCTGCTAGACAGCGCTGCGACGCGCTGACGGGTAGATGATCGGCACGCGTGGCGCCGAAGCAGCGAACGTGGCGCCCATCGCCCCATCCGCCATCTCGGGGAAGCGCGAGAAGGTGATACGAGTGCTTTCGATGTACTCAAAGCCACCGTTGCGGATGCGGAAGGCACGGTCGTGACCGGGATAGACGATGGCACACCGCTCGACGATGCGGCTGACGCTTGTGCGGGCGGCGTCCTCATCCCAGAAGACGTTGTCCGGGAGGCCGGCCGCGATGGAGCCGGAGCTAGGCAGCGCGTCCCCCACAATGCCGATCATCCCGTCTGCGGTACGGACCAGCACGGTCTGGCTGCCCGGGCTGTGACCGGGCGTCGCCATCACGCTGACACCGTCCGCGATCTCCTCGCCGTCGCGCACCTCCTGGATTGGGTGCCGGTCCAGTACGGCATGGGTCCAAGCGGGCGTCGCCCAATCCAGCTGGTGCGGACTGCGCGTGTACTCGTGCTCGGCGGGGCTGATGATGACTCGGGCCCGCGGAAAGCAATCGACATTCAGGCAGTGGTCCCAGTGCGCATGGGTCAGCACCACGGCATCGATGTCGTCTGGGGCAATCCCCTTTGCCTGCAGCCGCTCCAGCAGCAGGGCGCGACGGCCGACATGCCCGACATCGACCAGCAACAGCCGGCCGGCATCGCGCAGCAGCGTCACGCCGCAGAATCCGAGCGTGCCTTCGTCGGTGCGAATCCCGAATCCCTGGAGCACGGTTTCAACGGTGGTCATCGATCCCCTCCGCAAAGCCATCGCCGCGAAGCTTACCATGTCTGGAGTGCCGCACGTTGCGGCACAACCAGTCCGCAACCAATGATTGCCGGCGTCCGCCGCCACAGGGATGCACCATGCAAGATTACTACGATGTGCTCGAGGTGAGCCCGCGTGCCGGCCACGACGTGATCGACGCCGCCTATCGTGCGCTGACGCGCCGGCTATCGCAGACCGCAGAAGATGACCCTACCGCGCAGCGCAAGCGCGAGCTGGTCAACGAGGCATATGCAGTGCTGAGCGCGCCACTCTCCCGGCAGCGCTTTGACGTCCAGCGCATCGAGCGCCATGCGAGCAAGCAACTGGCAATCGATGAATCTCAGCGGCAGGCCATTCGCCATCCCCTGGTCTACTTCCTGCGGACACAGGGCTGGTACCTGCTCTTCCTCTATTCCTTCACGAATTTGCTGTGGATGGCGGTCTCCTTCGTGACGGGCGATGTCGGGTGGCGGGACGTGGCTTTTGTGGCGGTGTTTTCGGCCGTCATGACCGGCGCGGCCGGCCTGGCCTACTTCGCCAGCTGGTGGCGGATGAGCGCACCGGCGGTGGTCGTGGCCTGCGTCATCTATCCACCGGCCGGATATGCCCTCCTCCTATTAGCGTCTTGGCGCTCGCCGTCGGTCGAAGGCGCGATCCTGAGCGCTGTATTCTCGGTCTTCCTCACGCTGTTCACGCTCATTCACTCTCTCGACGGCGAGGCTTCACCCGACCAAGCCAGCAACGGAGACCTGCCCGGCACCGGGCTCAGTCTGTGACAGTTCCCTTCGTGCTGGGGATGGCGCCCGCCGTGCGCGGGTCGACCCGCGTCGCGGCGCCCAGCGCGCGGGCCAGTGCCTTGAAGATCGCTTCAGCACGATGGTGGTCATTCTTGCCGTACAGCAGCCGCACATGCAGCGTCAACCCGGCCTGCTGTGCCAGCGACCAGAGGAAGTGCTCAATCATCTCGGTTGGCAGCGCGCCAATACGCTCGCCTGCAAACGGGATATCAAACACCGTGTACGGCCGGCCACTAATATCCACGGCGGCAAAGCCTAGGCACTCATCCATCGGCCAGTAGGCGTGCGCGGCACGAACGATGCCAGCTCGGTTGCCCAGCGCCCGATGTAGTGCCTGGCCAATGGCGATGCCGCAGTCCTCCACCAGATGATGCGCATCCCGATCCAAATCGCTGCGCAACGCGCGGACCGTGATGTCCATGAGCGAGTGCCGTGCCAGCTGCTCAACCAGGTGATCCAGCATCCCGATGCCGGTGGCGCACTCATAACGGCCACTGCCGTCCAGGTTGACCGTGGCTTCAATCAGGGTCTCCGCGGTGTCACGCCGGACCTCACCTGCTCTGACCGAGCTCACGCGGCGCCTCCCCCATGGCATGCAGCGTCGCGAGCAGCCGGTCACTGTGCTCCGGCAGCCCGACGCTGATCCGAATCTTGTCCCGCAACCCATCGCGGCCGAAGTAGCGGGTGAAGATACCCTGCGCACGGAGCGCATCCCGCAGCAAGCCGGCATCACCGGCCGTGACGTCACACAAGATGAAGTTTGCAGCGGACGGCCGTGGCCGCAGGAACGGCACACTCGCCAGCAGGGCGCTCAGCCGCTCGCGCTCCGCGACGATTCGTGCCACCCGCTCCAACAGCAGCTCACGGTCTTCCAGGGACGCGACAATTGCAGCTTCCGCCGCGACATTGATGTTGTAAGGCGGCTTGATCGCCATCAGCAGATCCGCCAACGGCCGCGGCATGACGCCATAGCCGGCCCGCAAACCTGCTAGCCCTGCCCACTTGCTGAAGGTGCGGATCACGATCAGGTTGTCCCGGTCCGCTACCAGCGGAACTACCGACCCACCGCTGAACTCGATGTAGGCTTCATCCACCACTACCGGTACCCCCAGCGCGAGTAGCCGGTCCAGATCCTCGCGCGGCAGCAGGTTGCCGCTGGGGTTGTTTGGCGAGGCGACGAAGATCAGCTTGGTGCGCTCGTCAACCGCCGCCTCGACCGCGGGCACATCAACGCTGAAGTCATCATGCCGGGGCACGGGCACGTAGGCGCCGCCGCAGACCGCCGCGGTAAAGACGTACATCCCAAACGTGGGCACCAGATCAATCACGTGGTCGCCGGGGGCGAGCAGCGCGCGGGCGAGCAGATCGATCAGCTCATCGCTGCCGGCCCCGGCGACGATGCAATCCGGTGCGGCACCGGTGTACTCCGCCAGCGCGGCACGCACGCGAAGCTGATCAGGATCAGGGTAAATGTTATAGCCGTGCAGCGGATGGAGCGCCGCCAACGCCGCCAGCGCCCGCGGCGACGGGCCGTAAAGGTTCTCGTTGCCGTCCAGCTTGACGATGCGCTCCGGCGGGATGCCCAGCCGCGCCGCCGCCACCTCCACCGGTTCCACCGGTTCGTAGTGCGCCATCCGCAGCAACTCGGGCCGGACGTACCTTAGCAGCCCATAACTCATTGTCGTGCCGGTAGATTCCATGGACCGTGGCCCTTTCCTGTGCGAACGCGGCGGGTTAGCGGTCGCATGCTGCGTACGCCGCGGGCCGCGCCGGCCCGGGCGGCCGCAGCCGCCAATGCTTGGCGCAGCGCCCTAGTGGCCAAGGCGCACCTCCAGTGCCCGGGCATGCGCCGTCAGTCCCTCCGCGCGCGCGATGCGGGCCGCGGCCAGCCCCACCTGCTGCGTTACCTCGTCGCTAACGGCCACGAGACTGATGATCTTGAGGAAGTCATGCACGGACAGTGGCGATGCCCAGCGTGCACTGCCGCCGGTGGGCATGACATGGCTGGGTCCGGCCATATAGTCCCCCAGCGCCTCCGGCGACGCCTCGCCGACGAACACCCCACCAGCGTTACGTACCGACGGCACCACCGCCCATGGATCACGCAGCAATAAGCAGAGGTGTTCCGGCGCGTACTCGTTGGCCAGCTGCACCGCCTCCTCAAGCGACGCCGCCACCACGATGCCGCCGCGATTGCGGAAGGCCGCGGCGGTGATATGGCCGCGCTCCAGCAATGCCGCCTGCCGCACCACTTCGACCGCCACCTGCTCGGCCAGGGCCGGCGAGTCGGTGATCAGCAGCGGGCTGGCCAGCTCATCATGTTCGGCCTGCGCCAGCAGATCGGCCGCGCAGATCACCGGATCGGCGCTCTCATCCGCCAGCACCATCGTTTCCGTCGGGCCGTAGATTGCGTCGATGCCGACGCTACCGAACACCGCCTTCTTCGCCAACGTCACGAACAGTCCGCCGGGGCCAAAGATCTTGTCCACCCGCGGGACGCTCTCCGTGCCATAGGTAAAGGCGGCGATGGCCTGCGCCCCACCCGCCCGCACCACGGCGTCGACACCAGCGATGTCGGCGGCGACCAGCTTGACCGCCGGAATCGAGCCGTCCGGCAGCGCCGGGCTAGCCACGACAACGTGATCCACACCGGCGACTCGCGCCGGGATGGCGGTCATCAGCAGTGAGGAGGGCAGTGGGGCGGCAGTGCCGGCGACATAGATGCCGGCGCGCTCGATAGGCCGCACCAGCTGTCCCAGGCCATTGTCTTCGAAGTTGACCCAGCCTTGGCGCAGTTGCCGTTGGTGATAGTCGCGGATACGGCCGGCGGCCAGCCGCAGCGCATCAATCAGCTCTGGAGCAACCTGCTGATAGGCGGCGTCGACCTCATCGCGCGAGACGGTGACGGACGCCGGCGCCGCGCCGTCCAGGCCCTCGTTGAAGCGGCGCACGGCAGCGTCACCTTCGGCCCGCACAGCACTCAAGATCCGTTGGACCACCTCCGTCACGGAAAGACCGGGACCGAATAAGCGGCGGTCTCGCTCCCGCACGTACTCCGGCGGCTCGGTGTCCTCTAGCGGCACCCGGCGCAACAAGCGCTCGCGGGCCGCAACAGCGCCGCGCACGATCGGCACGGTGAAATCCAGCTTCGTCACAGGCAGTCCTTGTCAGTGGTGGCGGTCAGCGCCGCCCGAAGAACCGTTCGGCCGCTTCGAGTGCCCGCTCGCTCGCCTGCTCGATATAGGCATCGATGTGCGCTGTTGAGACATGGCGGATGGTGCGTTCCAGCACGTCGGGGATCTCCTGCACGAAGCGGTCAATCGCATCGTCTGACTCCAGGCCGGAGCCCCGCAGATGCCTGCCCCCTTGGAACTTGAAGCGGTCCCAGGTCGGCGGGTGGCGGGTGATGTCGATGGCGACGTCCAACCAGCGTTTGAGCGTCTCAGAGTCGAGGAACCCGACATCGAAGGCGAGCGAACAGGACTCCAGCGCTGATCGAATGCCGGTGCTGAGCTCTGGGTCCTCCCGCCGCCGCCGGTCCAGCTCATACTGAAGCACCCGGTCCATGATGTTAGCCTGAGCGCCGCCGCCCAGCGCCGACAACTGGCCGAAGTGCGGGCGATAGACCGCCGTGATCCAGGTCTCGTCCAGCGCCAGATGGCCAATGTACCCAGCCACCCAGGCGGCAGGGGCCGGGTCAAGATTCGCGGCATCCGCCAGGTGGCTATGCTCGGCGAACATGGCCGCCACCGAATCCTGATGCGCCGTGACCGCGAGGTCGAAGAAGTGCGTTCGCTCCCGTTCCCAGCGAGTCAACACACGAATGTCCGGCGATGTCGAGCCGAGGAAGTAAGCGCCGGGTTGTGCCATCACCGGCGAGCCGCCCAGCCGTTGAGCGACGTCGCGCGCCATCGCCATGTGTAAGAAGATCGGTGGCATGCGCACTGCCCGCGGGGCGGAAGGCCCCTGCTATCAGCCGTCGAGGCCATCACGGAACCGTGTCACCAACTGTTCGACCAACCGGCGGCGCGGACCGTCAATGCCGGACGTGCGGGTGATGACGCAGTTCGTTGAGTCGAAGACATGGTCCACCTTCTTCAGGCGGTTTGCCCGAAAACTTGAACCCGTCTCCGTACCTTCTATCAGAATCTCGCTGTCCTCCGGCACAAACGCCTCGCTGGCGCCGTTGACCGGAATCACCTGATACCTGCCCAAGTGCCGCAGCCGGGCGAAGTGGTCGGCAATGTTGGGGTACTCGGAAGCAACCCGAATGGCAGTGTGGCCCTGTCCGCGCCACCATCCCAGCGCTTCTGCCAGCGTGGTAGCCGGCACATCTTCGCTGACGGCAGCGGCGATACCGTAGCGCGAGCGCTGCAAGTCCAGCGCCTCTGCCACCGGGCTGGCTGGAAAGGCAAAGAGGTGATCAAGCAGCCAATCGCGGCCGGTGATGGCGAGGTCGAAGTTGCCCAGGGCCACCTGCTGCGGCATATCCTGCGGCCGGATGACCTTCACCTCCAACCCATCAATGCCGCTGGCCGGCCGGCGAACATAGCTCTTTTCGCCGTAGCCGTCGAATGTCAGACCGGCGGCAGCCAGTGCGGCGAAGGTGTGACGTTGGGCGTGCCCGTCTGGCACAGCCAAGCGGACGCCCTCCCGCTCTCGACCAGCTGCCGGTGCGAGCCGCGATTCCAGCTGGGAAGCACGTGGGAGCGCGAGCGTCCCCGGCGGCACGGCCGGCGCCGCCATCGCCAGCAGGCGGCCGATAACCGCGCCCAGATCACGGCCCGCCAGCCCGCGGCGCCCAGCGATCAGCCAGGCCGAAGCGTCGAGGAGCGTGACGAGCGGCTCCAGCCCATGAGCGAGCACATCGGATGGGTCCTTGACGGCCAGAATAGCGAGGTCGGCATCCTCCGGCGGATAGGCTTCGGCCGCGCCCCAGACACTGTGAATGCTGTAGCGGGCAAACCGCATTCTGCGGGCAAACCGCTCAGCGATGCCGGGGAACTCCGAGACAATCCGCAGGCCACGCACCCCTGACCAGGAACGCAACGGGCCCAGCCGCTGCAGCGTCTCTGGAGCGGCAGCGGCAACCAGTTGATGACGGCCGAAGCCTAGCGGCCGGAGCACCGTGACATCGTCATAGGGGAACCGCGACTGCAGTTCCTCCACCCAGGCCGCGGAGCAGATACCGAAGTCGTAGTTGCCCAGTGCCACCTGGATGGGAATATCCTTCTCGCGAAACACGCGCAGGGCGACGTCGTCGCGACCTTCGAGCGACAGTCGCAACGAGCGCGACCCATCCGCGTAGGGTGAGCAAGCGAGGCCGCCGGCCGCCAGCGCCGCCGCCACGGGCCCGCGCAGGTCACCGGTAGGCAGGGCAAGCGTTAGCACTGGCCCCTCCCCAACGCCGCCAGCACCAGATCCATGCTGGCGGCTCCCAGGTCGCCGCCCGATTGGACATCATGCAGCACGTAGCGGGCGGCGCCGCGGGCGGGGTCCACGGTCAAGGTCCACCGGCAGGCAGGATGGCGGCGCGAGCCTACCAGCTCGGCGCAGAATCCGGCCGCCTGCAACTCACTCGCGACGCTCAGCGCCAGTCCGGCCGCCTCCGCCGAGACGGCGGCAGGCTGGACCAGGACGACGGGGCCGCGCTCTGGCTCGATCTCCGGCATCCTGGCCATGACGTGTTCCATAGCCAACCCAAAGCCGCAGGCCGGAACGGCGCTACCGGCGGTCCGGTGCACCAGGCTGTCGTAGCGGCCGCCACCGCCGGCATCGCTACCATCACTGAGGGCGAAGCGGAAGATAGGGCCGGTGTAGTACTCGAAGTCGCGGGCCAAGGTCATCGAGATGTCGAATGGGCAGCCGGTGGCCGCCAGGGCCCGCGCCACGAGATCGAGCTCATCCAGCGCCGGTGCCATCCCCGGCACCGCTTCGGCGAACACGGCACGCAGATTAGACAAGTAGCCGGCATCGGTTCCGGTGACCGTGAACAGCAGGTCAAGCGGGGCGCGCACGTCAGGCAGGCGGCCCAGGATCTCCTGGGTAACCGACAGATCGCCGTCGAGGATGCGGTCGTAGCGCTCTGCCTGCTCGTCCGGAGCGAAGCCAGCCCGCGCCAGCAGCGCCCGCAGCACGCCGGTATGCGACAGTCGTACGCGGACGTCTCCCAGCCCCAGGCGCTGCAGCACGCGGCGACCGGCGGCCATCAGCTCGATATCGCCCGCCGGCCATGTATGACCGTACACCTCGGCGCCACACTGCCACAGCTCACGCGGTTCGTCGCCCTGTGCGAAGCGGAAAATATTCTGCACATAGAATAGCTTCGCGGGCTCATCCGTGAAGTGCTCGGCATACACCCGCGCGGCCGGAATCGTCGTGTCCGGCCGCAGCACGACCCGCTCGCCACTCCAGCCGTCCCAGTCCAAGAAGGAGTAGACGCGGTCCAGCAGGTGCGGCGACAGTGTGCCGGCACTGGTGAACAGGTGCAACCACTCAATCGTGGGAGTACGCACTTCCTGGTAGCCCCAGCCGAGCAGTTCGTCTCGAAACGCCCGTTCGATACGGCGGAAGCGGGTCATGTCCTCGGGGAGCAGGTCGCGCATACCGCGCCCGCGCAGAAGTTCGACGGCAGCAGTCATGAGCCGGGCAGCCTCGCGCTCGGGATCAGCCCGATTGTACCGGACCTTGCCCAACAGGGAAGGGCAGCCGGCAGATCGGTAACGCGGTAGAATGCCGCTGACGGGAGGTCCGCCATGTGGGAGGCGATTGGTGTGCTGATTGGCGTTGCGGCCGCCGGGCTGGCTCTGGCCGGAACTGCCGTACGCGTGGTGCAGGAGTATGAGCGAGGGGTCGTATTTCGGTTGGGCCGGATGGCCGGTGCCCGCGGGCCGGGGCTGATTCTGCTAATACCCGTGATCGAGCGGATGCAGCGCGTCGACCTGCGCATTGTGGCGCTCGATGTCCCGGCGCAGGAGGTGATCACCAAGGACAATGTCACGGTCAAGGTGAACGCCGTGCTCTACTTCCAGGTGCGCAACCCGGAGGCGGTGGTGGTGCGCGTGCTGGACTTCGTGCGGGCTACGTCGCAAATCGCCCAAACCACGTTGCGCAACGTCGTTGGCCAATCGGAACTCGACGAACTGCTGGCAGAGCGCGAGCGCATCAATGCCCGCCTGCGCCAGATCATCGACACGGCCACCGAGCCCTGGGGCGTCGAGATCACCCTGGTCGAAATCAAGGACATCGAGCTGCCACAGGGCATGCAGCGGGCGATGGCGCGCCAGGCGGAAGCGGAGCGCGAACGGCGGGCGAAGATCATCAACGCCGACGGCGAGTATCAGGCCGCAGAACGGCTGGCCGACGCCGGCAAAGTGCTCGCTGAGGTGCCGACCACGATGCAGCTCCGGTTCTTGCAGACGCTGGGCGAGATCGCGACCGAGAAGAACAGCACCATCGTACTGCCGGTGCCCGTCGATCTGCTGTCCGCGTTCATGGGTGGTCCAAGACCAGCCACCGCGGCGCCGCCACCGCTCACCGCGCACACGATCCCGCTGGAGGAGGCGGGGCCGCCGAGGCTGACCCCCGTGGACCGGTTCGAGCCGCATCCGCGCGCCCGTGCCGAATCCCGCCTGCCCGAGGGGGAGCCGCGCCAACCGACGGACTAGCCACCGGGCCGGAGGGTGACCTCACCGGCGGGTAATATGACGCGCGAGCCGTCGGCCCGACGCAGGACCAGCGCCCCGGCCCCGTCAACATCCTCCGCGATACCCGATTCTGTGGCGCCTGCGAAGCTGACGGTGACCGCGCGACCCAGCGTTTGCAGGCGCGCGCGCCAGGCGGTGCGCGCCGCCTCGGCGTCGGGGTCATCGAGCCAGCGTTCCAGTGCGTTGAGCAAGGCGGCAAGCGTCTGCTCGCGTGACACCGGCCTGCCTACCTCCTGGGCGACGCTGGTGGCGATGGTGGCAATCTCAGGGACGGCGGCCGTGTCCAGGTTGACGTTCAGGCCGATACCGATGATGGCGTAGTCCGGCCGGTCACCGGTGAATTCACCTTCAATCAGGATGCCGGCCAGCTTGCGCTCACCGACCCGCACGTCGTTCGGCCACTTGAACTCCACATCCAGGCCAGCCACGGCGGCCACGGCGTCTGCCACGGCCAGCGGCGCGATCATCCCGAGCCGCTTCATCCCCTCGCGCTCCGGCCGGACCAGCACCGAGACGTTCAGGTTGACCCCGGGCGGCGCGACCCACGTCCGCCCCAGCCGGCCGCGGCCGGCCACCTGCTCATCGGCGACGATCACCAGCCCCTCGGCGGTGCTCTGGGCGGCGCGCACCCGGACATCGTCCATGGTCGAACCGGTGCTAGGCAGAAACACCAGCTCGCGGCCGATGCGGTTGGTTGTGAGCAGAGCCGTAACGGTTGGAATGTGCATGATGCTGAAATGAGAAGAAGGCGCCGGGGGGACGACCCTCGACGCCTTCATGTTGCCAGGCCACGAGCCTAGCCCGCTGACCTCGAGAGGCAGCGGTGTGGGTGGCCGTAGCAACGTTGACTACTATCCATCCACATCACCTCCTTTCCTCTGCTGGCATCCTAGCAGCGCGGCCGGCGGCGCGTCAACGCGCAATTTGCACCGCCGGTCAACCAACAGGCGTTCAACGGTGATATCCCAGGCGGTGGAGCGCGGCCTCCGCGGCGGACCGCTCGTCCCACGGCTGCTTCTCGTCACCGACAATGATCGACTGCTCGTGGCCCTTCCCGGCGAGAACAACGACATCTCCGGGGCGCGCTGTGGCCATCGCTACGGCGATTGCCTCGCCGCGGTCGCTGACACGGATGAACTCTCGACCCTCCTGCCTGCCTGCACGGAGCATGGCGGCGGCGATATCCCCGATCACGGCAAGGGGATCCTCGTGGCGCGGGTCTTCGGTGGTGAGCACGGACAGGCCGGCGCCTTCGGCCGCGGCCCGCCCCATCCCCTCTCGCCGCTCGGGAGACTGTTCGCCAGCGCTGCCAAACACGGCGATGATCCGGCCGCTGGTGAGCGGTCGCAGGACCGCCAACAGCTTCCGAAAGGCATGGCCGGTGTGGGCGTAATCGATGATCACGGTAAACGGCTGGTCAAGATCAACCCGCTCCATCCGGCCGGGCACACCTGCGAAGCGCGCAAGCGGTGCGCAGACATCTGCCAGCGTCATGCCGAACCCAAGCCCGGTGGCCACAGCCGCCAGTGCGTTGAGGACGTTGTAGGCGCCGGGCACAGGCACCAGCGCTTCCTGCTGACCCCACCGCCCATCCAGCACACAGCGCGTGCCAGCGGCGGTGGCCTCTACGATGGTGGCGCGCACGTCCGCAAGCTGGTCGATACCGTAGCTGATCACACCCAGCGACGTGGCTGCAGTCAGGTACCCAAATGATGCATCGTCAGCATTGAGGACGGCGAAGCGAGGTCCTGGCTTTTTGGATGCTTCAGTCAGCGCAAGCAGGCGCGCCTTTGCCTGCCAATAGGCAGACTGCGTCTGATGGAAGTCCAGGTGATCCTCGGTGATGTTGGTGAACACGGCCGCGTCGAAACCCGCATGGTCGAGCTTGTGCAGCGCCAGGCCATGCGAGCTAGCCTCCAATACAGCGGTGGCCAGACCGGCGGCGCGCATCCGCGCGAGCAGTGCCTGGACATCGGTCGCCTCTAACGTCGTCTGGCGGCTTGGGTTTGCCTCCCACTCGTCGCCGAACTTAAAGCGTGCGGTGCCGATCATGCCGGTCGGACCGAGCGGCGCGAGCACGGCAGCCAGCATGTGGCTGGTCGTCGTCTTACCATCCGTGCCGGTGACGCCGGCCACCCGCAGGTCATGGCCGGGGAAGCCCTGGATGGCAGCCGCGAGGGCGGACAGCGCGACGCGCGTGCTTCCGGCTTCAATCCACACGCAGGCTGTGGCATCCCAGCCACGTGGAGGGCCACCCCGCCCGCGTTCGACCACCACAGCAGCAGCGCCTCGGCGGCGGGCATCGTCCAGGTAGGCGTGACCGTCTACGGTGAAGCCCGTCACCGCCACAAAGACGGCGCCCGTCGAGACGGCGCGGGAGTCGTACGTGACGGCCGTCACCTCGGGGTCTCTCTCACCCGTGACCGTGACATCGGGTAGCGCCGCCAACAACCTGGACAGGCGCATGACTACTGCTCCTCCCCATCCGGCGCGTCGCTGAGCAGGCTGGTATAGAAGGCGACGATCGTCTCCATAGGACCAAGATCTTCGTCGTCCACCTCGGGGTAGTGCTCAAGCACCAACGACCGCTCCCTGGCCGTGACACGGGCTTGGGCCCGCCGGACATCGATCAGCAGCTGACAGGCGACGCGGACATCGCGCGGGGTGATAGCGGTCGTCGCCGGCCCGTCCGCCGCGGGCGCACCGGCCTCGATGTCGCGTGCATCGGAGTCGAGCTCGGCGGCATGCACCAGCTCACGCGCCTGCCCGATCACGCCCTCGCCTTCAACCGGCACGGCCCGGTACAGCGCTGCGCAGAAGCGCGCCAGACGCGCCACCAGCGCCGCCCCACGCGGCAGCGGCTCCTCGTCTTGACCGTGCATCATGTCCCGATCGCCCACCGGCTCACCCTCGGACAGCGTAGCACCCCGCACACCAGCAACTGAACGGGCGAGAGCCGCCCCACGGCGTGGAAGCGGCTCTCAAGATGCGCGCAGCCGGACTGTAAGCCGGGTTCTGTACCCCCAAGGCGGGGGTGGCAGTCATCTTTCTAGGTCTGCCGTTACCGGCAGGCTCAAGCAGCCAACCCGGGGACCGGCCGGGCACCGATGCGTCCCCTACTTGGCCTTGCTCCAGACGGGGTTTGCCCGGCCGGACGGTCTCCCGCCCGCCGGTGCGCTCTTACCGCACCATTTCGCCCTTACCAGCGTGTTGCGCCGGCGGTATGTTTCTGTGGCACTTTCCGTGGGGTCGCCCCCCCTGGGGATTACCCAGCGTCCTCGCCCGGTGGAGCCCGGACTTTCCTCTCCCCCGGTTTCCCGAGGCAGCGACTGCCCGTCCGGCTGCGCGATCGTAGTATACCACGGCTGCCCTGGGCTCAGACCGCCAGCGTCACGAGCACGTGGTCATCGTAGACCGTCGCCCGTGCCAGCACCGATTCGAGCAGCTCACGCCGGGCGGCATGTGCCAGGTGCGCCCAGCCGTCGCCTAACGCCTGCACCGCCGCCTGCCGGGTCGCCGCACGAGCCCGGCTTGCCGCTTCGCGTTGGGAGTGTTCCTCGCGTTCCGCCAGTGCGCGCTGTATCTGGTCACGGGTTTGAACGGCGCTGAGGATGCGTGGATGCAGCCGCGACCGCTCAGGAGGGCGGGAGACGAGGCGCTGGATCAGCCGGTCTATCTCGCGGTCTGCTGCCAGTAGCCGCTGTCGCAGGACTTCGGCCGGCTCTCCAGCAGCCAGTGTTGCCAGTGTCTCACCGGCCGGCTCGGCCTCGAGCGCTACCTGCACCGCGGTCCGCACCGTTTCATCCAGGTCATCGGCGCGATGGGTGTGGTAGGCGCAGACGCTCTGATTTGTGCGTGAGCCACACTGGTAATAGCGGTACTCGGCCGTGCTGACGCCGCCGTCTGATCGTCGCGTCCAACGCTGGCGGCGGCTGACGCCAATCATATGACCTCCACAGGCGCCGCACACCGCCAACCCAGACAGCAGGAACGGTGACACCGACCGCGGGCCGCCGGACGTGCGCCGGGTGGCCATCCGCTCCTGCGCTTTCCGGAACTCGTCGCCACTCACCAGGGCAGCATGGCTGCCGGGCACCCGCACGCCGAAACGCGCATAAGTGCCGAGGTACACCCGGTTGCGGAGGATGTCACGAATGGTGACCATCGACCAGGCCCCACCGCGCCGCGTTCGATACCCGTCTTCGTTCAGGCGACGGGCGATCAGCCGGATGCCTAACCCTTCGTGCACATACCAGCGGAAGATGTGCTGCACTACCACGGCCTCGTCGGGCACGGGCTCCAGTCTATGGCGGGAACCGGCACGGTAGCCAAAGGGTGACCGCCCCAGCACCTCGCCCTTGACGGCCTTCCGCCGCATCGCCTCGCGCACACGGTCGCCCAGCAAGGGGGCCGGCTCGCCGGAGCGTTCGGTCGTGGCGAGCAGCCCGTCAAGCAGATCCTGTGGTGGAGCACCGCTTACCTCGACGGTCGCACCGGCGGCCAGCAGCTCGTACAGGCGACGGAGAGCGGTCTGCGGCGATGCGCCGAGCACCACCGGATGGGACAAGATCACGCGCAGGCCCGGTGGATCACGTTGGACCAGATCCAGCAGTGCGGTGAACGCGGGTGGCTCGGCTTCGGTCTCGCGTCCTTCGACAAAGGTCGCGATGACGTCGTAACCACCGCGGTGGCAGTGATCAACAAACTGCCGGTGCTGATCGGCAATCGAGGACAGCTCCGAGTGAGCGGAGAGTTCTACGGCCAATGCCTCGCGGAAGAACCCTGCTGCACGCTCGCCCATCGGTCAACCCGCGAACAGGATGCGCTCGCAGGAGGTGCACTGCACGATCTGCATCGTGTTGCGCGCCCTCTGCTGCACACCGCTGGGCAGCATGACCCGGCATCCGCCGCAGGTACCGCGCTCGACCCGCACCACGGCCACGCCGCGCCGTGCCGCCCGCAGCCGCTCGTACTGCGCCAGCGGCTGCGAAGGTACGCGTCCCGCACGGGCCTGCCGCTGCGTGGCCAGCCGGCCTCGCTCAACGGTCAGCTGAACTTCGCGCTCGCGGAGGCCGGCCTGCCCGCTCTCCCATGCCTGCTCCAGCTCGCTGGCCTGCGTCCGCCGTGCGGCGAGCGCGGCGGCCAGCCGCTCGAGATCCTCCATTACGACAAGCTCACGATCTTCTGCCTCACGCTGATGGCGTTTCAGCATGTCGAGGTCTTCCTGAAGCGCCTGAAGCTCTTTGGGATTCCGCAGCGAGCCGCCAAACAGCCGCTGCTCAACTGGCGTCACTTTGGCACGAATGTCGACGATCTGGACTTCCAAGTCACGAGAACGGGCCTGGGCCGCCCGCAGCTCTGCCTCCAGGTCCACGATGCCGATCCGCAGTTCGGTAAGCTCCTCGCTCTCACCGAACTGCGCGCGCACTTGCTCAAGCGAGCGCTCACAGGCATCAACCGCATTATCGGTTTCTTGCAGGGCAAACAGGTCCCCGATGAGGGTCATAGGGATGTCCTAGCGGTACACGAGGGCCTGAGACGAAACTGCCCCGGCACAGACCGCCAGGGCCAGACAGGTAGCATGTGGATGCAGGTAATGTGCGGGCACGGCCGGAGTATAGCCAGGCATACGCCGCTTTGACAAGGTTGGCGAGCGGCCATGGGATACCTATACTCACACCAATACCGCATGAGGCCGCCTGTGATCTTCAACGTTGCTCAACTCCTGATGGAGCCCACGGGGGCGAGCCGCTCATACACCGTCGACGAAGCCGTTCGCCTGCCGTATGAAGGCGACCCACCCGCCCGGCTGGCCGGACCGGTAGAGCTGCTGCGAATCCCGACCGGGCTGCTGGCGCGGGCACAACTTCACGGCGCTGTGCAGATGCTCTGCAGCCGCTGTCTGGGCCCGGCCACAGTGCCGCTTGATCTGGAGGTGGAGGAGCAGTTCATCCCTACCATTGACCCGAACACCGGTGCTCACGTCCCACCGCCCGAGTTGGACGACGTATACCGGGTAGACGAACGGCAGCATCTTGACCTGTTCGAAGCGGTGCGCCAGGCGGCAGTGATAGCCGAGCCCATGGCGCCGCTCTGCCGGCCGGACTGCCGCGGGCTGTGTCCTCAGTGCGGCGCCGACCGCAACGCCGGCGCGTGCGCCTGCCCCGAGAGCCTGATCGATGCCCGCTGGGCCGCGCTTGCTGACCTGAGCCAGGATGCCGGCGAGTCCGGCGCGTAGCCGTTCAGCCCCTTGGCCTGCTATCGTCAAGTCGTGCTATGCTGCGACAAGTGCCGGCCGTTGTGCCCGTGTGCGCTCCGCAGTCCACGTCAGCGGCCACGTCAAGGCGATGTCGCATGCCGGCCATGAGACGCGCCACATCATCCAGAACAGCGCCAGCGCCACACTCGCGGGCCAGCAGTCAAACGGGGCGGGCAAAGGGGCCCGGTTCCCGTGGTGAGGAGTGAGTATGCCGCCACTGCCAAAGCGCAAGTACCCAAAGGCGCGCCAGGGCAAGCGCCGCCAGCACATCAAGGCAAACCTCGGTCATGTCGTTGAGTGCCCGCAGTGCCGCAACCCGCGGCTGGCCCACAACGCCTGCCCGACGTGCGGCAATTACCATGGCCGCCAGGCGGTAACCGTCGCCGGTCCGGCCCTGTCCGACTAACGCGCTACCCGTGCCGTCCGGCCGTCCTCAACCGCAAAGAGGACGGCCCTGCCATTCTGACCGTCTACACACACCACCCTGACGGAGAAGCCCCATGGCATGGACGCCCGGCCACGCCGGTACGCTCACCCTTGATCCACCACGCACAGACCTCGCTTGGGTGTTCCCCGGTCAAGGCTCCCAGGAAGTCGGGATGGGCCGGGACGTCTACGAGGCCTCACCGGCCGCCCGCGCCATCTTTGAACGTGCGGATCGCGCCCTCGATGCGCCGCTCACCCGTCTATGCTTCGAGGGCCCTGAGGACGAACTCCGCCAGACCATCAACACGCAGCCTGCCATTGTGACGGTATCCATCGCGCTGCTCGAGGCGGCGCGCGAGCGCGAGCATTCGCTGGTGCAGTCGCGTCCCGCCTTCGTCGCCGGTCATTCGCTCGGGGAGTATTCCGCCCTGATCGCCGCGGGAGCCGTCTCATTTGAGACCGGTGTCCGCCTGGTGCGTGAGCGCGGCCGCCTGATGCAGGCCGCCGGCGAACAGAACCCCGGCACCATGGCCGCCATTCTGGGCCTCGATGAAGGCATCGTCGAAGAGGTCTGCCAAGAGAGCGGCGCCGAAGTGTGCAACCTGAACGGCGCCGGACAGATCGTGATCGGCGGCCGGCGGCCGGCCGTGATCCGGGCGATGGATCTAGCCAAAGCGCGCGGCGCTGCCAAGGTTGTGGAACTGTCCGTCTCCGGCGCGTTTCACTCGTCACTCATGCAGCCGGCCGTCGAGGGCATGCGCAGCGCCATCGCCGCTGTCGATTTCCACGATCCCGAGATCCCGGTGGTCGCCAACGCCACGGCCGAGCCGCTCACCACCGGCGCATCAATTCGGGATGAGCTGCTGCGCCAGTTGACCTCGGCGGTGCAGTGGCAACGGTCCGTCGAGTTCCTCAATACCCGTGGCATCACCGCGGTGGCGGAGATCGGCCCAGGACGGGTGCTGGCCGGATTGATCAAACGCATTGCCCGCGGGGTGCAATTGCACAACCTCAACAGCGTCAAGACCGTTGAGGGCGAGGGACAGTAGCCGTGCACGACCTCGCAGGCCGCACGGCGCTGGTGACTGGGGGGAACCGCGGCATCGGCCGGGCGATTGCGCTTGAGCTGGCTCGCGCCGGTGCGGATGTCGCACTGACGTACCGGTCCGGTGAGGAGAGCGCGCGGGCCACGGTCGCTGACATCACCGCCTTGGGACACGGCGCTGTCCCCATCCGTGCCGATGTCGCCGTGGCGGCCGACGTGGAAGCGATGGTCAAGCAGACCGAAGCGGCGCTCGGGCGAGTAGACATCCTCGTCAACAACGCCGGCATCACCAACGATGGCCTGCTGATGCGGATGAGCGAGGCGGACTGGGACAGCGTTCTCAACACCAACCTGCGTGGCGCTTTCCTGGCGACCAGGGCGGTGCTGCGGGGGATGATGCGCGCCCGCTGGGGACGAATCATCAACATCAGCAGTGTGGTAGCCGTGGCGGGCAATCCCGGTCAGGCCAACTACGTGGCCGCGAAGGCGGGGCTCATCGGCCTGACGAAGTCGGTCGCCCAGGAAGTTGCCACACGCGGTATCACCGCCAATGCCGTCGCGCCAGGATTCATCGAGACGGATATGACGGCAGCGCTCGGAACCGACCTGCGCGATGTGGTGGTCAAGCGCATCCCCACGGGCCGGTTCGGTGTGGCGGCAGAGGTAGCGCCGCTGGTTGCCTTTCTCGCGTCCCCTGCCGCATCGTATATCACAGGACAGGTGATTCACGTGGACGGCGGCATGGTGATGGCCTGATCCGGCGGGCCGTCTGCGGTGCCGCCCGCCGGCCGGCGCGCGAAGAGGAGGAGCCGCATGGCTGCGCGAGAGGGCCGGCGGGGGCGGGTGCTGGCGATGCAGGCACTGTATGAGGCCGACACCAGCCGGCACCTGGCCGAAGAGGCGCTGGACCGCGCTATGGCGGAGCACCCCGAGCCGGAGCCAGCCGCCGGCCTGGCACGACGGCTGGTGCGTGGCGTGCTGGCTCATCAAGAGGTGATTGATGGCGTGATTGCAGAAGTAGCGCCGCGGTTCCCCATCGATGAACTGGCCGTGGTAGACCGCAACATTCTGCGCATTGCCATCTATGAGATGCGCTTCGGAGATGAGACGCCGGTCCGGGTTGCCATCAACGAGGCGGTCGAACTGGCGAAAACGTACGGCGGAGAATCATCGCCACGGTTTGTGAATGGTGCGTTGGGCGCGGTCGCTTCCCGCTCCACGCAGCTGTGACCCACCGGTGGCGTTGGCTGGCAATCCCCGCGGCCCCGGCGCCGCGTAGACAACACAGAGAACAGGTGGTAGGCCGTTGGCAACCGTATTCGAGCGCGTGCGCAAGATCATCGTGGATCAACTCGGTGTCGAGGAGGACGAGGTGACCGCAACGGCATCGTTCGTCGATGACCTCAACGCCGATTCGCTCGACCTGGTCGAACTGATTATGTCGATGGAAGAGGAATTCTCGAGCGACAACCGCCAGATCGAGATCTCGGACGAGGACGCCGAGAAGATCGCAACCGTGCAGGATGCGGTAGACTACATCAAGGACCACGGGATCGAGGACGAGTAGCGGCCCGCCCCGGGAAGCGGGCACTCTCTCGGAGGGGTGCGTCTGCCGCGGGCCACCCCGCGCGGGCAGCAGGCGCCGCGGTGCGATGGGCAGTAGCTTCTTTGGTGTTGGGCCGTTCGAGCTGCTGCTGATCGCGGTGCTGGCGCTGATCTTCATCGGTCCGCAGCGGCTGCCCGGTGTCATCTCGCAGGTCATGAGCATCATTCGCGACCTGCGCGGCTACGCCGACGAGATCCAAGCCGAACTCAAGGGTGAGTTCTCAGAGCTGCAGGGCGAGCTATCGGGGATTCAGCAGGAACTCCAAACCGTCTCCCGCGATGTCAACCAATTTGCCCAGGATGTGGCGGCGAGCACCGATGCTATCGCCCGTGAGACGCAACAGACCATCGACGTCTTCCCATCGGGTGTGGTGACCCCGGTAGGCGCCGCAGAGCCGGCGAAGGAATTCCCGGCGCTGCCGCCGCTCACCCCCCCGGTTGCGAACGGCGTAAGCGCCGCACCGGAGGGTCAGGTCACGCCGGCAGCCGAGGATGAGCGTCCACTGCTGCGCGATTACCGGCCCGGCGGTTAGTACAGTCCCGCGGGCAGGATGGCCATATGGCAGCGGTCACCAGCGACAGCCGGCCGGCGCAGGACTTCGACGGCGGCCGGCCGATGACCATCCTGGAGCACCTGCTGGAGCTGCGGACGCGGCTCGTGTGGTGCATGGTCGGTCTTGTCGCCGGAGTGGCCATCTCCGCTTTCTTTACCGGCCCGGCTCTGGACTTTCTGACCGAACCGATGAAGAGCCGGGTGCCGGACGCCAAACTGATCTTCACCAAGCCGCTCGACGGATTCACGCAGCTATTCCGCGTCACCCTCCTGGGCGGGCTGATCGTGGCCATGCCCGTGTTCGTGTACCAGGCGCTGCTGTTCGTCGTTCCCGGCCTGACGCCGCAAGAGCGCAGGTGGGTGTTGCCGCTGGTGTTCGCGGTGTTCGTGTGCTTTCTGTTCGGGGCGGCCTTCTGCTATTACGTGATTTTGCCACCATCGCTTGACTTCCTGCTCGGTGTCCGGCCGGCCGGGGCCGAACCGCAGATCATCATCAGCGACTATCTCAGCTTTGCGACGCGCATGATCTTCTGGGTGGGGGTGACCTTCGAGCTCCCGCTGCTCATCCTCGCACTGGCGCGGTTCGGACTCGTCAGCGCCCGCCAGTTGATTGGCTGGTGGCGGTACGTACTGGTGCTGGTGTTCGTGGTGGCGGCCTTCGTCACACCCACACCGGATCCCCTTACACAGACGCTGGTTGCAGGGCCGATGATTGTGCTGTACCTCGTCGGCATCATCCTGGCATGGCTGTTTGGCCGGGGCGGCACCGGCAAGGGTCGCAGCTTGAAACGGCTCAACCGCCGCCGGCAATAGCTCACCCACTTCATCAATTCATACGTTGATCGGCAGACAGCAGCCGTGGTAGCATGGCCTCGGGGATACCGGCGCGCGGGCCGGTGTCCCCATCTCGTCACGCGCCGCCGCCCCGGCCCTGGCGCCGGTCCCTCCTCTCGCGGTGGTGCGTGTCCGCCCCTTCTCTGTTGATCGCGGAGCCACCATGTCCGCTCTCATCGAGTTGTACGATGTCATCGCTCAATGCCCGGATTGCGCGCTGAGCGCCACGCGCACCCATGCCGTCCCCGGTGAGGGACCGGCCGATGCGCAGATCATGTTCATCGGTGAAGGTCCCGGATACAACGAGGACAAAACCGGCCGGCCGTTTGTTGGCGCAGCCGGCCAGTTCCTCACGAAGCTGCTCGCGAATGCCGGCCTGCGCCGGGACCAGGTGTATATCACCAACGTGGTCAAGTGCCGCCCTCCCAACAACCGTGATCCGCTACCCAACGAGATACAGGCGTGCAGCAAGTACTTGGACCGTCAGTTGGAGCTGATTGCACCGCGGGTAGTGGTGACATTGGGGCGCTTCTCGATGAGCCGCTGGTTCCCCGGCCAGTCCATCTCGCGTATCCACGGGCAACCGCAGGTATTCGGCGGGTTGACGGTCGTGCCCATGTTCCATCCGGCGGCGGCGCTGCACCAGGAGCGCTATCGCTCGCTGATTGAGGCGGACTTCGCCCGGCTACCTGCGATCTTGGCGGAGGCGCTGACGCGCACAGCGGCTGGCGCCCCAAATGGCGCCCGCCCGGCCGTGGCCGAAGACCTGCCCCCTACAGATTCCGCGGATCTGCCCCGAGCCGAGCAGGGAAGGCTGTTCTAACACATCACGCCCTGCTGCCGCCCAGCCGATACTGCTACAGTGAAGTTCGAACGCTGGAAGCTGCCATCTGTCAGCTTCGCCGGGACGCTGCCATGCTGACCAGGGACACCCTTCGCGTCCTCCCGTTGGGCGGACTAGGTGAAATCGGCAAGAACATGATGGTTTACGAGACCACCGACGATATCGTGGTGGTGGACGCGGGCCTGATGTTCCCCGAAGAGGAGATGTTGGGGATCGACCTCGTCATCCCAGACATCAGCTATCTCGTTGACCACGCCGACAAGCTCCGCGGCATCCTCATCACACACGGGCATGAAGATCACATCGGCGCCCTGCCGTACGTGCTACGTGCCCTCAACGTGCCGGTCTTTGCCTCCCGCCTTTCGGCCGGGCTGATTAACGTCAAGCTCAAAGAGCATAAGCTTGCCCGCGAACGCACCGTCAACGTCATCACTCCCGGAGAGCGTTTCGAGCTGGGAGGTATCGGCGTCGAGTTCTTCCGGGTGGCGCATAGCATCCCGGACGCCTGTGGCGTGATCCTGCACACCCCCGGCGGCAAGGTGGTCCACACCGGCGACTTCAAGCTGGACCACACACCGGTCATGGGCCAGCACACCGATCTCAACCGGCTGGCCGAGATCGGCAACGAAGGCGTGGCGCTGCTCTGCTCTGACTCCACCTATGCCGAAGTACCCGGCTATACACCGTCTGAACAGGCTGTAGGCGAATCGCTCGACTTCGTGATGAGCAAGGCAGAGGGGCGCGTCATCGTCGCCACGTTTGCCTCGCTGATCTCACGCGTACAACAGGTAATCGATGCCGCCACCCGCCACGGTCGTAAGGTGTACGTCACCGGCCGCAGCATGATTGACAATGTCACCATGGCGCTGGACCTCGGCTACCTCGATGACCCCGCCGATGCCGTCAGTCGTATCGAGGACCTGGGCAAGCAGCCCCCAAACAAGATCGTGATTATGTCGACCGGCTCGCAAGGCGAACCGACCTCAGCGCTGGCGCGAATGGCGAACCAGGATCATCGCTGGGTCTCAATCCAGCACGGCGACACCGTGATTCTCTCTTCGTCGCCCATCCCTGGCAACGAGGGGCTGGTCAATCGCGTCGTCGACAACCTGTTCAAGCTGGGCGCCGAGGTCTACTACAACCGGATTGCCAATGTCCACGTCCGTGGCCACGCCGCCCAGGAAGAACTCAAGCTCGTGCTGTCGCTGGTCAAGCCACGGTTCTTCGTGCCCATCCATGGCGAGTACCGCCACATGATGCTGCACGCCCGTTTGGCCCAGGCGATGGGCATGACACCGGATCAGACATGGGTGCTGGAAGACGGTGATATCCTCGATATCCGTGGCCTGAACGCCGAGCTGGCCGGCCGCGCCCCCGCCACCAACGTCTATGTCGATGGGCTGGGGGTCGGCGACATCGACCAGGTCGTGCTACGTGACCGCCGCCATCTTGCCACCGATGGCATGGTGGTGATCATCGTGGCCGTTGACCGGCAAAACGGCCGCTTGGTCGGCCGGCCGGACATCGTGTCACGCGGTTTCGTCGATATCGAGGAGTCAGCAGACCTGCTGGAACGGACACGCGATATGGCTGCCTCGGCGCTGGACGGGGCCGACCACCTGGCAGAGTGGGGTGTCATTCACACCCGCATCAAGGACACCGTGGCGCGCTTCCTTCATGGCGAAACGCGGCGCCGCCCGATGGTGCTGCCGGTTGCCGTTGAGGTCTAGGCCGGCTGGTTCCGGGTCGATCGGTGGTGCTGTATGTCCTCTGCTCCCCGTCCCGCGCGTCCGCGCTCTCCATCCGGCGCCCGTTCCCGGGGCAAGCATACGCCGCCACCGGCCGCCCGCAGCGAGGGCGTGATCGACCCGTTCAGCACGCTGGTCACGTTCCTGTTGCGAATCGAGTCGGTTGGCCTGCTGCTGATCGGCGCGGCACTGGTGCTGCTTATCCTCACGCTGACGGGCAGGCCGGCGCTGCAATCGCTGGGAGCGCCGTTCGCGCGGTCGCTGGGCGCCGGGGTGCTGCTGGTGGCGCCGGCGGTGGCGGGCGCGGGGCTGCTAATCGTGCTGAAACGGCTACGGCCGACCCGCGGCGGGCTGAAGGCCGCAGCCGGCTGGACGATGGCGGCGCTGGTCCTGTGGGGCATGATGGGCTGGTTTACGCCAGCCTGGTCGATGGCAGGCCAGTCGCTGGCAGCGCATACGCTTGGCGGTGACACCGGCAAGTTTCTGGGGCGCGACCGGATCGGGCTGGCGCTCTGGCTGGCCAGCTTCGCCGGTGCGTCGATCCTGGTGTGGCCCCGGTTGACGCGGCGGACGCTGGCGACCATCCCGCCCGCTGCCCGCGCGGTGTACGGCTGGCACGTGCCAGAGCGAATGGCACGCACGGCGCTCGAAGGATTCCGGGCCATGTTTCGCACCGGCGATGCGGCGCCGCCTCCGGTTCCGGAGGTTGAGCCGGAGGACGTCGATGCGGTGAACCTCAGCAGTACGGCCGCAATCGTTGCACCGGCATCTCCACGCCCCCCGGCGAAGCGGCGGGAAACCGGGGCGGTCCTGCCGGTCGATGAGCTGCCGCCGCCGCACGAAGGCGGGAGCCCGTGGCCGCGGCCACCGCGTGACCTGCTCAGTTCCTCTGCGACGCCGGAGCTGAGCGCCGCCGACAACGCCCAGCGGGCGCAGCTCATCGTAGACACGCTGGCCAGCTTCGGCGTCGATGCCAAGGTTGTATCGGTGAGCCAAGGTCCGACGGTCACCCAGTTCGGCGTAGAGCCAGGCTGGGAGGTAAAGACCCGTACTGTTGTGGAGCGTGACAACGCCAACCGTCCGATCCTCGACAAAGACGGCAAACCCAAGACACGGGTCGAGGAGCTTGCACGTACCCGCGTACGCGTCAACGAGATCACCCGGCTGGCGAACGATCTGGCTTTGGCCCTGGCGGCGCCCGCCATCCGCATCGAGGCGCCGGTGCCGGGCAAGCCGGTGGTCGGAATCGAGGTACCCAACACCAGCGCCGCCATCGTGTCACTGCGGCAGGTGCTCGAGACGCCCGCCTTTGCTCGTGTCAGCGCCAAGTCGAAACTGGCGATCGCGCTGGGCATGGGCGTCTCCGGCGAAGTGATCGTGGCGGACCTGGCGAAGATGCCGCACCTGCTGATCGCCGGCGCCACCGGCTCGGGCAAATCAGTCTGCATCAACGCGATCATCGCCTCGATCCTGATGCACGCCTCGCCGGACGAGGTGCGGTTCGTCATGGTGGATCCCAAGCGGGTGGAACTGACCGGCTATGAGCCGATCCCGCATCTGGCCCTCTCCAAGGTCATCGTCGATATGGACGACGTAGTCGGCACGTTGGGCGCCGTGATTCACGAAATGGACGCCCGCTACAAGAAGTTTGCAGCGCTGGGCGTGCGCAACCTGGAAGGCTACAACCGCCACGAGCGCGTTGCGGAGAAGCTTCCGCAGTGGGTTGTCATCGTCGATGAGCTCGCCGACTTGATGATGGCGGTGCCGTTTGAGGTTGAGAAGCAGATCTGCCGGCTGGCGCAATTGGCCCGCGCCACGGGGATTCATCTCGTGATTGCCACGCAGCGGCCATCGGTCGACGTAATTACCGGCCTGATCAAAGCCAACTTCCCCACCCGTATCGCCTTCGCGGTCACGTCGATGGTGGATTCACGCACCATCCTGGACACCGGCGGCGCCGAGAAGCTGCTAGGGCGTGGGGACATGCTGTACCAGGCAACCGACGCCCCCAAGCCGCGGCGCATTCAGGGCGTCTATGTCTCGGATCAAGAAATTGAGCGGCTAGTGCAATTCTGGTCAAACGAACGCTACGCGCCTTACCGCCCGCCGGTCTACGACCACCTGCTGGAGGAGGCTCGGGCGAAGTCAGAGCGAGAGGACGAGCAGGAAGACCCATTGCTTGAGCGGGCGCGCGAGCTGGCAGCAGAGCATCAGCGCATCTCGACATCGATGCTGCAGCGTCGCCTGCGTATCGGCTACCCGCGCGCTGCCCGCATCATGGACCTGCTTGAGTCTGAGGGCATCGTCGGTGAGTCCGAAGGGCTTGGCTCCCGTCCCTCATTCGGCGGTCGCGACAGCGACGGCTAGCAGATCGCGGGCGCTCACTTGGCGCTGGCCAACCGGCCACGGGTACGTATCACTGATGTTCGACGCCCGCTCTCCGGGCGTGGGAGGCTGTCACCCAGATGAAGAACCTCGCCGAGCTGTTCGCCGCGCTGCGTCAGCCCCACCAGGTCCGTGACGCGGCTCACATCTCCCTCGACTCCTGCCTGTCTTGTGGCGCCGATCTGGCCGGTACACCGCTCTACGAAGAGGTGCGCATCTGCCCGGGCTGCCGGTTCCACTACACGATTGGCGCCCGCGAGCGCATCGCCTTGCTGGCCGACTCAGGGAGCTTCCGCGAAAGCCACCGGGCACTGATCTCAATTGATCCGATCTCATTTGCCGGCGCATACAAGCGGGCGCTATTTGAAGAGGAACGACGCACCGGTCTGCCCGACGCAATCGTTACCGGCAGCGCCAGGCTCGGCGGTCGCGACATCGAGCTGGCAGTGATTGACTTCCGCTTTCTGGGCGGCTCTATCGGCTCGGTCGTAGGTGAGAAGCTCACCAGCGCGATGGAAGGTGCAGCGCGGCACAAGCGGCCGCTGGTAGCGGTGGTCGCCAGCGGTGGGGCGCGTATCCAGGAAGGCCCGCTCGCACTACTGCAGATGGGAAAGATCACCCTGGCACGCGGCCGCATGGCGAAGGCGCGTATGCCATTCATCTGTGTGCTCGCCAATCCGGCGCTGGGAGCAGCGTATGCCGGTATTGGCGCCCACGCTGACTACCTGATCGGCGAGCCCGGCGCACTGATCGGCTATGCCGCAGCGCGGGCACCCGGCGGTACCCCCGATGAGCAGTCGGTCGATGACCTGCTGCGGCGTGGCCTGATTGATGAGGTCGTGGACCGCGCGCAGCAGCGCGATCTGATCATGCACGTGCTCGATGTGCTCACGGCCCGGACCCGCATCAGGGTGGATGACCAGGCCCATCCTTCGCCGCCCCACCATGCGCACGGGCAGGCATGGAACCACGTGCAGATGGCGCGCCAGGAACACCGGCCGACGGCGCTCGACTTCATCGGACGGATGGCATCGACGTTCATTGAACTGCGGGGCGACGGTGCTGGTCACGACACGCACGCCGTCACCGCCGGTGTGGCGACGATTGAAGGTGAAGCGGTGGTGATCGCCGGCCAGCAGCGCACCGCCGTCGACGAGCCCGCCGCCGACACCTGGTTGCCGGCCGAGGGCTTCCGCAAGGCCGAGCGCGCCTTCCGGCTGGCGGCCCGCTTCAACCTGCCCATCATCACCTTGATTGACTCCCCTGGCGCCGACCCGCGACCCGCCGCGACCATCGCCGGCCTGGGTCAGGCGATGGCCGCCTGCATCGCTGCGCTGGCAGAGTCGCCCGCGCCGACGGTGGCGGCGGTGATCGGTGAGGGAGGAAGTGAAGCGGCCGTCGCTTTCGGAGTGGCTGACCGCGTGCTGATGCTGGAGCACGCCATTTACACGGTCGTCTCACCGGAGCGCGCGGCGCTCCTGCTGCACCGAGATGTGTCACGCGCGGAAGAGGTGGCGGACGCCCTGCATCTGACGGCTGATGCCTGCCGCGAACTGAAGGTGATCGACGCGGTCGTGCCTGAACCGGCCGGCGGCGCCCACCTTGATCACGAAACCGCGGCGGCCAACCTGCGGTTGGAACTACTGCGGGCGCTGGCGTCGCTGCAGGGCACGCCGCCCAAGAAACTCCTGCCGGCACGCTACGACCGCTATCGCAGCATCGGTGAATACAGTAGCTACATCGGCACCACGCTGGTGCACGAGGTAACCGAACTGCGCCACGCCATCGCCCGACGGGCGGGGGCGGCTGCCGCACGGATTCGCCACCCCCGCCGCAGACAGGAGCGAGACCAGCCGGCCGCATCCACGGAGGAGGAGCTAGCCATCCCGTAACGCCGGCGGCGCACCTAACGGCGGCAGGTAGGCGCCGGGTTCTACTCGCGGTGCGCCGGAGCGTCGCTTCCGGGTACCGCGGGAGCGTCAGGCGAGGGCGAGGCTCACGCGCGGTAGCGCCCACGGCCCCCGGTCCGGCCACGCGTGCGGTTGCTGTAGTTGGTGGTCTCCTGCCGGACAAGCGGACGATCCTCTGCCCCCGATTGGCGGCGCCGCTCGACGATCATGTCGGCAATGCGCGTCAGCGACTCCTCATCGTCTCCACCGACTAACTCGCGGCGAAGATCCACGATCTGGTCGCGCAGGAGCGCCGCCTTCTCGAATTCGAGGTTCTTGGCGGCTGCCTTCATCTGTGACTCGAGTTCCTTGACCAGCCGTGTCAGCTCGTCCTTGGGAATGCCGGCGCCCGTCTTGTACTCAACTTTAGTCTCGGCCACCTTGCGGAATTGATCGTTGATGTCCTTGATCGCCTTGCGGATGCCCTCGGGCGTGATGCCATGCGCCTCGTTGTACGCCTGCTGGACCGCGCGGCGGCGATTGGTTTCATCGATGGCGCGGCGCATAGAGTAGGTAACGGTATCGGCGTACATGAGCACCTGGCCGTTGACATGCCGGGCGGCGCGGCCAATGGTCTGAATCAACGACGTTTCCGAGCGTAGGTAGCCTTCCTTGTCGGCGTCCAATATCACCACCAGGCTGACTTCAGGCAGGTCCAGACCCTCCCGCAGCAGGTTGATGCCAACGATCACGTCATAAACACCCAGTCGCAAGTCGCGTAGGATGTCAATCCGCTCCAACGTGTTCACCTCGGAGTGGAGGTAGTGCGTCTTGACACCCATTTCCTGGAGATAGTCCGCCAGATCTTCCGCCATCTTCTTGGTGAGCGTGGTCACCAACACCCGCTCACCGCGTTCAGTGCGCTGCCTCACCTCGTCCAGTAGGTCGTCGATCTGGTTGCGGGTCGGCCGCACCTCAACCTCAGGGTCCAGCAGCCCCGTGGGGCGGATCACCTGCTCAGCAACACGACCGGGCTCGACGATTCGTTCGCGGAAGCTGCCCGGCGCCGGTCTGCCGCCACCCCTGGCGGCGCCGTTCGCCCCGCCCAGGTGATAGACATTCGAACCATCGACCGGCTCACGCACTGCCACACGCCCAGACTGCTGCAACTCGTACTCGCCTGGCGTGGCAGAGACATACACCACCTGGTTGATGTGGGCGTTGAACTCATCGAAATTCAGCGGGCGGTTGTCCAGTGCGGAGGGCAATCTGAAGCCATAATCGACCAGCGTCGACTTGCGGCTCATGTCGCCGCCAAACATGCCACGGACCTGCGGCAGACTGATATGCGATTCATCCACCATCAGCAACCAGTCACTTGGCAAATAGTCAAGCAGCGTCCAGGGGGTGCTCCCCGCCGAACGGCGGGCCAGGTGGCGTGAGTAGTTCTCGATTCCGGAGCAATAGCCAAATTCGCGCAGCGATTCGATATCGTAGCGCGTGCGCTCCTCAAGCCGGGCCGCCTCCAGGATCTTGTCTTGACGTTTCAGTTCGGCAACCCGCTCGTCCAGCTCCGCCTGAATGTCTTCGATGGCAGCCGCCAGCTTCTCGGCAGAGGTGACGAAGTGCTTTGCCGGGAACACATCGAGGCTATCGCGCTCGGCCAGCACCTCACCGGTGAGCGGGTCCATCTCAACGATGCGCTCAACCTCATCACCCCAGAAATCGATGCGTACCGCCAGCTCCTCGTACGAGGGATGGATGGTGAGCGAGTCCCCGCGCAACCGGAACTTGCCGCGCACCAGGTTCATATCGTTGCGCTCGTACTGCATGTCCACCAAGCGGCGGACGGCGCGGTTGCGGGGCAACGCCTCGCCCTTCTTGAAGGAGAGCACGAAGCTCTGATACTCCTCCGGTTCACCCAGACCATAGATGCACGAAACCGAAGCGACGATCAGCACATCTCGTCGCGTGAACAGCGCGCGAGTCGCGGCATGACGCAGCTTGTCAATCTCGTCGTTGATGTCGGAGTCTTTGGCGATATACGTGTCCGTGCGGGGAATGTATGCCTCAGGTTGAAAGTAGTCGTAATACGACACGAAGTATTCGACAGCATTATCGGGAAAGAACTCGCGGAACTCGGCGCAGAGCTGAGCGGCCAGCGTCTTGTTGTGCGCCAGCACGAGGGTGGGCCGCTGCAAGGACTCAACCACGGCCGCCATCGTGAATGTCTTGCCGGTGCCAGTGGCGCCGAGCAGGGTCTGATGTTTGTGTCCTTCGCTGAGCCACGACGTGAGCTGCCGGATGGCCGCCGGCTGGTCACCTGTGGGCTTGAACGGAGAAACGAGTCTGAACTCCGGCATCGGTTCGCTCCAGGACTGCACGGCAGGTCGTGGCGGGGGTACTGGCTGTTGATCTCATGGTAGCGCGACGGCGCGTCACCAGGTTGTCAGCAGCGCCGCGCGTGCGGTTACCGTCAGCGGGGCGCACCGATAGCCTGGAGCGCTGCCCGTAGCGCCTGCTCATCCGTCAGGCCCTGATCGCGCGGCAACGCCGCGATCGCGGCTGCAACCTCCGCCGGTGTGAAGCCCAATTCCCGCAGTGCGGTGGCGGCATCATCGAACTGCCCGGACGTCGGGGCCGGCACACCGGCGGAAGCAGCAATCTCCCCAACGGGCGCGAAGTCCAGCTTGCCCTTGAGGTCCAGCACCATCTGCTGAGCCGTCTTTCTGCCGATACCAGGGATACGGACCAGGGCCTTGATGTCCCCAGCCTGAATGGCGGCAGCGAGCTGGGCGACGGGCATCGCCGACAGTGCGCCGAGAGCCACACGCGGGCCCACGCCAGTAACGGTGAGCAGCTGCGCGAACAGGCCCCGCTCCTCCACGGTGCCAAAGCCATACAGCGTAAGCGCTTCTTCGCGCACGACGAGGTAGGTATGGAGGTGCGCCACTGCGCCGGGCTCGGGCACCTGCTCGATTGTCGCGGTGGACGTCAAGATCCGCAGACCCAGACCGCCGACAGCCAGCACCACCGAGTCGGGGCCGCGCTCTGCAACGGCGCCCCGTACGAAGTCAATCAGGCTCACGGCTGCACCATCCCAGCCCGGTTGGGTTCGATCTGCCGCCAGGGTAGCGCGTTGCTCCGCGCCTCTCCGGCCCGGGCTATGTCGAGTTGCGCCGGGTGGGAGCGCCGGCGGTCAACGCTGCGGTTCGGCGATGTGCCTGATGGCACAGTGCCACCGCCAGGGCATCCGCGGCATCGGCAGGTTGGGGCGTGGCTGGCATGCGCAGCAGCAGACGGATCATCTCTTGGACCTGCTCTTTGCTGCCGCGCCCGTAGCCGGTGACCGCCTGCTTGACTTCAGCCGGGGAATAGGTGAACACCGGAATACCTCGGTGCGCGGCCGCCAGGATGGCAGCGGCCTGCGCCTTGCCCAGGACGAATGCCGAGCGGGCGTTAACCCGGGAAAACGGCTCCTCAATGGCCACTTCGCCCGGTGCAAACTCAGCGATGACCTCACGCACGCGGTCATACAAGTCGGCCACGCGGCCAATGACGTCGCTGCCCTTTGGCCGGATGGCGCCGTACGTGACGAGGACCGGCTCAACATCGCGCATGCGGATGACGCCGTAGCCGGTGACCACCGAGCCGGGGTCAATCCCGAGAATCACCAGGGGAGTGGCGGCAGCGGGCACCGGCGGGCTCCTGGCCTTCCTTACGCCGAGAAGGCAGCGACGGCTTCGTCGGAGAAGTCCGCGTTGGAGTAGACCTTCTGCACATCATCGAGGTCTTCCAGCCGGTCGAGCAGCTTGAGCACCTGCTCGGCATCGCCTCCCTCGAGCGTTACCGTCGCCTTGGGCACGAGGCTGATCTCAGCGGCAGTGACGTCATACCCAGCGGCAATGAGCGCCTTGCGCACCGCTTCGAGGTCGCCGGGCGTGGTGTACACGTCGACCGACTCGTCGCCGCTCTCGACGTCCTCGGCGCCGGCGTCGATGGCGGCAAGGGTGATGTCGTCAGCCTCTTGGCCTGCGGCGCTGATGCTGATCACGCCACGGCTGTCGAACTGCCACGCCACCGATCCAGACTCGCCCAGGCTGCCGCCGCCACGTGTGAACACCGAGCGCACTTCAGCCACCGTGCGGTTACGGTTGTCGGTGGCGGCCTCCACCATGATGGCGACACCGTTGGGGCCGTAGCCCTCGTAGACTATCTCGGCCAGCTCGGCCGCATCCCCGCCACCGGTCGCGCGCTTGATCGCGCGGTCGATGTTATCGGCGGGCATGTTGTTGGCCCGGGCCTTGTCCACCGCCAGCCGCAGCCGGAAGTTCATCTCCGCATCGCCGCCGCCCTGCTTGGCGGCAATGGTGATTTCGCGCGAGAGCTTGGTGAACAGCGCCCCACGCTTGACGTCGGCGACGCCCTTTTGCCGCCGGATCTGCTTCCACTTCGAGTGACCGGCCATCGCTGCGCCCCTGCTCGTTGGCATCTCTGCCAGTCAGCCCCGGTTCAGCCGCCAGCAGCAGTGAACACGGTTCCAAACATCGAGCACCGGCCGGCGCGAAGGACACGCTGACAGACGGACCCGCTGACTGGCTGGAAGCCATTCTAGCACATGGCTACCCCTGCTCCCCAGCCGGCTGCTGAAGCTGCTTGATGGTTCATGCGTTGGTAGAGAGCCGGGCACAGCCCGCCACTGGCATACACCTCGTGCCTGGCTCAGGCGCGTCTGGACCGTCAAGAGAACCCTTCCGACCAGCGGTGACCGCGGCGTGCCAGCAGCAGTCCACGCTGCGAGAGGCGGTGCCCTCAGGCCGGTTGCCGGACGATCAGGGCAGGACAACGGTGTTATCAATCAGGCGGGTTGCTCCGATGCGTACCGCCAGACTGATCAGCGCGGGGCGGTCGATCGTGGTGAGTTCCGCAAGGGTGGAGCTATCGGCGATGGAGATGTAGTCGATGGCGGCTTCGGGCTCGCGCTGGATCAACCCGCGCATCCGTGCCTTGATGGACCGCACCCGGCGCTCTCCACCGGCTACCAGCGCGCGAGCGAGCCGCAAGGAGGCAGACAGCGCTAGCGCCTGACGGCGCTGCTCGGAGGACAGGTAGACGTTGCGGCTGCTGAGGGCGAGGCCATCTGCGTCGCGCACGATCGGCACCGGCACGATCTCCAGCGGCAGATCGAGGTCGTGCACCATCTGAGTGACGACGCGTAGTTGCTGGGCGTCCTTTTCGCCGAAGTAGGCCCGTTGTGGCTGAACGATGTTGAACAGCTTGCAGACGACAGTTGCCACGCCGCGGAAGTGCCCGGGGCGGGACTTCCCTTCCAGCGGCGCGCTGACGGCGCCGGGCTCAACCCAGGTGTCGAAGCCCGGCGGGTACACCTCACCGAGCTCGGGCATGAACACGAACGCCACGCCCTCGGCGTTGAGCAATGCGAGGTCGCGCTCCGGATCCCGGGGATAGCGCGAGAGGTCTTCACGCGGGCCGAACTGGGCGGGATTCACGAAGATGCTGGCGCAGGTGTGGTCGCAGTCAGCGCGGGCCGCCCGCACCAGCGCCAGATGTCCCTCGTGCAGGTAGCCCATGGTGGGCACGAGGCCGAGGCTGCCGCCCAGTTCGGACCGCAGCGCCCGGCACTCCGCCGCCGTGCGCGCGATCCTCACCGCGCGCCCCCGTACACGGCCGCCAGCTCCTGCGGCGCCTCCTTGGACATGCCAAAGCTGTGCTTGGCCGTGGGAAAGGCGCCGCTCTGCACTTCGGCCACGTAGCTCTGAACCGACTCACGAATTGTCTGGCCGACCTGGGCGTACTGTTTGGCATGGCGGGGCACGAAGTCCTCGAACAAGCCAAGGAAATCGTTGATCACCTGGACCTGGCCATCGCAGAACGGCCCGGCGCCGATGCCGATCGTGGGCACGGTCAACTGCGATGACACGCGCTGAGCGACGCGCGCCGGAATCGTCTCCAGCACCACGGCAAACGCACCGGCATCCTCCAGCGCCTTGGCGTCGTTCATGAGCTTGACCGCGGCCGCCGGTGTCTTGGCCTGGAGCTTATAGCCGCCAAGCTGATTGACCGCCTGGGGTGTCAGGCCAACGTGCCCCATCACGGGGATGCCGGCCTGCGTCAGCCGCTGGACGGTGGACGCCACTTCGCTGCCGCCTTCGAGTTTGACCGCGGTGCAGCCGGTCTCCTGGAGCAGCCGCGCGGCGTTACGCAGCGCCTCCTCCGGCGAGATCTGGTACGTGAGAAAGGGCATGTCCGCGACGATGATGGCGCGCTGGGTGCCGCGCACCACCGCCTTGGTGTGGTGAATGATGTCGTTCAGCGTGACCGGCACGGTCGAGTCGTAGCCCAGTACGACCATCCCCAGGCTATCGCCCACCAGAATCATGGGCACACCGGCCTGCTCCACCAGCCGGGCCGTGGGGTAATCGTAAGCGGTGAGCATGGGGATCTTCTCCCCTCGCTCCTTCATCGCCTTCAGCTCGTTGATGGAAATCCGCGCCACATCGTCCTCCCTTTGCGCCCCACCGCTGAGGTCGCCTGAGATGCCGTGACCCGCATCACACATCGCGCAAGGACAAAACAAAACCCCACGGGACACAGCTGTCCCGAAGGGTGTTTCGCCACGCTGCTGACTTCGCCATTTGTCCCGTCCCGTTCCCCAGTGTGGATACAGGCGAGCTACCGGCCAAGCAAGGATGTGTAATGGAGCCGTGTTCCGCTCGGCGCCCGTCTCACGCCGGCCACCCAATTATGGCAGAGGCACATCGACTGTCAACGATCTGAATTGGCGGAAGGAAGGGTTCGTGAAGGCC